>ERZ1673749.257-NODE-257-length-71783-cov-15.450215_pt1 | contig 71783 bp, 43 predicted proteins | sample MGYA00580204_ERZ1673749 | MGnify/ENA primary metagenome ERZ1673749 (study PRJEB41218, sample SAMN15661745) | gut metagenome | host: Homo sapiens | place: Canada: London | collected 2015-08-20/2019-03-30 | study: EMG produced TPA metagenomics assembly of...
GCTAGTCAACTAGAGGCTTTTTCAAGCCTCGGCCTTTAGGCCGAGGTAGTTGACACGGAATCATGTTTCTCATCTTGCTGAGTTCTTCTCGGATCAGCTTTGCAATCTTGAGCGTGGTTTTCTCCGGAAACTGAGTCGTGACGATCTGAATGAAACACTTCCGCGGTGTCTCTTTGTTCATCCAGTAAACCGGCATGAAGGTGTCTTTTCTGCAACAGTCGACCTTAACTAATCCTCCGCCGATTCGGAAAAATCCTGCTCTCGCAATCTCAGCTTGGATTGAGTAACCCATCTGGTTCATACGAGGAACAAGGGTTTCTGCAAAAAATTCCGCTGTCGGAGCTTGCGGCGTATATGTTCCGCCGGCGACAGAAATGTGAGATTTCATTTTCTGTACTGCTAACGGAAGAAGCACGCTTTGAAGGACCAGCGAGACACTCCCTCCTGTGTCCACAGCAAACTGATAAGTTCCTGCTTTAATCTTTTTAGGGATAAAGAGAAGATCCTCTGAACCGAGTTCAGCACCTTCAAGTTTTGCTCCGCAAATTTCGGCAGTAGCTAAAACACCACAAAGATGCTGTCTGCGCAGACCGGATTGGTTGCGATCCTTTCGAATGGAGTGCATTTCGAATGGTTTTCCGAGAATGGCAGAAAGCGCTAAAGCGGAACGAAGAATCTGGCCGCCCCCGTGGCCGATGCTTCCGTCGATTTTTAAAGTTTCCATTTTGTTTTTTCCTTTTTACTATCTGCCATTCTTACTGCAAGAGCCGTGCCAAGTTTTCAATATTTCGATAAATCAAATAATTATCGATAAAGAGAAAATCAAACGTAATTCTAGCCTTATTAAAAACTATAATTTTATATAACTTTATATAAAAATTTATAGTCCAATGAAAAAGAAAATTGTCGTATTAGGCTTTCTGGGAACGAATCTAGATCTAGGCGGAAAGGCTCGCTGGGGACGTTGGCGTCCGACGATTTCTTTAGGTCAACAGGACGACCTTCTTGTAGATAGGTTCGAATTGTTTTATGAAAAGAACTTCTTGGACCTAGCTCAGCTGGTTCAGAAAGACTTTCAGCAAGTCTCGCCCGAAACCGAATTCAATCTCCGCGAAGTTGTTCTAAAGGATCCCTGGGATTTTCAGACAGTCTACAGCGGGATCTTCGACAATTTAAAAGACTATAAATTTGATACGGACAATGAAGAGTATTTGGTTCACATCACGACAGGTACTCATGTCATTCAGATCTGTCTCTTCCTTCTGACCGAATCACGCCATATTCCGGGAAAACTTCTCCAAACACACATGCAGAAATCTCGGAATCCGAACGGAACCTATACGATCATCGATCTTGATCTTTCCAAGTATGACAAGATTGCCGAACGATTCCATCAGGAGCGGAAAGACGGTATTCGCTTTTTGAAGTCAGGGATTGAAACTCGGAATGCCAAATTCAATGAGATGATTCGTGAATTGGCAACGGTCAGCGTCAAATCTAAGGCACCTATTCTCCTTACCGGCAAAACCGGCGTCGGCAAAACCAAGATGGCTCGCCTCGTTTACGAGTGGAAGAAGCAAAAACGCATGGTTAGTGGCAATTTTGTAGAACTCAACTGCGCCACTTTAAGAGGCGACGCCTGTATGTCTGCACTCTTCGGCCATGTCAAAGGTGCATTTACCGGCGCCGTTGAAAATCGTAAGGGCCTGCTCAAAGCCGCTGACGGTGGCCTTCTCTTCCTCGATGAAATCGGTGAGCTCGGACTGGATGAACAGGCGATGCTGCTTGGAGCCCTGGAAGAAAAGCGGTTTTTCCCGTTGGGTTCCGACAGCGAGGTCACGAGCGACTTCCAGCTGATTTGCGGTACCAACAAAAATCTTTCCCTGATGGTTAAAGAGAAAAAGTTCCGTGAAGACCTTCTCGCCCGTATTCAGCTTTGGTCATTCAACATTCCTTCGCTGAAAGACAGACACGAGGACATTGAACCGAACCTGGATTATGAACTTCAGCAGGTTTCATTAACTACCGGAAATCTGTTTAGTTTTAACAAGGAAGCTAGAGAAAAATTTCTTTCTTTATCCAATTCCTCTGAAGCCTTATGGAAGTCGAACTTCCGGGACTTGTCCGGTGCGGTCACGAGAATGTCTACGCTTTCGGAAGGCGGGCGAATTACCGAAAGTGATGTCGAATCCGAATGGAATCGACTGCTCAGGCAGTGGTACCCGGAAGGACAAACAGAAAGTGAGAAACCTTCTCTGCCGCCGGTTCTTTCCGAGGAGCAATGGAAAGAACTCGATCTCTTTGACCGTTGCCAGTTAGAAAAAGTCATCGAAGTTTGCCAATCCTCCAAGAATCTCGCTGATGCCAGCCGTAAACTTTTCGCTCACTCACTTTCAGAAAAGAAGTCAACGAATAACTCAGATCGACTGAGAAAGTACTTAGCTAAATTCGGTTTGAGCTGGACTGATTTACATAAGGATTGATTTACCGAGTTAGGAGAGGACAAAGACTTATCGACTTAGATCCTAAACCACGGAAAATTTACTCAATCTGGCTTTCCTCCGGCTCAGATTCGTTTCTTCAAGTCCATACTTGAAAAATCGCAATGAAAGAACGACCTGCCATTGGTTCGTTCAAGGGAGTCAATGAAATGCCAGTACTCGCTGCCGTCGCCGTACCTCATCCGCCGCTTATTATTCCTGAAGTCGGCAGAGGCGAAGAAAAAAGAATTCAGCACACCATCAATGCCTACCAACAGGCTATGCGGTTTTTAGCCCGCTTTAAACCGGACACTGTGGTTCTGACGACTCCGCACACCGTGATGTATGCGGATTATTTTCATATTTCTCCGGGCAAGAGCGCCTGCGGCGATTTATCTCGCTTTAATGCTCCTCAAGCAAAAGTCGAAATTCCCTACGACGAAGATTTCGTTCATCAGCTTGAAAGCTACTGCCAGGAGCATCATATGCACGCAGGCACTTTAGGCGAACGCGATCCTTCTTTGGACCATGCCACCGTGGTTCCGCTTCTCTTCTTAGAAGATTATCTGAATGATTTTGAGTTGGTCAGAGTCGGTCTGTCCGGCCTTTCAATTGCCGATCACTATCGTTTAGGCGAAGCGATTTCTGCTGTTGCCGATAAAACCGGCAAGCGTGTCGTGATGATTGCAAGCGGTGACTTGTCTCATAAACTCACCGCCGAAGGTCCTTACGGATTTTCTCCTGAAGGTCCTAAGTTCGATAAAGAACTGATGGAATGTTTTGAAGACGCCGACTTCCTGCGCATGATGACCATTAAGCCTGAAGTCTGTGAATCTGCCGCTGAATGCGGTCATCGTTCCTTTGTCATTATGGCCGGCGCCTTTGACCGAAGAAAGGTTGACTCTCATGTTCTTTCTTACGAAGGGCCGTTCGGCGTCGGATACGGCGTTGCCACGTTTGAAGGCGAAGGCCCTGATCCGGCCCGTGATTTCTTAGACAAACTCGAAGCCATCGAGGACAAGGAATATCACGAAAGGCTCGGCAAAGAAGATCCGTACGTGAAACTGGCTCGGTTAAGCGTTGAAACTTTTGTGAAGACCGGCCAATACGCTCCTCTTCCGAATAATCTTCCGGCCGACATGATGGATAAAAGAGCCGGTGTGTTTGTATCTCTGCACGAACACGGACGTCTAAGAGGATGCATCGGCACAACAGAACCGACTCAAGCCAATATCGCGCTCGAAATCATCGCCAACGGTGTTTCTGCCTGCTCTCGAGACCCGCGCTTCCCGCCTGTCCAGCCTGAAGAGCTGAAATATCTTGTTTACAAGGTTGATGTCCTGGAACCGGCTGAAAAGATCTCGTCTGAAGACGAACTCGATCCAAAAGTTTACGGCGTCATCGTTGAAAAAGGAAGCCGCCGCGGCTTGCTCCTGCCGGATCTCGAAGGCGTGGACTCGGTTGCTCAGCAAGTCAGCATTGCCAAACAAAAGGCCGGTATTGCTGAAAACGAATCCGTTCAGCTTTATCGCTTCAAAGTCGTAAGACATTCATGATATGAACCGCGAACAAGTTCTTTGTGACGTTTGTCCTAAGTTCTGTAAGCTGAGAGAGGGTCAGATCGGCTTCTGCCGAGCAAGATCCAATATCGGCGGGAAGATTGTTCCTATTAATTACGGGCAGGCAACTTCCCTAGCCTTGGATCCGATTGAAAAGAAGCCGCTGATGCGTTTCTGCCCCGGAACTTATATCCTTTCTTACGGCAGCTACGGCTGCAACCTGCGTTGCCCGTACTGCCAGAATGCGTCGATTTCGATGGCAGGACCCGACAACTGCCCTCACCGCTTGATTACGCCTGAAGGCCTGACGGATCTTGCCGTTGACTTGAGCAAGCAGGAACCCGGAAATATAGGCGTTGCATTTACTTATAACGAACCGACGGTGTGTTTTGAATTTATCCGGGACACATCGAAACTTCTCCATGAAGCCGGACTGAAATCCGTGGTTGTAACCAACGGAGGCCTCGTTAGGAAGTATGCCGATGAACTTTTGCCGCACGTCGATGCTTTGAATATCGATTTGAAAGGATTTTCAAACGAGTTTTATCGGTACGTTAAGGGCGAATTCGACACCGTTAAGGAATTTATCAAAGCTGCGGTCGAACACAAATGTCATGTAGAGCTCACCACACTCGTGATCCCGACAAAGAACGACGATCCGGAAGAAATAGGACGGGAGGTTGAATGGATCGCTTCCATATCGCCTGAGATTCCTCTGCATTTGAGTCGGTTTTTCCCGCGATATAAGGTCGATGATCTGCCGCCTACTCCTGCTGAAACCATCTATCGGCTGAAGGATATTGCTGAGAAGAAGCTGAAATACGTATACACCGGAAATCTCTAACAGCTGTCGGGGGTTTTTGTTCAAGCCGTCCAAAGAAGCATTAGCAATACTTGTCCAGAGATAATTCTCAAGAACATGGCTAACGGATACACGGTTGAATAAGAAATTAGAGCTATACCTTTGTCCGACAAACTGGAAGCAAATCCTAACAGGGAGGTATTGGTTGAACATCCGGCTAAAAGACCCGCAATCGAATGGAAATTCATGTGGTAGCGGGTTCTTGCCAAAATACCGACCGTTGCCAACGGAATGATGGTGATCGGCAGGCCCAAAGCGACGTAAAAGAAGCCGCTTCCATTGAGAAACGAATTGAAGAAAGGCTCCCCGGCCGCCAACCCTACGCTGGCGAGGAAAAATGCCTGTCCCCACTCTCTAAGCATGAGATTGGCGGAATGAGTCGTGTAAGTGACTAAATGGAACCTCGGTCCGAAGTAACCGAGAAGAATGGCAGCGATCAGAGGGCCGCCCGCTAAACCCAACTGAATCGTGACCGGCATATAGGGAAAAGCAATCGGAAAGGCTCCGATAATCACACCGAAAGCCAAACCGGCAAAAATTGCTACCACGTTGGGTTTTTCCAGCTGCTTCTCTCGATTACCCATCAATGCTGCCAAACGGGCAATGGCATTTTTAGGACCTACGCAGCTTAAAGTGTCCCCCAATTGGAGGCGAAGCGTGTTGTAAGGAAAAAATGTGACGCCTGCTCTCGTTACTCGAGTGATGTTGACTCCGTCAAATCTGGACAGATGGAGATCCTCAATCATCACTCCGTTCATTTTGCTGTCAGTCACTCTGATTCTTTCGTTACGTATCGGCGAATGAGCGGTGGCAAGGTCAATGGATGGATCTTCTTCTCCGCAAAAGGCACAAACCGCAGTCTTATGTTCTGCATTGGAAACAATTCGCAGACGATCACCCAAATAAATATAGCTGTCGGCGGTAGGACTGGTAATCGTGCCGTTATGCATAACTCTTGAACAGATGAAGGGACGGCCGATTATTTCCCTGATTTCTCTCAAGGTAATGCCTTGAAGCGCTTTATTTGTTGTTTTAACGTGATAGTAAATCGGAGCTCTGTTCTTAACCTGCTGAGCTTCCTCCCAGTATTTGTCCTCCTGGGCTAAATTAACCTCAAATAACTTCTTCAGACCAAGAATGACGCCTATCACAGAAAGGATCGCAAACGGATAAGCGCAGGCATACCCGACAGTAATATCCTGCTTGGAGCCTAATGACTGAAGAGCCTCTTGTGTTGCACCGAGGCCGGGCGTGCTAGTGACAGCGCCAAACATGATGCCTAAGATCTCGGGAAGAGAAATACTGCTCGAAAATATGAAATACATTGAGATCGTAATCAAAAGACTTAATCCGACAGCGAGCAACATCAAGCCGGTCAGCTCGAATCCGCTGCTCTTAAACGTCGCAAAGAAAGACGGACCAACCTGCAGTCCGATAAAGAAAACAAAAAGAACCAGTCCGAAATTTCTAAAGAATGCCATCATTCCCGGGTCCACTTTGACACCGGCATAACCCACGATCAAACCGACAAACAAAACACAAGTTGCGCCCAATGAAAGCCCGAAGATTTTTTTGCGCCCAAGACAAATGCCCAAAGAAATGATGACACTGTAGACAAGGAATCCGTGCGCGAAGGATGAAGTATCAAAAATGAGCGACAGCAGCCAATTCATGACGGTTGATTTTTATGGAATTTGAGGTTTCCAAAATCATAAAAAAGTTAATCTCCAAAAACAGAATCAAAACTTAGGATTTCCCTTACATTGCTCCTCGGATTTGATTTAAATCAGCCGCCTAATGTTCTTTCTTATGGCTGCAAGCTTCGTTGTCCAACGAGATGACTCGATTTCGAAGAGTCTCTTAACACCCCCTCTAATTTTGAATTCCTGTTAAGAGAGTTTCGCAATTACATTCGCTCGAAAGTAATTCATTTTAATAATAAGTAAAAAAGTGATGTTGCGATAATCATGGGGATAAAAATTACTAAAATTTTTATCTTATTGATTTTTAGTATTTAATACTTGAAATTGATACGAGTGATATATATCAATTTTGTTGATACATAATTGATACTAAGAAAATCATTAAAGGATCAGCATCTATTCAAGGATTTTTTGGACTTCTTCTCCTCTAACCTCTGTCTTAAAACCACGACCAACTTCTTCTCTTCAGTTTCCGGCTTTTAGCCTCAAAAAGCGTTAACCACTTAACTAAATTGACGGCAATCACTTCCTTTCCTTTGAAAGTGTTTCCCATTGAACACTTCATTTTTTCTGCTTTTGTTAACCTGCAATCATCTCAAGGAATCTACAAGGAGCATCAAAAATGAGTTCACCCGCAATCAAGTTATTGACTGCCTCCGTCGTCCTTTGCTTCGGCTGCGCTTCTTTTGCCGCCAATCAAACGATCAATACGGACTTAGTCGTTGTCGGCGCCGGTTCTGCCGGCCTCTCTGCTGCCGTTCAAGGCGCAGAACTCGGCAAAAAAGTCGTTCTTCTTGAAAAAAATCCGTACGTCGGCGGCAACTCCCAGCACGCCGAAGGCTTGTTTGCCGTAGATTCCGAATGGAACCGCTTACGCAGCGATCCTTTGACACGCCAGCAGGCTTATGAAGCCTTTATTAAAAAACAGAACCATTTAGTCGATCCCTACAAGAACAAGGATTTCGTCGAAGGTTCCGGTGAAAACATCTCCTGGCTCGCCTCTCACGGAATTGAATTTGAAGTCCGCCGCGAAACACCGGACAAAGACAACACCTGGCACATCATCAAGAACTACAAAGGCACCAACCACGGCGCCGGCCTGATCAAAGGCATGAAAGATGCCGCCGATAAATTAGGCGTCACAACGATGGTTTCTACGCCTGCAACCGACCTCATTACCAAGGACGGTAAAGTCGTCGGCGTTGTTGCCAAAGATGCCAAAGGCAATACTTATACCATCAACAGCAAAGCCGTAATCTTGGCTTCCGGAAGCTTCGGTGACGATCCGCAGAAGGTTAAAGAATGGGGGCATCGAGATCCTGAAGGCTGGAAGAGTTCCGTGCCTATCAACAAGACCGGTGACGGAATTGTGATGGCCACTAAGATCGGTGCAGAAAGAGGCCCGGTCAGCTTCATCGGCCACCTTGGTACAGAAGGTAAAGGCATTAAGTTCCTCAGCAACCTTTATGCCGTTTCTTGGCAGCCCTTCAACCTCTGGGTCAACTCCGACGGCCAGAGATTCACAGACGAATCTACCAGCAACGCTTTCAGCGAAGCCGCCAACGGCATTTATGCTCAACACGACCATTATGGCTGGGCCATCTTCGATACCAATACAATCGACTACTGCATGACCAAGGGTATTGATTCGGGCATCGGCGTTTTGGTACCGGTCGGCACACAGCTCAAGAACCTCCAGCAGGACATCAAAGATGCATTAGCCGTAGACAGCGACGGTTTCAAAGAAGCCGACAGTATTGCTGAATTGGCTAAGAAGATCAACGTTCCTGCCAAGAACCTTGAAGCAACGGTCGCCGAGTACAACAAGACCTGCGAACTTCAGCACGATCCGATGTTCTTGAAAGATCGCCGCTATCTGAAACCGATCAACGGCAAGAAGTACTACGCTCTGAAGCTTAAGTCTTACTTCTTCAGCGCCTACGGCGGCTTGGTCACGAACAGACAGCATCAAGTTCTGGATACACATCACAAACCGATACCCGGACTCTATGCTGCCGGCTTGGAAGTCTCCAATATGGTCGGACCGACCTACCCTGACTTCTTCTCCGGCCACGCATTTGGATTTGCTTCTTATTCCGGACGCCATGCCGCAATCAATGCTGCAGAAACAATGAAATAGTCTCTTTATTCTCCTTTTGAATCGATAATTGTCTGCCCCGGGTTTCTCTATGAAATCCGGGCTTTTTTGTCTTACAACAATCTATGAAGCTATTTTCCATCCTGTTTTCCGTCCAATAGAAGCGATCGAATAGATCAAAGCTATAGAAAACCAGAGCTTCTTTGCCTATATTTGGTTACAACCATTGACATTTAACCTCCTCTGACAAACAATTGTTAGTACAAACCATGGAGGAGTTATATGTCAGGTTATCCTTTCCTCACCTTGACCGGTACCGCTAGAGAACGCGGTTATCAATACGGAAGTCAAGTCCCAGAACTCATCAAAAAGAATATTGCTTTCTATCGAACCATGTTCGAAGGATTCGGCGTACCTTGGGAAACCGCCGGGAAAATCTCTAAAAAATTTGAACCGTTTATTCGAGATTACTATCCGGAAGCTTTAGAAGAGATTTCAGGCGTCGCTGAAGGAGCCAACCTCTCTTACGAAGATATTCTGACTATCAACTGCAGAAGCGAGATTTTGTTTGCGAAACCCGACGGCTGCACGACCTTCGGAATTTTGCCGGAACAATCCTGCGACGGCCATACTTATCTCGGTCAAACTTGGGACTGGCTCAAACCGGCTCGCGACACGACGGTCATTTTGGAAGTTCATGTTGAAGGACAGCCGAAGATTTTGATTGCAGTTGAAGCCGGCATTATCGGCGGCAAAGGCTTGAACTCCGAAGGTATTGGTGTCTGCCTTAACGCTTTAAGTACTGGCAAAGGCGGATTGGGCGTTCCGCTTCACATCCTTTATCGGGCTATCCTTGCCCAAACAAATATCAGTAATGCTTTAGAAGCAGTGACTCAGACTCAGCGCGCAGGCTGCGGCAACTTTGCCATCGGCTCTGCTCAAGGCTTCCTGATGTGCGTCGAATACACTCCGGAAAACTTTGACGTACTGATGCCGATTGACAAGCCGATGTGCCACACCAACCACTATCTGTCTCCGCTCTTTAGACCGCAGGATACGTTCAAACGGGATTTGACGGAAACATTTGTCCGCTTGAATCGTCTGGAAAGACTCGCTTATGGTCTTAAACGCCCCTTCACTCAGAAGGATATGTGGAGAATCTTGTCCGACCACGCTAACTATCCGGATTCCATCTGCAGTCATCAGGATCCGAAGGATCCGGTCACAAGGAGATTCTGCACGATTTACACATTGGTGATGGACTTGAACGAAAGGACATTCTGCATTACCGAAGGCGAACCTTGCGATCAAAAGATCTCTAGCTATGTATTGAAGTAGAAAAGAATAACTAAGAATTATTCGAAAATTCTGATTCTTTCCAAACCGCCGGAAGAAATTTTCGCAGTTTCCTTTTTTCACAAGAAAAAATCAGCCTCCGAAGATTTCTCCTCAGAGGCTTTTGTTCAGTTAGCTTTGAAAGCTACTGTTAGAACTGGTGGTTGATACCGACAAAGATCTGCTGAACGTTCTTGCCAAGGTAATCTGTGCCGTAACCGGAGAACAGCTTGCTAGCATCAAAGTTGAAATGCAAGGAGCTGTCAGGACCGGCTTCAATCGCATAACCTGCGTTGCTGTCATTAAAGACCGCTTCGACACCAGCATAGAGGCGAGTGCGTTTGGAGAGCGGATAGGCATACTTCGTTCCAAGAGACCAAGCATTGGCATCGTCTCTCGTCTGATTCTTCATATAAGAAGCAGAAACCATCCATTTGCCGCCCCAAACCGGTGTGGCGGTTCCCAACTGAGCCATCCAGAACTCGTTTTGAACAGCTTCGTTGCTAGCGAATTTCTTTGTGAACTGGAAGACCGGTTTTGTTACGCCGAAGTCATAACTCACTGCAAAGTTCAAATACTGGTTATGAGAAGAATCTTTTGTTGGAACTTGTGCTCCGTCTACGACTGCACCCATCGCAACATTGCGGTACAAATAGCTGCCCATGATGGAGAAGTTGCCGTTGTCATACTTGGCAGCGTAGTTGTAAATATTGCCGAGCTTGTTGGAGTCTTGCGTTCCAGAAGCGTTCTGGTGTTCGCCCAGCGCAACATAGAAGAAGTTAGTCAGACCGAAAGATGTCGGAAGAACATACTGGATGGAGTTATCAGCACGAACCAGGCCGCCGTCCCAGCCTGTCACAGCTGCAGGTCCGGGGAAGAAATACGGGGAGTCAGAAGAACCTAAGCTCAGTTCTGTCGGGTCATACATAGCAAATACCAGGAAATGCGGTGTGTACTGACGGCCGAAAGACAACTGACCGTATTCACCGCGGATACCGACGTTTGCTTCACGGCTGAATGCTTTGCCTTCATTTCCGAAAGTCTTGCTGCCGTTATCAGCTAAGAAAGCCTGGTCTAAATTGAAGAATACCTGTGTGCCGCCGCCGAGGTCTTCGGTTCCTTTCAAACCGATATGGGAGGCTGTCAAACCGCCGGACTGAAGACCGGTTCTCCATTCGCCGCCGGCATTGTTCACGCCGACATACATGTCAACGGCACCGAAAATATCAACTTGAGCTGCTTGTGCTGCGGTACCTAAAAAGGCTGCACAAATGAGCGCGGGAAGAGTCTTTTTCATGGTTTTCTCCTTGAGGGATTGGGATATGCCTCCATCATAAAAAAGACCATCACGCCAACTTGTTAAGAGCTTAACGAAAACCGCGATTACCACCGCACAATGTTAAGTGCTTAACACTTTCCAAATCACACAAAATCTAATATGACCTTATGGCAACAGACCTCAATCATCCCAAGGAGGCAGCATGAGTACTCTCAAACAACTTCCGGAATTGACGGCGTTAGTCGAAGCCGGAAAAAATCCCTTCAATCAAGTTCTCATGAATTACGTCGACCAAGGTGGAAAAACCGTCGGATTCATGTATCAGGACACACCTGAAGAAATTATCACTGCGGCTGGCGCAGCTCCCATTTACCTTCGCGGTACGACTTCGGAGGGCACGGAAATGGCAGAAGCATTCTTCCGCCAGCTCACCTGCAATTACACGAAACACACTTATAACGAAATCCTGGACGGTAAATGGGATTTCTTGGATGGCGCTGTCTTATACAACCTTTGCGACCACTCCAGACGAATCTACGACAACTGGAAGACCATCCCCGGCAATCCGGCTTATCATTTCATGTATGTCCCAAAGAAACGCAGTGAGCTCTCCAAAGATTTCTATCGTGAAGAAATCAATAAACTGATCAAAGCTACCGAAGAACACTTCGGTGTCGAAATCACGAAAGAAAAATTAGCTGAAGCCATCAAACTTCACAATGAAACACGCCGTCTGCAGCAGGAAATCTATGAAATGCAGAAAGGCGAAGAAGTTTATCTGACGGGTTTGGAACTTCTGATGGTTATGCTCGCCGGCGTCTCTCTTCCCCGTCCTGAATACAATAAGATGATGAAGGATCTGATTGCTGCGTTGAAAGCCAACGGCCCCAGAATCAAACCCAAAGTCCGTCTGCTCTATACCGGCGGACATGCCGACAATCCCGAGTTCTTCGAACTTCTGCAGCAGAATGATGCTCACGTTGTTTCTGACAACACCGGATTCGGTACCCGCGCAGCCGACGTTTTAATCTGTGAGGACGGTGATCCGCTCGAAGCCATCATCAATTACTACTTTGAAGAAAAACCGGCTGCAACCCGCCAGATGGGCACACAGGTCGAACGTATGGAACGCCTGCTTGACCTCGTCAAACAATACAAGGCTGACGGCGTTGTCGCCTCCCGACTCTACATGTGCGACCTTTGGGCATTCGAACATTTCCTGATGCGCAAGCGCCTGCATGAAAACAATGTTCCTTTCCTCGAACTCGAGGTAGATTACACGCCGGAAGGCCAAGGCCAGATCAAGACTCGCGTTCAGGCCTTTGTTGAAAGCCTCGCCGACCGTCAAACCGCTTAATAAGAAGGAAAAGAATCATGGCTGAATATGTTACCGGTCTTGAAAGAACTCAAGAATATATCGATCGTCTGCAAGGTGTGCTGCAGTTCTTTGAAACCCTTCCTCAGGAAAAACGCAATCCCGTTCAAGAAGCCGTCGTCGGTTTGATGCTCGATCATTCCAAGAACGTCTTAGATGCCGCTAAGAATCATAAGCCTTTGATGTGCACTTGGTACGGCAACTGTCAGGAAATCCTGGCCGCGATGGGTGTCGTTTATTACAACCCGGTTTTTGACCTGATGTTCCATTTGGGTCTCACTGATTATGCCGACGCCAAAGAATGCGATCGTTTTAACCTTGACGACAAAATGTGCTCGCTCGTGCGCTACGCCGTTTACTCCATGGTCAACCGCCTGCATCCTCGTCCTGACTGCTTCGTTGCTATGGCCGAACCCTGCGACGGACAGCTGATGCTGCATCAGGCTTTTGCCGAATGCGATTACCTCAAGGGCGTTCCGGTTTACACCATCGACCCGAGCTACGGACATACCGACAAGGACTTTGAGTATGTTGCCAAGCAGCTCAAGGAAATGATCTCCTTTATTGAAAAGAATACCGGCGCAAAGTACGACGTCAACAAACTGCGTGAAATCGTTGATGAAACGAACAAACAGTACGAGATTTGGGCAGAAGTTAATGAACTGATGCGCGCATCCCCGGCTCCTATGCCCTCCTTTGCAGTCGGCGACGCCTTCTGGGCTCTAACTCAGCATCTGCCCTGCGGCGATCCTCGCGCCACAGCTTTGATGGGTGCCGTTCGTGACTTTGCCAAGGCCAACGTAGAAAAAGGCGTGGGGCCCGTCATGAATGAACAAATCCGCGTCTTCTGGCCTGATCTCAATCCGCTATGGGGGGACAAACTCGGTCAGTGGCTTGCTGAAGAATGGAATGCCGTCGTTGTCAGTTCCTTCCAGCAAATGACACCTTACGAAAAGATCGATACCTCCACAGAAGAAAGCATGCTCTTCGGCTTAGCGCGCAGAGCTATTGCAGAAGTTCCGATGATTCGTCAGGGCCGCGGCTGGGTCGATGTCGTTGTCGAAGACCTTCGTAATGAAATTCAGAACAACTCGATTGACGCGGTTCTGTTCTCCGGTCATCAGGGCCATAAAGACCAGTCCGGCATCAACCAGTTCATGAAGAAGGCCTGCCGCGATATGAACGTTCCTCTGCTCTCGCTGACAACGAGCCTCTTTGACGAGCGCTATACACCGTTGGATAAAGTTAAGAGCGATATCTCCAACTTCTTCAGCGCCAACGGCTTCAAGAGAAACGTCCATTAAAATTCGAGCATTTTGGAGTGAAAACACATGATTTTTGTCGGATGCGATTTAGGTTCTACGACCGGAAAAATCGTTGTATTAGATGAGAACCTCAGCGTTCTCGGCTCCTCCATTGTTCGCTCTTCCCACGGTCCGATTAAAACTTTTGAAAAGGCCGTGGAGAAGACCGCGGAATCCATGGGTATCTCTGCCGAAGAACTGTTGACTAAATTTAAGAATGAAGGCCGTGTCGTCACTACCGGTTACGGCCGCAGCAACCTTCCCGGTTACACGGATGAAGTCTCTGAAATTTCCTGCCACGCCAAAGGCGCCAGTCATCTTTGCCCCTCTGTCCGCACGATTATTGATATCGGCGGTCAGGACTGTAAAGTTATCTCTGTTGGGCCACAAGGGAAAGTTCTGGACTTCCAGATGAATGACAAGTGCTCTGCGGGCACGGGACGTTTTTTTGAAGTTATGTCCCGTGTACTCGACATTGATCTGACACATTTAGCCGAAGAAGCCCTGAAATCCAAAAAGCCCTGCTCGATTTCTAAACAGTGCAGCGTCTTTGCCGAGTCGGAAGTCATTTCGCTCGTCAATAACAGCGTTCCGCTGCCGGATATTGCCGCAGGCATCCATGAATCTATCGCCAGACGTATTCATGGAATGGCCTTTAAAGTGGGTGTGGAAGAAGATGTTGCGCTGACCGGCGGCTGCTCAAGCAACAAGGCGCTCAGAAAAGCTTTGGAAAAACGTCTTCATTTGCCCCTGGCTGAACTCACCATGGATCCTCAGCTGATGGGCGCTCTTGGCGCAGCACTTTTTGCTAAGGAACATTACGAAGCAGAGAAAGCTCAGGCTTCTTAAAGAGTTAAACGGGGATTCATTATGACCGACTTTAAGACAACTTTATTAGAACTCGCAGAGCCATCCGATAAGACATATGCTTCGGAGGATCTGAAAGCATTGGAATCGAAATCCAACTTCGTCTTAAAGTCGGATGCTGTTGAAGACCTCGGAGGCCCTGAAGGTTCAGCGGTCTTTCTGGAGTATTCCGCTTCCTCAAACCAACCCTCCTTTGCCGGAATGCTCTGCGAAGATGCATCATCGAACTCTTTAGGGCTTTTTCTTTATTTTTACGGTCCAAAACTTAACGATGAACTTTTTTATCTGGTTCTGCAGAATTTTCGTTCCATGCTTCGTCTTCCCGGCGTCATGGTCAAAGGTGCAGGTAAAGATCTTTGGATCCGAATCGGTAAAAAAGCTCAGGCGCAAGGCATCGGCTTAAAGGAACTTGCTGCGGTTCTTTCCGCACGCATTCAAGAAGAATTTCCTGAAATTGAATCGGTTCAAGCCTGCTTCCTTCGCGGGCAAGGACCGATTTATAAACAGCTGGATCAGGTTTCGGAAGTTTTTTATCAGAATTCTGAAAAATTAAAAGCAAAAGTCTGGGAAGACCGCGGTTTTAACTTTAAAGACTGCCATGTCCTGGGACACTGCGGCAAATGTGCGGATAAGAAGCTTTGTGCCAACGTCCGCAGAATCGGACGATTAAGCGAAGCACATCGTATCAATCAATAAGGGGAATAAGAAATGAATAATCATCGAGTGATTGCCGTTTGCGGCAAAGGCGGCGTGGGAAAGACCGCTTTTACAACGCTTTTGACGAAAGTCATGATCGAAGATCCGCAGGCTGGTAAATTGCTGGTGGTCGATGCCGACCCTGCTTTAGGTCTTCACTATGCGCTCGGCCGCAAAGAAATCAAGACGATCGGTACGGTGCGTGACGAAATCTTGAGAGTCGCCGAAGAAGGCGATCGTCAGGCTCAGGAAGAACTCGCAGACAAAGTTGACTATCTGACGGCCAGAGTCTTGGACGAAGGCAAAGATTTTTCTTTCCTGGCCATGGGCCATATGGAATCCAAAGGCTGTTTCTGCTCGGTTAATGATTTGCTCCAGCAGGCCATCAGTTACTTAACGAATGAATTCAACACTGTCCTTATTGACGGAGAAGCCGGTATTGAACAAATCAACCGCCAAGTTGTTGAAAAGATCGACACTCTGATTGTTTTGACGGACTCTTCCTTCCGCGGCATGAAGACGATTTCTCATATCAAAGAAATGAGAGACGAAGGGTTGCTCCCCTTTTGCAAGAAAATCGGCGTAGTCTTTAACCGTACCCGCAACGATGTTTCTAAATTAGAAGCATTCGCCAAAGAGTTGGGCCTGGAGATTTTTGGAGCGGTTCCGATGGACGAAGAAGTGGAAGCTTACGATAGCGAAGGCAAATCGCTCTTAGAACTTTCGGAAAACAATCCTGCGCTTGAAGCCGTTAGGCAGGTTTACAAAAAACTTTAATTGATTGATTCAAAAGCAATTCGGCCTCCTTTCGGAGGCCGTTGTCATGTGGGGATTACTTCATTTTGGCGATGTCTTCAGCTGCTGTGTCTGCAGCAAGTTTACCTAAGATCACGCCGATGGAAACGCCCTGACCGTACTGAGAAGCTGCTTCGCCGCTCACATAAAGGCCCGGGACAACCTTGCCGGTTTCGGTGACAGCACGAGCCTTCAGATCAATCTGGACGCCGCCATAGGTTGTCTGGCTTGCCGGACTGATCTTGGCGCCATAATACGGAGCCTTGTCGATACGGCTGAAGCGGGAATCTTTGCGACCGAATTCGTGGTCGACACCGTCATCCATGCCTTTCTGATAGGCTGCAACGGTCTTAGAGAGGTTCTCGGCATTGATACCGAGTTTCTTAGCCAATGCATCTAATGTCGGAGCTTCAACGAAGTAACCGGCTTCCTTGTATTTCTTCATCAGAGCGGCCCGATCCACGGAAGCCTGATCGAAGATCAAGTAAGCATGTCCGTCCTTCTGATCCTTAATGGCTTTGCCCAAGATCGGCGTTAAAGCCAATTCATTCACAAAGCGATTGCCGTCTTCATTCACTAAAATCGCGCCGTTGTAGCGAACGTTCGTCAAAGAGACAGCACCGTTACCGGTTTGGTAGGCAACGGTCTGAGGTCCGGACCGATCCATTTGACCCAGCGCTGCACCTACCTTAGTCGCCATCGCTAATGCATCGCCCGTGGCGCCGCGGCTGGCAGTTGACGGGTAACCTGCCCACATCGGCGTGTATTTAGCGACAAGTTCAGGATTTGAAGCAAAACCGCCGGTAGCCAGAATCACGCCTTTGGCATGAATGACATACTTACCGTTGTCGTGGCTGACGCGAACACCGGCAACTCGACCGTCTTTAACGTAAAGATCTTCAGCCTTTGTGGATGTGCGAGGTTCGATTCCAAGTTTGTCGAGTTGCTTCTTCATGACAGGAACCAGCATGACGCCAAGTGCTCCGCCGTCTTTCGGTGTGTGCTGGGAGCCGTTAATCACGCGTCCTAAGTCAGCACCCATATCTACGAGCCAATCGGTTGTAGGACCAGAAAGGTCTGCTAGGTTTCGCAGGGAAGCATCATCCGGACCTTTGCCTTTGAGTTTGAGGTAGTAGTCGTCAGCGGTGTACGGTTTCTTCAAGGCCATCTGGATCTTGCTGCCGCCGGCATTAAATGCTGTGGAAGACAAAGCAGTGGTGCCGCCGATCATCGGAAGCTTTTCAATCAGGATAACCTTTAGACCTTTGCGTTTGGCTTCGATGGCTGCGGCCATACCGCTGCCGCCTGCTCCGACAACAACTACGTCGGTATTAACATCTTTCAAAACAGCAGCATGATCTTTCTTCTGAGCCACTGCTTTGAGATCAGCTTTAGTGCCGCCTGCTTTCTTCAAAGCTTCTCCGACAGCCGTCAGAATGGCGTTGCTGCTGTTGGTCGCGCCGGTAACTTTATCGATATCCAGTGACTGACGGTCAACGATTTTTGTGGGAAGCAGCTTAATAGCGGTCTCTCCGATCATCGGTGTTTCGGAGTTCTTCAAGACACGGATTTTAGTGATCGCACCATTTTCGATGGTGGTTTCGACAACGACAGGACCGTTATTGCCCTTTCCTTCTGTGACATACGTTCCGGATGTCAGCGCGGCTTGAGCTAAACCGCAGGAAACCAAGCCCATGGCTAGCAATGTAGCTTTAATTCTCATTTCTTTCTCCTTTGATCTGAAAGTGGTTGGCGGTGTTTAGTACCGCTCTTTCGATGGAGAAATGGTAAAGCTGTGTGTAACACACAGGTCAAGAAGATCAGTCAGAGATTCGGACGCGAATCAGAATAGAAAACAGAGGCCCTTCCGATGTTTCTTCAATCGCAAGCAAGCGGCCGGAAGAGCTGTGGGTAAAACTCGTATTTAGGCTTCTGACCTTATCCAACAGCGGCTTTAGATCTTTCGGGCCGAGATTGAGGATATCGTAAGTTTTAAGGTAGATGATCAGGAATCGGCCAGCCGGAATGGTTTCAAGCGGAGGCGTGGAATGAAGCTGAAACTCTTCCAAGTACTTGTGAACAATGCCGAGTCCTAACTCAACAGAGTACGGCCCTTCAAAGTTGGGATCGTTCAATTCTTCCTTAGGCAGCTTGATCGAAAAATGGACGAACGGAAACAACTTCGACCACTGCTGAACAATAGCCAACCGGTCCGTATGCGGTTTCTTCAAGCCGAACGTATAGACGCTGTGAATGGGATCTCGACGAACGTCTTTGACCACACCTTCCATCGTGCACATCTCTGCCTGAGCAAGGAAAGTTTCTACTTCGGTGAGCCTTTTCTGAAGTTTTCGGAGTTTTTCAATTTCGGCGGACAGCTGCTGACTGCGTTCGGCCAGTAAATTTCTCTGTTTCTTTACGGAGCTAGATTGAAAATCCTGCGCCTGCGGCAGAGACAGTCCCAGACTTCGATTGACACGGATATTAGCGAGGTACAGTAAATCCTGTTCATCGTAATATTTGTAATTATTCCCGGAATTCACCACAGGTTTCAAAATACCTATATGGGTGTAATGTCGGATAACTTCCGGAGATAAGCCAAGCAAATCAGCCAATTTCTTTACTGTCAGCATATTTCAGGATTTGAGATTAGATTCAACCAATAATCACTTAGAAATATCTCAATCAGGCGCCCGGCGCCCACCAGTCCTTCAAGTTCGTAAAGATAGAGCCGTGGAAGAGCGTTATGTTGCCGTCTTTTTTCATCCAGCCTTTTCCCATCCAGTCACTTAATGTCAGAGAAACAGAGGTGCGGCTTGCAGAAATAATTGAGGCAATTAACGTCGCTGTCAGCCGAACCGGCATGGGGTTCCAGCCGGCATAGTTCGGCTTGTAGTAAGACTTGATCAAAGAATGGAGGAAAGCACGAAGCCTGTTGTCAATGTCCAAGGTGAAGCAGGCAAGGAGCGCCTCAATGTGGCTTTCCTGCTTAAATGTAATGTTTTGGGCAACCTTTTCGTAGACATTAATGTCTTTTCTAATCTCTTTGTGCCAGACATCGTAAGGCAGGACCAACCCTGTACTGTTTTTGATTGTGTAAGCACTGACGTTGGCCATGGTCCCGGTCAGTCCGTCTATGTCCCCCATGGTTCTATTCGGGAGAATGAGACTTAATACGTGCTCTTTGTCCTGAGTATCCCAAAACCGATAAAGGCACAAACCCGTCAGCAGAAGAGTAATTTCTCCGTCAGGTGCTCCGTGTTTAAGCTCCTCTCCTTTCTTGAAAGTACGTTTTCTACCCAAGCGGTTGAAGATTTCGACAACCTCTGCCGGAGCTTCGGGATGGAACCATTGTTCACCAAATAATATCTGTCTCATTTTCGTCTTTTTTCTTTTTATAGATTTAACTATAACCCCGTGTATGAACTGGAGATATAAGCGATTTTCCTAAATATCCGCCGTAATCGCAGTTTAGGATAGGCTCGAAGTTCAAACACCCCACTTAAAAAGATGTCGACCAACACCTCAGTGAGTTGCATGAAACATTCAGCGCCACTCTAGCTCAGTCTGGGAGAACGGCAAACAACCCGTTTTTCATCTCTTTTAACATGAATAAGGGACTCTTTCCTTGGGTCTGTTGGAAGGATAGAAAACTATATGCCAAATAATTTGCCTCGATTAGAAAAGGCTATTAAGCGAATCATTTGGGAACAGAAGCATAAAGCGCCCAATGAATCTCAAAATTACGTTCAGTGGTTGCATAAAATAGATGTATTCTTTACTTGTCTGACGGCGATCGCTTCTGTCGGCTCCCTGCTTGGGATCGCATTCTATTACGGTCTTAATAATTCAACGAACGAAGCGTCCGGCTTCTTGGTTGGGCTCCACGCAGCTTTATTCTTATTTGCGGTAAATATTTTTCTGGGAATCTGTTTTGCTTTTAATCGATTCGTTCTTCATGCCGGCATCCTAAAGTGGATCGTAAATCTCTTAATCCTTATTAGCGCTGCGGCCTATTTCTTTCCAGCGGCTTCAAACTGGTTCGGATGCATTAGCTCCAAGGAGTTTCTCTTTTTTTCCTTGGCCTCTTATTCGTTGGTCTTTCTCAGCGCGAAAGCCCTTGATCTGGCCAATAGCTATCGCATGAATCCTTCTCTGATTCTTGCCTCTAGTTTTATCGTTGTGATTCTCATCGGGACATTCCTTCTCATGCTCCCGAAAAGTACTAAGGAACCCATAGATCTTATCGACGCTTTTTTTATATCTACCAGTGCTGTCTGTGTCACCGGTCTGTCGCCGATCGACATCTCGCAAATATTTACGAATTTCGGCCTTCTTGTTCTCTCGGTCCTGATTCAGATTGGCGGCTTAGGATTAATCGCGTTTACCAGTGTTTTTGCTATTTTTTATGCAGGCTCTACCTCTGTCTACAACCAGCTGCTCATCCGAGACATGATTTACTCCAAATCTATGGATGCCCTTTTGCCTACTCTCCTCTATATTCTCGGCTTTACACTAAGTATTGAAACGATTGGGGCATTTTTGATTTATGTAACTGTCCCCTCCTCCCTATTTACAACGCTATCGGATAAATTAATTTTTTCTGCCTTCCATTCAATGTCTGCCTTTTGTAATGCGGGGTTTTCAAACTTAAAAGACGGGCTAAGTAATGAAGTTCTTCTTAAAGGGAACCAATTTTTCTACTTGGTTATCTGTGCGTTGATGTTTTTAGGATCCATCGGTTTTCCTATTCTCATCAATCTAAAAGATAAATTATTTTGGAAAATAAAAAAGCAGCTTTTCCCTTCTACAGGAGAACAGACAAATTTCATTCGCTTTGATTTAAATACAAAGCTGGTTTTAATTACCTCTTCCATCCTGGTCGCGGCAGGAACAGTTCTTTTCCTAATTTTCGAGTATGACGGGACACTCAAAGACATGAGTTTCTTCACAAAAATTGTCCAGTCATTGTTTAATGCTATTCTTCCTAGAACTACGGGGTTTGCATCCGTCAATCCGGCAGATTTCCAACCTTCCACAATTCTTCTCGTCTGCCTTTTGATGTGGATCGGCGGATCCTCCCAATCCATGGCCGGAGGTGTAAAAGTCAACACGGTAGCAGTTCTATTCTTAAACCTTAAAAGCATTATCACAGGCAGCGATCAAACCGGAGCTTTTCATAGAGCTATTTCCGAAAAGGCTGTTCTACGCGCATACGCCGTAGCATTCATCGCCACCGTTTGTGTATTTGTATTTTCTTTTATCCTGATTCTCCTTGAACCCGGACAGCCGATCAGAAGCATCATTTTTGAAGTTATGTCGGCTCTATTTACTGTTGGTTCATCCCTCGGATTAACACCGGTACTTTCAGGAGAGTCGAAGTTTGTTCTTTGTATTGCAATGTTTTTAGGGCGTGTCGGACTACTTTCTATCCTTATAGGATTATTAGGCCACCGCGGAGCAAAGGGCTGTTCTTTCCCAAACGAACATATCATCATTAATTAACTGCGAAATCCATATGAAATATCTTGTTATCGGTTTAGGCACGTACGGACGTGAGCTGGCTATCAATTTATCTTTACAAGGCAATGAAGTTATCGGTGTAGATCATCGATCGGAAAACATTGAGGCAGTGAAAGAGCAACTCATGACCGTTTACGAACTTGACGCCAAGGATGAGAATTCATTGAAGCTGCTTCCTCTTAAAAACATGGACATTGTTATCGTTGCTATCGGAGAGGATTTCGGCGCAAGTTTAAAAACAGTTGCCCTCTTGAAAAAGAACGGTGTCAAGCACATTTATGCCAGAGCCATCGACAACCTTCACCAGTCTATTCTTGAAGCATTTAATCTTGAACGCATCTTGACGCCGGAAAAAAGAGCTGCAAACGATTTAACGCTGGAACTCAGTCTGAACACCCAGTGCAGTACTTTTAACATCACAAAAGACTTCATGGTGTTGAAATTTACAGCGCCGGAAAAATTCGTCGGACACAGCTATCGGAGCATTAATTTCTCTCGGTTTGGCTTAGTCCTTATTTCTGCTGTTAGAAAAGTTACCGAAAATAATTTACTTGGACTTTCTTCTTCAAGAGAGGAAATCTTAGATTTGGAGCGCAAATCGATGGAAGAAAAAATCGCCTCCCGTGACGAAATCATCGTAATGGGGACAAGAAAAAATATCACAGACTTTCTTTCTTCGGTTCAAACAAACTGAGAAAATGGCGGGTTCACGATTTTTTTCGAAAACGGAACAGGGGGCGGCAGCGAGAGTGTTCAGTAGTTAACGAGCCAATTTTTGGAATTAGCGTAACTTTAGGAACATAAAGCGTTAATCCTAAGGAGACATTCGTTATGTATGCAAAACTCACTCTTTCCGCCGCTTTTGTTGCACTTGCCTTTAGTCACAACGCATTAGCGGCCGACCATAACCTTTCTGCCGATATATTAGTTGTCGGAGCAGGCTCGGCTGGCTTAACGGCAGCCGTGCAAGCTGCAGAAAAAGGCAAGAAAGTTATCCTTTTGGAGAAAAATCTCGGAGTCGGAGGCAGCTCGCAGTTTGCTGAAGGATTGTTTGCAGTCGGCTCAGAATGGAATCGTCTGAGAAGCGATCCTCTTACCAAAGAAGAAGCTTTCAAAACCTTAATGGAAAAACACGGCTATGTGATTGATGCCGCTAAAACCAAAGACTATGTTGAAGGCAGCGCTGAAAACATCTCCTGGCTCGCCGGTCACGGCATCAAATTTGAAGTTGTGCGCATGACGCCGTGGGAGGCCGCAACCTGGCACGTCATCAGTGATTACAAAGGCACAAATCACGGCGCAGGCTTAATCAAAGGGCTCAAAGATGCTGCCGACAAGGCCGGCGTAGAAACCAAGCTAGGAACACCTGCCACTGAACTAATCCTGAATAAGGAAGGCGCAGTCGTCGGTGCGAAAGCTGCAGATAAGAAAGGCAATACCTACACCATCAGCGCAAAAGCCGTCATTCTTGCGACCGGCGGTTTCGGCGACGATCCGCAGAAAGTCAAAAACTGGGCTCATCGCGATCCTGAAGGCTGGAAGAGCTCTGTACCTATCGGGAAAACCGGTGACGGCATTGTCATGGCAACGAAAGCCGGTGCAGCCATGGGCAACGTTTCCTTTGTTCAGCACCTCGGCACGGAGGGTAAAGGCATTAAGTTCCAGGGAAACCTCTATGCCACATCCTGGCAGCCTTCAGCTCTTTGGGTAAATTGTGACGGCAACCGTTTCAGCAACGAAGATGTCGCCTTCTCCTTTGCTCAGGCTGCCAACGCGATCTATGCTCAGCCTCATCACTACAGCTGGTCAATTTTTGACGACAGCCAGGTCCAATACATGATGGAAAAAGGCGTGGACTCCGGCATCGGCGTATTGGTACCGGTCGGTCAGAAACTGCCGAATCTGCAGAAAGAGATTGATGAGGCAGTCGCTGTTAAGAGCGATGGATTTAAGGCCGCTGATTCCGTTGCTCAGCTTGCCAAAGAACTCGGAGTTCCGGAGGCTAACCTTCAGAAAGCTGTGGACCAATACAACAAGGCTTGTGAGGTTGGTCATGACAGTGAGTATTACAAAGAAAAGACCTATCTTCGTCCGCTGAACACCAAGAAACTTTATGCCATCAAGCTGAAAGCCTACTTCTTCAGCTCCTACGGCGGTCTGAACACCAACCGCAAACATCAAGTTCTGGATAAGAACAATAAACCGATCAAAGGGCTTTACGCCACAGGTCTTGAAGTGTCTGATATGGTCGGACCGACTTATTCCACTTGGTCTTCGGGACATGCCTTCGGATTTGCTTCTTACTCCGGCAGACACGCTGCCTTAAATGCGATAGACGAAATGAAGTAATCCGAAAAATTTAAGCGCCGAAATCGGCGCCCAAAATCGAAAAGGTCCGAGGCGAAAAACCCGGACCTTTTCTCCACCCGTTAATGAAAGCTATTTAGTGACAGCCGCATCCACAGCTTCCGCCGTGTTCTTCATGACCGTGGCCGCCGCATCCGCAGCCGCCAGCATGTTCTTCATGATGATGGCCTCCACAGCCGCAGCCACAACCGCTGGTACCTTCAGGCTGAAGGGTTCCTGCAATCAGAGCCTCAATGACTTCGTCAGGGTTGCCAGTGACGCCGGGAAGTACATCAATACCGCTCTGAGCCAAAGAAACCAAAGCGCCTTGACCAATGCCACCGCAAATAACAGCCTGTACACCTTGAGCGGCTAAGAATTCAGCCAGCGCTTCATGACCGGAAGCTTCGCTGTCAATCACAACACTTTCAACAACGCCCTGGGGCTGTACGTCAAAAATCTTGAACTGAGGAGCTTTGCCAAAATGCTGGCAAACAACGCCGTCTTCGTAAGGGATGGCAATACGCATTTTTAATTCTCCAAAAAAAAATTGTTCGGGAATTGTATCAAGGTTATCCGTTTAGATTAAATGGTGACAACCCGATGAAAATTCAAGAACGGAAAATGCAAAAAAGTTTGTCTACGCCGAAAATGGTGCTTAGCAATGAGTCGTTACGTATAAATAGAACAATAATTCATAGAATTACGGCTCACAAAATTGATCCTTAAATCATGTCTCTCACCGAAAAGCTTTTTAAAGTCAAAGAGCGGGGCTCGTCGACTAAGACAGAATTCTTAGGTGCCGTCTCAGCCTATCTCGCAGTTTGTTATCTTTTTATCGTGGTTCCCGGCATGCTTGCTGACGCAGGAATGCCTATCGGAGACGCAACGGTGGCAACCATTTGGGCAGCCGTTCTCGGCACCCTAATGATTGCTTTTATCGCGAACTATCCCGTCGTTGTAGCTCCGGGGCTCGGGATTTCAGCGTATTTTGCGTATTACGTCTGCGGGGCCATGGGACTCTCTTGGCAAGCTGCGTGTGCAGCCGTAGTAATTTCCGGTTTTGTTTTCTTTATCTTGACGGTCACACGAGTTCGACAAGCCATCATTAAAGCAATCCCGCTGGACCTAAAACTCGCCATCGTCGCGGGTATCGGCGCCTTTATCACCATCATCGGTCTCAAGAACGCCGGTATCGTCGTTGCAACGCCTTCTACGATGATCGGACTCGGCAATATGATGCAGCCTCAGGCTTATTTGACGATTCTCGGTGTTGTGCTCGCAGGCTGGATGATGGCCAAAGGCATTCGTTTAGCAATGCTGATCACGATTCTGATCGTTGCGGCCTTAGGTATTGTTACAGGTGTCACTCCGACAGACGGAATTCACAATCTTTTCTCAGGCAGCTTCAAGATCTTCCCGACGGAAACGATTTTCCAAGTGGATTTCAAACAGATGCTAACCGTCGGTATTGTGGGCGTACTCTTCTCTATCACGATGGTGGACTTGTTTGACAATATGTCGACCCTGATCGGCTTGTCCTACCGCGCCGGCTTCATGGATAAGCAAGGCAATATTCCCGGCCTCGACCGAGCCCTGATTTCCGACTCCATCGCCACCATGGGCGCCGGTCTTATCGGTACTCCGACTTCTACCGCCATCCTTGAAAGCGCTGTCGGCATTGAAGCCGGTGCAAGAACCGGCCTCTGCGCCCTCTTCCTGGCAGGCTTCTTTGCTCTGACTCTGTTCGTCGCTCCTTTGCTGACCTTAGTTCCGGCTTTTGCGACTGCCTGCGTTCTGATCATCGTGGGTTACATGATGCTTCAAGGAACGGCTTCGAGAATTAATTTCTCGGATATCACCACGGGTCTGCCCTGCTTCTTAACCATCTTCATGATGCCGTTTACCTTCAATATTGCCACCGGCTTGGCTTTCGGCGTCATCAGCTTCGTGCTTCTGAAGCTCTTAGCGGGTAAGAAAGAAGAAATTACGCTGACCATGGCAGTTTTGGCAGTGGTTTTTGTGGGTATTTTGATCTCCCACTAAGACGCGGAAACTAACCGTTTCGAACAAAAGTTTTCAACCGATCGGACAGGAATGCCTTATCCTTGTCCGATCTGTTTTTATATGATTTCAAAAATTAAAGATGAACAGCATGCAGGAAACAAAAGCTGAACTGACTCTCGACCACTTCGGTAGTGATCCGATCACCCGTGTTGAAAACGCCCTTGCCGGTTTAAGAGAAGGCAAAGGCGTCGTCGTTCTTGACGACGAAAGCCGCGAAAACGAAGCCGACTTAATCTACTCTTCCGATCATCTGACAGAAAAGCAAATGGCTCTGATGATCCGTGAATGCTCCGGCATCGTCTGCGTCTGCCTTCGTGACGAAGACTGCAAACGCTTAGAACTTCCTCAGATGGTTGCTTCTAACTCCAACACTCAGGGTACTGCTTTTACGGTATCCATTGAAGCTGCTCACGGCTGCACTACCGGCGTCAGCGCTAAAGATCGCGTCACTACGATCAAAGCAGCAGCCAACCCGAATGGCAAACCTGAAGACCTCCTTCGTCCCGGCCACGTTTATCCGCTTCGTGCTCGCTCCGGCGGCGTGTTAGAGCGCAGAGGCCACACTGAAACAACCGTCGATTTGATGAGAATTGCCGGTCTGAATCCTTGCGGTGTTCTTTGCGAATTGATGAACGAAGACGGTACGATGGCTCGTCTGCCTGAGGCATTGGCTTTCGCAAAGAAACACGACCTTCCGATCATTACGGTTGAAGATCTGGTTAAATATCGTCGGGAAAAGAACGTCTAATCATTAAGTTAGCCAACCGAAGAAGTTTCTTCGGCGGTAAATCGCATGATTTTTGGAGGCTTCCGATATGGAATCGGGGGCCTTTTGTATTTCCGGCTGCTGCACCTCTCACGTGTCTCAGCCTTCTTTGTAATACTTCAGCCTGAAGATGGTTGCACCTAAAGACGCGGCCACAATGATCAGAATGCCTAAGAAAGTGAACGTATCTGGAACTTCGTCAAAGAACAGATAGCCAAATATTACTGCGAAGATCACGGCACTGAACTGCAGAGAAGCGCACAGAAGCGTTTTGCCTTTCTTCCAGCCAATGTTTTGTGTCCATTGGCCGAGTGCCGTGAAGACCCCCATGAGCAGAACTGGAACCGAGAATACGTGTTCTGCCCGCAGTCCTGTTGAAAACATCAAAGTAGCCGCCCCACCGGATAAGGTACACGCCAAGGCAAACCAAAAAAGCGTCCTAATTGGCGGTTCTCCTTTCAGGCCCAGCAGTCTCAAGGAAATACTTGAACCCGAACTCAATGCTCCGGATAAAAGACCGAGGCCAACATAAAGAGCGTTTTGATCAGCAACATCAGGTCTGAGCACAAGCAAGACGCCCGCAAATCCGATTATCAAAAAGACAAACAGCATCCAAGGAATCTTTTTGCCTTTGAACAGGTACCAGCCGAACACCCAAAGTCCTAGAAACAATGGCCCCGTGTATTGGAGCGTCTGAGCCGTAGAAAGAAGAATATGCCGAGCAACCAAAATATTGATGCTCAAAGCTCCGACTCCGCACAAAGCACGAGAGAGCTGAAGTGCCGGTTCATGCGTCTTAAGCGTAGTTTTTGTGGCTACGACAAGACAGATCGCCACTGTCAAGACAACGATGGATCGCAAAAGGAAGATTTCGTAGAAGGCCATCGACACCGGCATCGCTTTGATAGAGACGTAGGCGCTGCTGATAAAAAATGTCGATAAAACGATCCAAAAAGATCCCATAGCTGTATTTCTGTATCTTCATCCCAGAGATAAAGAAATATACCGTGGACCACAACGTTTTCTTAATTTTTGAACAAAACAAAACCGGCGTCTGCTGAATATCTCAGCCGTCACGCCGGTTCTAAACCTCTAAGGAAAGGTTACTTCTTCAATGTCAGCAATTCACCGGAGAACTGACCGAGCCATCCGTCACCGAATGCATCGTGTGCATAGTGACGGAATTCGTTGCCTGCCTGCTGAAGTTCGAGTTCGTTTTCAGGCGTCATATCGCCGGTGCCAAAACCCAGCATGTCTGTAACGAATACCAAAGTACGAACTTCTTTGTCATTCTTCATGACCGGAGCAACGAGGAAGAAGTCATTGGCTTCAACGTTCTTACGGTCAGCGCCGAAGAGCTTGAAGTAATCATTAGCACGAAGGATGTTCGAGCAAAGAATGATCTTCGGGCTCTTTTCAGCGACTGCAGCCTGGAAAACCTGACCTCTCTGAGCAACGAGGAAGTTCAGGAAATCGCGGTAAGAAGGCAGTCCGGTGTACTTAGCCATTGTGACTTCGCCGTCAGGCGTCGTAACAGCGAGTTTTTCCATCCAGGCGTTCGTTGTAATCATTCCGGTGCAGAGCGGAGAAGCACTCAGCAGAAGAATCGGCTGTTTGTCTTCCTGTCCTTCGGGTTTGAAAACAAGAGAAGTTTCTGCTTCAGGATTGCCTGTAATGCTGTTAATCAAACGAGTAACGGATTCGGTGCACGGGCATGTTGTCGGCAGTGCGCGCTTTAAAGCATCAATATTCGTAACCGGATTTGCAAAGACTTTTTCCGGATCGATCGGCAGCGGGCAGCGAGCGCTGTGATCTACGACCAGCCAGATCGGGGCATTAGGGTTGCCGCCCATGCAGCCGGAAAAAGAGCTGATGTATTGAGTAAATAACTCAGGAACTTGAACCATTTCGATATCCTCCAATTAAAAATATTCTTCTTTTCGCGCCCCCCGACTTTGTGCGAGAAAAACACTCGCTCATCCGAAGCTACTCATATATGAGCAACACTCAGACGAAACCTTCAAAATCGGCTGACTCGGAACAATTATTTCTTGCTGCGGCCGCAACCACATCCGCAGTCTGTGGCAACTTCTACTCCTGCATCCATCAGAGCTTCGGTTTCGGCCTGTTCAGCTTTTTCCTTGTCTTTCTTTTCGGCCTTGTGACTTACAGGACCGCAGTCGGTAGCAGCCTCGACTTCAGCGTCCATCAGAGCTTCGGTCTCGAGTTGTTCTTTCCTTTCTTCGTCTTTTTTATCTGCTTTGGTCATTGATGCTCCTCAAACATAGTTTTTGTTGAGGCCCTTCGCCTCAATTCGTACTTCACGATTCACTTTAACCTCTGAGGACTGAGATAGGTGTGAAGAGGGCCGAAAACGGGCATGGAGATGTCATCCCATTACCCTTCGCTTCTCCAGAAAGAATGAATGCTTTGCCAATATGAGCGGCTACGAAGGTCTAGGTGCTGACCTAACCCAGTTGGGTTTTCGGATCAAGGAAAAAGTATTTAGGAATGTCGGCATCCTCACATGCGTCGGTATCGCACCGACAAAAACCTTAGCCAAATACTGCAACCATTTGGCCAAACACTACGCCGGGCTTAAAGGTGTGTGCAATTGGCTCGACTTAACGCCTCAAAGACAGGCAAAGGCGCTTGCCTGCGAACCTGTCTCTGAAATTTGAGGCATCGGCAGGCGTTACACCGAGCATCTCGGCAAGATGGGCATTCGTATCGCCTTGGATTTAGCCTGTGCAGATGCAGAAGCCATCCGTGATCGGTTCGGTATTACGCTTTCTATGACGGTACGAGAATTTCAGGGAACGTCTTGTATTCCGTTGGAACTTGTAAAACCAAAAAGACAGCAAATTCTGCGAAGCCGCAGCTTCAGTCATTTGATCTGCGACAAAGACGAATTGCTTGACGCCATCACTTTCCATGCATAGGAATGCGGAAGAACCTTGCGCCACGAGGGTATGGTGGCGCACACCGTCGGTATTGTCTTACACACGAATCCTTTCCGCCGGCAGGACGTCCAGCAGCACGCTTATCCGTGTGTGGGACTTCCCTACCCGATCTCGGACACCAATACGATCATTCACTGTGCCCGACGGCTGCTCAATCAAAGTTACCGCAGAGACTTCCTCTATAAACGCACCGGCGTCTACGTCGGTGAAGTCGTTCCGAAAGATGCCGTCACCAAGGATCTTTTTGAAGAGCCGGAGACAGAACAGCAGCAAATCATCTGTGAACTGATGGACTCCATCAACACGCGCTACGGTAAAAATACGCTCTGCTTTGCGGCTTCTAAATTAGGAAAAGACACTTGGGAAATGTCTCGCACACGTTTAAGTCCCGGATATACCACCTGCTGGAAAGACCTGCCTCGCATCGGGCCGCTCTTAGAAGAAATCGTTCCGTTCTGATCGACACATCGAAAATTCAAACCGACGGGAAAGCCAAAAGCTCGCCTGCCGATTTCGTGGTCTCAATAAGCTGTTGTCAGAGAAGACCGGTCAGTACCACGGTAACAATCAGAAGCGGCGACAGAATACCGATCACGATACGAATTGCCCAGAGCAGCCAAGACTGCACGGGACCGGCACTGGTAAGCTGCTTAGCCGTCACCTTCCAGGCAATCCAAGCCGCTGCCACGCTGAAGCCAATTTCAGACAGCGGCATACCGACATTGCTCGTCAGGAAGTCGAGCAAATCAAACACGTTCTTGCCGAACATCTTGAAGTCGGACAGGGATCCGAAGCTCAGAGTGCAGAAAAGGCCGATGAACGCAGCCAAAGCCGTTGTGATCCAAGTCACGGCCGCTCGGGACAGACGGGTATAGTCCAAAAGTGAAGCCACTACGGCTTCAAGCATGGACATGGAGCTCGTAATCGCCGCCACAACCAAGCAGAAATAGAAAAGAATCGCAAAGAAAACACCGAACGGCATCTGCGAGAAAATCGCCGGCATCGTCACGAATGTCAGACCGGGACCGGCAGTCGGAGACAAATTAAAGGCAAACACGGCAGGCATCACCATTAAGCCGCCGAGCACAGCAGCCATGATCGCCAGGAATGCAACCCAAGCCGTAGAGGTTAAAAGATTGACTTTCTCGGAGAGATAGCCGGCATAAGTTACCATCACGGCCGCGCCTAAAGACAGCGAGAAGAAAGTAAATCCCATCGCGTTAAAGATCGCAGACGAGGTAAAGCCGCTCCAGTTCGGTTTAAAGAGATATTCCAGACCTTTAACGGCGCCGGGAAGCGTTAATCCTCGGACAATTAAGATGAGCATGAGGATAAAGAGCACCGGCATTAGGAATTTAGCCAGTCGTTCGATCCCTTTCTGTACGCCTAATGAAACAATCACCGCGTTGGCGAGCAAGAAGATGATCTGATAGAAGTACGCTAAGGCGCCGTTGCTCACAAACGAACCGAAGTTTTTATTGAGTTCGTCCGCATTAGAGACAATTCCGGTTCCTGTGAACGCGTCGATCAAATATTTGATACACCAGCCGCCGACGCAGGAATAAAAGCAAAGAATTGCAAAAGCGGTAACGACACCGACCGTGCCGAACACGCCCCAGTGCTTGCCGACCACTTTCTTTAATGAGCCGATCGCACCCATTCTGCCCTCTCGGCCGATGACGTACTCGCTGATGAGCATCGCCACACCGACTGTAAAGGTAAAGAGCAGATAAGAGAGAAGAAAAACAGAACCGCCGTTATTGCCGGCAAGATAAGGGAATTTCCAAATCGCGCCCAAGCCAACGGCAGAGCCTGCACTTGCCAGAATGAATCCGATTCTGGAGCCCCATGTGGAATTTGAAGCCATAGTCTTAATCTTGTTGGTTTAGCTACTGTATATGTTACAGGCTGAAACCATCACCAGAAGGATCCGAAACAACAGAATGATCAGCGGCCGTCCGGTCGACCGCTTCGACACGTATCTTCAGAGACAAAAACCTTGTCAATCAACTGATTGTTTTTATCGACATGTTCGATTTCGTAAGCAGGAAATCCTTCTTTGAATCGGTCTCTGAACTGCTGGTTCAGACAAACACCGTTAAAGCCTCCGGTCACCAAGCGATGTTTATCTTCCTGAGAGAAGTTAGCGGCAAGATTCTGAGTATGTTTGATGCGGTAGCGGATCACACCGTCTTCAGAAACACCCAGAGGCGTGACTTCGTAGCCGTCCTCACTTTCGATTTCAGGAATTTTGGTGTAAGGCGTTTTAAGGAGCTGCTGAGCCGTCTTCGGCTGATCGTGCAGGATTGAACCGATCGCCGGAAGCAGGTCTCTGGAGATATACGTTGAATTCAGGTTTTTATCGAAATTCAGGCAAGCTTTGGTTTGAATCTTCGCACTGTCAAACCGCGTCCCTTCTCCGTCTAAAAATTCGTAGTTTACGTTTCCGAGGCTGTGGTCGTAATAGGACGGCGCTTCAACACAAGTTAATCCGAGCAGGAAGGTTTTGAAGTATTTCTTTTCTGCGTCTGTAAAAGAAGGGCCCTTGCGTGCAGCAAAATTTAAACGCACGTTGATGTTGGATTTTTCGTCCTGACCTAAGACAGAGGCTTTGACTCCTTCGAGCGAAGCAGAATTTGCTGTGAGTGCGGAAGCAAGTTTTTCGTTTAGGGCTTCTACGCTAAGTGCTTTTGAGTTTTGAGCTTCCTGTTTATCCGGCTGAATTTCTCCGGATTGGGTTCCGACAAATTCATAAGCCAAAATAAAAACGGCACCGACTCCGGCAATCACATAGCGATAATCCACTCCGAACCACTTCACTTTTCATTCCTCCGAACGCTCTGAGACTTACAGTCTTATATTAGTAACTTTTCTTCGCGGACAGAGCCCGAAAATCAATTTTGAGTTGCAATTTCGTGTACCTTAAATGCGCATAGAAAGGAACACAGTTAGATTTGAATCTGTATGCTTTCCTGAAAATTAACGGAGGTCTGCATGATCAAAAAAACTCTTCCTTTTCTTTTGGCTGCCGCTTTAGGCCTATCTGCTTCTGCCATGATTCAGGCTGCCGGTACGGCGCCGAAATCTAAATCCGTGCCTTTATCTCAGCAAGTTCAGGATCTCAGAGAGACTGTACTTCAACTCCAAAAGCAAGTGGACTACCTTGAGATGCTGGTTCCGCCGTCCACAGCAGTTTTAATGCCGGACGCAAGAAAGCTATCCAGTATCCGTGTTAACGGTGCAACATTCCTAATGTCCATTGACAAACCTTCCGGAAACGCAAAAGGCAGTGATTTTGTTCTCACTATCGTCAACCCGCAAAGCATTACTTATACCAATGTCGCTTTTGATATCCGCGTGTACGGAAAGGACGCCAACGGGGACCCGAACGCTTATACAAACGCTCTGTTGGTTTCCCGTGTCACGCCGGCTCTCGCACCGGGCCAGACAACACAGTTCCGTTTTGCCGTACCGGGCATGTCGCCTGAAGACTTCACGGCCGCTTATGTTGCTTCCATGACCTTCGGGGGTATTGCCTCCCCTGCAACAGAATAGCCACTCGCTGAAAAATCATCTCAATCCGAGGCTCAAAAGGCTTCGGATTTTTTTATTTGGACGGACAGATAAGCATTAGAAGACAGATTTTATAAATTATTCAAATTGTTACAGAATACCTCTTTTGGGATACTTGTCACAAGAGCGTAAAAACCGTACCGCAAAATCATTCCTTTGTTGTTAGATGAAACCCTTAACTAACGGGGATTTATCCCATTTATTAGGAGTGACTGAATGAAAAAACCGTTATATAAAGTGCTGTACGTGCAAGTTCTTGCAGCCATTGTTATCGGTGTTCTTTTAGGTTTTTTCTTCCCGGACATCGGCGCATCCATGAAACCGCTCGGGGACGGCTTCATTAAGCTCATTAAAATGCTCATTGCTCCGGTGATTTTCTGCACTGTCGTCATTGGAATCGCCGGAATGGAAGACATGAAGAAAGTCGGGAAAGTCGGCGGTTTAGCCCTTCTTTACTTTGAAGCCGTCACAACGCTTGCCCTATTTGTCGGACTCTTTTTGGTGAATATCCTGCAGCCGGGCGCCGGAATGCATGTTGACCCTGCAACATTAGATATGAATTCCGTCTCAATGTATGCAACAGCCGAAAAGCCCCAGTCGACTTTGGACTTTCTGTTTCATATCATTCCCTCTTCCGTTGTCGGGGCCTTTGCGCAGGGCGACATTCTCCAAGTCTTGTTCTTCTCGATCATTTTCGGCTTTGCCCTCCAGTTCTTGGGCGGCTCCCGTCACCCAGTCTACGAACTTATTAAAAAAGGATCCGACATCCTTTTCCTCATGATCAACTGGATCATGAAGGTCGCGCCAATCGGGGCTTTTGGTGCCATGGCATTTACAATCGGCAAATACGGCATACACTCTCTGCTACCGTTAGGGAAACTAATGCTGGTTTTTTATGCCACCTGCTTATTTTTTGTTTTGGGCATCCTCGGTGCGATTTGTCGCTTCAACGGTTTTTCAATTCTTCGCTACCTGGCCTATATTAAAGAGGAACTTCTCATCGTTCTCGGAACCTCGTCTTCCGAAGCTGTCCTTCCTCAAATGATTACCAAAATGCAAAAAGCCGGCGTCAGCCGTTCCGTCACCGGTCTTGTAATTCCGACCGGATATTCGTTCAATCTCGACGGAACAGCGATTTACCTTACGATGGCGGCGGTGTTTATTGCACAGGCCTGTGACATCCAAATGACCTTCACTCAGCAGGCGACGCTGTTAACGGTTCTCCTTTTAACTAGTAAAGGAGCGGCCGGCGTTTCAGGATCCGGATTTATCGTGTTAGCTGCAACTCTTTCTGCCGTCGGCGACATCCCCGTCGCCGGTTTAGCACTAATCCTCGGCGTGGACCGTTTCATGAGCGAAGCAAGGTCCATTACCAACATGATCGGCAACGGTATTGCCTGTGTTGTCGTCGGTCGATGGGTGGGAGAATTAAACAAAGAACAGTTAACCGATACGTTAAGTAAAAAAGGCAAAGACGTAAATCTCTTGGACGAGCTCGAAGACGAGATCGAATCAGAAATCGGAGATGTCCTTTCTCCTCAGCAGGCTTTGGCTCCGATATCTATCAAAGAATCAGCCGAACAAAGATAATTTTTCAAAAATTTGACAGTTAAAAAGCCTTGGAACCCACAAAAGGATCCAAGGCTTAATTAATGCCGTTATGGTTAACCGCAGTTAACAACCATTGATCTTCTGGATCAGGCCCTTAAACATTTCAAATCCGATCTCAAGAGCGGCCTCATCAGCATCGAAATCCGGCTGATGATGACCTGCCGTTCGATCGGCCCCGATCACAAAATAAATACATTTTCCGAAAAGCTGCTGAATACGCTTAATTATGATCGAGGCATCTTCAGAGCCTCCAAAATCGGAGTGAGTCGTGACTGCTTTAACAAGGGGACATTGACTTGCAACCTCTTTGAGATATTCAACAAGCTCCGGGTCATTCTTGATGTCATATACCGTCCCAAGATCTTCAATAGAAAGTTGAACATCCAATGACTGAGCTGTTCCTTTGAGTATTTCTTGAGTTCTCTCCACTAGGTAGTCATTAACCTCTGTCGTTTCTCCTCTGAGATCAATCTCCATGTAAGCTTGATCCGGAATAATATTTCGGCCGCGTCCGCCTGAGAGCTTTCCAACATTGATCCGAGACGCTCCTTTACTGCTTCTTGAAATCCCCTGAAGGAGCATGAACGCCGAACAGGCTGCTGCAAGGGCGTTTTTCCCTGCTTCGGGTTCACTCGCACAGTGCGCAGCCCGACCTTTGAAATCAACATTGAACTTGGTTCCGCACAGGAAGCCATAAGGATCAATGACAACTTCACCTGTACGAGCCATCATTCCGACGTGTGCGGCTGCAAAATAATCGGCCTCATCCAACAAGCCTGAAGCCGAAACCGCTCTGGCCCCGCGAGAACCTTCTTCCGCTGGCTGAAAAAGAAGAATAATCTTTCCTCGAAGTTTGGCTCGCTGTTCGGAAATCCATCTTGCAAGCACTAAACCGATTGCCGTATGAAAATCGTGTCCGCAGGCATGCATACAATTATCATGCCGCGAACGAAAACCCAGCAGATTCGGCAAATGCTGAGCGTCCTCCGTTTCCTGAATCGGAAGAGCATCTATATCAAAACGCAAAACGAACGTTGGTCCGGACTTATGAGTCTCAAAAGTCGCCATTACGCCGGTAAATTCGTCAAGAATGTGAATGAACTCTTTGGGAACGCCATTGTTTAAAGCACGTTTCGTACTGCTTTTGACCTCTTCTTCATCTCGATTCAAAACGAAAGCTTCGTTCAAGATCTCCTTGCCAAGTCGTAGCTTGAACGGCAAAGCCATCAACTGCTGATAGATGTACCAAGTCGTCTGGAACTCGGTCCAAGCTGTCTCAGGATAGGTGTGCAAGTTTCGTCGGTGTTGTTTGAGGAGTTGTGTTATTTGTGACATATTCAATAACCTTTCACACCGTGGAATCCTTTCTTTTCGAAGGTTCGCACGGTGTGAAACAGTGGTTCTTATGGAAGCATGCAGTGCTAACGATGTTCTCGAATCACTTCCGCCATTCGGGATAAAGCTGTCGCAACCGTCCGACGGTTTGGACCATAGGAGAAGCGAACCAAATGGCTATAAGGTTCTTTTGTCGGACGGTTGCGGTAAGGACGAACATCAAAGAAATGACCGGGCACAGTGATAACCTTTTTCTTAAGGCATTCATGGAAGAAGTAATCTGCATCCGTTAGTTTTCCCGGAAGGTTCTCAAGCGAGGCCCAAACATAAAAAGTGCCTAGAGGCTGCGGATCGGGGACTCTTATTCCAATGGATTGGAGTCCGTCAATCATGAGCCTGCGTTTAACTGCAAATTCTTTTCTTGTGGCAAGCAATTCAGCTTCTGCGTGTCCGGAAGAAAGCTCTTCAATTGCCGCTCTCTGAACGATCGTCGACGGACCGCCGTCAACAGCGCTGGCAGCTCTGTTAACCATTTCAATTAAGTATTTAGGTCCGACCATCCACGCAGCTCTCCAACCGGGATAGCGAAATCCTTTAGTCAGTCCGTCAAAGACAACTACAGGATCTTTATTAACATCTTCGATAAACGGCAGCACCGAAACCGGTTCTTTCGAGGGTGAACCATCCTCTTCATAGGCAAATGTCGCATAAAATTCATCACATCCGAGAAGACAATTTTCTTTACGGCAAATGTCCACATAGTTGGCTAAAGATCCTCCTTTTACTGATTGACCGGTAGGATTGCATGGATTTGAGAAGATATAAGCGTCCGGTCTGTATTGTTTAATGAATTCGGAAAATTCTGTGTCGGAAACCATGAAACCATTTTTCTCTTGCGCCCTTAACTCAATCAATTCGCAAGAATGACGCAGAGGGTACAAGTAATCTTCATAAGCGGTATAGTCCGGATTTTTATAGGCTATCCGGCTGCCGTCTTTGAAAATACTAAATAGGCGCGTCAAAGCTAACCGTCCGCCGGAAGCAAAAGATATGTTTTCCGCCGAATACGGTTTCAGACCACGACGATAGGTTCTATTAATCCAATCAGCGACCGCAGCTCGAACCTCCGGGGTTCCCCCGACCGGACCGTAAGCGGCGTCGATCGGTTCTTCTAAGCTGACTGAATTAATTCTCGGAGGCGCTCCCGTGATCTCTCCGACCTCCGGCTGCCCCTGACCGACATTGCACCATTCCGGATGCCCATTGTAAAAACCAAGCTTGGAGGCTTCATGGATCGTCCAAATCACACCCATATACGGGACAAATCTGACCATAGGAAATAAAGATGAGGGATTTTCAAACATATAGTCTCCAAGAAAACAAGGACTTCGGAATAGTTTCCTTCATGTTAGGAAAAAGTAGAACTCATGAAAATGTATGATTTCTAAATCCTAAGTTGTTCTTTCGTACAACTTGTTCATTGGTATTATTACCAAGACTTAATTGTAGGAGTCGCTATGAAACTGTACGACCGAAAACTCAGTTGGAAGATTTTTTGTTTAATAGGTCAAGGTCGAACACTGAGTCATGCTGCGCAGGAATGCGGAATTGACCTGCCCTATGCCTCGAGGCTGATTTCCAAATTAGAAGACGAATTAGGTTTCTTCTTAGTACTTCATCGTCCGCGCCCGATGAAACTCAGTGAAAACGGAATAAAGATTTTTCCGTTCGCTGAAGAATTCGTTGCCGCGCAAGACCGTCTTGAAAATGAATGCCGAGAAATCGGCGTTAATCTTCAGAAGATACCTAAACGCAGTATTCGTATTTCACTGCCGATTAATCTTAATAAGGAACCCCTCTTAGAAAAATTGGTCAACTATGAGCGGCGAGAAGGTAGCGGTGTAACTTTCGAATTTTCTGCAGATATGGGGCTGAGGGCACTAATAGAACGAGAAACCGATATTTCTGTTGGTTTTTATCGCAAGGAGGAACCAACCCTTACTTGCAGGCAAATTGCGGAGTACCGTTTTCCCCTGCTTGCCTCCAAAAAGTATCTGGCAGAACATCCGGCTCCTAAAAAAAGCTCAGGATTTAGAAAAACACGTCCTGCTTCTTCGCTATAAGACAAGCCCGGCTTTTTCTCCGATCCTCTTGAAGAAAAGTGCAAATAAAACTTCAGATCCAAACACCAGCATTGATCTGGAACGTTTGCCACATGTCTTAAAAGGCGACGGATCGTACTGCAGAAGTATGCTTTTAAAAGATGTCGGTATCAGTGTTGATTTAACATTAGGTGTTGTGGCAGAAGAGATCCAGAGCGGTAAGCTGGAGCTGGTCTTGCCCGCCTGGGGCAGGCCGGATGCGCCCCTCTGCGTTTACTGTCGTAATTCTAATTCAGAAAGTCCGTTATATCGTGAAGTTATAGATTTGATATCGACAGAAATTTCAAAGATCGTCTCTGAAGAAAGGGCTCTTTTCGATCAACTGGCCTCCCGCTCCTTGGGCTAACCTGTGGTTTTAATCCTGTCTTGAGGTGCTTCATATTCGAGCACCTCATTTTCTTTCTTTTTAGGTTAACCTATCCAAAATCAGTCAACCTCAGGTGACTCTGAAACTTTTTTATCAACAGGGCCCGTAAAACACCGTCATTCATGACGGTGATATAAGGGCCTCACAGATTCGTGGTTCGGCATATTTTGATACCTAATTTGTCGGTGGAAATCGAGAGCCCATCACGGCTGATTGCGGAATAAGAGAAACGGAACCAAAGATACTTCACCCAAAATTTATCTCGGATTTTACAATATCGTTTTTCCCGATGATGCAGCCTATCCGACTTCGTTACAATAGGTCATCACAGTGGGGGAACATAAGTGTTAATAAGGCGCGGTTTTAAATTCGAACTAAAACCAAACGGGATGCAGATTCAACTGATGAAGCAATTCTGTGGCTGCGCCCGTTACGTCTACAACCGCACCTTATCCCTTGAAAGGTCGCTCTACAAAAAAGACAACAAGCACTCCTTCAAATACGCTGAGGCAGCCAATAGACTTCCTGAATGGAAAAAGAAAAATCCTTTTTTAAAAGAGTGTCACAGTCAAGTTCTTCAGCAATCGCTGAAGGACCTGGATCAGGCTTACACCAATTTCTTTCGGAAGCGGGCTAATTTTCCGAAGTACAAGGAAAAATTCCGGAATGACTCCATCAGATTTCCCCAGGGCGTTGAACTTGATGAGGTTAAGCAACAGATACGACTGCCGAAAATCGACTGGGTAGGATATCGAAAAAGCCGAGATATCATGGGAGCAATAAAGAATGTCACCGTCAGCCGACGTGGCGAGAAGTGGGATGTCAGCATACAGACTGAGTATGAAGTTTCCTCACCTGCTTCGAACCCTTCAGAAATAGGAATAGACATGGGAGTCAAACGTTTTGTGACTATGTCAAACGGTGACTTCGTCGAACCTCTCAACCCTTTCAAGCAGGAGCAGGAAAAACTTGCAAAACTTCAAAGAAAGCTTGCGAGACAAAAGAAAGGAAGCAGAAACAGCAGAAAGACAAAGCGAAAAATTGCTCGATTGCACCGCTATATAGCCGACAGCCGAAGAGATTTTCTTCACAAGACCTCTACAAAGATAGCTAAAAACCACAGCATCGTATACGTTGAGGACCTTAAGGTCTTGAACATGTCCGCTTCTGCCGGCGGAACAAAAGAATCGCCGGGCAAAAACGTCAAACAGAAGAGTGGACTGAATCGATCAATTTTGGATCAGGGATGGTATGGCTTTTTCCGGATGCTCTCCTACAAATTAGAGCGGAGAGACGGAAGGCTGATAAAAGTAGATCCCAGAAACACGAGCCGAACTTGTCCTCGATGCGGGCTTGTCTCTGTAGAGAACAGAAAATCGCAAGCGACCTTTGCATGCATTGGCTGCGGTTTCCGCTCCAACGCAGATGAGGTTGGAGCGATAAATGTATTAAGGGCCGGACGGGCCCGGTTAGCCTGTGGTATGAGTGGTGCAGTAAGGCCGCTGTCAGCAGGAACCCAAAGAGACCGACTGCAGCATTAGGCTACGGCCGCTGCAGAGGTGGTATGGAATCCTTGTCATTTATGACGAGGAGGATGTCAACATCATTGATGTCACAGCCAAAAAGCAGGCTAAAGTCAATTGTTTGATTTTTGGAGTGGTTTTCATATTTCTTCCGAGGGACCTATCTACTGCATTAGTCTCGCCGGCTTCTGGAAATGCGTGGAAACACTTTGAGCCACAGAAGTTATAAAAAAAACCGCTTTTTTATACCAACAGGGGTTACTAAGGGGAGATTACTGAATCAAAAAATAGCCTTTCTATTATCGTTTTCTTGCACGCTTCATCCCATGCCAGGTCCTTTCCTGCACTTCGCTTAAAAAGCTTGACAGAAACTGTTTTCAACTTAACAGTGCATTCGTATAACTATTTTCAAATAGATAGCGCAAACTTGGCATAGTTCTTGCATAGATTATTTTGAAACCTAGCAGAATCATCCAACCAATAATCAACCTGACTAGTTTTCAAAGCCTCAATAAACCAACTTAAATGCGTCATAGCTGTGCAAGGATGCCCTAAATTGGTGCAACTGCTCGATGATGGCGCAAAGAAAGGAAAAGTGATGAAAGAACTTCTAATGATGAAGGGAGCCAAGGTTTTAGTCGATGTTGCTACAAAAGTGCAAGCCGGGGAAACTGTCCTTTTGGTCACTGACTATGCTAAAACAGACATCGCTCAAGCTGTTGCTGCCGTTGCCTGTGACCGAGGTGCAGAAGTAATGATTATGAGTATGAAGCCTCGCAAACGGGCCGGAGAAGAACCGCCTGCAGCCGTGGCCGCCGCCATGAAAAATGCGGACGTCGTGATCGTGCCCGTCAGTTACTCTATTACCCATACACATGCAGTAAAAAATGCGGCGGCAGCCGGAGCTCGAATCATCGTCATGACAGATTTCACCCCTGAAGTTATGATGCACGGCGGGATAGAAGCTGACTTTGATCAAATCAAACCAACCTGCATTGCTGTCGCCAAAGCCCTGGAAACTGCCGAAGAAATTCATATCACCTCTCCGGGAGGAACTGATCTTCGTTTCAATACGAAAGGAAGACGCGGAAATGCGCTTTACTGCGTAGTTGAAAAAGGTCAGTTCTCTACCATCCCCACTATTGAAGCAAATACAACCCCTATAGAGGGGACTGCAGAAGGGATTATTGTATGCGATGCTTCAATTCCATATCTCGGTATCGGCCTTGTAGATGAACCCGTCATATGCAAAGTCGAAGGGGGCTTTATCACTGAAATCAAAGGCGGAAGGGCTGCAGAAATCCTTCGCAAAGATTTAGCCAGCCACGCCGACAAAAACAGCTACAACATTGCAGAACTCGGGATTGGTTTGAATCCGAAGTGTCGTATGTGCGGAATCATGCTTGAAGACGAAGGAGTCCTCGGGACCTGTCATATCGGCATCGGCACAAGCCTTACCCTCGGCGGCGTTACCAAGGCACCGTGTCACTACGATCTCATCATGTGGCATCCGACCATCGTCGCCGATGGAAAAGTAATTTTTGACAAAGACCATCCGACGCTCTGACCAAAATTATCCCCAAAACTTTATTTCCATTCCAAGGACAAAATCATGAAACGCAGAAACCTTCTTTCCTCCCTTTCTGTTCTTACCGCTCTAAGCCTCTTTGGCGCCGGTTCAGCCTATGCAGCAGATATTTATCCTTCTAAGCCGCTCTTGACAATCGTTCCTTTTAGCGCAGGAGGCGGCAATGACATCCTTCTTCGCATCATGGGTAAATACGCGGAAAAACATCTCGGTCAAACTCTTACCATTGACAATAAACCAGGAGCCGGCGGCCAAATCGGCTGGACCCTTCTGAGTAAAGCCAAACCGGATGGTTACACAATCGGTGCAGCTTCTTTACCTTCAATGATCATGATCAAGGAACTGCGTAAGAATGTGCCTTTCTCTATGGATGATTTCACCTTCATAGCAGCTGTTCAATCTGACCCAATTGTCTGGGTTGTCAACGAGGACAGTCCTTATACAACAGCAGCTGATTTCATCAAAGCAGCTAAAATCAAAACTTTGAATGTCGCCGGAGACGGTCCGCAGTCTAATGTTCAGCTCCAGCATCTGATCGCTGAAAAAGATCTTGGTATTAAGACAAATTTCGTTCCCTTCAACGGCTCAGGTAAGGCACTTACAGCATTGATGGGTAAAAAAGTTGACCTCTGTGCTTCAACACTCTCTGCCGCACAAAAGCAGCTCGGCAACGGACTTAAAATTCTCGTGGTATTCGCTGACCAGTCCGCAGCCTCCGCTCCCACTGCCAAAGAAGCTTTCGGAAAAGATATCGCGCCTGCAGGCGCAGCCATCCGCGGCATTTGCGCGCCCAAAGGCTTAAGTCCCGAAGTATTAACTAAGTTAGAAAACGGCATCAAAGGGATTTGCGAAGATCCGGATTTCATCGCTGAAACCAAGAAACTCAAGCTGGATATCGGCTTTAAAAACGCCCAAGAAACTCAAAGAATTGTCTCTCAGACCTCCAAACTAGTCTCAGAAAACAAGAACCTCTTCTAACATTTTGTCGGGAGTCAATCATGGAACAAGAGAACATCCGAAAAGAAACGTTTCTAGCGACTCTTCTTTTGCTCGCAGGAACTCTGATCTTATGGAAAGGCTATTCATATGAACCGGACTCCCGACAGTTCCCGGTCTTCTTGGGCTGGCTTTTCGTGTCTTTCTCGATACTCAATGCAATCACCCTCTTTAAAAAATTCAAAGCAGAAAAGCTATCTCTTTCCTTTGAGCTTCACAGACCGGGTTTTCCTCTCTCCTTGACAATTCTGCTGTTAATTGGAACTTACGCAGTCGCAGTCCCGCTGCTCGGTTACTATCTCTCTACATTCCTATTCTTAATACTGGTGATGGCCGGATTTGGATGCATCCGTAAAAGGAGCCTATTGGTTTATCTAGGAGTAACGCTTCTATTCCTTACCGGTGTTTATTTCTTCTTTACGCTCTTGCTCGGCACACGATTGCCTGTCGGCGAGATATGGGCTTTTTAGGAGGGCAGCTATGGATCTTTCAGCACTTTTTCCTGCATTTTTCCAAGCATTGGAACCCGGAATGCTGGGGATGGTTCTCCTAGGGACAATTCTGGGCATTGTCGTGGGCTCTCTGCCAGGACTTACGAGCACTATGGGCGTTGCCCTTCTGGTACCTTTCACTTTCAGCATGAGCCCAGCGATGGGACTAGCTCTTCTCGGTGCCATTTATGCCTCTTCAAGTTACGCCGGCTCCATCAGTGCAATTCTGTTAAATATTCCCGGAACTCCCTCGAACTGCTGCACGCTACTTGACGGTTATCCGATGACTCAGAAAGGGCAGGCTTCTCGCGCCTTAGCGTTATCTACGATCGGTTCGGCAATCGGCGGAATTCTCTCTGTCTTTGCCCTTTTATTTCTTGCTCCTCCTTTAGCGCGTTTGGCTTTGGAATTCGGCTCTCAGGAATATTTCATCATGGCGCTTTTCGGAGTCGCCATCATCGCTGCGCTTTCAGAAAAGAATATTGTTAAAGGAATGATCACCGGTATTTTTGGTCTCTTACTTTCGATTGTAGGAATGCATCCGATTACCGGGGAAGCGCGCTTTACCTTTGATCTGCCGGAACTTTTCAACGGTTTATCTCTAGTGACTGCATTAATTGGCCTCTATTCTCTTCCGGAAGTTGTCTCAATGTTAAGAGACGAAAAAGATGCCGTTAAAGTCGAAAGTTCGGTTTCCTGCTCTGGAATTATCCGCGCGATGAGAGAAATCCTGAAATACAAAATGCTGACTCTCAGAGCCTCAATCATTGGCATCATAATCGGCATCGTCCCGGGAGCCGGCCAGTCCATCGCTTCATTTATTGCCTACGATGACGCAAAGAAATCCGCCAAAGATCCGAGTCATTTCGGCACCGGCTGCCCTGAAGGCGTTTTGGCTTCAGAAGTTTCCAACAATGCCGTAGTTGGCGGTTCGCTCGTTCCTGCCTTTACGTTAGGCATCCCGGGCAACGCCGTATCGGCTGTATTGATCTCCGGGCTGATGATTCATGGACTCCAGCCCGGGCCAACGCTTTTCCAAGAGAATGCTGAGACTGTTTACAGCTTTATCTTCAGTTTACTCATCGCTAATGTCGCTTTCATTCCCATCGGAATCCTTTGTGCCAAATACTGCGTCAAATTGCTGGCAATGCCTAAACCCATCCTTGCCTCATTAGTGCTTGCGTTAGCAGTGATCGGCTCGTACGCCGTCAACGGCTCAATTGTTGAAGTTTGGGTCATGATAGGTTTCGGAGCATTGGGATGTGCAATGAAGCACTTCAACCTTCCCAGAGAACCTTTGGTTTTAGGTTTGGTACTCGGCACAATGGCTGAAAGTGAATTAGCGCGTGCCCTGGCCTTGGTGCAAGGAGATGTCGGTCAATTGCTTTTGGGAATATTCTCAAGCCCAATCTGCATAATTCTAATCGGCTTAATTCTTTATTCCATCATTCGCTCACAATACAAAAAAAGGAAAGCTTCAGCCAAGCCGTCTGACCAAAAAACGGAATTATCGGAAGAAGCCCGGATTACAGCGGCTTCCTGACCTCTTTCCTCTTCCTCTACACGAAGAGGAGGAGGTCAGCTCCGCGGAGACCGGACTTTTCGGTCTCATTTCATCAGTCTTCGGTTTCCTCTTCGGCCCCCTCTTCTCCCATGTTAACCTGCCACCGGTTGGTTACAAAAAGTAGAGCTTCTTTTATCAGACCATTCGAAGGACTTACGCTTTCAGCTCTGTACCCGTTAAAAAATAAACGCGAAGCAGGCATATGCGTGTCTTCTCCATAACGATATAACGCATAATGATGATGGCGCTGGTCAGCTTGCAAAGAATCCTTACTGAGATAAGAGATTTCGCGACCAAAGCGATCGAACACCGACAGCATTTGCGGTGCAGCCGCGAAAATCCCTACTCTGTTGGATCTTGAAGAAATAACGTTCCTATCCGGCTTATACCCATCCTGAGAGACAAATATCATTGTTGAATTACCGGAAACAGATTTTTCTAAGGATATCGGACCGCCAGCATTCAAGACAAAGATCTGATCTCCGGCATCGACATTTTTGACCACGACGGCAGCAGACGGATCTGCGGAGCGCTGGACAATCGTGACATCCGCTCCGGACGCTAGCTCATTGGCTCGAATTTCGCCGTTGGCTTCGAGATAAATATCCTGAGATGCTTGAAGGTCTTTAAGTAAAACACTGTCGGCTTTCATTTCAGCGTGGCCGTTAACAGTCAGTTCATATCCAACTGAAAGCGGACCGTTGTAATTTTCTATAGTCAGATTTCCGTTGATGATATTGCCTTTTTCTTCATTAATCTGAATTTCCTGCTTCTGACCGTTCAAGACCAAATTAATGTCCGAACCGGCAGATACAATCAATTCATCAACTCGATTTCCCAGCTCTTTATCCTTGGCTGATTTCTGAGCTAGTAACTCAACCGATCCGCCTGCAGAAACTTCCAGACGATCGGACGCAATGCCGTCGGCAGAAGCGTCTTGATGGACGTTTCTTTCCGCGTGAATCTCGAGGTTTTCCACCCCGTCAGAAGAGAATCCTTCAATTCCGGAGCCATGTTTCAAGGACACGTCTTTCCCGGCCTCTACTTTCACAAGACCGTCCCCAGCCAAGACGGATCCTTGACCGAGCTCGAAGTTTCCCCCTGCTTTCAATTGAGCCTCTTCGGAAGCAAACAACATTACGGTGTCTTTTATCGTAAAGTCTTTTCCTGCAGAAACCGTCAAACGATTGATTTCCTCATCTTCAGAGGGACTGAGGACACCAACAGCTGTTTCCTCTTCAAAAACAACCGAACCCCGTTTTGCTTCAATATTCAGGTCAGCTTGAGTCAGAACAACCGTGCCCTTTCCGATTGTGACATCTTGTCCGGCAGTGAAGGAAACATCCTTTTTACCCACTCGATTGGAAGCATCCGGATCATTACCGGCAAAAATAAAGGAATCCGATCCGATATCTATAGATCCGGCTGCGTCTAAATACACGTCACCGTAAGAAATCAATTCCGATTCATCTTTGAGTACGACATTGCCTTCAGAAGATCTGATTTCTGTTTCATGGAGAGAAGTCGAAAGGAATTGTCCATCAAGAACCACGTCTCCCGTCACATTCATGCTGACGTTGTCTCTCGCGCTGACCTGAGAATTATCTCCCAGCTCGATAGAACCGCCTCCGACACCCGACTCATCTCCGGTTCGGATGTAAGCCGTTTGACCTTGGACGACGGAGTTTTCTCCCAACCTGATGTCGCCATGTTCTGAAACCAGTGACGTATGGTTCTTAGAGCCGTCCTCAAGCTTCGATTGAAGAACGGCGCCCTTATCCAAGAAAATGCCCTTGTTGCCGATAATGTCTAAGCTCGTTCCAGACGTAACAAATGCGTTTTCTCCAAAACTTGTTTGGCCGCGTGAAGAGATTCGGACGTAGGAATCTTCCTGATCTTCTTGGGTCCGAATGTTTGCGCCGGCGCCGAAAGCAATATCTCCTTGAGCGTCAATAACAGCGCCGAGAACTGAAGTTTGGATGGAAGCACGTGCGCCGAAAGTTATATTTCCTTCCGTGTGATTTTCATCATCTCCCGCGCTCATAGACAGCATCGTCGTACGGAACGTTGCATCATTCCCGAATCTAACATCTCCTTTCACGTCAATAGACGTTTGCGGCAAAGATTCTATCGAACCGGTCTCGTATTTTCCGAATTTCGTTTGAACCGTTGCTCTGTCTCCTACAAGCAGCGAGCCTAGAGCATTGAGTTCAAATCCTTTTCCATGAACCGTAAAGTCTTCTTCGAACCTTATATTCTCTCCGGCACTGAACACCACAGAATTTTCTTGGCTGTCGAGTTTCGCATCCCGATCGATCACAATATCTTTTCCTGCTTCAAACAAAGTGTTGACAGCCCTAGAAGTCACCGTAAGGTTCTCACCCATGTAGATCGAACCTTCACTGCTTCTTACTGTGACTCCGTCTGTGGCACCGACGAGCGTCGCTTTATCACCAAATCGAACATCCTTTTGGGCAGAAACCAATAGATCGTCAGAAAGGATTTGAGCTTCATCACCGATAGTAAAGCTGTCTCCGGCGATGACACTGACTTTTCCATAGAGCGGGTTTTCTTGACTTAATCCGCTTTGCGTCCCGGCTTTCACCGTCGCTTTATTTCTGATATCAATTAAACCGCGTTCCGAGGTTAAAGAGCTGTCGGACGCAGAAACGATCGTTAAATCATTCTTGATAATCAGGCGGTTTCCACCAAAGATATCGACACTGCCGTTTTCAGCAATGACTTCGAATTTGTCTTCCGTAACGTTTAAAACTCCCTGAGCTCCGATCCGGATCGGAGCTTCGTCTCCAGCAGACGGATCTTTCAAGGAAACATTCACGTTGAGCGATCCTCCAAGCGTCGCGTCGGCGTCTGCCAGAACTTCAATTCCGCCATTTGTTGCTGTCAGAGAAACATAGTTTCCGAGGCTGAAGGCTTGTTTTCCTCCCGTAACAGACACACTGCAACCCTCGACAGATATTTTGTCTCCGAGCACCAAACTCTCGTATCCGCGAACTACTGCTTCGTCCCTTGCTTTGACGGAAGAACCGGATTTGAGGTCAATTGCCTGTCCTTTCAAGACGGCTTTCCCGGAAGAAGCCTCAACTGTAATGGGGGCTTCATCTGCAAAAATCAACCCTCCGGCGCTGTCCATTACGACTTCGTCGCCCTTAAAGGTATTGTTTTTATGAGCAAACACTTTAAGGGCGTCAGAATCTGTAGAACCTGCTGTCAGACGTAGTGCTCCAGATTCCGAATATACAACTTTAGCTGCGGATAAATCGACCTTGCCTGCTGCGCCCACTTCCAGACTGCCGGCAGAATCAATGCTGGTCTTGTTATTGGAATCAACGTTTCCTTCCTCAGCCGAGAGGAGAACCGAGCCGGGTGTCGAAGTACTCAAAGAGGCATCCTTGATATTCAATCCGCCGGTAGCAACCTTCAAGTCGCCTTTGGAAGCAACAAGCGTATAACCCGTGAGATTAAGTTCGCCTTTTCCTTTTAAGGTGATCGTATCGGCAGAAAGATTCTTTTCATTCAGAGCAAGGTTCAAATTGCCTTCTTTCGACACCAAGATCAAATTAGAACCATCCTTGTTCTTTAAGGAGCCGCCGGTAACGGAAATACTATCTTTCGCCAGAACATCAATATCAGTTGAAGAATCGACATTGAGCCCCTTCAACGTAACAGAGCCGTTTTCTGCTGCGGCCTGCAAACCGCCTGTGTTGCCGTTCGCTTCTGAACTTACGTTGATGCTTCCTTCTTTACTCTCGACATCGAGTTTGCCAGCTGCATTCAAACTTTCAACAGTTAGACTGGCATCCTTTTGAGACGCAATGTCGATAACTGAGCCTGAACTTACTGTATTGCTTGTTACCTCAACCGCTCCTCCATTTGAGTTAATAAATAAGCCTTCCGATTCCCCGGTGCCGGCGGCGATTAGATCGGCTCCCATCACTTGTGTGCCGGCTGCAGAAGTAAGTCGGATAGAACTTTGAGAGTCAAGTTGTCCGGCATCGATCATGATGGAACCTTGAGAGGAATTCACTTCTACTCCGCTACCTTCTCCCGTTCCCTTAGCCGACACGGAAACATTTGTCAGCTGCGCGTCTGTGACAGCAGAAAGTTTGACGGAACCGTTCGAATTGATCGAGCCGTCACTGACTTTGACTGCGCCTTCAGAAGAACTCAAAAAGACTCCGGCCTCTGCGTCGTTTCCTTCTGAAGAAACAGCAGTTCTGCTGATTGTCGTGTCCTTAGCTGATGAAACATTTATAGAGTTCTGAGACGTTAATGCGCCGCCATTAATGGAGACAGATCCTTCGGAAGAAACTAACGAAAGGCCGTCTGTTCCTGCAGTTAGACTGCTGCCCGTCAAAGAAATATCATTGCTTGCAGTAACGCCGAGTTTTTTAGCTTCCAATGTTAGCGCTTTTCCGAAAGTCGTTTTCGGTGCAGAAAGATCAAGGGTTCCGTTTAAAGCTGAAAGGATGGAATGGTCTGCGACCGAAAGCGACGAGCCTGCCTTAAGAGTCAGATTACCATCAGAGGTCTTCGCTGTTCCGTTAAGGTGGATCGTGTTAGCTTCAGCCGCCACATCTCTTTTGGCCTGAATCTCTTCAATTGTTAATGTCTTTTTGGCATTAATTTCGATCTCTCCGTCTTCTGAAACAAGTTTTTTAACTTTCAGAGAACCTTCCGTCGAGATCTCAACATTTGAAGTAACTGTCTCTTCGGTCACGGACACAGACATTTCAGATTCTCTATTGGCTTGAAGGTACACATTCTGAGGTTTGCCTTTCAGAACAACATTAAAGTCATTGACTGAATCCAAGCCCAAAGCTGCATCTTTCTGACCGATCTCGCCGTCTGTTTCAAAAGCGAAATTGGTTCCGCTAATTCGTCCGCTCTGTCCGCTTGTGTCCTTAACGGAATAAATATTGTCAGCCTTCAATACAACATCTTTACCGCTGGCCACGGATTGGAGATTAAGCGTTCCGTCTTGATCAACAAATACGCCTCCGTTTCCGGAGAACACGGCCGATCCTGTAATCGCCGTTTTAAGAAGTTTGTCGGCGGATCCGATTGAACCAAGCCCTGCTCTCAGGATCAAGTCTTTAGCTTTAACCGCACCCTCTCCGGATAGAGTGATTCCATTTGTAGCAGTGAGACGGATATCTCCGTTTTGAGAAGAAAGGGAACCGAGATTCAATGTGTTTTCAGAGTCAGACTGTAGATAAATGCTGTTTACTGCATCCGCATTTAATTTCGTGTCGCTGCTCTGATGGACTTCAAAGGCTTTCTTTAAGTTGATCGTCAGAGTGCCTGCTTTTTTGTTCCAAGTAACGTCATTAGCTTCTGCTCGAGCTAAAAGCTTGTAGAGGTTCAAGCCTTTTTCTGTCGAAGCATCCAAATCGCTGATGTTTGCCGTATGACCGTCAAGTTCCTGACCGATTCCGGCGCCAGACTTCAACGTAATATTTGCTGCTTTGATATTGGCAACGCCTGACTCAGGAACATAGCTCGGATCGGGATTCAAAATGGCATCAGACACCGCGAAGAGTAATTCATTCTGCGTCCAGCCGTATTTATCTTCAGAAGCCTGAACAAGATTCAAAGCTGAACCTTGGGTATTTGCTTCTTTGTTAATCGCATCTTCGGCAGAAGAACAGCCTTCGAAGCGAGACTTCAAGGAGGCAAAATCCTTTTGCTCTTCAGTTGTTAAGGCTCTTACACCGCTATTTTTAGGTTCCTGTTCATGGCTGAGGTAAGCCTGATAGCGGTTGAAGTCGGATGTAATACCGTTTTTGATGTCTTGGACATCCTTTTCAAAACGCGCCTGTTCATTAGACGCTCCGTCAGTTTTCAGAATGCCTGCTTCAATCCAGCTTTCAAGGCGTTTCTGTGCAGAACGCTCATCGCGATCCGAGCGATCAATTGCGTCGTAAATATTTCCAGCGGAATCTATTGTTACGTCTCCCTTTGTACTGATTTGACCGACGGAAATATCGCCGACAGATTTCAAGGAAATATCGCCCGCTGCTGTTAGGCCAAGACGCTGCGAGAGATCGGACGCTTCTTTGTGATCCAAGCTTTGAATATTGATTCCGCCTTCTTGAGAAATAAGAGAAATCTTCTGTCCGGAAAGCGAATTCAGGTCCACTCCGCCTCTGAATTCAGCAGAAACCGTTTCTCCGGCATTAATCGAGCCGGAAACGGATGCACCGGAGTTCAGATTCTTAGCATCAATATAAATGGACTTACCTGCTTCAGCCGAAAGATTCAACGGCTTGTCGGAACTTCCGGCTACTACCCACTTAATCGCAGATCCTTCTGAGCCAATTGAGCCTGTTGCTGCTTTCAAGGTGAGACTGGATGCGCCGGTTATTGCTGCAGCTCCGCTTTGATTGAGGATGTTGTCGCCTGCTATCAAGCTAACAGAACCGCCCAGGGCGTTCACAGCACCGCCGAGCAAGACGGACTTACCGCTTTCAATCGCAATCGTATTGGTTCCGCTTAAGAAAGAAGTACCTACCTGGTGGTCTGCTTTTACCGTGTAGGAATAAAGCGTCGACGTCGAAGTTGTCGTTATCTTCTGGGTGTGATGCGTACCCGAGAAGTGGACCCAAGTGTTATAAGTCGTCCAATGGGAAGTTGTTGACCTATCCGAGCTGCTTACCTGAGTGGTCCATGCTTCGAAATTCGCATTCTTGTCTTTAGGACGACCGGCTACCCAAATGGTCGATCCATTCTCTAGGTCAGCGTTCGCTACTTCTTTTGTGTTTACGGATGTCCAATTCTCCGGTTCTCCATAATTGAATGCGTCCCAAACCGTAAAGTCTTGTGAGTGGTATCTTGTCGTGACGGTTGTAGTTCCCTTGCCGTCAGTCCATCCATATAACTGGTCGGCCAAGGGGTTGTATGAACTATCCTCGACTTTGGTGCCGGTCGTTTTTGTTCCGTCGGCATTGAGCCAGTAAGCCACAGAATTTCCTTTACGGATTTCTGTTACCTTGGCAATTGCGTTATCAGGTCTGCCGTCAAACCCCGAGTTCGTATCCGTGATTTGGATCAAACCTTCAATATTGCCTGTATCGACATTTCCAAGCAGAACGTTGCGGTTGCCGACGTTGATATTGATGTCTGCCGAACCGTTCGCCACGGACAATTGCCCGCCGCCTGTGCTTGCCACTCTTCCGGTAATGTAAATCTGTCCGCCTTGCGGAGAAATGTCATCGACGATCACCCTGTCATTGACCGGATCGTACCAGGCTGCGACTTGATACTTATAGGACTTGGAAGCTTCATCCCAAACAGGACCGCCTTCCTGTAGCGCATACTGCGGTGTCCTGCTGTTGACGTCGGACGGGGATCCGTGTGCCTGCCAATTTGCCTTGATAGAAGCAATCTTCTTGTCGACTTCCGTATCCGATAATGTCAAACCGTATTTCGCATAACCGCTTTGAACGTAGCCGTTTAAGTTAATAGCATCGGCTGCGAGGAAAATACTTCCTCCGGCAACCATGTCTCCGGCTTGACCATTGTCTGCATTACCAAGTTTGCCCGGACCGTACACATGGTCGGTATTTGAACTGACTGAAGACTGGTTGTTTAAATTGCCAACTTCTGTTTTCCATAGCTCTTCAACAGAACCGCCGACGTTAAATAATCCTCCTCGGTAAGACTGAGTAATAGAACCTTTTGCCGTGATGCCTAAAGAGCCCCCTGCAGAAATCGAAGCCGTTTTGTCAGCGTAAACGTCGCCTCCGCTGCTGACGGAGATGCTTCCTGCTCGGTTAATCAGTTTGCCGGAAATATCAATACTGGTATCAGGGTTGATTTTTTGCTGATTATTGCCCGAAGAAACCAGAACCGATCCGTTGTAAGCGGAGTTAATCGTAATCGACGGAGCTTCTGAATTAGCCGATGTCGTTAACTGTCCGTTGAATGAACCCAACGCACCAGTCTTATCGGTAACAACCTGATCGTTCAGCTTAAATTCGCCGCCCTTATCCAAGATTTGGATATCGCTAAGCTTCAAAGCCACAGTGCCTTGGTTGTCAATATTGATTCCTTCAGCGGTTTTAGCGACTAAAGAGCCTGCTCCGGTTACGCTGTCCGTGAACGCAGAAATATTTCCGCCGGAGACAGTGACATTGGAAATTTCGACATAGGGGCGGCTCGTCTTGTCAATAAGCGAGAAATTCCCTTTGATATCTCCAACTAATAAGCCCTTCTGCTTCATTGTTTCAAGCAGAAGTTGGTCTTCAGCCTTGTACGCTGCAAGCAGAGAAGGATCCGTCGTGCCGTAATCGGCCATAGCCTTTTGAAGCTCCTCATGACGCTTCCAGTACATGTTCGTCAGAGATTCGACCTTCACTTCACTGACAGAGCCATCATCGACACCGGACTTCGTGATCTTCAAAGGATCCTGAGTATCCAATGTCACGCTTGAATCTGATTCCTTTGGCGAAGCAATTCCGCTGATCTGAATATCCGCCTTGGTATTCACGCCGGCTTGAACCAGTCCGCCCACTTGAATCTTATTGTCGGTGGTCAGATTCTTAGATTTCGTCCCCGCGGCTGTCGAAGCAATCGAGACTTCGCCGGCATCCGATGCTGACGTCCAGAACCAATAACGTGCCGTTTCCTCGGTAGAAACATCGCCGCTTTGTGCGTAAAGCTCCGTATCACGCCAAGATTTGATATCTCCGTTGAGATTGAGCTTATTCGAGAGGTTCAGACTGTCGGAAACTTCCGAATCCGTTCCGCCGATAGCCGAATGGCTGTAAGCGTGGGCATAACTTACTAAATCAAATTGCGAGTTCGAGCCGTCAGCATTTCTACCGGCTCTAAGTGCCAGCTTACCCTTCGACAAGATGTTTGAACCATTGCCGATATTGACTTCGTTCGTTCGGTTTTGGTTCACCAAGACTTTGGCTCCGGCGCCGGCGACTGCTGCACCCTGGACATCGCCTACACTTTGTGCTTCGACGTCTTCGTCAGAAGAAGCGGCGATTGTCAGCGTGCCTTCGGTGTTGTTCGCGGTTAAGCGGACACCGTCGGCCAAGCTGACTCGGTTTTGTGTGTTCAGGGTTTCGAAGTTTTCTGCCGTCACGCCCGCAACAGCGCCGGCCGTTTGGGCACGAACCTTCAGATTGGTTCTTCCGACATTCGTCGCAGAAATCGTCAAATCGTCTGCGGTCAAAACCGCATTTTTACCGATATCGACCTGCTGAGTACGATTTTCTGTATTGCTCGCTTTAATGCCGGTACCGACAAATGCTCCGTAAACACGGGAGTCAACGGCATACGTCCCTTCGGCCGCATGAAGATTCCAGTTATCGGATGCACCGACAGTTAGGCTTGAGGCGTTCACTGTCGCGCCGTCGCTGATCCCAACCTTGTTGATACCAAGCATATCGTTGATCAACGAAGCGCCGCTGCCGCCTGCCAGTGCTCCCTTAGTGTTATCGGCTTTCATGCCGATGTTATGTTCGCCCGAGGTCACAAAAGAAGCTGCATCCTTAACATTCCAGCGGCCGCTAACTATTAGAGACGTGTTAGATCGGTCTGTATGTTTTACTTGAGCAGCATTTGCATCCAAGCTCGTGCCTTCGGCAAGAATAATTCCGCCTCCGGCACTGTCGGCGAGGACAGTGGCCTTCTCTTTGTTGGAAGCGGTTACATCGGCATTCTTGGCAGCCACTGAAGACGCAGAAGAAACTTCGCCCTTCACTGAAACCTTATGGTTCACTTCAGCAGAGTTATTACCCGAAGCAATCGTTCCGCCTGTTCCGGCTGTTGTCTTAGATAAGTAGACAGAATTGCCCTCTGTCACCGAAGTGAAGTTCTCTAAAGATGAATTGCCGGACAGATCAATCTTGCTTTCAACCTGATTCGAATTTGTCAGCTCGGATGTGTTAACAGGGATTGAGGCAATAATGGCGCCGCCGTAAGTCTGAGAGTCTGCCGTCATCTTCAGAGCTTCGCTCTCATCTCCGTCCGAACCGCTTAAGCCGGCTCCGGCCGCCACCGTTAAATTAGCGTTACTGAACACATTTCTGGAAACTTCAGATACGACCATGCCGCGGGTTTCGGCAATGGACTGAACAACACCGATTCCGAGTCCTCCGGCTCCCGCGCCGTAACTCTTCACCTTGATGTCAGGACGGTTATTTGTGGTCAGACTGATATCTGCTGAAACGCTATTGCCGTTGAAGAGCGTTCTTGCAGAAAGTGAGCCTTTCGTTCCGTCATAGACCTTTGCTAGCGCACCTACTCCGTTGATGGCGCCGCCGTAGCCTGCAGTCGATTCGGCAAAGAGATTTTGCTGACGGACTGCAGAGGCATTAAAGGAAGAGTTGATCGTTGAATTCAGAATTTGGTTTTCAACTCGGCTCTTATCTCGAATCTCAGCAACCATTCCGCCGCCGGAAGCTGCAGCAACCGTAATTCCGAAAGACTTCAGATGGATTTCTGATTTATTTTCCGTCTTAATCTCAAATACGGGATTGGTCGTTTGAGGTTTATTCTCTTCCGCCTTATTGCCCTCATCTTTACTGCCGTCAGGCTTTGGCTCTTCGAGTTTAATTCCTCCGGAAACGTTTCCGTCCCAGATCGTCGAAGCGCCGCCCGTGATTTCGGCGTCCGCATAAGCTGCAGTTCCGCTGGCAAGAGCCAGCGAAGTTTGGATCGCCTCAAGGTTGGTCTTACCTTCGAGTGAATTGAGAACGTTAAAGTTATCCTTTGATATGATCGTGTTGCCGCTGAGATTAACTTTATTGTTGTAATGACGGCGCAACGTAATGACAGAGGCCGCTAATACTCCTGCACCGGCACTTCCGCTGCCGAGCGTAACGTCAATGCTGCCTGCCTTTGAATCTTCCTTAACAGAGACATCACTGCTTCCAACCGTCAGGTAATTGCCCGACACCACAACGGAAGTTCCATTCCCACTTCCCGAGGACACGCTTGCGTCTGCCGCTGCGGCCGAACCGACGATTTTGTCTTTTTCTTCCTGAGTCAGCTCATCATTCTCAGTAATAAAGCCGAGAGATCCGGTGCCTGAAGATGCGTAATCGGACAGATATTTATTAACTGTGTCTTCTGCGCTGCCAAGATCTTGACGGTTTGAAGCGAAAGGATTGTCTCTCGAACCGATCACCAGCGAGAATACATTTGCACCGATCGTTCCGATACCGCCGGAAGCAAACGCAACCGTTCCGTTAACGTAATGATCCTGAAGAGAGGAAACCGTGAGTTTGTCAGCTGTAACGATTGAATTACGAAGGTTAGCGGCCGAGGAGCCTTTAAAATAAGAAACGACGACCGAAGCACCCAAACTTCCGATAGCACCCGTAGCAGTAACATCTGTGACTTTCAGATGGTCTTCGTTTTCTGCATTGACGCTGAACTGACCGGCCTTAACTTCCGAATCGTTGACTTCAGCAGATGTCGCACCTTCAATCGTATTAACGTTCACGAGCCCAGCGGCTGCTCCATACATTGCTCCCGAAGCGGTCACGTTCAAAGAAGAAAATTCCGAGATGCGATTCGCACCCACTGAAGCTGACTGGCCCTCAGCTCTCAGGATCGAATGAGCTACAGAAGAAGAAACTGCATTATCAGCGTAGTTGATAACCACGCTGATCGGTACCGCAGCATATTGAGAGCCTGCAGCTGTAATGGCAGAAGTCGTAATCCTGCCCAAATAATTTGCGTTCTGCGCGAATGAACCTAGCACTTCCGTCTGATCCACTGCAGCAGAAACATCCGAGAGCTGCCGATTCACGTTAACGGAAGCACTAACCGCTGCATACTGAGCACCTGAGGCGGCAATTAGTAAGGAAGAAATACCTTCTTTAGCATCTGCATCAACAGAAACAGAGGTACCTGTTAATGAAGATTTATCTGTTGATGTTCCGGTAACTACTACACCGGTTGAATGATCAGTGGTGATGACATTCGTTACAACGCCAATCGCCGCCCCCAAAGCACCGCTCGCAGTCGCAATCACAGTATCCACGTTCGCAGCGTCAGAAGCTCCGACCATCAGAGCACCGGAACCGGCATTCAAATTCGAGGACTGAACCTTCGTTTCTGTCTTTCCACCAAGATAATTGACGTTTCCTGTGGCTGTGACCGCGGCATCCTTGGCTCCTCCTCCGGTAATGTAGAAAGTCTTAAAAGTTTCTGTGGAAGAAGCGTCAACCATTAATCCGGAGAAGGTCTTATCTTGCCTTGCGTCTCTCAAAGAAGCAGCCAGAGACACGTCATTGACGATATTCGAGTTGATCGCATTTTCATCAACCCCTGCTTTTGTCGTAAGAACGGAAGAGGTTTCCTGAGCAGATCGAACGATATCGGAATTCAGGATTTCGGTCTGTGTGATACCGCGTTTTTCTGAAACAGTAACGGTTGCACCTACAGCTGCATTTTGAGCGCCCTGGATTTGGCCGCCGTATGTTCCGATCGTATCGTCACTTTGCGCCTGAATGAGGGCTGCGCCTGTGTACTCTGCATTTAAGTTATTGGTCCGAGCTGCGGTGTTGTTCGTGACTAAATTAATAGCTGTTGAAGCCGCGACACCGGCTTTACTGCCGCCGGCTCCGCCTATTCCAATCGTATCTATGTCATTATTAGATTCGGCCAATACCGTCAGAGTATCGGAAGAAACAAGTCTCTGTTTATCCGAAGCACTCAGAGCTGCTGTCGTATCCGTGTTGACTCGGTTGACAGCAACACCGACTCCGATACCGACGCCTTGAGCACCCACTCCTGCAACAATGCCAAGGTTATCAATATTAGTGCTGCTTGAAGCATGAACAGATAAGGCATTTAACGCTTTGGCTGCTTGATCCTTGACCCCTTGGGTGGTTTGGTCTTTTGCGTATTGAACCGTCGAAAGGTTGTTGACAGAAGCATTAACGGATCGATTAATTTCGTTAGTTCCGGCTGCTCCCGACAGACCCACATTGCCTCCGGCAACACCGACACTCAGTACAAGCGTTGAAATATGATCATCGGCTTGAGCATCAGTTGTGAAGTCCGTCAGATTATTTGAACCATCCGGCTGAGCAATCACCACACTGTCAACAAGCGCTTGAGTTTGAGAGCTGCGGGAAGAGGCATAAGCCACTGCTCCTGAGAGACCGGCTTTGCCTTTCGCTGCAACGGAAACATTTCCGGCAAGCGTCCAAATGGCTGCGGTATCCGAAGAATGAAGATCGACCTCTTTGAGTCCCGTTAATCTTGAATTCTTTAATTGGACTAACGCATCGTTCTTAACGCGATTAACCGCAACTGCACCTCCAATACCTAAACCGGAAACCGGCACTGCTCCGTCCGCAGCGGCCGCCCAAGCTGAGGCACGGTTAGCCGCGACGATATCTAATTTAGAGCTACTGAACTGTACGGAAGAAAGATTCAGACCGTCAACATCAGCAGAAGCTTTATTGTTGGTGTTAGCCACCACAACAGAAGCCCCGACAGCTCCAATCGCTCCGTCGCCGACATTAACACCGAAGTTGCCTCCGACATTGACCGTTGTTGCCTTACTGTCGGCATGGACATTTAAACGATTAACAGTCGAGGTCAAATCATTAACGACAACAGAAGCACCTTGATCGACGTTCGATACAACAACCGAACCTGCCGCGTTGAATTTGCCTTTGCCTCCGGCCACACCAACGGCTACGCCGAGAGAAAAGGCGTCATCTTTGGCATCTAAAACAACGGAAGAAGATGCGTTATCGGTATTGATGACGGTTCCGGAGGCGTTTACCGCAAATTGGTTGTGAATCTGATTCAAAACCACACCGGCGCCACCGGAGGAGCCTCCGGCACCAATCGCAGGAGAAACTGCGACGGTAATTTGTTTCATCTTGCCGGCCTGGTCATAAAGGTCACCAAGTTTTTGCGTATTTTCAGAAGCTTCTTTGCCGGTTTCTTCCGCATCCGGCGAAGTCCTTAATCCGACGTCTTTGAAATAAGACTCATTGCTGAGTTCACCGAGATTGTCGACATACCATTTGCGGTCAGCGAGATTCTCAAACTCATCGGCTTCCTGACCGCCGGAAGAACGAGCCGCTGCTTCAAGTCCGCCCTCTCCGACTACCGAAATATTGAGGCCGTTAAGCGTCGCTGAAACATTATTCGTCAGCTCGGAGCTTGCCGCGGCGCCGGAAAGCGCAAAGGATGATTCTCCGGTCGTCACTGCAGAAGAAACAGCAGTCGTAACTTGAGTTATATCGGAAAGGGCTCGAACGGCGCTGGTTCCGGAAAGTTTCAGATTGCTGTCTGCAAATTCGGAAGAAACCGTGTTATCAATATCAGCAACGGCAAAGATCAAAGATCCGCCGAAAGACTTCGCTCCGGTATTGCCGCCTTTGCCGAAAGAGAACCCGATGCCGCCCGTGACTTGATTGTCTCCCACCCAGCTCGCTTGGTTGTAAGCCGTATTAAACGCAGCCCCGTCTAACTGAGACAAACCTTTAACGTTTGTAGAAACCGTATTCCCGATGAGATTGGCAGAAACCCCTGCATCGAAAGCTCCGCTGAATTTAGCTGCACCTAACGACAGGGCTGCGGCCAAGCCTTCGGCAACCGTCGTACCGTCAGATACTGCACGAATATTCAGTTTCTTAAGGTCGGTATTGAACCTTAAGCCCTGAGAATTCAACTTCGTCGCGTCGATATTAACTGCCGTCTTATAGTTTCCAGTGTTTCCGGCAACTGCGCCTGCGATACCGGCAGCATAATTTGCGGCATTTAGTTCAGAAATGTAGTTGATGCCTGCGGCGCCTGCCCAGGCGCCGACCCATTTATCCGTGACCGCATCGACCGAGACTTCCTCCGGCGCCTTTATTTGAAAATTGCCGACTTCGATGTTGACTTCGTTTTCCGTGTCAGTGTCGTTCCAAGCGGCACTTCCCGCAGCACCTAATTGGAACTGAGAAGTTCCGCCTTGGGCAACACCGGAAGTTGAACTGCTCGTGGTGCTTGCAGTACTGCCGTTTTGCGCCAGGTTGGAATTATTGTTGCCGCTCATCGATGAGCTGGTTGGGTCATTCTGAGACTGATTGTGGTTAAATTTATCCCTAATCGAATGACCTAAGCCATTGGCCTTCTGAGCTAAAAGCGGACCGCCCTCTTCTAAATAGAAGCTCAGCCCCTCCTTAACGTAAGTCGCTTTGTCTCCGAGGCCGGAGAAGAATTGTGAAATTTTGCCCGGAGGCTCATTGGATTCCGGGCTATGGCCGGATACGCCGACACCGCCTGCAACGCCGATCGCGTTCATGGCCAGGTCTTCGGAGGCCAGCAAATTGACCTTACCATCGGCGCCGGAAGCCTCTAAGATCCCTTGTGTGTCATAAAGAGAACTGTCTTGCTCAGTAATGACGTCGTTGTCTTTAACTCTGAGCTCATTGCCTAACTTACCGGCATTCACAGCAATGCCGGCGCCGGCCGCTTTGTTTGCATTGTCGGATATGTCTACAACAACAGCGCCTGCAATCGTTTGTACGTCGTCATCACGCTTAGCGCTGACTTCGACCGAAGAGCCTTTTACTTGGGACTCGTCATCGAGCCAAACCAAGTTAGTTCCGTTGGTTACGGCAACAGCTGCTAAACCTTCCAGACTTAGATCCCCTTTATTGACGTCGGCAGCTGCGCCGATGGTTAATCCGTAAATACTGTCTTGGGCTGTAAGGAGTGCAACATTGTCCGCAGTCAGCTGAGCATTTTCTCGGACGATTAAGCGGCTGGAAGATGTCAGCTGGTTGTAAACCACCGTAGCACCGAGCGCGCTGGCTTTTTCCATATCCGGTATCGGAATACCGAATACCGTCGCAGCCTTTCCGCCCAAAACTAAACTTTCATTTAAAGCATTAGAACGAACAACGAGATTCCCCTTGTTTTTACTTTCTTGAGCGTCAGCGGATGGCATGCCATGGGCTGCAATCCCTGTATTTTTGCCGACAGTTAACAACGAAGCAGTCTTCTGGTTAATGACCATTGCCGTCCCGGTCGCACTCCAAGCGGAATTATCGGATGAGGCATCTCCTGCTGCGGCAGCGTAAGCATTCAAATAATTGGTCGGCTTGATGAACTCAAGCAGGCTCATGACCACGTTGCCCGTCTCTGCCCCCGCCGAACCGATAACCTTTACTTCCCCGAAGAAAGTTCCTAAAGCTGTTCCCAGCGTTCCGAAAGAGGTTCCGACTTTTTTAATCTTTTCGATAAAAGAAAGATTAGCGTCGCTGACACTGTTGAAGTCTGCGTCGACCTTGTCAAATGCTTCTTCGACTTTTGCCCATTGATCTTTGAATTCATGAGCAAAAATGGCCTTGAGTCGATCACGAGCCTTAGCGAAATCTTCCTTCATCTTGGTGAGACGATTCCACTCAATCTCGGCTTCCGAATCTAAGACAAGTTGTCCGTTGTTCGCTTTAAGCACGGAATCATTGCCGATTTCGAGGATTGATCGAACGGCTTCTTTTTCGTCTCCGGAGAGCGCGACTAAAACTGCCAAAGAACCCTGAAGTTTCGTTTGGCTCGTTTCTCCTTCCGGCGCCGCGGAAGAAACTTTAGAAGTCACCAGATAATGATGATCTCGTAAGAGCGCATCAGAGGAAAGGTTTAAGTTGCCTGCTGTTTGAAGACCGATGGAGCGGCCTTCAATCACCGGAGTATTAACGATGACAGAAGAAGTTTGGGATCCGAGGACAACGCCAACCGCGCCGCCAAGTTTAAATTTGGTCGAATCAAACTTGCTGTCTACGCCCTGACCTGCCTGCCCCATGAGTCCGGCAACAAAGTCCCTCGATACCGCACCGATGGTGTCATAGAGAAGCTTTGACATGCCGGAAGCGCCGACAGCATTATCTGCCTTAATGGTTAGATCTTCTGTGACATTCTTAGCTGTAACCGAAGCTTCGAAAGCCTCGTTTGTGAATCCGGTATTCAGAAGGACGTTCGAATGCGTATCCAATTCAGTGTAGTTGAAAGCTAAACCGCCGTAACTGCCATCCTGAACAACGACTGAAGATTCGGTTTTAACGGAACTGTTTTGAGTCGAGGAAATTTCGACTTTCCCAGCATCTTTTACGATATCCAGCAATGCCGAACTTTCAACATTGATGTCGGATGTACCTTTGAGTTTGGCAACAAGGACCGAAGTTTGAACCGCTTTGCTTTCTTTTGTCGCAGCCGTAGCCGAAGCTTCTACCGTTAAGTCATCCGCTGAAGTGATAGTTAAGTCTTTTCCGGCCTTTAAAGATCCGGCGACGTTGACCGTGCTCGAACTGTCAGCAAGCGCGACGATTGCCGCGATTGAAGGAACCTTCTGGGTTGATTCGGTATTGAATAGGTTAAAAAGACTCGTGGAGGTTCCCGCTTCAAGTTTTATATCGGCGACTGAAGCCAAGGATAAGTTTTGTCGGGCAGAAAGGCTTGCGTCCTTACCAATATTGATGAGAGAAGACGTCTTTAAGTCCGCATAATAAACCGCTTCATTGAACGGTGTGGCCGTTCCTAAAATCTCCAGCGTCAAACCTGTCGAAAGGTCAGCCATTGTCGTAGAAGATTTAACCAAACGGTTCTCTGCGACGGAATTCACGTCAAGATCTTTAGCTGCGGTAATAACGCCGTCAATCCTGATCTCGGAAGATACATCCAAGAGCTTGTGTTTACCGTCAGAAACGAAATGGCCGATTTCTCGATCTTTTTTAGCCTTTTCTTCCGCAGAAAGCTGCTCGTAACCCGATGGACGAAGACTCTTATTGATGTCATAGACACCGTTTCCGGCCATTGAAGAAACCTTAACGTTTTCTCGTGATTTAACGGAAGCACCATTTGCTACTTTGATCTTTGCTTCGACTTTTTGTTTCGTAACGGGTCCTGCAATAGAGCCGGTCGCGGAACTATCACTTCTTGCCAATAAAAGAATATCGCCTGAGCCGTCATCGGCTTCGCGGGTTACCATAGCGTCAGATACTGAACTTTGAGTAACGACGTTCTGACCTTCTTTAATATGAACTAGGTCTTTGAAATCCGTTTCCAAATTGGAAAGCTTTGCGCCGGACTCTAAATGGATCTGGGAAGCAGCAAGCGTGATTCGATTACCTGTATTGATGCTTCCGTTAACTGTAATAACACCCGCAGGATTCAGAGGAACTTCGCCCTGCTGCATTTTCTGCAGCGTTGCGAGGGCTTCTTCTTCCTTTTGTCCTAAACCTAAAGGAAGTTTTTTATCTGATAACTCACTGTACTTTTTATAGGCATCGTCCGTGGTGATCACGGCCGTCAAACTTCCGGCATTGATCACACCGGTTTTACCGACGATCATTCCCTGCGGAGAAACAAAGTAAAGATTTCCTCCGACCTTACTTCCTTTTAACGCGTTAACTGTTCCGTTAACGGAAATCTTGTTGTCGACAAAATTCACTAAATGATTTGTGTTTGTCGGCAGGTGCATGTCCACAAGATGCTTCTCTCCTACCTGAAACTTCGTGAACTTATTCGCGGCAACCGATCCGTTTATGTGAGTTGTCGAAATATCGTGATGCAGATTGTTTTGTGAACTGGTAATCGTCGTTCCCGTCCAATTAGGATCCACAGTGATCGCATGATCCAACGCCTCTGCGACCGCTGTTAAAGGAAGCGTTAATAAAGAGGCTTCCATAACCAATAATTCAACAGGGACGATTAACGATGAGGCTTCTTTGCCATGAGCACGATGATTCTCATCCGTGACAACGTGTATTCCTCGGCAAACATTCCAAATAACTTTATAGATCTTATTCATAGTGTTCTCACCAAACAGCGTTAATCACGAAATCGAATCGTGCTTTGCTCACGTGTTCCGAACCCACATTTCTCTTAAACGGAAAGGAGATAGTGGCAGAACTCATCAGCCAATCCACCGGTCTCCAAGAGGCTCCGATGCCGACAGAGCCCAAACTTTTATCTTTATAGGGAGAATCTCCGCTCAATCGCCCGGCATCGAGGAAGGCAAACACGTTGGAGCCCTTCCCGTCTAAGTGGTATTTCGCTTCTAAATTAATCCAGGCGCCGTTGTAAGCAGAGATCGTGTCATTCTCATAACCACGAACGCCTGAAGAAGTCCCTAAATAGAAAGAATCTCCGGAGGCCATTTCACCGCCTCCAAGATATCTTTGTGCGCCGGCATTTACGGTGTAACCCCAATTTTTCCAAAGCCGGTGATCCCAAGTTAAATAACCCGTCAGACGGCGGTAACGGGAGGCGTTATCGAATGTGTAGTCTTTCAGCCAGGATTCAATGTATTGACCGTTGGCGTAGAGCGTCATACCTTCTTTCAGCCAAAGCTGCTCCAGGCCGGCTGTGAGGCTCTTCACCGAAGTATCGCTGACTGTCAAAACATTAAACATTTCGGTTTCCGAAGTTTGACGGGCCGCTTGTAGGTAACCAGTGAGCTTTGAGGTCGAAGTCACATACAAAGGATGGTCGAGTCTCAATGACAGATATTGAGAATGTCCTTTGACATCAAAGCCCTCTGACGGTCCGTCAACCACTTTTACGCGGCCGTAAGAATAACTTGCTGTTAATCGAGTTCCGAAACTATTGAGCGGAACAGAGTAAGAACCCATAAAGCTTCTTGAACCATGGGAAAACACGCCGATCAGCTGAAGCCGATCACGCCACCCCAATAGACTTCTTTCCGTGAAGCTGACGCCACCGCGGTAACGGCCGGACGATTTAGAGCCGGAAGAATCCGAAAACAAAGTGAAGGTACGAGGATCGGGCTCTTGTACAAAGATCTCATAGTCCGTTGTTTCCGGTTCTTGCCCTGCTCTCATGTCCACTGAGAGCTGAATGTCATTGGTCATGTTGAACTTGACCAAATCATCCAGCATTTCCCGGTAATTAGAGACTTTACCTTTTTCCAGATCAAAGGCCCTCAGGATATAACTGCCTCGAGTTTTAAACTCTTTTCCTTCTACTGCCGAACTTAAAGAGACTGCTCCGGTCTTACCTTCGACTAAGGTAATTGTTAAAACACCCTTAGAAATTCTCTGCGGCTGAAGGACAGCTTGGCATACCACGTAGCCTTTTTGGCGATAAAGGCGGTTAACCGCCCCAAGCATTGCTGTGAGCTCTTTACCTGTGACAACCGTACCCACAAACGGCTTTACGGCTTCGAGTGTTTCTTCATCCGTCAAAATCTGACTCGGTGTGAAATGAACGGAAGAAAGAAAGAAACGAATGCCCTCTCCGAATTTTTGAGACTCTGAGGCAGAAAGTGCTCTTTCTGCCGCTTCTTTAGCCTGCCTTCTGATTTCACGTTCTTGCTCTATAAGATCACTTCTTTGAGCTTCATTCAAGAGTCGGCGGACATCTCGCTGAGGCAGTGTAACATCACGCTCCAGAGAAGCAGAAAGAGCGGGGTTAACTATTTGTGCTTGGACACCAAAAGACAAAAGAGTCAGTACCCCTAAACAAACAAGTGTCGGCAGTTTATTCATTTCCTTGGGATTCTTTATGTTTATAGGAAGATTTTAACAGACGGGGTAGTCTTGAATTTTTTGAAATCGAAGAGATTTTTTTATTTATATTCAACGATAAACATAGATTATCTAAAAATAAACAAAAATTCACCCAATCCTTATCTTTGGGTTAGTCCCATTTAAAATTTCGACTAAAAGATTAAGAATCTTTAACTTTCTTCACTTTTAATTTTCAAAATGCTTTTCATTTGACAAGGAAGAATGATTAATGAGCGTTTTGCTTAGGCCTTCCATATTTTTCGTGAGAGTCGTCTGAAATTGAGATAATTTTTGTCAGAGCTACCCTCCTTCAGCAAAGCGGTCCAAATTATTACCAAAAAATGAATTCACGCAGCCTTAATGATTAAGGAAGATGCTAGACGTATACTCACGTTCGGAGGAACAAATAGAACAAATACTTCGATTTTGAAAAAAATTGAGCCTTGATTTCTTATCAAGGCTCCGACCCACGAAGTCGACCGAGGGGACAGCTTCGAGTTTGAAGTGGTCTAACTGCTACAAATTAAATAAAACTTTTCTAACTGCCTTGAGAAATCAAGGCAGTTTGTTCTCCAACTGTTTCACACTTTCAAAGACCATCTGCTTATAGAAACGGCGGACAAATTCTGTGTGGAAATCCATATTGTTGAAATACGAAAACGTGAAACGCTTCGGATCCTGGCCGACTTCTTTTTCTTTGGAGTCTTCATGGCCTATGAACATATGATCTGTCTTCGGAGAAACTTCTAGTTCAGGCTTATTTTTTAATTTGACTGCCATCTTCATCGTCATGTCATATTCATAGACGATCTTTTCCGGATGATTGTCAGGATCCGCCTTTTTGGCTTCAATCGCAGCCTTTGTCTTCGGATCCATTGCGCGGGTCAAATCAATTACCACTTCGCCCTGTCTGTCTTCCGCGTCTTCCTTCACGATCTTGAAGAGACCTGTCTGTTCAAGATAACGTTCGGAAGCGAGCCAGAGACCATAGTGTTCGCGCCAGTCAGCCGGACGTTTATCAAACGGTTCCGTCACGATAGGACGACCTTCCCACAGATAATTAACAACCAGCGAAACCTTTAGCGGTTCCTCTACTTTCTTGAATTGATCGGCTTCTATCACGGTTGTCGGTTGAACAAACCAGCTTTCTCTTGGGTAGTCTTTATGGTCATAAGCGCAGCCGCTCAGAGCCAAACTCAATGCGCAGACCGAAGCTGCTAATAATGTAGTTTTAGTATTCATGATGCTTATTCCGTTAGGTAAACGAGTCGGGATGGGAGGCACGGAATCTATTCCGCGCCGTTCCATCAGCTATGCGTTCAGCGTTTGCTTAGAACATGTACTTGATGCCGATCTGAGCGGTTTCGTTGTGGTATCCGGCTTTACCGGCTTGTACGCCAACGGTTGCCCAACCAAGCGTGTTGCGGCTTAAGTGACCTTCTAAGCCCATACGGAACTCCCCGAGGTTTCTTCCGCCGTCCATATAGATCTTGTCAGTGCCCATCTGAACGCCGGCCTTCTTGCTGTTATGAATCCAGTTGCCTTCAATGAATCCGAGACCCTTATTCATATAGTTAGCATGAAGTCTTGCTCCGACTCGAAGCGTGACATTATCAGTACCCAACTGGCGATATTTCGTCCCGAAGGAGTCATTAGCAGAATTGGCCTTAACGCCGTCCCATACTAATTGGGCTTCCGGCTGGAATGTCCAAATCAGCTTGTTGTAATCCTTCGTTCCGCTCTCTCCGATCGGAATGGTGTAACCGGTTTCAACCGACCAAACCCAGCCGTGTGATTTGAATTTGAACGGAGAAATTTCATCTGACCAAATCTTGTTGTCATAACGACCGAAGAGCAGCCAACTATCAACATAGAAACCGTCATCAGGGCTATTGCCTGTGTACAGAGTTCCGTAGATACCCAAGGAGTAACCATCTGAGCGGGATTTTGCGCTATCCCAAGAACGGCTGTCAGAGCGATTGTAGAGACCACCGGCAAAGACACCGCCTATATACTTCCAATCGTCGTTAAATTCGTTTCTCAGCAAATCGCCACCGATCTGAGTAACGGCAGTGTTGGAATGAGTCTTACTCTGTCCACCCGCCATGCGGAAGTGAGAGTGAGAACCAGCCTGACGGACCCAAGCTGCTGCAGGCTTTTCTTCTCCGTCAAACGGGTCAATGTAGTAAGCCTGACCAAAGCGGTCGTGCAGTCTCATGTGCATCTTGGCCCAAGATTGAGATGCTCCCACGTAAGCACCAGCTTCCGGTCTGAGGACTAGATTTTCTTCTTCCTTCGGAGGTACTAAGGGTTCGTAGTGATCTTTGTCGTCCGAGTTATAGAGCACCCAAGTTCTTTGTTGCTCTTCATCGTTGTAACCAAGATTATAAATCCATTTATAGGCCTCGTTGTCTTTAGCAACGACACCGAAAGGCTGCATTTCAAGCCGAAGTTGATTTCCTTCAATTCCCTTATCAGCAATAACGAAAATTGGAATACCTTCGCTCTTCAGAGTTTTTTCACCTCTAGCCTCTTTAAAGATACCGCTGACCGGAATCTTGCTATGGTCATCGCCGAAAGAGACGGTGGAAGTACCAGAAGCGGTATCAGAATGAATAACATCTACATAGGAATTATTCGCTCCTTGCACTAAACCTCTATAGTGGATGACGGATCCTGATTCGCCAACATAATTTTCTGCCACTTTGACGTGGTTCAAATTAGATACTTTATCTTCATTCCCAGAGAGGAAAACATCACCCGCATTTTGAAGAGCCCTGATGTTGGCCACACTTCGAGGATCGACGTCTCTCGAAAATGATGCTGAGGCACTGTTAAAGTACAGAGAGGAATTTTTAGAAACAATCGCAAGAGCGTTTTGTAAGGAGTTCTGTTCTTCCAACCTACCCAAAGCAGAATCCAAGACAAATTCGCCATAATATTCTGGATTGGCTGTGTAAATATCTGCTGTATAACCTAAAATTTTTATCCGAGACTGTTTATCACCCCTGATGTTTCCTCTAACTACAGCACCGTTCCTAACCGACAAAGATCCCGAGACAGAATCTACTTTTGTCAACTCCAACACAGACCCTTCAAAACTATTAAATCTTCCAACGCTTTGACTGGCAGTAAGTTGATAAATACCCTGTAGATTTAAAGACGAGGTGTACCGACCACGTTTAGCCACTTCGACCTTTTGAGAAAAAGGATCTTCGGCAGCATTTCCGAGCGAGCCGTCTACCTTTTGAATTAATACCCCATTGGACTCAATTGTAGTTTCGCCAGAAAAACTATTTACACCATGAGTATAACGGTTCAATGCGTCTCCGATGATAACCGTGTTACCCTCAGGGATTATAATTCCGCCAGAACCTGTCAATTCTGCTGACAATGTGAAATTTTCGTCCTTAACATCAGTCTCATTTGTTTTCCCATAGAGAATTAGTTGAGCGCCAGGAAGTACTTCAAGAGATTTCAACCAATACTTGATACCAACACCACCAGCATCACCAAGCGGGGTAGTTGTTTGACCCTTTACCGTACTCTCCCAATTTTTTATCTCATTGCCAAACAAATCCGTGCCGTTCTCAACATTATGTGTGACCTTAACCTCAGCATCAGGATTAAATTTCCCGTCTACATGTAAATATTTATAAAAACCATAAGTTGCCTTTGCGACATTTTTTCCATTTTGTTCTATGTCAAACCCATTGATTGTAAAAATGAAATCTTCAAAGTTATCGCTCGGTTGGGTTAACGACCCCATAGGGGTTTTTGTTGAATATTTTTCATCCCCTACTTTTCCAACAAAGATCTGTGTATTTCCATAGGCAAATGTATCCTGCTGATTTTCGTGGCGGTAAATTTGAATGGCTGGGCGGCTAATATTTACCGCCTGAATTTGATCCTTACCGTCAGTGCCGTCGTTCACAGCAAGGTATAAGACTAACCCTCTATATTCATCTCTAAAAGCATCTGTCCAAGTCTTAGAATCCGCAGATCTATCAAAAACTAACCCATTATCATGAACCAAGAGAGACAAATGCTCCTCTCCATTGGCTCCGTAATAATGATTAACTGCCTTGTCAGTAAATAACTTTGTCTCGTCTGGACTGTATTGAATAAACCGCCCGTTGGCATTCACTTTATCACTTAGGACTGTATAGGCCGCAACCCAAAAGTTGTGCATTCCATTTGTAAAGTCACTTTGGCTAGTCATGTCCGAAGAAGCCAAACTTGAGTGAAACCCCTTTCGGTTAAGCAAATAACTACCGCCAACAAGTTGACCAAGCTTCATACTTTCTGAAGACGCACTGTCTTGAGATGTATATATGAGGCCAGTTTTGTTTATCACAGGAGTTTTTAGAGAATTAAAAGCGTTGTTTTCATGCTGATAATCTGCGCTTAAATCCAGCTCATTTTTAAAGTTTCTTTCAAGATAAGATTCATCGTAATATTGCCCAAAATGGAGATACCTTACATAAGCGGAATCGGCCTCCACGGCACCCGCAAGGTAGGCAATTCCTCTTCTGCGGTTAACCGCCTGAATTTTTTCTTCATCCACCCTGTCGGAGGTGCCCGCTTTTAAAACTGAAACAGCCGTAGAGGTCCCGTAAATCGCTCCGTCTGTTAAAACTACATTGTGAAGAGAAACCAAATTCGCATGCAATTCTCTTAGTTTGTCACCTTTTTGAAGAGAGTAGACGCCTTGCATCTCCAATCCCCCAATGACGTTTCCATTTATCTTAGAATTTGACGCCGAAACAATATTGTTTGCAGCTTCTCCGTAAGAATAACCACCAAATACTGACATTCCCTCCACAGAACCTGATGCTCCAGTGAGAGAATTGGGATCCGAAATTATGGTATTTTTGATTAATACAACATTGCCATTAGCGATAGTATTATTTATAGAGTCTAGATCGTCTTTCCCTTTGGTATCGTAAATCCGGTAATCAAAGAAACCTCTCCCGCCCACAATACCAAGTTTTCTTGTTTTATTACTCTGAGATTGAATTACAACGCTATCCAAAAGAACTAGGTTATTACTCGCTTCCCAGCCTTCTGCCCCCCCACAAGCCACCAGCTTTGAACTGTAGATTCACTGAGTGATCTTTGTCGCTGTTTCTTCCCGTAACTTCAACTCTATTAAAATTTGTACTATATCCCTTTTGATTATTCAGAGACAAACCTTCAGCCTGCGCAGACCTTCCCCCCATTATCAGAGTTCCGCGCCACAAAGCCCCCTCTTCACTTAGGTTAATTTTAACTGTGTTTGAATTACTATCTCCGACATTCTCAACTCTCGTTTCGAGGGGTTTATTAAAGTCTGAGATATCGTTTCTGCTCCCATAAATGACAGAGTAAAAACTCGAATCCTTGCTAAATGTGAGATCAACTGTAGCCCCACTGCAATAGGTCGAATAATTAAAATCTTGGCCGTTAGAGCCTTCCAGGGAGACTATCCCATCATTAAGGTAGAACTTGTTATTGACCGTAGGAGGAGTAGCACCTTCATTATTATTTAGATAAACAGACCTAACCCCCCAATTATATAGAATTGGTAAGAGGCATCATTATAGGAAAGATTTTTCTTATTTACTACAACTGATAGAACCGCATCTTTTGAAGTCTCCTCTGTCAGAAACAAATAAGGGCTTCCTGACCGCGTGGGATTCTTCATGGAAGAATCGTAGACAACTTTAGCCCCAGTCGCAGAATATGTCAACGTTACCGGAGATTGACCAGGCAGGGGAGGGGTAGTAGAAGATGCTAAAGTTGTCGAAGCTATTGTTGTTGTATGAAAAGTAACCAACAAAGCAGCGGCCAAAATCGTTAATGTAAACTTACTTCCATGTTTTTTTTGATAGGCATGAAACGTTCCATGCGACTGAGCATATATTTTGTTCATTCCTCGGGCTCCTATTTTGCATTGACTTCTTTCCCTCAAGGAAAAAATCACGCTTTTACCTGTGTTTAGCCCCTTATATCGCGCAAAGTCCCGATAGACGGGGCTTATAGTAG
>ERZ1673749.268-NODE-268-length-70236-cov-9.051068_pt1 | contig 70236 bp, 74 predicted proteins | sample MGYA00580204_ERZ1673749 | MGnify/ENA primary metagenome ERZ1673749 (study PRJEB41218, sample SAMN15661745) | gut metagenome | host: Homo sapiens | place: Canada: London | collected 2015-08-20/2019-03-30 | study: EMG produced TPA metagenomics assembly of...
CGGGAGGGTGTGGGAGAGTAGGTTACCGCCGACCCAACAACTTCATCGCGACGCGTTTCGTACACTCGGACAGTGTGTACGAAGCGCGTCGCTTTTTATTACCCCGGGGGTACTGGGATCATCGTGCAACCAGCCCGCATCACAAGAGTGTTATGCCTGGTCGCTGCAAACCCGTTGCAACAACATTGCCACCACACCGCAGGATCATCGCACACCGGATGCGTTGTCATACCGGAGTATGCGGGCGTGGCCGGCACCCCACCCCGGGGGGGGGTACTGGAATCATCTCGTCACCGGCCTGCATCGCTACCGTGTTATGCCTGGTCGCTGCAAACCCGTTGCAACATCATTCCCACCACACCGCAGGATCATCGCACACCGGATGCGTTGCCATACCGGAGAGTGTGTGGGCGTGGCCGGCACCGCCCCGGAGGCACTGGAATCATCATGTAACGAGACAGCATTGCACCAGTGTTATGCCTGGTCGCTGCAAACCCGATACAACATCATTCCACCACACCACGAACACGACCCATGCAACACGCGTGCGACTAACCCCGCAGTGAAGGAAACACCCTTCACCGACATCGTCACACGCCCCCAAACGCTCGTGCACCCCAACGCATACCAAAACCAGCGGCCACCAACCCAAGGATCGCGGTGGCGACGAGGTACTTCAACGCTTCGCCATAGTCCTTGTCCCTGATTAACTGGCCGAGCTCTTTAGCCAGCGTTGACCAGGTGGAGAGTGCACCTGCGAATCCGGTCCCGAAGGCCATGACAATGAGCAAACTTTGGCCGTACACAAATCCCAGAACCGAGCAGGCGACCATGTTCGCAGCCCAGGTACCGACTCGGGGTGCCGGTATGTGGGAAAGCGCCCAACGGGCCATTCCACCGAGGAACCCGCCGGTGAAGATGCCGCCTACGAGTAAAAGCTCCATCCCTAGGTCCTTTGGTGTGGGCGGTAGGGGTGGGGTGACGTGGCGTCGGCAAGCAGCCAGGCACCGACGCAAACAGCAAAGCTTGCGGAAACTAGGGCGAGGGCCCAGATGGCGCTCGAGTGTACGGCGGCGACGGCCATTGCAGAAAAGGTGGTAAAGCCCCCAAGAAAGCCGGTGCCAAGGAACGGACCCGGCTTGAAGTAGCCCATGGCAAAGGCACCGAGCGCATTGATGACGAGCGTGGCAACCACAGCTGGGCCAGGCACAATGGCGAGCAAACCGGCACGCAAAAGCGCTCCTAGTGCGGCACCGAGGCCGACGAGGAGCGCTTCGCGGAAGGTGTTTCCCTGCATGTACTACAGTGTAGCAGGGGAAACTACTGCCAATTCATCCCTTGGCTCTGGACGAAACGAGCGACCTCGTCCGGGTCATTCTTGAGATGCGGGTCGAACTTGAGGTACTCGCGGGTCTCTCGAGCAACCAAACCGGAGAGGATTAGCAGGCCGACGAGGTTCGGCAGCGCCATCAGACCGTTGGCCAGGTCGGAGAATGTCCAAACGAGCTCCAGTTCGGTGGTTGCGCCGAGGAACGCGACGACGGTGAAGATCATGCGGTACGGCACGCTCGCCCACTGACCGAGCAAGGAGACCACGGAGCGCTCGCCGTAGTAGGACCAGCCGAGGATGGTGGAGAACGCGAAGAAGATCAACGAGACCGACACGATGGTGCCGCCCCAGTGGCCGGGAAGGCCTTCTGCGAAGCCGGCCGCGGTCATGACCGCTGCTTCCTCGCGTCCCATCTCCCACGTGCCGGACGTGACGATAACGAGGCCGGTGATGGTGACGACAATGATGGTGTCGATGAAGGTCTGGGTCATGGACACCAGTGCCTGGCGAACCGGGTGCTCGGTCTTCGCGGCTGCCGCGGCGATTGCGGCGGAACCGAGACCGGACTCGTTAGAGAAGATGCCGCGGGCGACACCGAACTGAATTGCCAGCATGATACCGGAGCCGACGAAGCCACCGGTTGCGGCGGTGCCAGTGAATGCGTCCGTGAAAATGAGGCTAAGCGCTGCGGGGATCTGGTCTGCCATCAGCGCAAGCACTGTGATGCCTCCGAAGACGTAGATCACGATCATGAGCGGAACGAACGCCGAAGTGATCTTGCCGATGCCCTCAATGCCGCCGAGGACGGCAGCGCCCACACCGAAGAAGATGATGACGCCGGAGACCAGCGGATCCATGCCGAAGGTATCCTCCATGCCCGCGGCGATGGAGTTGCCCTGGGTAAGGTTGCCGATACCGAACGACGCGAAGATGGTGAACAGCGTAAACGCGATGGCGAGGAACTTGCCTAGACCGCCAGGGATACCGCGACGTAGGTACGTGTGCGGCCCGCCCTGCTGCTTGCCGTACTTATCGGTCGTGCGGTAGCGCACGCCCAGGTAGGCCTCGGTGTACTTGGTAGCCATACCGACGAGGCCGGTGACCCAAATCCAGAACAGCGCACCCGGGCCACCGATGGAAAGCGCGGTGGCCACGCCAACGATATTGCCGGTACCGACGGTCGCGGCGAGGGCGGTCGTAAGCGCCTGGTAGTTGGAAATGTCTCCGGCGCCTTCACCGCTTTTGTCAATGAAGGCGTGGCGTATTGCGCGGCCGAGCGTGCGGAACTGCAGGCCGCCGAGGCGAATTGTCAGGTACAGGCCGGTGCCAAGCAGCAGCGGCATGAGGATGAACGGGCCCCAGACGACGCTGGCAATCCCGCCCAGAAAATCATTCAACGATGAGGTCATATCTCCACGTTTCGGGCTCGGGTTAGGGGACAACACTCCCTCCCGCGGCATCGTATGTGACTGGTGCCACAGAAGTTGTTCGTAATGGTAACCTGTCGAGCTATAAAAAGTCATGCATTTCGCCAATATTTACCAACTTTTTCTAAGCTTCCCCACAATTGGTGGGGGAGTGAGGGGATTGCCCTGGCAGAAACTGGAGTTAGCGGGGAAGATGGGGCGTGGAAGGGGGCGTCGAAAAGCGGCGCGCCCTGCAGCCCGCAAACGAAGGAGTACTCCATGGCACACGAACGCGCCGGTCAACTCGCCCAACCTGCCGACCTGATCGACATTGCTGCGCTTGTCACGGCCTATTACACCCGCGAGATTGATGCGCAGGATCCGGACCAGCAGGTGAGCTTCGGTACCTCGGGGCACCGTGGCTCGGCGCTGGACAATGCGTTCAATGAGCAGCACATTCTGGCGACCACGCAGGCCATCGTGGATTACCGGCGCGCGAATAACATCAGTGGCCCGGTCTATATTGGGCGTGACACGCACGCGCTCTCCGAGCCGGCGATGGTGACCGCGCTAGAGGTGCTCATTGCAAACGAGGTGCCAGTGCTTGTCGACGCTGCGGGGCGCTACACCCCAACCCCAGCCGTGTCGCATGCGATTCTGTCGCACAACGCGAAGCTCGCCGGTGGAGTCACGGGCACGGACCCGCAGCGGGCCGACGGCATTGTGATTACTCCTTCGCATAACCCGCCGCGCGATGGCGGCTTTAAGTACAACCCGCCGAGCGGCGGTCCGGCCGGTGCAGACGCGACTGACTGGATTGCCAATCAGGCCAACGACTACCTCGGTCGGGGCTTGGAGGGCGTGCGCCGCGTGAGTGTGACCGGTGTCTTGGACGAGCGGGCCGAGCGCTTCGACTTCCTTGGAACGTACGTGGACGACCTGCCGAACGTCGTGGATATCGAGGCGATCCGTGCCTCCGGGCTGAGCATCGGCGCGGACCCGATGGGTGGGGCCTCTGTGGACTACTGGGGTGCGATTGCCGAGCGTCACGGTCTGAATATGGAGGTTGTCAACCCGAACGTGGACGCCACCTGGCGGTTCATGACGCTGGATACCGACGGCAAGATCCGCATGGACTGCTCCAGCCCGAACTCCATGGCGTCGCTCGTGCACAACCGCGACAAGTACGGCATCGCCACCGGCAACGACGCGGACGCGGACCGCCACGGCATTGTCACCCCGGACGCCGGGCTGATGAATCCGAACCACTACCTGGCAGTGGCCATCGAGTACCTGTTTAGCCACCGCGATGGCTGGGACGAGGGTACCGCCGTGGGCAAGACGCTCGTGTCCTCTTCAATGATCGACCGCGTGGTCGCTTCGCTCGGCCGCACCCTCGTGGAGGTCCCGGTCGGCTTCAAGTGGTTCGTGCCTGGGCTTATCGACGGGCAGATCGGCTTCGGCGGTGAAGAGTCCGCAGGTGCCTCCTTCCTGCGCAAGGACGGTACCGTCTGGTCAACGGATAAGGACGGGCTGATCATGGACCTGCTCGCCGCCGAAATCACTGCCGTGACGGGCAAGACCCCGTCGCAGCGCTACGCAGAGCTGGCTGAGCAGTTTGGTGCGCCCGCGTACGCGCGCATCGACGCTCCAGCCAACCGCGAGCAGAAGGCCACTCTCAAGGCTCTGTCGCCGGAGCAGGTCAGCGCCACCGAGCTGGCTGGCGAGCCGATCACGGCGAAGCTTACCGAGGCTCCCGGTAACGGCGCCGCCATCGGCGGTCTGAAGGTGACCACTGAGAATGCCTGGTTTGCGGCACGGCCGTCCGGCACCGAGGACAAGTACAAGATCTACGCGGAGTCCTTCAAGGGTGAAGCGCACCTGAAGGAAGTGCAGGAGGCGGCGAAGGCCGTGGTGGCCGAAGTGCTCGGGGAGTAGGGGCTACACAGATTCCGCTCCTAGCAGTAGGGGCGGAATCCCTCACGCCCCAGCAGCTGGGAGCGCGAGGCTTCCTTTCGCTATCTTTTAGTCAGATTTTCTTCGGGGTTGGAGACGTTTTCTTTGGGAGATCAGTTTCCGATCCGCTTCTTTAAGTGCCTCGATAAGGTCGCTCTCGGCTTCGCGGTACTCGATTTCTTTACGTCCCTGGTCGTACAGGCCGTAGCGGTCCTCAGCGAGCGTGTTGGCGTCCTTGCGTGTTATGCGGCCGTGATCGTCGAGCGGCTCGTAGTCGTTGAACTCAATGAACTGGTCTGCTTTGGTTAGCCAGTCGGACATGTGGATCACTTTCCGGCGGTCGGCTTGGTCTTGGGCGTAGTTGAGGAAGCCAGATACGAGGAAATTGAGCCGTCGCAGTTCATCATCGGTGAGATAGTTCTTCGCTGTAGTGACGTCACCTTTGCGTACGATTTTGCCCTTCCAGTTAGTTAGACCGAGGTTGTCGGCCGATGGGGCGCAGCGGGTGGCGATGATCTCGGCGGCCGTATTGCCTGTGATGGCGTAGTGAAGTTTGTCCTGGATCTTCTCGAAGAGAAAGTGAGTGCGCTTGCTGCTGGCATCGTAATCATCGGCGAGGGCAATGATGTTGCGCAGCTCGAGGTAGAGCCGCTTTTCGCTGGACCGGATATCTCGGATTCGTGCGAGGAGCTCGTCAAAGTAGTCCGCGCCGCGGGGGTCTTTTAACTTTTCGTCGTTAAGAGCGAAGCCTTTAACGAGATATTCCTTGAGTACGGTGGTTGCCCAAGTGCGGAACTGGTTGCCGCGTGGGCCGCGTACGCGGAAACCTACGGCCATGATGGCATCCAGGTTGTAGTGGTCAGTGGAACGCTTGACGTCTCGGTCTCCTTCAGCCCGAACTGTCAAGAATCTCTTAATAGTTCGATCCTTGGTCAGCTCGTTTTCCACGTAAATGTTCGTGAGGTGCGAGCTAATACTGGCGCGCGTGACGTCGAAAAGTTCTGCCATTTCGGCCTGGGTCATCCAGACTGAGCCATCGATGAGGCGTAGGTGAACTTCGGTCTGCCCGTCCTCCGTGTTGTAGATGACGAACTCACCTGTGGAGTCGGTATGCGTCGTGACGGGTGCGCTTGAGTTCTTCATTAGGGCCGGGGTCCTTGCAATCGTTTTTTGACAGTTGATGGTTCTTATGGGCCGTCGTGGTAGTCATCACCGTCAGGACCAGGCTTACACGCTGCTTCTCTACCTCGACAATCGTATCGAGTCTCAAGGCCGGGCAGAGAGCAAATCGGTGTTCTGTCTGGAGAGGCGGATACAATAAGAGTGAAACCGGCGACAAGTCCTCCAGGGGAGGACTTCCTACCTTTACAGGCGGGATAGCCGGTCTTAGTGCTTTTGGTGGCCTGCCCAAAGGTGGAGTCTTTGCGCCGGGTAGCTATCGCGGCGCGTTGGCCGGTCGCGCGAGCTGGGCAACGAGAAACTCGGAGTCGGGGTGAAACGGTAAGAGCTCCCAGCTCTCGTAGCAGTTCTGGACGTTGAACCCGACCTCTTCGGCAGTGGCGAGAAAGTCGTCGAAATCCCATCCTCGGCCTGCACCGAAACCTGCGAAGAGCCGGCCGCCAGGACGCAGCGTGCGGAAAATACTCGCAAGCGCGGGCGCGCGGCCAGCCGGGTCGAGGAACCCCATGACATTGCCGGCGCAAACGGCGACGTCGACGTCATGCGCCGGTATTTCATCCTCGGACAGGTCGCCGACAACCCAGGTGGCGTCGGGGAAGTCCTGCTTGGCGTGAGTGATCAGGATCGGATCGACGTCGGTGCCGATCACTTCGTGCCCGCGCTTTGCAAGGTAGCCGCCCACGCGGCCGGTGCCGCAGCCGGCGTCGAGGATGCGGGCGTGGCGCGGCGCGACAGCGTCGATAAGCCTGGCTTCCCCGTCGATGTCTTTGCCCTGCGCGACGAAGGTCTTCCAGCGCTGGGCGTATCGCTCGGAGTGGGCGGGATCTGCGGTGGTGATGTCTTTCCAGGTAGCCATGGGTCCGAGTATAGAACGAAAATAGATCACACCTTTACGGATAAAAATGCAGACCCCGGGGCTCTGCTGCGCTACGCTGCTTAATGTGACGACACAACTTTCCGCCGCCGCGTCCGGTGATCAGCAGGCGCGCAGCACGCGCACGCTTGTGCTTGACGTGCTCTCGGCCGCAGCACGGTTCTTTATGGCATTCGTGTGGATCAAGGCTGCAATACCCAAAATTGGCAATGTGATGGAGATGACGCAGGCCATCGCCGCCTACGAAATCTTCACGCACGATTGGTCCTACTTGCTCGCGCAGTTGATCGGGCCGCTGGAGCTGGCGGGCGGACTCTTGCTTCTGCTGGGGATTAAGTTGCGGCCGGCCGGCTGGATTTCGATCGTGGTGCTCGTCCTATTTATTGTCGGGCTGCTGTCGGCGTGGCAGCGCGGTCTCGAAATTGATTGCGGGTGCTTCGATCCGAGTGCCGACGCCACCGAAGGGCCGAGCTTGCTACTTGTAGCCGCGCGTGACGTGGTCTTTATCGCAATCACCGCGTTCATGGTGTACCGCCCGTTCAAGCGATTTGCCATCTACCCGTAGCTGTGGTGCGTGCCGTATAATCCGCTGCGTACCTCCGTGCGCGCGGGCGCACTTCGCGCATCACCCGCATTTTCAAAGATTGAGGAGAATCCACATTGACCACCCGTAAGGTGCAAAACCCGAACTCGAAGGGCGGCGCCGGCTTCGTCTGGGCCATCGTGGCCGTTATCGCGATCGCGCTGTTGGTGATTGGCATCATCGTCTACAACGGCAAGAATGACCGCAAGGACGCGATCGCCGAGGAGATGCTCGACACCGAGGGAATCACCGCCACCTGGAACGAGGGCGAGGACTTCATCACCCTGGCCGGCGAAGGGGCCACGGACGCGCCGAAGGCGGACCTCTTCGAGGACTTCTCGTGCTCCTACTGTGCGGAACTCGAGGTTGAAACCGGTGAGTCGATGCTGGAGGCGCTGAAGGCCGGCGAGATCGCGGTTGACTTGCGCCCGATGGTGTTCTTGGACGGGCAGCAGCAGGCGTACACCCCGGGCCACTCCACGGCTTCGGCCTCGGCGATGCTTGCCTTGTTCGCACACGGTGAGACTGCACCTGCGCTGAACCTGCGTTACTACCTGTTCGAGAACCAGGAGGACGTGTACAAGAAGCTCGAGACGGCTGACCTGGCTGACCTGGCGGCAGACTACGGCGCTTCCGATGCGGCGCTGCAGGACATCCGCGACGAAAAGTACGCAGAAACTGCCAAGAAGATGTCGGATGACAACCTGAAGCTTCAGGAAGAGCGTGCAGGCGAGGCATGGACTCCGCGCGTCATGCTCGACGAAAAGGATATCGACGGCGACGTCGGCCAGTGGGTCGAGACCCTCAAGGCCAGCAAGTAGGCTGTAGTGCGTGTACGCGCCCGCAGGCGATTTGGTTCGCTTGCGGGCGCGCGTGTATATTTAGCGAAGTGCTTCGCGCCGGTCTTCCCGGGGCAAGCAGACCCGATTTGGGGCTATGGCGCAGTTGGTAGCGCACCACACTGGCAGTGTGGGGGTCACGGGTTCGAATCCCGTTAGCTCCACTTCGTGAAAACGCTGCCCGGCCGAAACTGTCAGGCAGCGTTTTCTTGCTCAGGGGTGAGCTAGCGTGCGGCTTGGCGCATGCCGTCGAAATAGGCGTTGCCGTCGCCGCCGATGTAGCAGGGGCTGGACTGCACGGGCCACATACCACGGGTTTGCTCGCAGGTGTTCAGCGAGCCGTAGGGGCCCATGGTCGCGTATTCCATCTGCGGGCCTGCCTGTTGCTGTTGTTGCTGCTGAGCAGCCTGTTCCGCTGCGGCCTGTTCCGCGGCAGCTTGTTCCGCTGCGGCCCGCTCGGCGGCAGCTTGTTCGGCAGCGGCCTGCTCTGCAGCAGCTTGCTCCCTCGCTGCCTGCTCGCGCTCAGCGGCTTCGCGCTCGGCCTGCTCGCGCTCAGCGGCTCGGCGCGAGGACGTTTCGGCCTCTCGTTTTTCTGCCGCTGCTTCGGAAGATCGCGCGGCGGCTGCCGAAGAGGACGCGGCTGCTGACTCCTCGGCTTCCTGTGCCTCCTGTTCTTCCTGATCGAGCCGGTCGAAGGCTGCATCGAGTTCTTCGCGGTCGATGATGCCGTCGCCGTCGGCGTCGTCGGCGGAATCTAACTTGTGGCTCAATGCGCGCATGTCAGATTCGCAACCTGCGTCTCCGTCGCACACGGCCGCAGCAATCGCCGGGCTGGTGCCTGGGATCGTGTCGGAAGATGAGTCCCCGCACCCGACCAGAGCGTATGCGACGGTGGCGAGCACAACGGGAAAGCTTGTAATTTTCTTGAGCATAGCGTGGAGTTTACTCAATGCTCACCCAGCGGGCGTGGTGTTTGCCCACTACGGTGGGGCCCATGGACGGTTTGCAGTTCCACGAGATTGATTCGCCGATCGGAAAGCTGGGCCTTGTTATTTCGGACAGGGGAGTGGCGAAAGTCGTGTTCGAGGCCGACGGCATTGAGGCTGAGCGGGAGCGTATCGCCGAGCCAGCTGAAGTGCCGCTCGCCGCGCACCAGCTCACGGAGTACTTTGCGGGCAGGCGGCAGCGCTTCACGGTGCCGCTCGACTTCCGTTTCGCCACCGATTTCCACCGCCAGGTCCTCGAAGCGCTCGCCCGCGTGCCTTTCGGTCGCACCACCACGTACAAGGAGCTCGCCGAGCAGGTTGGCAATCCGAAAGCGGTGCGCGCAGTCGGGAGCGCGTGCGCGCGCAACCCCTTGCCACTGCTCGTTCCCTGTCACCGGGTGCTGCGCGCCGACGGGTCGCTCGGCGGCTATCGTGGCGGCGAGCACGCCAAGCGATTCCTACTTGCTTTGGAGGGCACCGATGTCTGAGGCATTTCTCAAACGGGGCAGCGCGCCGGGGTCGGCGGCGGCCGAAGCCGCGGGGCTCCGTTGGCTGCGCGAGGGCTCGTCGGCGGTGGTCGAGGTGCTTTCGCTTGACGACGCCGCGAATACCCTCACCATCGAAACGGTGCAATCCGCACGCCCCACTGCAGAGGCGGCGGCACGCGCTGGCCGCGAGCTGGCGGCGATCCACGCCGCTGGCGCAAGGGCTTTCGGGGCCCCGCCGACGGGGTGGGATGGGCCGAACTTCATCGGCCGGCTCGAGCAGGAGTGCACCCCGACGAAGCGCTGGGCCGACTTCTACGTGCACCAGCGGGTGTTGCCGTTTGCCCGCTCCGCATACGAGGTCGGAAACCTGGACGCGCGCGGGCTCGAAGCGGTTAGCCGTGCGTGCGATGCGTTGCTAGCAGAAGACGAGGATGCCCCGCTCGCACGCATCCACGGCGACCTGTGGGCAGGCAACCTGTTGTTTAGCCCTGATGGCCCCCGTTTTATCGACCCTGCCGCGCACGGTGGTCACCCGCTCACCGACATCGCAATGTTGGAGCTGTTCGGTGCCCCCTATCTCGATGCGATCGTGGACGGCTACGCGCGCGCCGGTGGGGTGCTCGGCAGCGTCGCAACCGCGGACGCCTGGCGCGCTCGTATCCCGATCCACCAGCTTCACCCGCTTGCGGTGCATGCGACCACGCACGGTCCTAGCTACGCGTCCGCGTTGGTCCGCGCCGCGCACGACACCCTTGACGTGGTGAGATAGGGCGTCAGCGCCACCAGCCATCCCGCGGCCCCGGCGGCAGGTGGCGCTTGTGCTGGCCGACGCGCCAGAGGTGGGCCAGGCGCTTCGCTGCTTCGGGTGGGACGGGCTTGCCTTCCAGGTAGTCGTCGATAAGCGCATAGCTGATGCCGAGTGCTTCCTCGTCGGGCAGCGCCGGGCGATCTTCCTCGAGGTCTGCGGTGGGGACCTTTTCCCACAGCCGCGGGGTCGCGCCGAGGTGTTTGAGCAGCGCGGCGCCTTGGCGCTTGTTCAATCCGGCGAGCGGGACGAGGTCGGCTGCGCCGTCGCCGAACTTGGTGAAGAACCCGGTGACGTTCTCCGCGGCGTGGTCGGTGCCAATGACCAGGCAGCCTCGTTCCCCGGCGATCGCGTACTGGGCGACCATGCGCACACGCGCCTTCACGTTGCCCTTGTTGAAGTCGCCGAGACCGGCCAGCCCAAGCGCGCCGGCGGCCTGAGCGTCGAGGGCGTCGGTAGCGGGCTTGATGTCTACAGTGACTGTCTCGTCCGGCTGGATGAACTCGAGCGCGAGCTGCGCGTCGTCTTCGTCCGCCTGCACCCCGTAGGGCAGGCGGACAGCGATAAATGTCGCTTCCGCGCCGCTTGCGCGACGCTGTTCCACGGCGAGTTGCGCGAGCCGGCCTGCGAGCGTGGAATCTTGCCCGCCAGAAATGCCGAGCACGAACCCCTTTGCTCCGGTGGCGGCGAGGTAATCGGCGAGGAAGTCGACGCGAGTGCGCACTTCCGTGTCTGTATCGATCAAGGGGCTGGTACCCAGGGCTTTTATGATCTCTGACTGCAGGTTTTCTTGCTGGTAAGACATGACATTCATCGTAGCGGCCACCAAGATGAGTGTTCATGGTTCAAAACACACGTTCCCGTGCCGGCGACACGCAGCGTTACGTGCGCACTGTTGCCGCGACCGCCGCGCTTGGCGGTCTGTTATTTGGTTATGACACCGGTGTGATGAGTGGCGCGCTGCTCTACATCACCCCTGAGTTCGGCATGACGCCCAGCCAGGAGGGCCTGGTGACCTCCATGCTGCTCGTGGGCGCGGCGATCGGCGCGCTCGGCGGCGGGGCGATCGCCGACGCGCTGGGCAGGCGCCGCACGCTGATTGTCGGCGGCGTGCTGTTCATCCTTGGGTCAATCTGGTGCGCGCTCGCCGGCGGCATCGGTGCGCTTGCGGCAGCGCGCACCTTCCTCGGCGTGGGCGTCGGCGGGGTGTCCATTGTTACCCCCATGTACATCGCGGAGATGTCGCCGGCGAAGGTCCGCGGCAAGCTCGTGTCGCTTAACACCCTGATGATTGTCGTGGGTCAGCTGGTTGCCTACCTGGTTAACTCGCTGCTCGCGCGCACGGGCAGTTGGGAGTGGATGCTCGGCCTGGCCGCGGTGCCGGGCGCGGCGCTGGCCATTGGCATGTTCCTGCTGCCGGAGACGCCGCTGTGGCAGGCCCGTCGCGGCGCGCGCGCGAAGGCAGAGGCCACTGCGGCGCGGATCGGGATGAGCGCGTCGGAGCTCGAGGAGCTTTTGGCTAACGACGCCCGCACGCGCCAGGCCGCCTCTCGCGGTGAGTGGCGCACGCTGCGGAAGACGAAGTGGCTGCGCTCGACCGTGATCGTCGCCGCGCTGCTCGGTATCACCCAGCAGGTCACGGGCGTCAACGCGATCGTCTACTTCGCGCCGACGATGATGAACGCCGTGGGTCTGTCCACCGAGAACGCCGTGTACACCTCGATCGTCATCGGGCTGGTGTCTGTGGTGGCCTGCTGGGTGGGCCTACAGGTGGTGGACAAGATCGGCCGCACGCGTCTGCTGCTCATCGGCCTAACTGGCAACGTGGTCTTCCTCGTCGCGTTGGCCGTGATGTACCGTGCAGCCGAGAACAACGCGGGTTTGGCGTTGGTGGCGCTTGCGTGCATGGCGGGCTTCATTGCCTCTCAGCAGGCGGCGGTGTCGCCGACGACGTGGCTGCTTATTTCCGAGCTCGTACCCCCGCAAGTGCGCGGCGTCGGCATGGGCCTGGCTGGCCTGGCGCTGTGGGTCATGAACTGGGTTGTGGCCCAGTTCTTCCTCCCGCTTGTCGACGCCACGTCCGCGACGTTTAGCTTCCTGCTCTTCGCCGTCTTTGGCGTGGTGGCCGCAGTCTTCGTGCGGCGCCAGGTCCCGGAGACGATGGGCCGAAGCCTGGATGAGGTTGCGGATGAAATGCACGAGCGCTTTGATCCCGGGTTTGGTAACCAGGCAAAGAGCGTGTAACCTTATTCGACGTGTCGCGACCCGGCACGCCCCGACACTCGCACAACACGCTGTGAGTGTGTGGTGGTTGGCCCGCAGGTCGTAAGAGCAATGCAACTTCGAGAAGAAAGGAGCGCCCGATGAAGGTCCGCAAGTCGCTTCGGTCGCTGAAGAACAAGCCGGGCGCCCAGGTCGTGCGTCGCCGCGGCAAGGTCTACGTGATCAACAAGAAGGAGCCGCGCTTCAAGGCTCGCCAGGGCTAGATCCCTCGCTCGGCGCACGGCGTCGCACCTTGTGCGTGCGATACCGTGCGCCGTTTTGCTGCCCCGTCACCGACCGGATGTGCTCCGGCGGTGGCGGGGCAGTTGTCGTTTGATGAAATTAAATAGCACCCGTGTAAGCCATTTTTCACCGAGAAATCACATGGAAGTGGTTATAGCGAACTACATGTAGGTAAGCCGGAGGTGCCAACCTGGGAATACCACCCCTGTAACTACTATATGTAGTGTCAGTTGCCAGAAATCGCCCCAAGGTATAGTGTTTGTTGGTGTTGCGCCGGCAAGGCTCGGTGCCCAATATTTTTCAGTCAGCTTCCCGCAAACGCTACAGAAAGAGCCCACAGGTTATGTCTTCTATCACCGTGTACACGAAGCCCGCTTGCATGCAGTGCAAGGCAACCACCAAGGCCCTCGATAAGGCTGGCCTGGAGTACTCCCTCGTTGATATCTCCGTGGACGAGGAGGCGCGTGACTACGTGATGGCACTGGGTTACCTGCAGGCCCCGATCGTCGAGGTCGACGGGGAGCACTGGTCCGGTTTCCGCCCGGACCGCATCCGTGGCATCCACTCCGCAGCGTAAAGCGCCGCGCGTTTTCCGCCCAAAGCCGTCAATTCCTGTGGTTGGCGGCTTCAACTTTGTCTGCACCCGCCCGAAGGAATGAATGAAGTAGGCATCCATGCTCGTTGTGTACTTTTCCTCCACCACCGAAAACACGAAGCGCTTCGTTGACAAGGTGGGATTGCCCAGCGCACGGATTCCGCTGCGCCGCGGCGACGCCCCGCTCGAGGTGGACGAGCCCTATGTGCTGGTGTGCCCGACGTACGGGGGCGGGGCGTCGATAAGCAATGCCTACTCCCGCCCGGTGCCGAAGCAGGTGATCCACTTCCTCAACAACCCGCACAACCGCGGGCTCATCCGCGGGGTGATCGCCACGGGGAACTCCAACTTCGGCCCGGACTACTGCGTCGCCGGCGACATCATCTCCGAGAAATGCGGCGTGCCCTACCTCTACCGGGTCGAGTTGATGGGGTCTGCCGAAGATGTCGCGCGCGTGCGCACCTCGCTTCTCGACGGCGCGCACGCACTCGGTCTCAACCCGCTGAGCGCGGAAGCGCGCGAGGCGCTCGCCCCGCTGCCGGCGGACAACAGTGACCGGCTGGCTGCCCTGCGAGCCAAATACCAGGGCAAATATCGGACCGCATGACGCGGAAAACCACGAACTTGTAACCTAGACAACCGACATACTTGGAACATGAAAGGCCCCGCTGTGTCTACCTCTGAACTGCACGGAAAAGTCGTCCCTGAGCCGGTCAATGCCGCCGACCAGCTGGATTTTCACGCGCTCAACGCGCTGCTGAATCTGTACGACGAGGACGGCAAGATCCAGTTTGATAAGGACCGCGAGGCCGCCAACCAGTTCTTCCTTCAGCACGTAAACCAGAACACCGTCTACTTCCACGACCTGGAAGAGAAGATGAAGTACCTGGTGGACAACAAGTACTACGAGCCGGAGGTCATCGAGGCCTACGACTGGGAGTTTGTCAAAGACACCTTCAAGCGGGCCTACGGTTTCAAGTTCCGCTTTAAGTCCTTCCTCGGCGCGTACAAGTACTACACCTCCTACACACTGAAGACCTTCGACGGGCGTCGCTACCTCGAGCGCTTCGAGGATCGCGTCGCAATGACTGCGCTCTTCCTCGCCGACGGCAACGAGAAGCTCGCTTCCGCGCTGGTGGATGAGATCATGACCGGTCGCTTCCAGCCCGCCACCCCGACCTTCCTCAACGCTGGCAAGGCCCAGCGTGGCGAGCTGGTGTCCTGCTTCCTGCTGCGCATCGAGGACAACATGGAATCCATCGGGCGCGCGATCAACTCCTCGCTGCAGCTGTCCAAGCGCGGCGGCGGTGTGGCACTGCTGCTTTCGAACATCCGCGAGTCCGGCGCGCCGATTAAGCACATCGAGAACCAGTCCTCCGGTGTGATTCCGGTGATGAAGCTTCTGGAGGACTCCTTCTCGTATGCCAACCAGCTCGGCGCTCGCCAGGGTGCAGGCGCGGTGTACCTGAACGCCCACCATCCGGACATCATGAAGTTCTTGGACACCAAGCGCGAGAACGCGGACGAGAAGATCCGCATCAAGACGCTCTCGCTCGGTGTGGTCATCCCGGACATCACCTTTGAGCTGGCCAAGCGCAACGACGACATGTACCTGTTCAGCCCGTACGACGTCGAGCGCGTCTACGGCAAGCCTTTCGCCGATATCTCCGTGACGGAGAAGTACGAGGAGATGGTCGAGGATCCGCGCATCCGCAAGTCCAAGATCAACGCCCGCCAGTTCTTCCAGACCCTCGCGGAGATCCAGTTCGAGTCCGGTTACCCGTACATCATGTTCGAGGACACCGCGAACCGCGCCAACCCGGTCAAGACGGGCCGGATCAACATGTCTAACCTCTGCTCCGAGATCCTGCAGGTCAACTCGCCATCCGAGCTGAACGAGGACCTCACCTACGCCGAGGTCGGCCACGACATTTCCTGCAACCTTGGTTCGCTGAACATCGCGATGACGATGGACTCGGACAACTTCGCCCGCACCGTGGAAACCGCCATCCGGGGCCTGACCGCTGTCGCTGATAAGACCGCCATCCACTCCGTGCCATCCGTGCGTGAGGGCAACGACGCGTCGCACGCGATCGGCCTGGGGCAGATGAACCTGCACGGCTACCTCGGCCGCGAACACATCCACTACGGCTCCGAGGAGGCCCTCGACTTCACCAATGCGTACTTCGCCGCGGTGATGTACCAGGCCATCCGTGCCTCGCACGCAATTGCGGTGGAGAAGGGCGAGCGCTTCGCCGACTTTGAGAAGTCCGAATACGCTACCGGCGAATTCTTCGACCGCTACGATCCGGCCGAGTTCCAGCCGAAGACTGACAAGGTCAAGGCGCTTTTCGACGCCTCCGATATCGCCGCCCCGACCGCCGAGGAGTGGGAGCAGCTCAAGCAGGATGTTGCCCGCGACGGCATCTATAACCGCTACCTGCAGGCCGTGCCGCCGACCGGCTCGATTTCCTACATCAACAACTCCACCTCGTCGATCCACCCGATCGCCTCGAAGATTGAGATCCGCAAGGAAGGCAAGATCGGCCGCGTCTACTACCCGGCGCCGCACATGGATAACGAGAACCTGGAGTACTTCGAGGACGCCTACGAGATTGGCTACAAGGCGATCGTGGATACCTACGCGGTGGCCACCCGCTACGTGGACCAGGGGCTGTCGCTGACCATGTTCTTCAAGGACACTGTCACCACCCGTGACCTCAACCGCGCCCAGATTTACGCGTGGACCAAGGGCATCAAGTCCCTGTACTACATCCGCCTGCGCCAGATGGCGCTGGAAGGTACCGAGGTTGAGGGCTGCGTGTCCTGCATGCTCTAAGCGGTTCTAGTCCGACAGTTGAGCCCCGCGCACCGAGTGCACGAGTAGTGCACGAATATGGTGCGCGGGGCTTTTTGCGGCAGCTTACACGCTGCTACGGCATGCGCTAGATTGCCAAGAATTCCTTGACGCCGGTGAGCAGGTTTCGGGAGGCGAGTTCGGAGGCCGACGCGTCGCCGTCGGCAATAGCCTGAGCCAGGTCGATGTGGATGCGCATCGCGGGCAGGGAAGGCTCGTCCGGCATGATGCCGTAGCGGGTTCGGCCCTCGAGCACGTGCATGATCGGGTCTGCCAGGGTAGAGAACATCTCGTTGCCGGAGGCGTGGAGGATGAGCGTGTGGAATTCCTTGTCCGCATCGAGGAATTCGGGGGTGTTGCCGGCGCCCGCTCCGGAGAGTTCCACCAGCAGGTGCGCGAGTTCCAGCAAGCGCTGCGCCTGTGCTGGGGTAGCGTGCGTCGCGGCAAGCGAGGCAGCGACTGGTTCGACGGCGGTACGCAGCTCGTTGAGCGAGGTGATCTGCGCTGGGCGCTGCTCCGCGCAGGAGAGGCGCCAGTTGATCACCGAGCGGTTAAATACCGACCAGTGCTCCGCGGGCAGCACCTTAATACCGACGCGCCGGGAGGAAGAGACCAGCCCGAGCTGTTCGAGCGCGCGCATCACTTCTCGCGCGACGGTGCGCGAGATGCCGAAGCGGGTGGAAAGGTCCTGGAGCGTAAATGTGTAACCGGGTTCGAGCGCACCGGAGATGATTTGCTCGCCAAGGGTATCCAAAATTGACGTGAGCAGAGGCTCAGTGGAAGGTGATTGGGGTGCCGCCATTGTGTTTCGACCTCGTATAGTGGGAGAACGGGAAATAGGACTACCATTATCTTAAACCAGTACGGCCGTAATCCAAACAAAGGCCCATCATAAATCGACACACGCTGAATTCGATAGTATATGAGCCATGAGTGAGGAATATCAGGAGTACCTTGACAGCCACCCCAATCCGATTAAGGCCATCAACTGGAACGAGATCCCGGACGAGAAGGACCAAGAGGTTTGGGATCGCCTGACCGGTAACTTCTGGCTGCCGGAAAAGATCCCCGTGTCGAATGACATTCCGAGCTGGAACACGCTCAACGACGCGGAACAGCTTGCAACGATGCGAGTATTTGCCAACCTGACGCTCTTGGACACGATCCAGGGCACAGTAGGGGCGGTGTCGCTGATCCCGGATGCGCGCACGCTGCATGAGGAGGCGGTCTACACCAACATCGCCTTCATGGAGTCGGTGCACGCGAAGTCATACAGCAATATTTATATGACGCTGGCGTCCACGCCGCAGATCAACGACGCCTTCCGCTGGACCGAAGAAAACCTCCAGGTGCAGCGCAAGGCGAAGATTATTAAGTCTTTCTATCGGGGCGACGATCCGCTGAAGAAGAAGGTTGCCTCGGTCATGCTGGAGTCCTTCCTCTTCTACTCGGGCTTCTACCTGCCGTTGAACTGGTCGGTGCACTCCAAGCTGACCAATACTGCAGACATTATCCGCCTGATCATCCGAGACGAGGCCGTGCACGGCTACTACATCGGCTACAAGTACCAGGTCGGTGTGCGCGAGGAGTCGCCGGAGCGGCAGGAGGAGCTCAAGGAGTACGCCTTCGACCTGCTCTACGACCTCTACGAGAACGAGCAGCAGTACACCGAGGACATCTACGACCCGCTGGGCTGGACCGAGGATGTCAAGCGCTTCCTGCGCTACAACGCCAACAAGGCGCTGAACAACCTCGGCTACGAGGGCCTGTTCCCGGCCGATGAGACGAAGGTATCCCCGGCTATCCTCGCCTCCCTGTCTCCGAATGCGGACGAGAACCACGACTTCTTCTCGGGTTCGGGCTCGTCCTATGTCATTGGCAAGGCAGAAGATACTGCCGACGAGGACTGGGATTTCTAGAGCGCCTCTCAAGCATGCCTATCGACGCCACGCTTTACCCGACACGCGATCAGCCTAAAGTTTGATCCCCAACGGGGTGAGCGTGGCGTTGGTACGCGCCGGTTTACCACTTTCGGGGTGAACCGTGCGCAATTCCGGCCCGTAAGGCTTCGCCCACTGTGTCTGAGCTGGAAAACGGCTTGCGTTGTGGGCGAAACGGGGCGCTTAGCGGCTCACCTGCCATTTGGCTGTGTACTGCATTCGCCAACTACTCGCGCCGCGAGACGCAAGGGCCTATTGTTAAACCTGTAGCCGGCCTGGAAGGGCTGGCAATTCCATAAGGCGATCACCTATGATGAACCGGTATCGCAAAGGACTCGCTTGAAAAACATGGGCGAGCCGTAGTCAGGAGGATCGAATGACCGCTGTGGCGCCAAGGCTGGACAATCACGTCCCGCCGACACGTCCGGAGCCGACGGGCAATGCACGTCGTGGCTCCAAGATCTACTTGCAGTTAACCACGACCGACCACAAAGAACTGGGCATCATGTACATCATCATGTCCTTCGTGTGGTTCTTCCTCGGCGGACTTATGGCGCTGCTTATCCGCGCGGAGCTTTTCAGCCCGGGTATGCAGTTCCTGTCCAACGAGCAGTTCAACCAGCTGTTCACCATGCACGGCACGGTGATGCTTTTGGCATTCGGTACTCCGATTGTGTGGGGCTTCGCTAACTATATCCTGCCGCTGCAGATCGGTGCGCCGGATGTGGCCTTCCCGCGTCTGAACGCGTTTGGTTTCTGGCTCACCAGCGTCGGCGTTGTCGCTATGCTGGCAGGCTTCCTCACCCCAGGTGGTGCAGCAGACTTCGGCTGGACCATGTACATGCCGCTGGCTGACGCGGTGCACACGCCGTCTGTCTCCGCGAACCTGTGGATCGTCGGCGTCGGCGCAACCGGTGTCGGCACCGTTGCTTCGGCAATCAACATGCTCACCACCGTGCTGACCATGCGCGCGCCGGGCATGACCATGTTCCGTCTCCCGGTATTTACCTGGACCGTGTTCGTGACCTCGATCATCGCCCTGATGATCTTCCCGCTGCTGCTCGCAGCTGCACTTGGTGTCCTGTACGACCGTCTGCTCGGTGCGCACATCTACGACACTGCTAACGGTGGTTCCATCCTCTGGCAGCACCTGTTCTGGTTCTTCGGCCACCCGGAGGTCTACGTCCTGGCCCTGCCGTTCTTCGGCATCATCTCGGAGATCGTCCCGGTCTTCTCCCGTAAGCCGATCTTCGGCTACATCGGCCTGGTCTTCGCAACGCTGGCTATTGCTGGCCTGTCCATGGCTGTGTGGGCACACCACATGTTCGCCACCGGCGCAGTCCTGCTCCCGTTCTTCTCCTTCATGACCTTCCTGATCGCCGTGCCGACCGGCGTGAAGTTCTTCAACTGGGTCGGCACCATGTGGAACGGTCACCTCACCTTCGAGTCTCCCATGCTGTGGTCGATGGGCTTCCTGTTCACCTTCCTCTTCGGTGGTCTGACCGGCATCATGCTGGCATCCCCGCCGCTGGACTTCCACCTGCACGACTCCTACTTCGTGGTGGCGCACTTCCACTACACCCTGTTCGGCACCGTGGTGTTCTCCGCTATTGCGGGCGTCCACTTCTGGTTCCCGAAGATGACGGGCCGTATGCTGGATGAGCGCCTGGCAAAGATCTCCTTCTGGCTGGTCTTCATCGGCTTCAACATGACCTTCCTGGTCCAGCACTGGCTGGGTAACATGGGCATGCCGCGCCGCTACGCCGACTACCTGGACACCGACGGCTTCACCTTCCTGAACCAGGTCTCCACCGTTGGTGCCCTGATCCTGGGTATCGGTATGCTGCCGTTCATCTGGAACGTGTTCAAGTCCTGGCGCTACGGCGAGGTCGTCACCGTCGACGACCCGTGGGGCTACGGCAACTCCCTCGAGTGGGCAACCTCCTGCCCGCCGCCGCGCCACAACTTCACCTCCCTGCCGCGTATCCGCTCCGAGCGCCCAGCGTTTGAGCTGCACTACCCGCACATGGTGGAGACCCTGCGCCGCGAGGCCCACACCGGTCACAGCACCGAGGGCCCGGCAACGTGGAAGGGCGAGACCGCCGGTTCCACCGCCGTGACCAAGTAGTCGTCGCGTAACGCGCGAACCCCCTGACAGAAGACCCCTCACCGCCTGGTGAGGGGTTTTGCTGTGCTATGGTCACCTTTTGTGACTGATCAGCCAGCGTTTGAAGTAGAACTGCAGCCCGGTTTGAAGGCCGCAGTTATTTCCACCTCCGGCCCGGACCGCCCCGGCGTGTCCGCCGAATTCTTCACAGTGCTCTCACGCCACGGTGTGCAGCTTCTCGACGTGTCGCAGACCGACTTCCGCGGCCGCATGATGCTCGCCGCACTCGTCGGCATGGATCCGCTTGCGCTGACCGACATTGAACGCGAGCTACGCGCCGGACTGTGGGAGTACGGCCAGCGCGTCAACATTGAAACGGATGCCGCTGCCCGCGGCGTCTCCCGCCCCCGCTCCACGCACGTGCTCGTTGCGCTGGGCAACCCGGTCAACGCCGAGGCGATCTCGAAGGTCGGCGCCGAAATGGCGAAGGTGGGCGCAAACATCGACGCCATCCGAGGCATCACCCAGTACCCGGTCACCGGCCTGGAGTTCCGCATCACGATGCCGGACTACACCCCGGGCGACGGGCAGGAGCTGCGCAAGCGGCTCGCGGAGCTGTCCGCGGAGCTCGGCATCGACCTCGCGATGGAGCACGCTGGCCTCCACCGGCGCGCGAAACGTCTGGTGTGCTTCGATTGTGATTCCACGCTCATCACCGGCGAGGTCATCGAGATGCTCGCCGCGCACGCGGGCCGCGAGGATGAGGTCGCCGAGGTCACGGCACGAGCGATGCGCGGCGAGCTTGACTTCGAGGAGTCCCTGCGTGAGCGCGTCAAGGCGCTCGCCGGGTTGGACGCCTCGGTAATCCAGCAGGTCGCCGCAGATATCGAACTGACTCCGGGCGCCCGGACGACGATCCGCACGCTGAACTCTCTGGGCTACCGCACGGCTGTGGTCTCCGGCGGGTTCATCCAGGTGCTCGAGGATCTGGCCGAGGACCTTGAGCTTGACTACGTTCGCGCGAATACGCTGGAAATCGAAGACGGCAAGCTCACCGGCCGGGTCATCGGTAAGGTGGTCGACCGCAGGGCGAAGGCCGACTTCCTCGCCGAATTTGCGGAGGATTCCGGGCTCGCAATGTCGCAGACCGTTGCCGTGGGCGACGGCGCCAACGACATCGATATGCTCTCGCGCGCCGGTCTCGGGATTGCGTTCAACGCGAAGCCGGCGCTGAAAGAGATCGCGGATGCCTCGGTGAACTTCCCGTTCTTGGACGAGGTGCTCTACATTCTGGGCATTCCTCGGGAGGAGATCGACTCCTCCGACGAGGCGGCGGGCATCGACGACCGGCGCCCGTTGTGACGGAATCGGCACATGGGTTGCTCGCGGCGTCGATACACAAAGGCGCCGGCGACCCTGAAGACCCGGCAGCGGTGCAGGCGATGCAGATGGTGATCAACCTGCCGAAACAGCAACCGCCTGCGCGAAACGCGATGCTGGTGTGCGCGGCGCAGGCCGCGGTGCTCGTGTGCCTCGACGAGCGAGCGGCGCGCGAAGGCTTCTGGCGCGAGCGGCTCGAAGCTTGGTACTCGCGCAGGATCCGGAAGGTGGCGCGGCGCGCGCGGAACAAGGCATGGGAGGACGTCCAGGCCCTTCCCGGCATCACCGTCGGGTGCGTGCGCGCGTTTGTGCCATGCGCTGTCTCAGAGGTGCCCCACGAAGTGTCAAAACTGCAGATTCGCGGCACCGATTTGCCTGCCGACGAACACCCGCTGCCACTCAACGACGCCGCCCCCACAATCCTTATCGACTCCGCGCTCGAGATGACCGCAGGCAAGGCCGCGGCACAGGTGGGACACGCCTCCATGCTGTACGCGGCTGCGCGGCCTGAGGCGGAAGTCCGCGAGTGGGTGGCTGCCGGTTGCCCGCTGAACGTACGCGAGGTGAGTGCAGGCGAGTTTGCCGCCCGGGTCGCTGATCCGCGCGCGGTGCCGGTGCGCGATGCCGGGTTTACCGAGGTGGCGCCGGGCTCCACGACGGTGCTTACGCTGCCTCCGGGCGTATTCGCAGAAGTGTGACCGCTTTAGCCTTGCTTGACCAGGCGCTCGAGCGCGCCGGTGACCACGTCGAGCCTGTCGGTCTGCCAAAACGGCGGCAGCGAACGGCGGAGAAACGCGCCGTAGCGCTTCGTGACCAGGCGGTTATCTAGCACTGCGACGACCCCGCGGTCGTCCACCGAGCGCAACAGCCTGCCGACGCCCTGCGCCATCAGCAATGCAGCGTGGGTGGCGGAGACCTCCATGAAGCCGGAGCGGCCGGCGGCGTCGGCGGCGTTCGCGCGGGCTTGCAGGAGCGGGTCGTCGGGGCGGGGGAAAGGGATGCGGTCGATGATGACCAGCGAGAGCGAGCTGCCCGGGACGTCGACGCCCTGCCACAGCGAAAGCGTGCCGAAGAGGCAGGAGTTTTCCGCGTTGCTGAATTCCGTCACCAGCGCGCCCGTCGAGTCCTCTCCTTGCAGGAAGATGTCGAAGGGGAGGCGCGTGCGCATCGCCTCGGCGGCCTGTTCGGCGGCGCGGCGCGAAGAGAACAGGCCGAGCGTGCGCCCACCCGCGGCGGTGATCAGCGTGGCAATCTCGTCCAAGGTGTCGCTGTGTAATCCGTCGCGGCCTGGTGCCGGCAGGTGGCGTGCGGTGTAGAGGATGCCGGACTTCGCCGGGTCGAACGGGGTCCCGGCGTCAAGGCTGTCCCAGGAGTCGTCGGGTAGGCCCCAGGCTGCCGCCATTGCGTCGAAGTTGCCACCGACGTTCAGGGTTGCGGAGGTGAGCACGACCGTTTGCTCGCCGAAGAGGTTTTCCCGCAGGAGTGCGGCGACAGACAGCGGCGCGACCGCGACGGAGTCGCCGAAGCGCTCGCTGCGCGTCAGCCACACCACATCCGTGTGTTTGGCTGGGTCCTCTTCGTCGAATACGCCGAGGATGCGCACGATCGCGTCGTGGAGGTCCCCGAGGTGGTTTTTGAGGTTTGTGCGCTCGGCGAACTTTTCCGGGTTGTGCTCTGACTCACCCTCGGGGCTATCCGCGATGCTCAGCCGTGTTTTCCACAGTGCGTCGCGCAGCGCGGCGAACGCGCCGCGGGCCGGCTCCGAGATGTGCTCCCAGCGCCCGGGCTGCTCGAGATCCAGCACTGCGGCAAGGTCGTCCTTGACGTTCTCGAGTTCCTCGCCGTCGCCGCCGATCTTGGTGGCACGGCGGGCCGCCAGCGTCAGCGCGCGGGCGGAGATCTCGTTGGTGGCGACCGAGGTGATGCGTTGATCCAGCTCGTGCGCCTCGTCGATGATCACCGCGTCGTGTTCGGGCAACACGTTGGTATCCGACAGGGCGTCGATAGCCAGCAGGGCGTGGTTGGTCACCACGATGTCCACGTCACGGGTCTTTTCGCGGGCAAGTTCGGCGAAACATTCCTCGCCGTGCGGGCAGCGCGTGGCACCGAGGCACTCGTTGGAGGTCACCGACACCTGCCGCCACGCCAGGTCGGGCACGCCGGGGGTTAAGTCGTCGCGGTCGCCCGTCTCAGTGTCCTGAGCCCACTCGGCGACGCGTTTGACGTGGCGGCCGGTCCAGGACAGCTCGGCATCGTCGATAAGCGACTCCTCGCCCTCGTCCTGGGCGAGCTTGTTTAAGCAGAGGTAGTTGTTGCGGCCTTTCTGAATCGCGAATGTGGGGCGCTGCGCGAGGTGCGGCTCCAGGGCATCCGCCAGCCGTGGCAGGTCTCGCTGCACCAGCTGGCGCTGGAGCGCGAGCGTGGCCGTCGAGACCACCACAGTGGTGCCGTTGGCCTGCGCGTAGCGCACGGCGGGCACGAGGTAGGCGAGCGACTTGCCCGTTCCCGTGCCTGCCTGGACGGCGAGGTGGCGCTGCGAATCCAGTGCCTTTGCCACTGACTCCGCCATGCAGTGCTGGCCCTCGCGGCGCGCGCCGCCAAGCGCTGCCACCGCGGCATCCAGCAACTCAGTGGTCGCCTGGCTTAAGGGGACATCCCCGCTGGTGCTGGTGGGTGCTTTGTCGCGTTCGCTCACATCGTGCAAGTGTAGCGGCAAGCGGGGTAGGGGATTACTCGCCGGGGTCGGGGAAGCCGACGAAGCGGGTCGGGATTGCCGCATCGCCCCGCGACAATGCCAGGCCCTCCCAGGGCAGCGTTTCGCGCGCGGTTGCGTGCAGGGCGCGGGCCGTTTCCAGACCGCCGTGCTGACCCTCGTACTCGTCGATGAGCTTGCCGTCGCGCATCATCGGTACGACAAGCTCCTGGTAGTCCAGGTTGGGTTTGCGGGTGATCTCGCCGTCGAGTGGGCAGATGATCTCGGCAACCGCGACGCCGGAGGCACGGTAGCCGCGCAGCGCGGTCTTCGCCCCACCGTAGGTTCGCTTGCCTGAGGAGCGCTTTGCCACCGGGTGGCCGTCGACCTCGACGAGCTTGTACACCAGCCCGGCGGTCGGTGCGCCGGAACCAGTCACCACCGAGGTGCCAACGCCGAAACCGTCGACGGGGTCGCCGCGCAGCCCGGCGATGGTGAACTCGTCCAAGTCGGAGGAGACGATGATGCGGGTGTTAAACGCCCCGGCCTTATCCAGCTGCTGGCGCACCCGCCGCGACACAATGCCCAGGTCGCCGGAGTCGATGCGGACCGCGCCCAGGTCGGTGCCGGCGACCTCGAGGGCGTGCTCCACGCCCTTCGTAATGTCGAAGGTGTCCACCAGCAAAGTGGTGTCCACGCCCAGGCGCTCAATCTGCGCGCGGAATGCGGCCTTTTCATCCGGTGCACCGTTGTCGTCGACGTGCAGCAGCGTCCACGAGTGAGCGGCGGTGCCTGAAGGCGGAATGCCGTGGCGCAGTGCGGCTTCCATGTTGGAGGTTGCGTCGAAGCCTGCGATGTAGGTGGCGCGGGCGGCGCTGACGGCGGCCTGCTCGTGGGTGCGCCGCGAGCCCATCTCGATGATCGGCCGACCGTCCGCGGCGGAGACCATGCGCGAGGCCGCCGAGGCGACGGCGGAGTCCGCGTTGAGGATGGACAATATGACGGTCTCTAAGATGACGCACTCGGCGAACGTGCCGCGCACCGTCATGATGGGGGAGTAGGGGAAGTAAATATCGCCCTCCCGGTAGCCGTCGATCTGGCCCGAGAAGCGGTAATTCGCCAGGTAGCGCTTCGCCTCTTCGGAGAGGAAATCGGCCGCCTCGATCTGCTCCTCGGTGAAGCGAAACTTAGAAATCGCATCCAGCACACGCGCCGTGCCGGCGACGACGCCGTAGCGGCGCTCGCTGGGCAGCCGGCGGGTAAACACCTCGAAAGCGCACTGGCGGTGTGCGGTGCCGTCCTGCAGCGCGGCGTCGAGCATGGTCAGCTCGTACATGTCGGTGAGGAATGCGGTGGAATACGCAGAGTCAGTCATAGTGATACAGAATACGCTCTGCTAGGGGGAGAAGGCGACGACCACCCATACCTGGCCGTCGCCGTAGGCCACGCCGACGCCAATGCTGCGGTGTTCCGGGTTGAGGAGCACGTCCATGTGCTCCTGGGAGTGAATGATCAGCTCGAGGAAGGCGTGCCCGCTCGCCTCTGCGACCGGCATGCTTGCCGAGACCTGCCCGATGTTGCCGCCATCGCCAGGCTCCAAGGACGGCTGCTCTTTCGTTACAGCGTTGCCCTCTGCGTGCTGCTGGGCAAGACGCTGCAGCTCGGGGTCCGGGCTGACGGGCGGCAGCGCGTCGTCGATACGCAGCTGGCGCACCGCGGTGAAGAAGTCCTGGCGGATTTCCTCGAGCTTCTGGGTCGTCTCGAAATCGGGATCGACGTATCCCGCGCGCCGCTCCTCCGCGGCGGGGTTGGAGGAGCCGGAGGAAGGGTGCTGTGCGGCGCTGACGGTGAGCGCGACTGCAGCGATGAGGCCGAGCACCCCGAGGATGGCGCGCAGTAGCTGCTCGTTGCTGATTGGAAGTTTCTGCACGGGTGCGGCCTTTCGATCTATGGCACGTGTCTGTGGCTGAGGTTGCAATGCAGCCTAGCAACCGCCCGCGCAACGTGCCCGGCGAGCAACCGGTAGGCTGGGGCGCATGAATTGCGAATCCACGAGCCAGGTCCCGCAGCTGAGCTCGCCGATGGCAACGCCGGACTTGGAAGAAGACCTGAAGTTTGAGGTTGCGACCGGCGAGAACCTGCCATGGATGTGCATTGTGTGGGACGACCCGGTCAACCTGATGAGCTATGTCACCTACGTGTTCCAAACCGTCCTGGGCTATGACCGCAAGCGCGCGAACGAGCTGATGATGCAGGTCCACACAGAGGGCAAGGCCGTGGTCTCCTCGGGCGAGAAGGACAAGGTCGAGGGCGACGTCAAGAAGCTGCACACTGCCGGCCTGTGGGCGACGATGCAGCAGGCAGGGTAGAAGGGGACAACAAGCATGCAGCCGTGGAGGCGAAAGAAAGCCCTGATGCGCTCGGGCGCGAAGTTCACCACCAAGTTCGATCCGCTGGAGCGGGAAGTGATCGGGGATCTCACCGCCACCGTGTCCGAGGCGCTCATCGCGCGCGCCCAATCCGCGCCAAAGGACGAGTTCGCGGAGATGATGGGCCTGTCCACCGGGCACACCGAGGCCCCGCAGGACCCGAAGCTGGCGCGCCTGCTGCCCGATTTTGAGCGGGAGGGCGATGAAGAGTTCGACGGCGACAACGGGCTTTTGCGCAGCCTGCACGAGAACGACATCATTCGCGCGAAGCTGATGAACATCCGCGTGGTAAACGACGCGCTCGGGCCCGATGGCGGCGTGGAGGTCACCATCGATGAGGAGGAAGCGCACCAGTTCGTCGCCGCGCTCAACGACATGCGTCTCTACATTTCCGCAGATGATCGCGGGGGCGAGGGCCAGGCACAGGACCGCGAGCGCCTCATGGAGTGGCTCGCGTTTTGCCAAGATTCGCTGCTCGATGCCTTAAGCGAGTGAGCTCGTGCTTGTCGACGAAGGGCTGCACCTCCCTTCAGCCCACCTTTCCCTCGGCGATACGGGGGTCACGGCGTTTGTCTCCGCGGACCCGCGGGGAATGCTCGCGGCCGTCGACGTGCGCGGCGGCGGGCCGGGCACCCGCGAAACGGATCTGTTGGACCTGCACAATACGGTCGAGCGGGTGCACGCAATTCTTTTGTGCGGCGGCTCCGCCTTCGGGCTCGCGGCGGCAGATGGGGCAATGCGCGAACTGGAGTCCCGCGGGGTGGGTTTCCCGGTCTTCGGCGAAGCTTCCCCGGGCCCGCGTGTGCCGATTGTGCCCGCAGCCGTGATTTTTGATCTGGTGGTGGGGGATCCCACGCACCGTCCGACGTCTCAGGACGGCGCGGCAGTGGTCGCCGCCGCGCTGGACGGGGAGGCGACGCGCCCAACGCAGCTGGAATCCGGCAGTGTCGGTGCGGGCTGCGGGGCGACGGCGGGCGTGTTGCGCGGCGGGTTCGGTACCGCCTCGCGCGGCGCGGCTGCCGGTAGCGTGACCGCGGCGGTGGTGGCTAACCCAGTCGGTGCGGTGATTGACCAGCGCACCGGGCTGCTGTTCGGCGACCCGAGCGCGCCCGCGGTGGATACGCAGCGTTTTGCCGCGCTGAAGCGCCCGGCTCCGCAGCTCAATACCACTATTGGCGTGATCGCCACCGATGCGCCGCTGCCGCCCGCACAGCTCAAACGGCTTGCTATCGCTGGCCACGACGGGATCGCCCGCGCGATTCGGCCCGCGCATTCGCCACTGGACGGGGATACGCTTTTTGCTGTCTCGGCGCCGAAGCCAGGTGCCGAAGAAGCGGTGCCGTGTGCCCCGGAGGCGCTCGCAGAGTTGGGCGCTGCGGCTGCAGACGCTGTGGAAGCGGCGATCGTCGACGCGGTGCGCTCGGCCACGAGCGGCTTCGGGTTGACCGCATGGCGTGACCTTGCGCGCGACTGAGACGACCGGGGGTCATACGCGCGGCTACACTAAGCAACGATGACTCACAACCCTTACGGATCCAGTCCTTACCACCCCGACGGCTGGGGCTACGGACAAACCGGCCAACCGGGCTACGGCAAACCGTTCAACCGCCCCTTCTCCCACCCGGAGAACCAGCCTCCGGCCTTCTCCTACCACCAGCAGCCGTTAGATAAGAGCACCAAGCGGAAGCGGCAGCGGCGCACGGGGTGGCGTTTCGCGTTGACGTACCTGGCGGTGATCTGGTTTGTCTACGTATTGAACGCCCTGGTGTTCGACGGTGCGCTATGGGTTTTCGGCATCCAGCCCCTCGACCTGACAACGATCTGGCACATCTTCACCTCCCCGCTCTTGCACGCGAATTTGGAGCACATCGTGGGTAACTCGATTCCGGGCGCGGTCTTCGCGTTCCTGATCGGATACTCGGGCAAGCGCGTGTTCTGGGAGGTCACTACCTTCTGCATGCTGGTTAGCGGGCTGGGAACGTGGTTGATCGGAGGGATCGGCACGAACCACATCGGTGCCTCCGGCGTGATCTACGGGTGGCTGACGTACCTGCTGCTGCGCGGTATCTTTAACCGCTCTCTGCCGCAGATCCTCTTGGGGCTTGTGCTGGCGTTTTTCTACTCCAGTCTGATCTGGGGCGTGTTGCCCGGCACACCAGGGGTGAGCTGGCAGGCGCACCTGTGCGGCGCAATTGGCGGCTTGCTCGCCGGTATGTTTATCACCTCCGACGATCCACCGGAGTTGGTGGCCAAGCGAGAGGCGAAGCTGGCGCGCAAGCAGGCGGGGAGGTAGGACATGAGCCCAGACAATTCGGCGCCAATCGGCATTTTTGACTCCGGGGTGGGCGGCCTGACTGTGGCGCGCGCGGTGATGGACCAGTTGCCCAACGAGTCCATCAGCTACATCGGTGATACGGCGAACGCGCCCTACGGCCCGCAACCCATCGCTGATGTTCGTCGGCACGCCCAGCGCATCGGCGACGAGCTGGTCGAGCAAGGGTGCAAGATGCTGGTGATCGCCTGCAACACCGCGACCGCCGCCTTCCTCCATGATGCGCGTGAGCGTTACGACGTGCCGGTGTTGGAGGTGATCCAGCCGGCGGTGCGCCGCGCGATCTCCGCCACGCGCAACAACAAGGTCGGCGTGATCGGCACCCAGGGCACGATTACCTCCGGTGCGTACCAGGACCTGTTTTCGCTCAAGTCCGACTTGGAAGTCAGCGCCGCAGCGTGCCCTGCCTTTGTCGAGTTTGTAGAGCGCGGCATTACCTCGGGCAGGCAGATCCTCGGCGTGGCGCAAGGCTACCTGGAGCCTCTTCAGGCCGCAGGCGTGGACACGCTTGTGCTCGGCTGCACGCATTACCCGCTGTTGTCGGGAGTGATTCAGCTTGCAATCGGCGAGCAGGTCACGTTGGTCTCCTCAGCGGAGGAGACATCGAAGGATGTGCTGCGCGTGCTCACGGAGCGCGACATGCTCGCTCCCGCACCGGAGGAAGGCGGCCGTGCGCCGCAGCGAGTGTTCGCCTCGACCGGCGACCCCGCGGTCTTCGATCGCCTTGCGGAGCGTTTCCTCGGACCACAAATACATGCGGTGGGTGCAAAGGGGCGCGGATGAGCCAAAATACCCCGAAGTTTAGAAATCCCCCTCGATCCGTGGCACAGTGATTTCATGAAGTTGACCATCCTCGGTTGTTCCGGGAGCCTCGCTGCCCCCGGGAATCCCGGTTCCTCCTACGTTGTCAGTGTCCCTGGCAACAGCGACATCGTCCTGGACTTCGGCCCGGGCGCACTGGCCGCAATGCAGGAGCACTTCGACCCAGCAGACGCGCATGTGTGCTTTAGCCATCTGCACGCCGACCACTGCTCCGACATCGCTTCGCTGCTGGTGTGGCGCCGCTACCATCCCACGAAGCCGGCTCGCGGTCGCCACCGGATGCTGGGGCCCAGCTACACGCCGGAGCACGTCGGCAGGCTGAGCGCTGACGGTCCCGGACAGGTCGACGATATCGCCGACACCTTTGATTTTTCCACATTGCGCGCCGGACAGACCGAGACGCTTGGGGACGTGCGGCTGACCCCCTTCGACGTGGTGCACCCAGCAGCTGAGTCGCACGCGTTGCGCCTTGAACACGACGGTCGGGTGCTCACCTATTCAGGCGACAGTGCGTACACCCCCTCGCTCGTGGACGCGGCCCGCGGTGCCGATCTGTTCCTCTGCGAGGCAGCCTGGGGTGCCTCCCCGGAGGGCAACCCGGAGGGGATGCACATGTCTGGCCAGGAAGCTGGCAGCATCGCGCGCGAGGCTGGTGTGCGCACGCTCGTGATCGTGCATATCCAGCCCTGGTCGAGTGCGCAGGAGACGCTTGCCGCAGCGCGTACGGAGTTTTCCGGGGAGATTGTCATCGGCGCGGCCGGCGACGTCTTCGAGCTTTAGAACACGCCCGCGGGTTTGCAGGTGCGTTACGCTGGATGCCATGACTGATTTCACACGCGCAGATGGCCGCGGACTTACAGAGATGCGCCCGGTGCGCATTACCCGCGGTTTTACTTCCAACCCTGCTGGCAGCGTGCTCGTCGAGTTCGGCAACACGCGCGTCATGTGTACGGCCTCCGTGGAGGAGGGCGTACCCCGGTTCAAGAAGGATTCCGGCGAGGGGTGGCTGACCGCCGAGTACGCAATGCTGCCTTCGGCCACACACGACCGCATGCCGCGAGAATCGATGCGCGGCAAGGTCAAGGGCCGCACGCACGAGATTTCGCGCCTGGTGGGGCGCTCGCTACGCGCTGCGGTGGATCTTTCCGAGCTAGGCGAGAACACCATCCAACTGGATTGCGACGTGCTGCAAGCAGATGGCGGGACCCGCACGGCGTCGATTACCGGTGCCTATGTTGCGCTCGCGGATGCGATCGAGGTGCTCAAAGAGCGCGGAGTCGTCCCCGGAGCACCGCTGCTCAAGCCGGTTGCGGCGGTGTCCGTCGGCATCGTTGACGGCCGCGTGAGCCTCGATCTGCCATACGAGGAGGACTCCCGTGCCGAGGTGGACCTGAACGTCGTGATGCAGGAAGGCGGCAACTTCGTAGAGATCCAGGGCACTGGTGAGCAGGGGCTCTTCGGCCGACGCGAGCTCAACGAGATGCTCGACGTGGCGGAGCAGGGCCTGAACTCGCTTATCGACGCGCAGAAGGCGGCCCTGGGATGGTAAATGTCCTCGTCGCCTCGAACAATCCCGGCAAGCTCCGCGAGCTTGAGCAAGTGTTGCGCGAGCTGTCAATTGACGGCATCGAGCTCGTCTCCTTGCGTGACGTCAAAACGTACCCGGAGCCCAAAGAGGACGGGCTGACCTTCGAGGACAACGCGCTGATCAAAGCGCGCGCCGGGGCGGCGCACACGGGACTGCCGTGCGTGGCGGACGATTCCGGGCTTGCAGTTGTCGCACTTAATGGGATGCCGGGTGTGCTTTCGGCGCGCTGGTCGGGCGACCACGACGCCCCGGATGTAGACGAGGCGAACAACCGCCTGCTGCTCGCGCAGATGCGTGACATCGCCGTGCGCGACTGCGCATTCGTCTCTTGTTGCGCGCTGGTGACTCCGGCCGGCGACGAGTTCACAGCAGAGGGGCGCTGGACCGGGCAGCTACTGCAGGCGCCGCAGGGTGAGGGCGGGTTCGGCTACGACCCGCTGTTTGCCCCGGACGACGCCCCGCCGCGCGATGGCGGCGCTGTGTATTCCTCGGCCGAGCTCACGCCGGAGGAGAAGAACGCGCGCTCGCACCGCGGCCAGGCGCTGCGGGCGCTGGCACCGGACATCAAGAAGCTGCTGAGCTAGGGTGGGGTGCATGAAGAAGACAATTGCCCTTTGCACTAGTGTCCTGCTCGCAAGCGCGACCCTCGTCGGGTGCGGTTCCTCATCTGAATGGGACGGCGCCTGGTCCGGGGACGTCACCCCGACGGAGTCGGGTCAGCCCCAGGGGTCGGCGACCCTGACCATCGACGGGGGCGATTGCTCCTGGGAACTGACCGAGCCGAGTGGGGAAACCAATGACGCGCGCTGCGAGCAAGATGACGAAGAATTCAAGCTCGCTGACCCGCTCAGCGGCCGGGATCTAGAGTACAAAGGCCAGGTCAACGGGGATACGCTGACCATGACGCCGGATAATGATCGCGCGGAAAAGATCGGCGTAATGGTGCTGACCCGCACCAGCGACGAGGGCTGATCGCCGTTTCTTAGAGCTGGAACGTTGCGGTGACTTCTTTGCGGCGCTTGGCCTCCACCACGAAGGAGAGGAAGGGCACCACACCGGAGATCGCCGTGACGACCCAGGTAGTCGCAGGCCAGCGCGCTTTCAGCCCCAGGTTCAGGGAGCTGACGAGGAAGAGCATGTAGGCAATCCCGTGGACGCGGGCGACCCATGCGAGGTAGGCGACGTCCATGTTGAACCCGTACTCTAGGATCATCCGGAGCACCAGCAGCAAAAGGAGCACGCCGGTGACCCAGGCGGCGATGGAAAACAGGGTCAGCGCCTGCTTGACGCGGCGCTGGCGCTCCGGGTGAATGCGGGGCTGGGTGTGCTGCTCGGTTGGCTGGGGCTGGGGCTGGGTCATTGACCGTCCTTCTTTTCAGTGCGTTCGTCGCTCACCCCGCGCCGACGCGGAGTGAGCAGATCGTTGTATTCCTCGACGTCGATCTGCGGGCGCGTGGGAAGAAAGTCCTCGTCGATCTGCGTCGGTGCGTTTGCGTCTTTGCCATAGCGCGCGAGGTCGGCCTCGTAGAGATCGTCCATTTGCTCGCCGGCGTTGATGGCGTCAATCTTTTCGTTTTCCATCCGGATGCCGGCGCGGTAGGCGTAGACGAAGAATGCGCCGAAGAAAGGCCACTGCAAGGCGTAGCCCAAGTTTTGGAACGTGCCGGTACCCGACTGGTAGCGGGTCCACTGCCACCATGCGAGCAGGCAAGTGGTGATCACCGCGGCGATAAGTAACAGGATGTGCCAAGCACGAACCTTCACGCGGGGGCGCTGCTCCGGTGCGGTTTCCTGGGGATCGCGAGGCTCATTCACACCTGAAGAGTCTACCAAGACTGCCCCCGTGGCCAAACTAAAGTTGGAGTCGGTTTCGGGATGGAGCGCAAAGGCATGTAGTATGTCTCCCATTGCGCGCCCGTGGCGGAATTGGCAGACGCGCTGGATTTAGGTTCCAGTGTCCTCGGACGTGAGAGTTCAAGTCTCTCCGGGCGCACCACACCTGTTCCGGCGTGGAGTACGCCTTCCTTGGTCCCGGTTTGTGCAGCAGCTTCACCCCGCGGGCGGCGCGAGCTATGAGCGCACCCAGCCAGAGCTGTGCCTCGGACTTGTGGATCGAACTGACCTGGCGTGTCCCCCATGCTGGCTCGACCTGGCTTTTAAAAAACGGCTCCAGCACCGCTACGGCGTTTTTGTCGGCGTTTTGTCGGCCCAGATTTGGCCGCGGTTGTGCGAGTGAAGCCGCGTGAGGAGCAATCCTTGGCGGCGGGGTGGGCCTACCCCCAAGTCGCCCCACGGTTGAGCACCCCTTACAAGCGCTCCCGCGGGGCACACCCCCTTGTGCGCTACATCTTGCTCACGCACTCCTCAGCCGCGTACGAACCGTCCAACTTGCCCTGCGGGATCCTCGGGTAGTTGAACAGCTGCGCGGTGTCTGAATCCGAGGCGTAGATCGGTCCGGTCCCGTCCTTCGGGTATGTGAAGCTTGTCAAGACCGGATCCGCCTCGTCAGGGAAGATCATCTCGGCAGCGATGAAATCATCGTCAGCACCTTCCACCATCGTTGCCTTCTCAACTTCGACATCTTCACCGTTGGCGACGATCTTTCCATCGAGAATGCGCCCCATGACGTCCTCAGGGACTGTCAGGCACTCCCAGTCTTGGCCCTCGGCGGATACGACAATGCCCGTTTTGCCGGGGTCGTTGTTTGCAGAGGAACTGGAGTCGGCGTCGTCGGTTGCTGAAGGAGTGGAGCACGCCCCCAGGGTTCCGGCGGCGGCAATGATGGCAGCGATAGCTAACGAGGTTCGCATGGTGCTCATGTTGATTCTTTCTTGTGGTTCTCCCCGCGGGGCGGGGTAGGGAAACACTGACGTTCAGCCCTGGGGGCTGGTGGTTAATTGTCGCACGACCTGTGGGGTGATGCTGTGATTAGGCTCGTGTATGCCCCCGCCACGCTTTGATCGTGTGGACGGTGACGCCGAGCTCGGTGGAAAGGCATCGTGGTTGCCACGGACGCCGCGGACAGCCATCTTCGAGGCCACTCCTCCGCCCATCTGGCGGCCAGTGCCCGGCGGGTGTGCTGGCGATCTTTTGATGACGCTTTCGGGGGGATGCGCTCTTTTTCTCGCTGGTTGGCGAGGGTTCGTGGTGGTGAGCCATCCGCTGGGCTTCATGCTGTAAAAGTTGTGGAATCGCGCGAAAACAGTTGCGCGTCACGACAGTACACACACCCGCCACCAGGATCTATACCGGTCGCAGGGTGTGGTAAAAAGCGCGGGCAGCGAGTTCCCCACTATTTAGCCCTGCAGCTGACCGAGTGCATGCTCGGCCTGCGCACGGGTGAAGTGCTCCGGCCCCTCGGTGAGCGCCTTGAGCAATTCGTCTTCCGGTGTGCCGTCGGCCTGCAGCTGCTGCGCAACCTGCAGCGCGAGTGCGTTCCAGTCCGCCTCCACCGTCTCTACGGCGTACGAGGCAGCTTCCGCGGAAAAGTCTTCCTCATCGCGCAGCTGGTTGTATAGGTTGGACTGGGAGATCGGTTGGGCCGCGAGGTACTCCTGCGCTGCCTGCAGTGCATCCTGCGATTCGGCGGGAACGTCGCTAGCAGCTTCGGCCTCCGGCGTGCTGTCCTCGGTGCCGGGCAGGCCCACGACGCCGTCTTCCGCGGTGTCGTGCTCGGACGTTGCGACCGCCTCGCTCGCGTGAGTGCTCTGCGCGGCCTGCGGTGCTGCGGACTCGTTGTCGTTGCTGCTGAGCAGGAGCCAACCGAGAAAACCGAAGCCCATCGCTGCGAGCAGTCCGACGGTCACCCACTGTGCGGCGGTCGAACGCGGACGCTCCGTACCGACTTGCGGCCGCGTCTCGTAGGGGTGCGCCGCGCCCTCTTGGGAGCCAGGGGCAGGTACGGCGTTTACGTTCGTGTGCGGTTCGTTCGGGCTAGTCATATGGCCTCACTTGCGTCTGGGTCTCGGCGGGCTGAAAGCCGCCCTCGGTATCACTGATACGACCATTATGGGGCGGCGTGCCGTCGATAAGCAAAAAGCCCTTAGAGATCCCAGTCGCGCAGGATGCGCCCGACGTGGCCAGAGGCGCGCACATTGTACTGGCACTGCACGATCTTGCCAGCACCGTCTGCGTCGACGTCCACCAGGAATGTGGAACGAATGACGCCCTGGGTGACCTTGCCGTACATCTTCTTTTCGCCGAACGCGCCGTAGGCGGTCAGCGTTTCCTTCGACTCGTCCCCGAGCAGCTCGATACCCAAGTTGTGCTTGGCGCGGAAGTCGGCCAGCTTCTCTGTCGGATCCGGGCTAATGCCGAGCACTGTGACGGAGGCGTTGGTGAATTCGTCGAGCTTTTCCGTGAAATCGCACGCCTCGGTAGTGCAGCCGGGGGTGTTAGCGCGCGGGTAGAAATACACGATGACGCGCTGTCCGGCGAAGTCTGCCAGCGAAACTTGCTCGCCCTTGTCGTTAGGCAAGGTAAACGCGGGGGCGGTGTCGCCCTTTTCAAGTCTGATCTGATCGTTCATACTTCCCCGTTTTACACTACTGTTGTTGAAAGAACTGCTGAACAACGAAATGTAGGAGTACAACGTGGCACGAGACATTCACGACATTGAGCGCGACATCTCCCGTACCCGCAGCCAGCTGGCGGCTACCCTCGACGAGCTGGCCGACCGCACCAGCCCCGCTACCCTGGCCGGTGGCGCAAAAGATGGTGCCGCTGAGTGGTTGAAGGACGAGACGGTGCAGAAGGTGCTCGCCGGTATCGGCGCTGCAGTCGTCGCGCTTGTGGGCATCAAGGTGCTCAACGGCCGGAAGCGGAAGAAGGAGCTAAAGGAGCTGCAGAAGCTGCTCTCGCGCGACTAAGTAAGCACGGCACAAGGCCGTCCGCCCCGACTCTCATTGCGGGGTGGACGGCCTTTGGTGTGCCTGGAGTTGCTAGACCAGCTCTGCGCCGGCGTCAAACATCTCCTGCAGCGCCCGGGCTCCGGTAGCGTCGTCGACGGGGGAGACCATGCCGCGCAGCACGCGAACCTTCAAGCCCTCCCGCAATGCGTCGAGAACCGTGGCGCGTACGCAGTGGTCTGTGGCGATGCCGCACACGTCGAGCGCTGCGATTTCTTGCGCGTGCAGCCACTCGGCGAGTGAAGTGCCGTTCGCGTCCTTGCCTTCGAAGGCGGAGTAGGACGCGGAGTATTCGCCCTTGCGGAAGAACACGTCGATGGCGGAGGTGTCAATGGGGCCGCGAATCTCGGCACCGTAGCTATCTGCGACGCAGTGCGGCGGCCACGTATCCGTGAAATCCGGAGTCTCGGAGAAGTGCTCGCCGGGGTCGATGTGCCAATCCTGGCTCGCAAGCACAGCGGCGTATTCGCGCGTGCGGTTGTCCTCGGACTCGAGATACTGGGCGATTTTCGACGCCACCTCATCCCCGCGGGCAGTAGCGAGTGGTCCGCCGGGGCAAAAGTCGTTCTGCACGTCTACGAGCAGGAGTGCGGTCTTCATGCCCCTAACCTTAATAAAGGCTCAATAAATGCGCAAACAGGCGGGTGTGTTTTCTTATAAATTGTTGAACAATGTGCCGTTTTGTACGCTCGTGCAGGTGAAGGTGTGCTCAATGCTGAGTGCTGCTCTCAGGAACGTGGGGTGCCTATACATGGGAAAACCCCCTCGCTGGCGGTGTGTACCTTGCCGGCAAGGGGGTGAAGCGGTGCGCCATCAGGGAATCGAACCCCGAACCCACTGATTAAGAGTCAGTTGCTCTGCCAATTGAGCTAATGGCGCGTATTCTGTTTTGCTGTGCCGCTCTCGGCGACGTTGAAAACAATAACACCATCACACGCATACCGTGAAATCGCCTGGTCACACTTTGTTTTCGTGATGTGTGAAGCGTGGGGTTTTATTACTGCGCTGGAGTAGCGTTTTGGGGGTGTGTGCCGATAGGGTGTGTAAGACGGAGTTGTGCAGGGCAGCGCATGGAGGCGCGCAAAGATTGTGGAGGCAGCGAATTGCTCATGCGGAAAACTGCGGTGGCGCGCCGAATCGCCAGCGTATTGGCGGTAGGCGTCATGGCGGCAGGGTTGGCATCCTGCACGATTGGTGAGACGGGTGAAGGCGAGGCGTTGGAGAGCGTCGCGCATACCGAGGACCAGGAAACTGAACAGCTGCCGGAGCCGCCAGAATTTTCTTTCACTGACGGTGACGAGGAGGTTGCTCCCGGCGACCCGGTAACCGTGAGCTCGGGGGCGGGCCTGCGGTCAGTGGTTATGACGAACGAAGAGGGCAAGCTCGTTAAGGCCCTGATGAACGAGGAAAAGACCGAGTGGCACACCACGGAGCCGCTGGGCTACGGGCGTACCTATACGGTGAAGGCGACTGACGCTGCGGGTCAGGAGAAGACGCAAACATTCTCCACTGTCGTGCCTTCCGCGCAGACTAATGTGTATATGGGCCCGCTCGATGGCGCTACCGTCGGCGTCGGGCAGGCGATTGCCTTCCAATTTGACGTGCCGATCCAGGATACGAAAGCCGTCGAGGAGCTTATTAGCGTCGAGACCTCGAATGACACGGAGGGCGGATTCTTCTGGCTCGACAGCACTGAGCTGCGTTGGCGGCCGAAGGAGCTGTGGGAGCCCGGTACCGAGGTGACTGTCACTGCGGATGTCTACGGCAAGGATATGGGCGGTGGCATCTATGGTGAGGAAGATGTTGAGCACAGCTTTACGGTCGGTGACAAGGTCGAAGCTGTGGTAGATAACAACGACAAGATCTTGCGCTTTTACCGCAACGATGTGCTGGAGCGAGAGTTCCCGATTTCGCTGGGCACTGACGGTTCCTTCGACACGCCGAATGGTACGTACGTGGTGGGGGACATGCATGAGTCGCTGGTGATGGACTCGCGCACCTTCGGTCTGGGCCTGGGGCAGGGCGGCTACGTCACCCCTGTCTCGTATGCGACGCAGTTGTCTTACTCCGGTATTTACTTGCATGGCGCTCCGTGGGCCGTGTGGGCGCTGGGGAACACGAACCAGTCTCACGGGTGTATTAACGCCACCATTGCTGATGCGCAGTGGTTCCAGCAAAACGTGAAGCGCGGTGACGTCGTCACGGTGGAAAACACTGGCGGCGGCACGCTCAACGGCGCGGACGGGCTGGGCTACTGGAATATGGACTGGGAGACCCGCTCTGGCGGGAGTGCGGACCCGAACGCTTAAGGGGCGCGTAGGCGTCGAGAAGCGAAAGGCTCCAGGTGCGATGGTCGCACTTGGGGCTTCTTTTTTATTCACGATTTTTGCGTATCTGGCCGGGCATTTTTCTGCACCTCTTTAATTCTATTGGGCGATAGATAGAATCCCAGGGGTGCCTATCGATCTATAGAAAAGGCAGGGAAATGACACACGATCAACTACTCACCGCCTCGGGTGACACCGGGTGGATGCTCATGAGCGCCTCGCTCGTGCTGCTGATGACTCCGGGGCTCGCGCTGTTCTACGGCGGCATGGCGGGCCGCCGCAGCGCACTTAACATGATGATGATGTCTTTCGCCGCGATGGCGGTCGTCCCAGTGATTTATGTGCTGTGGGGGTGGTCGGCATCCTACGGAGGCGACGATCTTGGCGGCATCATTGGCAACCCGCTGCAGACGTTCGGGCTGCGCGGAGAGATCATGGATTCCGCCGGAAACTTCATCGCCGGGGATGGCGGCTATCCGCGCGTAGTGGACATCGGCTTCCAGGTCACTTTCGCCATTATCGCGGTGGCAATCATCTCTGGTGCGCTGGCGGGTCGTGTGAAGTTCGGAGCGTGGTTGGCGTTTGTCGCCGGCTGGGTCAGCCTCGCATATTTTCCCATCGCGCACATGGTGTGGGATGGCGGGCTGCTTTCCGAATCCGAGCATTCGATTGCCGCGTGGCTCTTCGGCACTCGCAGTGGGGAAGCAGCGGTTGCGCCCGTGGACTTCGCAGGCGGCACCGTGGTACACATTTCCGCCGGAGCAGCGGCGCTCGTGCTTGCATGCTTCGTTGGTCCGCGCACGGGCTTCCCGATGAAGGTGGACAAGCCGCATAACCTCCCAATGGTGATGCTGGGGGCGGCGTTATTGTGGTTCGGCTGGTACGGGTTTAATGGCGGCTCCGCCTTTGCAGCCGACGGCATGGCTGGCCTGGCGTGGATGAACACTACAGCGGCAACCGCTGCCGCCATGCTGGGGTGGATGACCGTTGAGGCGGTGCGCGACAAAGCGGCGACCTCGCTCGGCGCTGCGTCCGGCGCAGTTGCGGGCCTGGTGTCGATCACCCCGGCTGCAGGTGTGCTCACGCCTTTGACCTCGCTCGCGCTCGGTGCCATCGGCGGTGTGATCGCGTGCCTGGCCATTGGGCTGAAGTACCGCTTCGGCTTCGACGACTCGCTCGACGTAGTTGGCGTGCACCTGTGCGCCGGGCTGTGGGGCACCGTCGCCCTTGCGCTGTTCGCGGAGGGTCGCGGGGTACTCAACGGCCACGTTGGCGAGGGGCTGAAGCTACTGGTGGTGCAGGTAATTATTGCGCTCGTAGCGCTTGTGCTCTCGGGCGTGGTCACGCTGGCGCTCGCGGTACTTCTCGGCGCGACGGTCGGCTGGCGGGTCAGTGAGGCGTCGGAAAGCGAAGGCATTGACCTCGGCCAGCATCGCGAATCTGCCTACGATCTCGGCGATGCGGTGGGCACATCGCAGCCGCTCATGCGAGCGCTGCAAGAGACACCCCGCCCTGCTATTGGCCCGAACAGGCAGCCGCGTGCAGCGGCAGCGAAGGAGTAGAGGAAAATGAAGCTCATTACAGCAGTAGTCCAAGTTCACGCAATGCCTGCGATCCGGGAAGCACTGGAACACGCGGGAGTGCGCGGGATGACAGTAACCCAGGCGCAAGGCTACGGACAGCAGCGCGGCAGCACGGAAATCTACAGGGGTGCCGAATTTGAGGCTGCATTTGTGCCTAAGCTCAAGCTGGAAATCGTGACGAGCGAGTGGCAGGTGGACCGGATCGTGGAGGCGATTGTGCACGCGTCGTCAACCGGAACCGTCGGCGACGGAAAGATTTGGGTAAGCCCTGTCGAGGAGGTCATTCGGGTGCGAACCGGTGAGCGGGGCGAGCAAGCGCTCTAGCCTTTTCGGCTGGCAAAATATGAGGCCCCGCCACCTTCAGAAGGGGCACGGGGGGTGTGTTTTGTCAAGTTGGTGGAGGCCATTTCAGCGCGGATTTTTGGGCCAGTTCGGCGTGGTTTTGGGCCGTGTGAGCGTTGCTGGGGTTTTGGGTTATTTCATGAGGGCGTTTGCCATGCGGTAGGACTGTCCGGTGAAGGTGATCATGCGGCCGTGGTGGACGATGCGGTCGATTGCGGCGGCTGCCATGTCGCCGTTGCCGAAGACTTGGCCCCATTGGGAAAACGCCAGGTTTGTGGTGATGATGAGGCTGCGTTGTTCGTAGGCGTCGGCGATGGCTTGGAACAACAGTCGTGCTCCGTCGGTGCCTATGGGGATGTAGCCAAGCTCGTCGATGACGAGTAGTTCGTTTTTGCCGAGTGCTGTGAGTTCTTTGTCGAGTTTGCCAGCGAGTTTGGCGGCTGCATCCGTCGCGGGCATCGTCGGGAGCGTATGGCGCGGTGGCCTGTCCTGCTGATGTCTCAGGACGGGTTAGCAGGCGGGTGGGGGGTGGTCTTGACGGTTACTAAATGAACATATAGTCTGCTAAACATGCATTCAGTTTCTGAGTCTTTCGATCTGACCGGGCGTGCCCGTCTCCGTGATGCGGCGATCGAGTTGTTCGCGGAACGGGGGTTCGACAAGACGAGCGTGAAGACAATCGCGGAGGCTGCCGGGGTCAGTCCTGGACTGGTGATCCATCACTACGGGTCGAAGGACGAGTTGAAGCGCGTCTGCGATGAGCATGTGATCGCCAAACTGCTCGATGAGCGATTCGCCTCAGCGGAGACTCCCTCCCCGAACCTGGTGCAAGCGCTTCTGGCCGAAGCCTCGAGCGCGGGCCCGATGTTCAACTACCTCGCCCGCCTGCTGATCGAACCGGGTAAGGCCGGTGACGAACTGCTCGCCCGGCTGGTGGCGAGCACCCGGCAGAACCTGGCCGAGGGGCGCGAGTCTGGTTCGATCATGCCTGCATCTGATCCCGAGGCGACCGCGATGCTGGTCACCGTGTTCGGGGTCGCGCAGTTCTTGGTGCGTGATCGGTTCGCGCAGGTCTTGGGGGCTGACCCGTTCTCGGCTGAGGGGGCGGCACGGCTCACGCTCCCGACTCTCGAAATCTTCACCGAGGGCCTCTATGCCGATACGGGGCTGCTTGAAGCGGCTCGAAGCGCCCTCGCAGGGCAGAGCGACGCCGAGTCGAACGACGGAAGGGATGGCGCATGACCGCCGTCATTGAGACACGCGAGTTGCAGAAGAAGTACGGCAAGCACCTCGCCGTCGATGGGATCGGCCTGCGCGTCGAACGGGGTTCGGTGTTCGGGTTGATCGGTCCGAACGGTGCGGGCAAGACGACGGTGTTGCGGATGCTGGTGGACATCATCCGCCCGACCGCTGGGGAGTTGAGCGTGCTCGGTTCCGTGCCGCGCCGTTCCGGTACGGCGCTGCGTCGTCGTATCGGCTACCTGCCGGGCGAGCTGAAGCTGTCCGAGCGCATCCGTGGCGGCACGCTCTTGCATCACCTGGCTCAGATCAGCGGTCCGGTCGAGCCGGGCACGATCGAGGGCCTGGCAGAGCGTCTGGGTCTTGACCTGAACCGTCCTGTGAGGGCGTTGTCGAAAGGGAACCGGCAGAAGCTGGGCCTGATCCAAGCGTTCATGCATCGGCCGGAGTTGATAATTCTCGATGAGCCGACCAGCGGCCTCGATCCGTTGGTGCAGCGCGAGTTCCTGGCGATGGTGCGCGAGGCACGCGAAGCCGGGCAGTCGGTTCTACTCAGTTCGCACATCCTGACCGAGATACAGCACTCCGCAGATGATGTGGCGGTTCTCGCCGGCGGCAGGATCGTCGCCCAGGGCGACGTGTCCTCGCTGAGACTCTCCCGCGTCGCCCGGCTGAGCGCCGTGCTCGCAGACACCACCGCCGACGCGGCACGGGCGGCGCTCGCCACGTTGCCGATACTGGATGATCTCGACGCGGAAGCGACCGCCTCGGGCGATCTCGTGAGGCTCAAGGCCACCATCCGAGGCGAGGCCGACACGGTCGTGAAAGCCCTCGCGCAGTTCACCGTGCGCGACCTGACCATCGAAGAACCCGACCTCGAAGAGTCGATCCTCGACCTCTACGCGCGAACGAACGGCACCAGATGACCACGGCAGCACTGGCCCCGGTTTCCCGACCCACCGCCCCGATCTTCTCCCGGCACCTGCTCGACGGCTGGCGCGGGCAACTCGGCTGGTCGCTCGGCATCGCGGCCGTGATCGGGATGTACCTGCCGTTGTTCCCCTCGCTGCAATCCCCGGAACTCGCGCAGTTGATCGACAGCCTGCCTGCTGAACTGGTGAGCACGCTCGGGTTCAACCAGATCGCCAGCGGAGCAGGTTACGCGCAAGCGACGTTCTTCGGCCTGCTCGGCTTCGTGCTCGCCGCAATAGCCAGCGTCTCCTGGGGCGCGGCGTTCATCGCAGGCACGGAGGAAACCGGGCGACTCGAACTCACCCTCGCGCACGCGGTCGGACGCGCCCAGTACGCGCTCGAAAGTGCAGCGGCACTCATCGTCAAGATGCTCGCCCTCGGCGCGGTGGCATTCCTGCTGATCCTCGCAATCAACACCCCCGCAGAACTCGACCTCTCCGCCACCAACCTCCTCGCCGTAACGATCGCCTGGACAAGTCTCGGCCTCCTCTCCGGTGTCGCCGCTCTCGCGTTCGGCGCCCTCACCGGGCGGCGATCCTGGGCGATCGGAGCCGGAGCCGGGATCGCCGTCCTCGGCTACGGACTCGATGCCGTCGGAGGCACCAGCGAAGACTTCGCCTGGCTATCGAACCTCTCGCCCTACCACTGGGCATTCGACAACACCCCGCTCGCGGACGGCTTCGACTGGGCCGGGCTTGCGCTCCTCTGGGGTCTCTCCGCAGTCCTCATAGGCATCACCGCCTGGGCGCTGTCGCGCCGCGACATCCTCGGGTAACCCATATCCGTCGCCTGAGCAACTTTCCCCTCGTCCGCCCTGACCCCTAGCAACGTGGTGCATCTGCTGACGGGCGGCGGGTACAGCGGCGTCCTGGCGCGCGTCCTGGCGTGGGTGCTGGTGGCGCACCTCCCTTCTGGGAGGCGTCACCGTGGACGAGCACATCACCCCTGCCAGCGACGATACGGCGGGACCGGCTGGCCCGGCCAGCCACGGATTCGAGAGCCCCGAGGGACTACGTGCCCTGTTGATCCGCTTGCATGAAGCCGGGCCTGGGGCCTGGCGGGGTGATCGTGAGGCGGCGGAACTGATGCGATACACGGCAGTGAGGTATCGGCGGCTGGCTCACAGATACAGGATGGATGCCTGGGAGGTCGCTTCGATGGCGTTCGAGGTCATGCTCGCCCCCTCGACGCGGAACGCGGGGAATCCGTGGGCTGTTGTCACTCGCGCCGTGCAGATCACGTGTATCGCGGAGGCTCGTGCTTCCTAAAACCCAAGCCGAACTGGACCACCTACATCAGATCAGACACACACAGGGGGAAGGGTGGCGGGGTGTTGCAGGGCTGCCTCAGGCGGTAGAATGGGCTTAGCGGCGTGGGGGCGCGTGTGTGGCTGCGGCGGCGTTGCTGCGGCCCGTGGGGCGGGGCAAAACACCTAAACAGAAGAGTCTTTAGCGTAGGTTAAAGCGTAGGCGGCTGAAAAAGTGAAAATCCCCCAACCTGTTTGTGCAGGTCAGGGGATTATTTGGGGTGGCTGACGGGACTCGAACCCGCGACACCCAGGATCACAACCTGGTGCTCTACCAGCTGAACTACAGCCACCATCGCTGCGTTTTCAGCAGCGGGATCTACCTTAGTACGCCATCGATGTTTTACAAAAACTGCTGGTAGGTGTCGGTGGCGTCGCGCTTTGCCTCCTCCGCTGCTGCGGTTTCCGGCCCCGGCGCGTCCACGAACACGGCGCGGCGGTAGTAGTCCAGTTCCCTAATCGACTCGACGATATCGGCCAGGGCGCGGTGCGCCATACCCTTGTCAGGTTGGTTGAAATAGGCGCGGGGGAACCAGCGGCGGGTGAGTTCCTTGACGGTGGAGACGTCGATCATGCGGTAGTGCAGCGCAGCGTCCAGCCGGGGCATGTGCGCGCGAATGAAAGCGCGGTCGGTGGCGATCGAGTTGCCTGCCAAAGGGGCCGGGTGCGCCGGGTCGCAGTGTGTGTTCAGCAGCGCAAGCACCGCATCCTCGGCCTCCTGCACGGTCACCGCAGACGCCTTGATCTCGTCGAGCAGCCCGTTGTCGGTGTGCATCTTGGTGACAAAGTCGTCCATTTCGGCCAGCTCTTCTTCGTTCGCGCCGACGACGATGTCCAGGCCCTCATCGAGGATGTTGAGCTCCGCGTCGGTGACGAGTGCGGCGACCTCAACGATCACGTGTCGCTTGGGGTCCAGGCCCGTCATCTCCAGATCGATCCAGACGATGCGGTTGTCTTTGGCCTGAATTTCCACAGCTATTCTTCTCCCATCTTTGCGTAAAAGCTGCCCACCAGCGGGGCGATCACGCCGCGCGGGCCGTAGGTCGAGACCACATCCATGGCCTTCGACAGCGGGCCGGGTACGACGCGACGCTTGTTCGTCCGCATCGCCCGCAGCGTATCGCGCGAGCAAGACTCGTAGGTGGTCCAGAGGAAGTCCGGCACCACCTTATCCACGATGGATTGCTCTTCTTCGGGCACGTAGGCTTCGCGCACCGGGCCGGGGGCAAGCAGAGTGCAGTGTACGCCGGTGTCTTTGAGCTCGAAGTGCAGCGCCTCGGTAAATGCGTTGACTCCGGCCTTTGTAAACACGTATGTCGCGTTGTTGGGGATGGGGATGTTGCCTGCGGCGGAGCCGACGTTGCACAGCGCGCCCTCTCCGCGCGGCACCATCTGATCAAGCACGGCTTTGGTGATGCGGAAGACCGCGGTGGCGTTGAGATTGAACTGGTTCGTCTCGTACTCCCAGTCCTGCCGCATGAAGGGGCCGAAGCTGGCGATGCCCGCGGAGTTGATGCACAGCGTGATCTTGCGGGTCGCGATGTGCGCGAGCAGCGCGTCGACGTCGCGGTGTTTGGCCAGGTCGGCCGCGAAGACCTCGACGTTGACGCCGTGGGCGTGGCTCAGCTCGCGGGCCAGCGTCATGAGTACGTTTTCGCGCCGGGCGACGAGGATGAGGTTGTAGCCGGCGGCGGCGAGATCGCGAGCCATCGCCGCGCCAATGCCCTGCGACGCGCCGGTCACCAGGGCATAGGAGTCAATTTCGGGGGCTGGAAAAGTCATGGTTTACAGGGTACCTGGGCTATTGCTTCTCGACGCCTACTTCACCCCTCGCCAGCGTCTCCAGCGCGTCGATATGCGCCAAGAATGCGGCCCGCCCCTCCCTGGTGAGCGTGACCCACACCGTGTCCTTGTCTCGTGTGGAGCCGTACTCGCGGAAGCGGGTGACGTAGCCGGCCTCTTCTAAGGCGGAGAGTTGTTTGGACAGCGTGGCGTCGGAAAGCTGCGTGGCGTCGCGAAGCGTGCCGAAGCGCATCTCGTAGCGCACTTCGCCTTCGTAGGCGCCGGCAGCGTTGAGCGCCGCGCAGATTTTTAGGCGGTTGATGGGGTGAATTACGGGGTTAGTCATGGTACTTGTTCCAGGTCAGGCCGTATGCGGCGATGAGCCCCACGGTGAAGAGCACGGACATGACAATGATCGCTGTGGTGCCGGCGGATTGCGCGAGCATCATCACTGGGTAGGCGACGAGCGGGGCGATCGCGGCCTTCCAATTGAGCTTCGGGTCCTCGCGCACTTCCTGCTTCACGGCGGTGCGCACGCTGCGTTTCGCACAGAACTCGATCCACAACATGCCCGCAACGCCAGCAAGTAGGATCAGCAGGCCCCACGCGCTTCCCAGCAAGGCGAGAAGCATTCCCGCACCGAAGCAGACGCTGACCGCGGTGATGCGCAGCCATGGCACGGGCTGCGATCTGGCGGTCGCGCGGGCCTCGGTTTCTCGGACAGCGGCGAGCGCTTCGCGTGCCTCGGCGGACTGCATGTTTTCCATAGTGGAAAGTATAAGGGCTGCGCGATAGTTTTGCAGCGGTAGAATTGTGCCATGCTTGACCGCGACGAACTCATCTTCAGTCAGACCAAAGCGCTAGGTACGGACGAATTTGAAATCACCGACGCTGCAGGCACGCTCGTCGGTACCGCGCGCCAGACGCTGAAACTTAGTGATCTGTTTTCCAGTTCGCGGGGAACCGAAGTGCGGGATGCGCAGGGCAATCTTGTGCTTGGGGTGACTGACCCGGTCAACTGGCTGCACGATTCTTACGAGGTCCGGCTCGCCGATCCCGACCTGCCGCTCGCCACCCTGCGCACCCGTTTCGCCTGGCTGCGCACGAAGCTGAGCCTCGAAATAGCCGGCTTTCCCGAGGTGGAAGTTGATGGCAAGCTTATGGCTCTCGATTTCACGCTGACCAGTATGGGCCGCGAGATCGCGCGCATCACCGCCGAATACTCAGGGATGGGCCGGATGATGATGGGCAAGACCACGTATCGGATCACTTTCGCTCCCGGGCTCGACGAGCGTCAGCACGCCGCGATCCTCGGCTCTGCCGTCGCGCTCGACATGCTGCGGCGCAAGCGGCGCAACAGTTCTTAGGTGACCCTAAGAGAAAGAGCGCCCCCAGCAGGACTCGAACCCGCGACCAGCCGGGTAGAAACCGGATGCTCTAATCCACTGAGCTATGGGGGCATGCTGCACAAGCTTTGTGTGCTTCGCAGCCCGCTCATTGTAGCGCATGGCCAGTTAGGCACCCCAATCAATCGAAAGTAGGGTAGGGGGCATGTCTGAAGTGGGAGTTCGCAAGCGAGCCGTGAAGTCGGCCTGGCCGGTGTATGTCACCGCATTTCTTCTCGCCGCCCTGATTGCCGGGGCGGTGGCGCAGTCCTTTTCTGGTGCGTCACTTGCCTCGCTGGGCATCCCAGATCCCGGTGCGCTCACGACCGCAGGGCTGCCAGCTTTGCGAGGTGTCGTCTGGTTGCTTGCGGCGCTCTCCGCTGGGTCGTTTATGTTGTCCGCCTGGCTAGTGCCACCAAGCATGCCGGGCGATGCGAATGCGGATTTAAACGGCGCGCGCCTGACTGTCGACGGTGTGATCGCCTCGCGCACGGGTGGCTGGGCGCAGCTTGGCATGGCACTGATCTCGCTCGTGATGATTCCGCTCGTGCTTTCCGACGTCTCCGGCCAGCCCTTGGTCGATGTCTTTTTCCAGCTCAGCGCGTGGTCGGTCGCGCTGGAGCAGGTGGCCGAGGCGAAGGTGTGGCTCATTACTGCTGGGCTTTCCATGGCGGTCGGCGCGAGCGCGCTGTTCGCCCGGAGCTGGTTCTCCCAGGTAGCCCTATTTTTCGGGGCGTTGTGCACCATCATGCCGCTGGCGTTGACCGGGCACTCTGCTTCCGGTGGTAGCCACGACTTTGGTACGAACTCGTTGATCTGGCACTTGGTGTTCATGCTGCTTTGGGTTGGTGGGCTGATGGCGCTTGTCGCGCACGGTCGCAGGCTGGGACCCAACCTTGCGTTGGCCGCTCGTCGTTATTCCATGGTTGCACTCGCCGCGCTCATCGTCATGCTTGCTTCCGGCATTATCAATGCGCTAATTCGGGTGCGCTTGGCCGACATGTTGGACTATGCCTACGGGTGGGTGCTCATTATCAAGTTTGCCGGCATTCTTGTGCTTGGACTGATGGGGCTGGTGCACCGCCAGATCACGCTTCCGCAGCTAGAACAGCGACCGGGTGCGTTTACTCGGTTCGCCGCGGTTGAGGTGGCGGTGATGGCGGCGATTGCCGGCCTGTCTGTGACGCTGGGGCGGACGCCGCCGCCCCCGCCCCTCGATCCAAACCTCACACCGATGCAGATCAAGCTGGGGTATAACCTGTCGGAGCCGTTGACGTGGACGAATTGGCTCACACAGTGGCGCCCGGAGCTGCTCTTCAGCGTGATTGCTATCTGGCTTGCTGCCTACTACCTCCACCTTGTGCGTCGTGTCGACGGGTGGCGCACGACTCGGACGGCGTGGTGGCTGCTGGGGTGTGCATCGTTGGCGGTGACGATGAGCTCCGGGCTGGGAATGTACATGCCCGCTGCATATTCCACGCACATGACAGTCCATATGATCCTGTCTATGGGGGTGCCCGTGTTCTTGGTGTTGGGGGCACCGCTGACGTTGGTGCGTGAGGCGTACCCGGCTGGCGAGTTTAATCCGCGCCTGTGGGCGGAGAGCTTCCAGCATTCGCGGTTCCTGCGAGTCGTGACATACCCACCGGTCTCGGTGGTGCAGTTCCTTGTGCTCTTTTATGTCATGTATGTCTTCCCCTCGCTGTACGCACTGATGATCTCGGAACACGCAGGCCATGTGCTCATGAACGTGGTGTTTTTGGCCTCGGGGTACTTCTACTTCTGGGAGTTGATTGGCCCCGACGAGATCCCGGCACGCCAATCGGCGAAGGTGCGCCTGGCCTGGTTGTGGGTTTCCATGCCAGTGCACCTCTTCATGGGCGTCTACCTCATGCAGCTGAATTTCGTACTGGCGGAGGATTTCTATCGCTCGCTGTTGTTGCCATGGGAGCCGGATTTGCTCAACGACCAGAAGGTCGGTGGTGGCATCGGCTGGGCATCGGGTTCCTTCCCGCTCGTCATTGTCTTCGCGGAGCTGTTCCGTGGGTGGCTGTCGGAAGATAAGCGTGAAGCTGTCGAGTCCGATAGGCGTGCAGAAGAAACAGACGATGAGGAATGGCGCCGGTACAACGAGATGCTGGCGCAATATAACGGCAACTAGCTGGGGTGATATGAATATTTCGTAAATACTCTTCCCTTTTCTTTAAATTCGTGTATGCTCCATGTCGGGCGGTAGTTTCGTTTAGTGTCATCGCCCCATAGCCGCACAGCAAAAATATGCATTGAAGGAAAGGGAACTTAACCATGAGCCATTTGCACACGCACCTACACGGCAACCTGATTGATAACCCGGTATTCCGTACGTTTGAAAACTCGGAGGCCGAACTGTGCAAGTTCCGGCTTGCCGCCTCGCGCCGCAGACTCACTACCCAGAAGGGCAATAACGGAAACGAGGCTGACGGGGCCTCCGGCGCAAATACCAAGGAGGTCTGGGAGGACACAGACCAGCTGTATATCGACGTGGAGTGCTGGGGGCAGCTTGCGGTCAACGTTGCGGCCTCGTTGAAGAAGGGATTGCCGGTCTCGGTGTGCGGCAAGCTAGTCACGGAGACATGGGAGGTGGATTCCTCTCACCCGGAAAAAGAAAAAGAGATGCGCTCCAAGATCGTGCTGAAAGCCAGCCACGTCGCCTTTGACCTTTCGCACTACCAGGTCAGCAGCGTGCGTTCTGCGCCGATGGGCAACACGCTCAAGGGGCAGAAACCGGTTGAGCCGAAGACGAAGTGGGACCTCATTGGGGATGAAAGCGAGCACCGCGTGAGCGCGGAGGACGCGCTCGAACAGGTGGAAAAGGCGAAAGCACGGGAGAAGGTTGCCGCGAGCGCCGGTGGGAAGCAGGAGGCAGCCGGGAAGGAGAAAGCGGACACTCCGCCTTTCTAGGCATCGAGGAAGGGATGGTGTCCCGCCGGTGCCGATTGGATGCTGGCGGGCTGGCCATGTGCAGTCGCCGAAATGATGTACTCTGTGGAAAGCATTTGCGCAAATCTCACAGTCGATTTCACAAGAGGGGACTTCACGTGGCTGAGTTCATCTACACGATGAAAAACGTTCGCAGGGCCATTGGTGACAAGGTCATTTTGGACAACGTCACCATGGCCTTCTACCCCGGCGCCAAGATTGGTGTCGTGGGCCCCAACGGCGCGGGTAAGTCGTCGTTGCTCAAGATTATGGCCGGCATTGATCAGCCGAACAACGGTGAGGCTTTCCTCCAGCCCGGTGCTTCGGTGGGCATCCTGCTGCAGGAGCCGCCGCTGAACGAGGAAAAGACGGTGCGTGAAAACGTCGAGGAAGGCCTCGGCGACATCTTTGAAAAGAAGGCGCGCTTCGAGCAGATCGCCGAGGAGATGGCCACCAACTACTCCGACGAGCTCATGGAGGAGATGGGCAAGCTCCAGGAAGAGCTTGACGCCGCTGACGCCTGGGAGGTCGACTCCAAGATTGAGCAGGCGATGGAAGCGTTGCGCTGCCCGCCGTCGGACGCACCGGTCACGCACCTCTCCGGTGGCGAGCGTCGTCGAGTAGCGCTGGCGAAGCTGTTGCTGTCCGAGCCAGACCTACTGCTTCTCGACGAGCCGACGAACCACCTCGACGCCGAGAGCGTCCTCTGGCTGGAGAAGCACCTCCAGACCTACCCGGGTGCCGTGCTCGCGATTACGCACGACCGCTACTTCCTGGACAACGTCGCCGAGTGGATCTGCGAGGTCGACCGCGGCCAGCTCTACCCCTACGAGGGCAACTACTCCACCTACCTGGAGAAGAAGGCGGAGCGCCTCGAGGTCGCCGGCAAGAAGGACCAGAAGCTGCAGAAGCGCCTGAAGAAGGAGCTGGACTGGGTCCGCTCCTCGCCGAAGGCGCGACAGGCGAAGAACAAGGCTCGTCTCGAGCGCTACGAGGAGATGGCTGCCGAGGCGGAGAAGTACAAGAAGCTGGACTTTGAAGAAATCCAGATTCCGACCCCGCCGCGCCTGGGCAACAAGGTTGTTGAGGTGGAGCACCTGGACAAGGGCTTCGATGACCGCGTCCTGATCAAGGACCTCTCTTTCACGCTGCCGCGTAACGGCATCGTGGGCGTGATTGGCCCGAACGGCGTGGGCAAGTCGACGCTGTTCAAGACCATCGTCGGCCTGGAAGAGCCCGATGCAGGTTCTGTCGTCGTTGGTGACACCGTGAAGCTGTCCTACGTGGACCAGGGCCGCGAGAACATCGATCCGGAAAAGACCGTGTGGGAGGTCGTTTCTGACGGGCTGGACTACATCCACGTTGGCCAGAACGAGATGCCTTCGCGCGCCTACCTGTCTGCTTTCGGGTTTAAGGGCGCAGACCAGCAGAAGCCGTCGAAGGTGCTGTCCGGTGGTGAGCGCAACCGCCTCAACCTGGCGCTGACGCTGAAGCAGGGCGGCAACCTGATCCTGCTCGACGAGCCGACAAACGACCTGGATGTGGAAACGCTCGGCTCGCTGGAAAACGCGCTGCAGGCGTTCCCGGGCTGCGCTGTGGTCATTTCGCACGACCGCTGGTTCCTGGACCGCACGTGTACCCACATCCTCGCGTGGGAAGGCAACGTCGAAGAGGGCCAGTGGTACTGGTTCGAGGGCAACTTCGGCGACTACGAGAAGAACAAGGTCGAGCGCCTCGGTGAGGAGGCCGCGAAGCCCTCGCGCGTCACCCACCGCAAGCTCACTCGCTAAAGCGCCCGCTTGCCGACGCCCCGCTGCCGGCCCGCCACGCAGATTCGTGCCGGTCCCGTGGCGGGGCGTTGTTTCTGCGGTAGCATGTCGGCAGTATGGCACCCGCGAGTACCGGGTGCAGTTGCAGTATTACTGCGAACCCCTGCAGACCACTGAGCAAGGAGCGGAGACCATGGCTGATACGGAAGACAACAGGACACAAAGCCAGGCGGATAGTGCCGGGCAGGCCCCGCACATCCATACCGTCTCGCTGCGGTGGGGCGACTTCGACCGGTACGGCCACGTGACTAATTCGGCGTACATCGAGATTGCGCAGGAAGCGCGCCTGGCGTTCGCGCAGAAGTTCTTCGAGGCACAGGGACACGAGTTCGTTGTCTTCGTTCGTCGTGTGGACGCGGATTACATCCGCCCTGTGCTGCCGAATACCACCGAACTTACGGTGGAGACCGAGGTGGTGCGCCTGGGCAACACCTCGTTTACTACCCGTCAGGAGATTAAGGACGGGCAGGGAAAGATCTGCTGCGTCGTAGAAACTGTGCAGGTGACCGTGGACACGACGACGACTGCGCCGCGTCAGATTACGCAAAAAGAGATTGGCATCCTCACACGTGTTGCCTCCAGCATTGAGGAATCGGACGGGGAGTAGTTGAAGCACATATGGAGTCGCTGCGAGTGACTGCGGGCGCGCCGGGCCTGACCACGCTGCTTGGGAGGGCCACCGGCTTGGACGCTGCGGCGTCTGCGCGTTTTCAGGAGCGCGGCGGGGTGGGGGATGGTGCCCCGGCCGTTGACGTGTTTGTGACTACCCCCTTTGACTGCCTCGCTGCGCGCCGCATCGAAGGTGAAGTCTCGCGGGACGGGGCAGTGGTGGCGGCCGGCGACCTGCTTTCGGCGCTCCAGGAAGGCCGCGCCGAGATCGGTGCCGCCCGCGACGCCAACTGGCCAGGTGCCTTGCCTCCGCGGGAGGGTTTTGCCGCCCGCGACGAGGTCCCGGTGTCCGTCGCCCGCCAGCTTGCCGACAAAGGCCGCGACCTCGCCCGCCAGTTTTCCGGGCCAGCCGGGCCGCCGAAGTCGCTGCTGGACTCGCCCGTGCTCACCGTGGACGCGGAGTCGGAGCGCCCCGTCGAGGTGCCCATGCGCATGATCTTTACCTGTACCGCGCTCGGGCTGATTCCCGGCTTCGCCGCGCCTATCGACGTCCCGCGCCACCTGCGGATCGCTACCGCCGGGCGCTGGGTGCGCATGGACGCCCCCTTTGGCACGGTGTACCACTCCACCGGCTTGGGCTTATTTGTGTAGTGCGCGCCTAGTAGGAGCGCGGACCCTGGTTAATCATCATGTAGGCCACGCGCTGCATGTGGTTCCACAACGCGAAGCGGTACGTTTCCGGTAGCTCTTCGTCGCTGAACTGCGTGAGCGAGCGCTCCATCAGGCTGAGCCACCGATCGGCTTCCGCCTCGCCGATGGCAAAGGGGAAATGGCGACGGCGCAGCATCGGGTTGCCGCGCTCCTGCTGGTACGTGCGCGGCCCGCCCCAGTACTGGACGAGGAACCACCGCAGCCGGTTCTGTGCCCCCTCCCAGTCGTCGTCCGGGTACATCGGTCCGAGCAGATCATCCTCTTTGACCTGGGCGTAGAAGCCTTCGACGAGGCGGTCGAAAAAGCCCTGCCCCAGGGCGTCGTAAAGCGAATGCTCCATGTCTTGCGGACTATTTGTCATGGGAGGGACCCCTTTCTGTGATCTTCTCGCGCGGGTCATTGCGCACCAACATTGGCTCGGAACCAGGCAGGCGAACGTCGGCCTCCTGCATAGCCTCGAGGATTTGCTCGTACATGAAGCGGCTCACGCCCCACTGGGCACCTGGCATCGTGTCTACCGTCAAACGGTAGGTGAGGTGGTCGGTGCTGAAGTTGGACACGCCGAGCAATTCGGGTTCGCCAATGATATCGCGGCGGACGTGCTCGTCCTTGGCGGCCGCGCGGGCTGCGGTGATGATGACGTCGGCTGCCTTGGAGGGGTCGGCAAACAAGGAGACGGGCACCTCCATGCGCGCGACCGAGTAGCGGTCCGAGTTGTTGCCGACCTGCTCGATGTCGCCGTTGCGGATGTACCAGAGGGTGCCGTCGATATCGCGCAGGGTGGTAATACGCATGGTCATGTCCTCGACGGTGCCTTCGACGTCGTTGACCGCGATGACATCGCCGACGCCGTACTGGTTTTCCAGCAGGATGAACATGCCGGACAGGAAGTCCTTCACCAGCGACTGAGCACCAAAGCCAAGTGCGACGCCGACGATACCGGCGGAAGCGACCAGCGGAGCGACGTTGATACCCAGCTGATCCAGGATGGCCATGACGGCCCACACCCAAATCACGATCGCGGCCAACGAGCGCCCCACGTTTGCCAGCGTCTTAAAACGCGCGACGCGGCGCAGCTCCTGGGAGCGGGCCTGCGGGGAGTCATCCTGTATCGGTGCGCGGTGGAAACGCCCGTTACTGCTTGGCTTCGCTATGGCCTTCTTTGTTGCGCGGGTGATGATCCGGTGCATCGCCCACTGCGCGAGGAAGGCGACGACGATGATCACCAGGATCCACAACGGGCGAGTGACAAAGTTTTGCTGCGTTTCCGGGTTGTTCCACCAGTTGCTGACACCGGAGACTGCGTCGGTGACGCGCTCTGACGTGCCCTCTGGTGCGGCGGACAGGAGCTGTGTGGGTTGAATCGTTGAAAGTTGCATTAGCAGCGAGTGTAACCAGCTTGGCTGTACGTGAGGTGTAAAAGGCGTAACTGGGGTGGACAACTCGGTGTGCATAAAAATGCCGCGGGAACCGGACGGAATGAACCGCTTGGTCTACACTGCTGGGAAGCTCCTTCTGTTGAGGGCGATACCCCGACTACGAAGAAACGAAAGGCAACGCGATGACCTCTGGGTTTTCCACGGATTCCATCCATGCCGGCTATGAACCGGACAGTCTGTACGGCCCGATCAATACACCGATCTACGCCTCGACCACCTTCGCTCAGGACGGGCTGGCGAAGCTGCGCGGCGGCTACGAGTACACGCGCGTGGGCAATCCCACCGTGACCGCGCTGGAGAAAACCGTGGCGGCCCTTGAAGAGGCGGATTACGGCGTGGCTTTCGCCTCGGGCATGGCCGCGATCGATTCGCTGCTGCGTATCCTGCTCAAGCCGGGGGACCACATTGTGATTGGCAACGACGCATACGGCGGAACCTACCGCTTGATCCAGCAGGTGTTTACGCTCTGGGGCGTGGAAAACACCGTCGTGGACATCACCGACACGGATGCGATCGCCGCAGCGATTCAGCCCAACACCAAGGTGGTGTGGGTAGAAACGCCGACAAACCCGCTGCTGAGCATTGCTGACATCGCCGCCATCGCAAAGGTTAAAGGCGAGGCGACCCTGGTGGTGGACAACACGTTTGCCTCCCCGTACCTGCAAAAGCCTTTCCGCTTAGGAGCAGACGTCGTTTTGCACTCCACCACGAAATACATTGGTGGGCACTCCGACGTGGTCGGCGGCATCGTTTGTGGGCGAGACGCCAAGCTGGAGGAAGACCTGCGCTTCTTCTTTGGCTGGGTCGGCGCTATCCCTTCGCCGTTCGACACCTACCTCACCGGCCGTGGTCTGAAGACCCTTGCAGTGCGGATGGACCGCCACTGCGACAACGCGGAGGCGGTCGCCGAGTATCTCGAAGGCCAGGACTGCGTGACGAAGGTCCACTACCCAGGCCTTGCATCGCACCCCAACCACGAGGTGGCCAAGGCACAGATGACGCGCTTCGGCGGCATGGTGTCCGTCGAATTTCAGACCGAGGAGCAGGCGAAGCAGTTCTGTCTGTCCACGAAACTTTTCTGTCTGGCCGAGTCGCTCGGCGGGGTGGAAAGCCTGCTCGAGCACCCGGCGACGATGACCCACTTGGCCGTCAACGGCTCCGAGCTGGAGGTACCGCGTGAGCTCGTGCGGATCTCGGTGGGAATCGAAGACGCCGACGACCTCATCGCGGACCTTGAGCAGGCGATCGCAGCGCTTTAGTTCGCTGCTGCTGCGTCGCGGGCGCGGTTGCGCACCGCACGCGCGACGCGGTCCTGGCCTTCCGCCAGAATGCGCTTGAGCCCGGCTGGCACGTTTGCGTCATCAAGCAGCGCGTCGGCCTTGCGCACCGCCTCTTCCGTGACGGCCCAGGTCGGGTACATACCTTCGAGAGTGCGCTGCGCCATCTCGTTGGTGAGACGCTCCCAGAGTTTCGGCGCGATGCGGAAGTACTCGTCGGTAAACGCGTCCAGGTCGACGTCGTTGCCCTGCGCGTTAAATGTGAGACCGTCCATGATGTAGCGCGCCTCGAGGTTGGTCAGGTCCTCGTGCACCAGCGTGTCCCAGGCCCACTGCTTCTCCACCGTCGCGCGGCAACGGAGCCGAGAAATGACGCCCTCCGAGGACGTATCTTCCTCCTCTTCGGCGGCCGAAAGCGGTGCCTTGCCGGCAGCGATGAGGCTGGTCAGCGCCAGCCAGCGCACCTCCTGGTTCTTGGAAGTCTCAAGCAGCTGCTGCAGGTAGTCAACAGTCTGCTCGGTCGGGGTCAGCCGCGTCAGCGCCCGGTCGAAGATCGCCGCCGGCTGTGCCCCGCGGAAGGCGTCGTTAAGCAGGCTGAAGCCCTCAGGCTGCCAGGACGGATCAACGTACTGCTTGACTGCAAGGGTGGCCTGCGCGAGCAGACGCTCCTGCACGCTCGGCTGGTCCTCGGCGGCACCGTGCTTGGCCACCAGGCGGACGAACTCGCGGGCCGGCAGGTGGCCATCACGCACGGACTCCCAGAGCGAGGACCACACCAGGGTGCGGGCCAGCGGATCGGTGATCTCGCCGAGGTGTGCAAGCGCGAAACGCTGGTGTTCGGGGGTGAGCCCCATCTTGCAGTAGGTGAGGTCCTCGTCGTTGACCAGCGCCAGGTCGTGTGCGATGCCGGCGAGCTCAGGCACCTCGGTGCGTTCGCCTTCGACATCGAGGGTGACGTGGTGGGTGCGTTGCACGTGGCCGTCGACAAGCGAGTAGAGGCCCACGGTGACGCGGTGGGTGCGCATGACCTCGGACTCCTGGATCACCGCGAAACTATCCGCGGTGATCTCCGGGCGCAGGATGGACACGCCGGTGGTGCGCAGCCACTGCTCGGACCAGCTCGACAGGTCGCGCCCGGAGGACTTCTCGAGGGCGGAGAGCAGGTCCGCGAACGTGGCGTTGGCGTGCGCGTGGTTACGGAAGTGCTGCTGCACGCCCGCGAAAAACTCGTCGCGGCCGACGTAGGCCTGCAGCTGCTTGAGCACGGAGGCACCCTTGGCGTAGGTGATGCCGTCGAAGTTTTGCTCCGCGGTCTCAATATCCGGCGCATCCGCGGCAATCGGGTGCGTGGTGGGCAGCTGATCCTGCTGGTAGGCCCACGCCTTCTCCACCGCGGCGAAGGTGGTCCAGGCGTCTGCGTACTCGCCGATCTCGGTCTGCGCGATCGCGGCGGACCAGGTGGCAAAGGACTCGTTGAGCCACAGGTCGTCCCACCACTGCATGGTGACCAGATCGCCGAACCACATGTGCGCCATCTCGTGCAGGATGGTGTCGTTGCGGCGCTCCAGGCGGTACGGGGTCGGCTCGGAGGCGAAGACGTACTCGTCGCGGAAGGTCACCGCGCCGGCGTTTTCCATCGCACCCATGTTGTACTCCGGGCAGAAGATCTGGTCGTACTTGCCAAAGGGGTACGCCACGCCGAAGTTCTCGTGGTAGTACGCAAACCCGTCCTTGGTCTGGCGGAACAGGCGCTCGGCATCCAGGTGCTCCATCAGCGAGGCGCGGGCGTAGATCCCCAGCGGGATCTCGCCGTGGGCGTCGGAGTAGGTGTCGGTGACGTGTTCGTACTCGCCGGCAATGACCGCGATGAGGTAGGTGGACAGCGGGTAGTCGACCTTCGCCGACCAGGTGTTGGACTCGCGGGTGGCCGCCTCGTTGAGCACCACGGTGTAGCGCTCGGGGGCGGTGACGTGGATATCGTAGGTGGCCTTGATATCCGGTTGGTCGAAGCAGGCGAAGACCTTCATGGCCATGGCGGGCTCGAACTGCGTGTAGAGGTAGTCCTTGCCGTCGACCGGGTCGGTGAACTTGTGCAGGCCTTCGCCGGTGCGGTTGTAGGTGATGGTGGCGTCGACGATGACGGTGTGCGCGCCCTCGCTCAGCGCAAGTGTCGCGCCCTCGATCGGCGCACCGTCGAGCGTGGCGGAAAAGGAGTCGGCGACCAGGTCGAAGAAGGTCTCGCCCGCGGCGGAATCAAAGGTGATCGTGGTCCGAGAGCGGAACTGCTCGGCGCCGGTGACGTCGAGGTCGATGTCGTAATGAACGTTGGAGATCAGGCCGGCGCGGTGCTGCGCGTCGGCACGAGTGAGATTAGTTTTCATGGCCCCAACATACTCGCCGCGCAGGAATGGCTAGTGTGGGGGCAACCGAACTATGAAGGAGCACGTGATGACGCAACAGGTTACGTTTTGGTTTGATGTCTCTTGCCCGTTTTGCTGGCTGACTTCTCGCTGGATCAAGGAAGTCGAGCATGTTCGCGACATTGAGGTCGAGTGGGTACCCATGTCACTGAGCGTGCTCAACGACGGCCGCGATATCCCCGCGGCGTATGCCAGAATGATGGAGGCGAACTGGGGCCCAGCCCGCGTGTTCACCAAGGTCAAGCAGGAGTTCCCGGAGAAGGTCGACGCTCTGTACACCATGATGGGCACCATGATTCACGCTGAGGGGCAGGGAGGTAAGAAGGGCTTCGGTGCCTACGACGAAATTATCGGTGGCGCACTTGACGCCGTTGGGTTGCCGCCGGAGCTGGCGGATGTCGCCAACTCCGAGGCGGTGGACGAGCAGCTGCGCGCCTACCACCAGCAGGCGATGGACAACGTCGGCGACGAGGTCGGTACACCCGTGGTCAAGCTCGGGGATACCGCGTTTTTCGGTCCCGTGATTACCCGCGTCCCCACCGGCGAGGAGGCCGGCAAGCTTTTCGACGCCTCCGTGTCCCTTGCCTCCTACCCCTACTTCTTCGAACTCAAGCGTTCCCGCACCGAGGATCCCCAGGTCCGCGGGTAGGCTTAGGCGCATGCGTATTTATCTAGGAGCAGACCACGCCGGTTTCGAACGAAAGAACCAGATCAAGGCCCACTTGGAAGAAGCGGGCCACGAGGTCATCGACTGTGGCGCGCACGAGTACGATGCCGCAGATGACTACCCAGCGTTTTGCATCGCCGCTGCCGAGGCCGTGGTGTCCAACCCGGGCTCGCTCGGCATCGTGCTGGGCGGTTCCGGCAACGGTGAGCAGATCGCCGCGAACAAGGTCAAGGGTGCGCGTTGCGCCCTGGCCTGGTCCGTAGAGACCGCGAAGCTGGCGCGCGAGCACAATAACGCCCAGCTCATCGGCATCGGTGGCCGTATGCACACCGAGGAAGAGGCCCTCGCCATCGTCGATGCCTTTGTGTCCCAGCCGTGGAGCGAGGAGGAGCGCCACCAGCGCCGCATCGACATCCTGTCCAAGTACGAGGAGACCGGCGTGGCCCCGGAGGTTCCGGGCAACTAGGGACAGCTCTCGTGATTGAGCCCGGGGCCAAACCCGGGCTTTTTGCGTCTGAGAGTTACGAGTGCGGTCGGAAAACTTTTTCTGCCGCCTCAGCGCGGCGGGGCGGGAATGCCGAGCGTGCGTGCCATCTCCGCGAACTCCTCCTGGCGCAGGGCACCGGCACCGGCGGGGATGTTGGCCCACAGCTCAATGCCGGTGACTGCGGGTAGCTCCTCGAGGTTGAGCCGCGTGGCAAGATCCGGGTCTGCGGGCAGCAACCCGCCGATGAGCCCGGCGACGCGTACGCCTCGGCGGCTTGCCTCCCGGACCGTGAGTTCGGCGGCGTTGAGGCTGCCGAGCCCCAGCGAGGTGACGACCACGAGAGGTGCGCCAAGTTCGGCGGCGATATCGGCAAGCGTGTACTCGTCGGCAAGCCGCACGAGCAGCCCACCCGCGCCCTCGACGAGGGTGACGCCATCATGACTTGTATCGAGTTCGCGGATCCACTCGCAGACGTCCTCGAGCGGCGGGACCTGCATGCCGGCGCGCCGGGCAGACAAGTTCGGCGCGAGCGGTTCAGGGAAGCGGGCGAGCTCGTGAGTGCGCACCCCGGTGAGTCTCGCGACGGTGTTTGCGTCGCCGACGCCTTCGGGCTCGCCGGTCTGTAGCGGCTTGGCCACCCGGACGCTATACCCCGCGTCCTGCCAGGCGGCGGCAAGGGCGGCCGTAGCGATGGTCTTGCCCACATCGGTGTTCGTGCCGGTGACAACGATGATCATTGGTGCTGCTCCTCACTAGCCGCGTGCGCCGCGGCGACGACGGCGCGGCCAATCTGGCGGACCTGGTCTTCGGTGCAGATGAACGGGGGCATGGTGTAGATGTTGCGCCCGAACGGTCTGATCCACACGCCGTGGTCGACCGCGGCCTTTGTTGTGGCGGCCATGTCCACGTCGAAGGCCATTTCCACCACGCCGATCGCGCCCAAGACGCGGACGTCGGCAACGCCTGGCACCTCCCGGGCCGGTGCGAGCGCCTCTTCGAGCGAGCACTCGATGTTGCGGGTCTGCTCGCGCCAGTCGCCCTCGCGAATCATCGCGGTGGCCTCGGCGGCGACGGCGCATGCCAGGGGGTTGCCCATGAAGGTAGGCCCGTGCATGATGGCGGCCGGCTCCATCCCGGAAGCGACCTTATCGGTGGTGAGGACGGCGGCCAGTGTCATGAACCCGCCGGTGAGCGCCTTGCCCACGCACAAGATGTCGGGGACTACCCCGTTGTCCAGGGTGGTAAACAACTGCCCGGTGCGGCCGAACCCGGTGGCGATTTCGTCTGCCAACAGTAGAATCCCGTGCTTGGTGCATAGCTCGCGGACACCTTGGACCAGCTCCGCGTCGTGGAAGCGCATGCCGCCGGCACCCTGGACCACCGGTTCGATGACCACGGCGGCGACGTCGTCGGTGATGAGCTTCTCGAATTCGGCGAGGTAGGCGGCACGCTCGGCCTCGCTCGCGCCGCGCACTGGTGGGGCAGGGGCGAAGTGTTGCTCGGCGAGCACGCCGCGCCACATGGCGTGCATGCCGCCGTCTGGGTCGCACACGCTCATCGCGGCGAAGGTGTCGCCGTGGTAGCCGGAGCGCCACGTGAGCAGCCGGTTGCGCTCCGGGTGCCCGGTGCCGCGGGCGTACTGCAGCGCCATCTTGATAGCCACCTCAACGGAGACCGAACCGGAGTCCGCGAGGAACACGCGGCTGTAGTTCGGCCCCGCTTCGCCGCTTGTCAGCTCAAGCAGGTTGCGGGTCAGCTGCGCGGCGGGTGCGTGGGTGAGTCCGCCGAACATCACATGCGACATTGCATCGATCTGTTCGTGGGCGGCGCGCACCAGCCGGGGGTGCCCATGTCCGTGGGCGGCGGCCCACCAGGACGACATGGCGTCGATAAGCAGGCGACCATCTGCGAGCTCGAGGTGTACGCCGCTGGTGGCGACGACGGGGAGGTTGCCTAAGCCGGGGGCGGCGTAGGGGTGCCATATGTGCGCGGTGTCGATGGCCGCGAGTGTCTCGGGCGTCATGGGGGCCTTTCTGTGCTGTTGGTCGCGGTATTGAACCTATTGAACACCGTACAACTGGCGGTGTAGGTTAAGTCACATGACCTACTTTTCAGTGCGCATGCGCGCCAACTCCCAGGGCCGACACATCTCCGGTGCTGAGCGAATCGTGGGCGCAGCACACGTCGCTGCAACGTGCGCACAGCTTGCGCAGCGCGCGCTGGACCACCCCAAGGGTGAAGCAGCGCAGACGCACCTGACCGTCGAAGCGCTCGAGGAACCCGACATTGCGCACGCTCATGCGCTTCGCATCGAGGTCGCCGAGTGCGCGGATCCGGACGCCGCCCGTGCCACCATTACCGCGCTGCTTGCGCCGCTGACCCCGCACGCTGAGGCACTGATCCGCGAGACATTTGCCGCGCGCGACATGCGCGGTGCGATGCTGGTGTGCGCGGGCACTGGTGCCCGCCTGGAACCGGACCGTGAGCGCGGCGTGCGGGTCAGCCACGTGGACGCGCTCGAGTACACGCACGCCACGGCAAAGGACGCCGCGCGCGAGGCGCTCGTGCTGGCCAGCAAAGTTGCCGCGCACCCGGATGTGGTCGCAGAGCTGTGCATTTCCGACGACCCCGACTACACGACCGGGTATGTCGCCCACGATGGCACGTACACGCGCATCCCGTGCATCAAGCCGAAAGGCTCACCAGCGGGGGCGCGCGCTTTCCTCATCCGCGAGGGGGCCGACGTGGCGGCGCTGATCGATTACCTGGAGCGCCAGCCGGTGCTCATTCGGACGGGTGGGTAGCACATGCGTGAGACTTCACCGCTCGCCCACGTGGCCGAGGCAAACCTGGACTCGTGGCGCGAGCGCGGCCTATGGCGCAGCCCCGCCGTGTTCGCCAGCGGGCAAACGCCCACCACCCGGCTGCGCGCCAACGACGCGGTGGATGCGCACCAGGCGGTCTTGTTCAGCTCATCAAACTACCTGGGCCTGGCCGAGGATCCGCGCGTGGCCGACGCTGCGGTTGCCGCCACCAAGGCGTACGGCGCGGGCTCGGGCGGATCGCGTCTGACCACCGGCACCAGCGAGCTGCACATTCGCGCCGAAGCCGCCGTCGCCCGTTTTACCGGCTACCCAGACGCGGTCGTGTTTGCCACCGGGTACCAAGCCAACGTATCGACCCTTCAGGCACTGGCCGCCGCCTGCCGCGGGCCAGGGCTGACCATCGTGTCGGATGCAAAGAACCATGCCAGCATCATCGACGGCTGCCGCCTGGCAAAGGCCAGCGGCGCCGAGGTGCGCGTGACCGACCACCGCGACATCGCCGCGGTCGACCGCGCGCTCGCCAACCGCACCACCGAATACGCGCTCGTGATCACCGACGGCCTGTTCTCCATGGATGGCGTGTGCGCGCCGCTGCCCGAGCTGATGGAAGTCTGTCAGCGCCACGGCGCGTGGAGCATGCTTGACGACGCCCACGCCATCGGCACCATCGGCCCCACCGGCCGCGGCTTGCCGGAGCTGTACGGCATGCGCCCCGATATCCAGCTGATCACCGCGAGCAAGGCGCTCGGGGCGGAGGGCGCGGCGGTTGCCACCTGTGTGCCGGTGGCCGAGCTGCTGCGCCAGCAGGCGCGCTCGTTTGTCTTTTCCACCTCACCGGCGCCGGCGACCTGCGCGGCGATCACGGCCGCGGTGGAGGTCCTCGAGCGCGATCCCGGCCCGGTGCGACGCCTGCACGCCAACATCGCCAGGTGGCACGCGAACCGCGGCACTGCGGTAGGTCCGACCGCCGGCACCGGCCCGATTGTGCCCGTTCACGTCGGCGAAGAGTCCGCGGCAATGGAGGCGGCAGCGCAGCTTTCCGCGCGCGGCTTCATTGTGCCGGCGATCCGCTGGCCCACGGTGCCGCGGGGCGAGGCAATCCTGCGAGTCACGCTGATGGCCACGCACACACCCGGGCAGATCGACGCGCTGTGCGAGGAGCTTGCGCGCTTGGGAATCTAGAACTCCGCGTAGTCCGCCGGGTGGGGGCCGATGCGGCCGAACTCCTCTTCGTCGAGCGCGATCATGGCCGCCATTTCGTCCGGTGCAAGTTCGAAGTCGAAGATGTCCAAGTTCTCCGCCATCCGCGCCGGGGAGTTCGTCTTTGGAAAGACGATCACCTTGTTTTGGATGTGCCAGCGTAGTACCACTTGCGCGGGTGTCTTGCCGTGTGCCTCGGCAGCGTCGGTGATCTCCGGGTAGTCTGCAAGGTCCAGCTCGCCCCCGCCGAGCGGCGCCCACCCTTCGATGGCAACGCCGTGTACCCGCATCGCGTCGAGTTCCTTCCACCGCTGGAACAGCGGGTGCAGCTCGACCTGGTTGAGCGCGGGAGTGACGTCGGTGGCCATCTCCAGCTCATCGATGTGGCCAGGCAGAAAGTTCGACACCCCGATCGAGGTGGTCAGTCCCTGCTCGCGCAGCTGGATCATGGTTTTCCATGCGTCCACGTACGCCCCCTGTGAAGGCACCGGCCAGTGGATGAGGTACATGTCCACGTGGTCCAGCCCGAGGCGCGTCAGCGACTCGGAGAGCGCAGCATCGGCATCCCGGTGCCGGTCGTTCCACAGCTTCGTGGTCACGTAGAGTTCCTCGCGCGGGATGCCAGATGCGGCGATCGCGCGGCCCACACCTTCCTCGTTGCCGTAGATGAATGCGGTGTCGAGGTGCCGGTAGCCCGCCTCTAATGCGGCCAGGGTGAGCTCTTCGGCGCGCGCCGGGTCCACGCGGTGCAGGCCGTAGCCGAGTTGGGGGATCGACGTGGCGTCGTGAAGCTTGAGGCGCGGGATTGCAGAGGTCATGGGGTCCTTTAATAGTGAAGAGCGTTTAGCGGCCAGTGACGTTACCTGTCTTTGCGGCGAGTGGGGCGACAAGGACGGGGCGGGCGAGCGCCCACCCGCCGGCGATGATCGCCGCCGCGACGAGGAAGAGGACGGTGCCGGTCCAGCCGGTCGGGTCCTCGGTCGCTGCGAACATGGCGTTGAGGTTGCCGCGCAGCCCAGTGGTTGCCACGAGCGCGATGTGGACGACCAAGAAGGCCACGAAGAACACCATGGTGGGGAAGTGCAGTGCACGCGCGGTGCGCATCGGGAAAAAGTCCCACTGCTTCGGCCACATCGGGCTCATTCGCGCACCCGACAAAATCGCAAGCGGGGAAGCGACAAACACCACGAGGAAGTAGGACAGCTCCTGTAGGGCGTTGTAGTACACCCACGGGTTCTCGCTCGGCCAGTCAAGGCTCAGGTATTGGATACCCGCCGACACTGCCTGCGGGAGCACCTCCCAGCTCGTGGGCACGATGCGCATCCACTGGCCGGTGGCAAAGAGCAGCACGTAGAAAATCGCGCCGAGCACCACCCAGGCAATGTCGAGCACCAGGTGGAGCCACAGATTGACGGAGATCTTCTCCCGCGGCCGTGAGCGTGGTGCCCAATACGCCGCTGGCTTCGCTTCTCGACGCTGCGTCATCCCCGTCTTGACCAGCATTGCCATCAAGAACATGTTGAAGAAGTGCGTCCACCCCAGCCATGCGGGCAAGCCGACCGGTGCATTCTCTGGCAGCGGCTGGCGCCCGTCGTAGCGGGCGATGAAGTCCGCGCCCGTATCGGTGCCGACGAACCAGCGCGCGCCCAGCACGCCGATCGCAGCCAGCACGAAAAGCGCAGCGCCCCACAGCCAGGGGGCCTTGCTTCTCGACGCCTGCTCGCCGCCACGTTGCTGCGACGGTGCTGGCTTCTGCGGCGTGGGTTTCTGCGGCGTGGGTTTCTGCTGTGCGGGCTTCTGCGGTGCGGGAGCCGGTGCCGAGTCCGCGGCCGCAGACTGTTCCGGCGCTGCGTGTTCAGCGGCGTTGTGTTCAGCTGCGTTGTGTTTCGGCGCGGGTACCTGCGCGGTGTCGGCTTCGGGCCAGGGGGCGCCGCCGGGGGTGCGCGGCAGGCCGCGGCGCAGCGGCACAGTTACCAGCTCGGTGGCAGGCTCCTGTGCTGAGTCCGCGGCCGCGGACTCCTCGCCCGCCTGCTTCGGCGCGGGCACCTGCGCGGTGTCGGCTTCCGGCCAGGGGGCACCGCCGGGGGTACGCGGCAGGCCGCGGCGTAGCGGCACAGTTACCAGTTCGGAGCTCGGCTCGGTCGAGGGTGCGTCGGTCGTTGCCTGCTCAGCGTCGGCGGCTGCCGAGGCGGCCTGTGCGACCTCGGCAGTCGTGACCGGGGGCCACGGTGCCCCGCCGGGCACGCGCGGCAGGCCCTGACGTACGGGTACCTGCATAAAGCGCCTACTTCCTGGACTCGAGCTCGTCGATAATGTCGGGCACCACATCGAAGAGGTCGCCGATGATGCCGAAGTCTGCGACCTCAAAAATGGGGGCGTCCTCGTCGTTGTTAATCGCCACGATCGTGTCGGCGGTCTGCATGCCGACCAGGTGCTGGCCCGCGCCGGAGATACCGATGCCGATATACAGCTTCGGCGAGACCAACACACCCGTCTGGCCGATCTGCGCCTCGTAAGGCACCTGATCTTCGTCCACCGCGGAACGGGTCGCGCCCACCGCGGCACCGAGCGCATCGGCAAGACCGCCGACGAGTTCTTCGAACATGTCGGCATCGCCAAGTGCGACGCCACCGGCGACTACCTTGTCGGCCGTGGTCAGCTCCGGGCGGGTCGAGGTGCGCTCGTCCTTCTCGCTTTCGAGTACTTCCGCGAGGCGGCGCTCTCGCGCTTCCCCGGAGACTTCCACGACCTCACCGGCTGCTGCCTCCGCGCGCGCCTCGACGCTGCCCAAACGCAGCGTGATCACCGGCGCGGAGTGCGTCGCCGCAGCCACGGCAGTAAAGGCACCGCCGTAATTGGAGTGGTCGGTGACAATGCCCTGCTCGTCGCGGCGGACCCCGACGGCATCCGTGAGTACGGCACGGCCCAAGCGCACGGCTACGCGCGCAGCCAGGTCGCGGCCGCGCACATCGTGGGAGGTGAGGATGGCTGCGGGGTTGAAGGTCTCGACGGCGGCCAACGCGGCGTCGATAAGCGAAAGCTCGGAGACTGCGACCTTGGCCGCGCCGAGCGCACCGAGCGTCTCGGCGTGTGCGGCGCTGGTGGCGAGCACCACAGGCGTGCCGAGCGTGCTGGCGGCGCCGATGAGTTCTGCGGCCGCCGGGTCGGGCGAGCCATCAAGAGTATCGGCGAGTAGAACGAGAACCGGATCTGTGCTGGTCATTGGGGCTCCTAACTAGATAAGGTTCTTGGACTCGAGGAAGTCGACGAGCTGTGCAGCGGAGGTGGAAGACTCGTCAATGATCTCGCCCTGCTCACGCGGCGGGCGGCGGTCAATGCTCACCATGATCGCGCGCGCGGGCGTGAAATTCTCCGCGTCAATGCCCAGATCGTCCAAGGTCAGCGTGGTCAGCTCCTTCTTCTTCGCCGCCATCAGCCCCTTGAAGTTGGGGAAGCGCGCGTCCGCGAACTCGTCCGACACCGCCACGACCGCGGGCAGCTCTGCGCGAAGCTTGGAAGTGACGTGGTCGCCCAACTGGATCGCCGTGACCTGCTTGCCCACGACCTCAAGCTCCGTGAGATTTGTCAGCGCGGGCCAGTTCAGCAGCTCGCCCAGCATCGGCGCGATCACGCCAGTGCCGCCATCCGAGGACATCGTGCCCGCAATCACCAGGTCGTAGTTGCCGCGACGGATCACCTCCGCGAGCACCGTCGCGGTCATCGTCGCGTCCGCGCCAATAAGGCGGTCGTCCGTGACCATCGTCGCGTCGTTCGCCCCCATCGCGATCCCGCGGCGCACCGACTCCGCCGCTTGCTTGGGCCCGACCGAGAGCACCTCAACGTGCACGTCGTCCTTGCCCAGCTTCTCCGCGATACACAGTGCTGCCTCCACCGCGCGCTCGCTGACCTCATCAGCGGCGACCTCACCTGTGCGGTCCGTCAGACCAGTTTCCAGGTTCATGTCGCGGTCGCTGTAGGTGTCCGGGACTTCTTTCAGCAACACTGCAATGCGCACTGCGGCTCCTTATATATAGGGCAATCGAACGCCAAGCAGTCTATCGCGCGCGCATGTGCTGGTGCCTATCGACGCCCACTCACAGGTCAAAGCCGCCAAAGTCTCCAAAGTCAAAGCCGCCGCCGTCAAACAACCCGCCGCCGACGTCACCGCCAGCCGCATCGCCTACATCACCAGCGCCGAAGTCCCCGCCCATGTCTCCCGCGTCGCCGGCTGCAAAGTCCCCAGCCCCAAACTCGCCGGCCGATGGGGTGCCCGCCATGCCCGCAAACATGGCTGAATAAAACATCATCGAGCTTGCCGCCCACATGCCCGTCATCATGGCCGGGCCCCACCACGCGGTCGAATACCAGCCGGCAGGCACCGGCCGGCCCGCGACCGCACCACCCGGGTAGTAGTGCGGCGTAGCCGCAGAAGCGTGCGGCGACGCCGTCACCGTCGTGCCATCCTCCTGGCGCACCGTGCGCTCTTCGGTCACCCGGCCTGCGCGTCGTTGGCCCTCCAGCTCCGGGAGGGCAGGGCCTGCCGGCATGCCCATCAACTCGCGGGCAGCGTTGACGTAGTACAGCCCCTCCAGCGCGGACTCGCGCGCCAGCTGGGCTTGCTTCACCGACTGCGCGGTAGACAGCGCCGAGTTCGCCGCGTTGAAGCGCTCGGAGGCATCCGCGAGCGCTTGCGTCGACGCGGCATCACTGCCGGACAGGCTCAGCACCTGCGAGCCCAACCGGTCAGTCCACCGCTTCGCGTCCGCTATCGCGTCATCCAGCTGTTGCTGGTTGAGCTGCTTACGCGTACCGCCGCTGCTGCTGAGCAAATACGCGCCCACGCCGACCGCGGCGAGAATGAGAACCAGCGAAAACATGCAACCCACGTCCTTGATTAGCTACTCGTTTCTTACTCAGACCAACGTATTCAGGCCCAAGAAAGTTCCGCCCGCCACGGGTTTGGATTGCATTGGCGGCTGAGCTACACTTTTCCGGTAGCGTTTTTCGCGACTGGGAATGTCGTATAGTGGCTAATACCTCAGCCTTCCAAGCTGAAGACGCGGGTTCGATTCCCGTCATTCCCTCCGATGCCGGTGCCCTGTGGGGCACCGGTTTTTGCGTGGTTTTAGGGTTTTACGTGGTCTCGATTCTGCCCGGCAACTGTTTTACCCCAGGATGCGCCTGGATAAGTCGCTGCAAGTGGGGGATGAACTGCGCTTCCTGCGCGGCAGCCCATCCCACTCGGTAAAAGACCGCACCCCGGTTCTGTAACTCCTTTTCCCGGTGTCGTTCTCGGTTGAGCGCCTCCACCGGGTCACCGTAACCGCCGTGAGTTTTCTCCGCGCCATCGGCTTCCAGCACAATGTGACCGTTGATCAATGCGTCAGCCCAGGCAGTCGTGGTCAATCCCTGCGGATCCTCGATGCGGAAACCGACCTGGAACTCCAACCTTGCAACTCCGGTAAGTGCGCCATGGTCAATTGCATGGATGAGTGTGTCCCGCACAATTGTTTCCAGCGGACTCAGCGATGTGTCCGCGGAATGTTGGATTAATTCGCGAAACCCCCGGATCCCCTTCGCGCGCGGAAGTGTTTCACACCGATCCAGCAGTGCTGCCACCGTCAGCTCTGGCCACGTCCAGCGTGCAGACTCGATCTGTACAAGTGCTTCCAAACGCCCGTAGAAGCGGTACGAGTCGAACGGCGCCCGTATCACCGACACACGCCGTATGCCGTTTTCTGTGATGAAGTCGTCTTCTCCGAGCGTCGCGTTGTGAATAACTACCTGAGATGGGTGAATTATCTTCGCTTTTGCATGGCACTTGCTTGTATACAGCAGATCAACACGGGTGACCCAATGCAGGGTGCTCAGCCCCAAGACTCTGGCAGCTGCCGGACCGGTAATGACTGCCTTGCCCCGCTTGATTAAGGCAGTTTTGATAAACGCAAGTTCTTCGTTGCGCCTTTGCTGCGCGCTAGTTCCCCCAATCTTGGTGGCAGTATGGCCTACTTCCTGCAGAATCGCGGCCCGAGCACCGCAGGAAAGCGTTGATGACTGGTCTCCGTTTTTCACAAACCAGTCATCAGCGAAGATCCGCGCCCGATCCATTGGAGGTTGGCGGGGCCGAATTCTGTATTATGCGAGCTGCACGCTACAATTGCTTGGCGTGAGTTTGTGGGGTGCCCCAACACTCTGCTTTATCGCAGCTCACGTCGTGAAATTGCGGGGCGTGGCGCAGCTTGGTAGCGCACCTGCTTTGGGAGCAGGGGGTCGCAGGT
>ERZ1673749.274-NODE-274-length-69239-cov-51.853723_pt1 | contig 69239 bp, 69 predicted proteins | sample MGYA00580204_ERZ1673749 | MGnify/ENA primary metagenome ERZ1673749 (study PRJEB41218, sample SAMN15661745) | gut metagenome | host: Homo sapiens | place: Canada: London | collected 2015-08-20/2019-03-30 | study: EMG produced TPA metagenomics assembly of...
GCTAAAGCTTTCACGGAACCACGCGACTATCGCGTGGTTTTCTTGATACAATAAAAGAAAGCCCTCGTCTTTCGACAAGGGCTGGTCTTTCGTCTGCTGTTATGATTCATTGCTATTTCGCATAATCTGTTGCCCGTGATTCACGGATTACATTGACTTTAATCTGTCCGGGATACTCAAGTTCAAATTCAATTTGTTTTGCAATATCCCTTGCCATAAGCACCATATCATCATCAGATACCTGCTCTGGAACTACCATAACTCGAATCTCTCTGCCCGCCTGAATGGCAAAAGATTTATCCACCCCTTTAAACTGGTTGGTAATCTCTTCTAACTGTTTCAATCTGTTGGTGTATGTTTCGATCGTCTCGCGTCTTGCACCCGGTCTTGCTGCCGAAATCGTATCGGCTGCCTGCACTACACATGCGATCAATGTCTGCGGCTCAACATCTCCGTGATGCGATTCCACCGCGTTAATTACGGTTGAGGATTCTTTATATTTCCTACAAAGATCCACACCGATTTGAATATGTGACCCTTCTACATCATGGTCGATAGATTTTCCTATATCATGCAGAAGTCCGGCACGTTTCGCCATTCTGACATCTATACCGATTTCGCCCGCAAGAAGTCCCGACAACTGAGCCACTTCAATCGAATGCTTCAACGCATTCTGTCCATAGCTTGTTCTAAACTTCATACGACCGAGAAGTCTGATCAACTCCGGATGAATTCCCGGCACGCCTACTTCTAACGCTGCCGCTTCTCCTTCTTCTCTGATCATTGTATCGACTTCTTTCTGCGCTTTTTCTACCATTTCTTCAATTCTCGCCGGATGAATACGTCCGTCTACGATCAAACGTTCAAGTGCAATTCTTGCAACTTCACGGCGGATGGGATCAAATCCCGATAAAACAACCGCTTCCGGTGTATCATCAATAATCAGTTCCACACCGGTCAATGTTTCAAGTGTTCGGATATTTCTTCCTTCACGACCGATAATACGACCTTTCATTTCATCGCTCGGAAGCTGCACAACGGAAATTGTCGTTTCCGCAACATGGTCTGCCGCACATCTCTGAATTGCATTGACAACATATTCTTTTGCTTTCTTGTCTGCTTCTTCTTTCGCCTGTGTTTCCAATTCTCTGACCATTTTTGCGGTGTCATGCTTAACATCTTCTTCAACAGTTTTCAACAGATATTCTTTTGCCTGTTCGGAGGTAAGTCCTGAGATTCGTTCTAGTTCCTGCACACGTTTCTGATTCAGCTCTTCTACCTTGGCTTCCCGCTGACGAAGCTGGTCTTCTTTCGCCGTAAGCTTCGACTCCCGATGTTCTAACACATCAGAACGCTTATCAACTGCCTCTTCTTTTGCCAGCACTCTTTTTTCATAGCGCTGCAATTCCGCTCTTCTTTCTTTTGTCTCCTTCTCAAGATCATTCTTTGTCTTGATCGATTCTTCTTTCACTTCGAGAAGAGCTTCCTTTTTCGTTGTTTCAGCAGTTTTCACAGCATCATCGATGATTTCTCTTGCTTTTGCCTCTGCATTTCCGATTTTACTTTCTGCATTTTTTTTCAAACCGGAAATTGTGAGAAATCGAGAAACCATCCCAACTATCAAAGCGAGTGCCGCAGCAAGTATAATAGCGATCACTAAATCTACTTGCACAGGAGCACCTCCTTATTAAATTTTCATTGTACATATTACTTAAATACAACAGTTAAATTTTATACTGTTTTCACAACAATGTCAAGCATCGTCATTATAATTTTGTATCACTTGACGGACTGTATCATAACGAAATCCTTTGCGCCCCAGATAGCCGTATATTTTCTGCATTTGAGCTTCTTCCGCCTTATTCGGATCAAACTTTTTTTTTCTTAAAATTTTGCGGATTGCCTCTTCTTCTCCCATTTCTTCATAGCAGATTTCCATAGCGCGCTTTGCTATTTCCGACGAAATCCCTTTCTGCAGCAGCGCCGTGCCGATTTCTTTTTTACTCTTCACATTCTGCCTGCTCCTCACGAAGTTTTCCGCATACCGGACATCATCAAGATAACCGAATGACTTTACATATTCAATCGCCGCCTCTGTCACGTCAGACGGATACAGACCCTGACGAAGTTTTTCGCGAAGGGCAGACTCTGTTCGGTCCATATCCTCGAGAAGATGCATCGCCCTAAGCTTCGCCCTCTTCAAAAGCACTTCCGTTCGGATCTTTTCTTCTGTTTCCGGCGGGATTTCTTCCCCGATCCGAATTCCGAAACGGGAAACCTCTCCTTTATAAAGTACAAACTTAAATGTCTCATCTATATAAATTTTAAACTTCGTTTTTGTACATGGCTCTATTTTAGTGACTATCATTATTTTTCATCACCTTTTAATGCAAGATCGTCACTTTTCCCTTTTTTTTCTTTTTCCTTTTTCACTTCTTTCTCATCTTTTTCCGAAGAATCTGTCCCAAGTTGATAATGTTCTCTTACTTTCTTTTCCAACTCTTCCATTATTTCCGGATGAGCAGACAGATATGTCTTTGCATTTTCCCGGCCCTGTCCGATCTTATCGCCTTCATATGCATACCATGCTCCACTCTTTTTAACAAGATCTAACTTAGTAGCCAGATCAAGGATATCTCCTTCTTTTGAAATTCCTTTTCCGAACATAATGTCAAATTCCGCCTCCTTAAACGGCGGAGCTATCTTATTTTTCACAATCTTAATACGGGTATGGTTTCCGACCATCTCTCCGCTTTGTTTCAGAGTCTCTGTTTTTCTGACATCCATTCGGACAGACGCATAAAACTTAAGCGCCCTTCCTCCGGTTGTCGTCTCCGGATTTCCGAACATGACCCCGACTTTTTCTCTCAGCTGATTGATAAAAATCACAATACAGTTCGACTTACTGATAACCGGAGTCAGTTTCCTAAGTGCCTGTGACATCAATCGCGCTTGAAGTCCCACATGACTGTCTCCCATATCTCCTTCAATCTCCTGTCTCGGCACAAGAGCCGCAACAGAGTCTACAACGATAATGTCGATTGCGCCGGAACGTGCCATCGTCTCTGCAATCTCCAAAGCCTGATCACCGCTGTCCGGTTGGGAAATATATAGTTCGTCAATATCCACTCCTATATTCTTTGCATAGACCGGATCCAACGCATGTTCCGCATCAATAAATCCCGCAATACCGCCGCGTTTCTGCACTTCCGCAATCATATGAAGCGCAACCGTTGTCTTACCGCTGGACTCAGGTCCGTAAACTTCAATCACGCGTCCTTTCGGAACTCCGCCCAATCCAAGCGCAATATCAAGACTCAAACAGCCTGTAGGAACTGTCTCTACCGCAACATGAGCTCCTGATTCTCCGAGTTTCATCACCGCGCCCTTTCCAAAATCCTTCTCAAGTTTTGCTATCGCCGCATCCAGCGCTTTTTTCTTTTCATCATTTCCCGCCATAATAAAATATCTCCTTCTGTATAACGATTTTTAGTATCGAACAGTTGTTCGCTTCTGCTATTATAGTATTATACCCTCTTTAAATTGTCAACACTATTTTTGCGAATAATATATCCGAATATTTTTCAGCACGGTATAACCCCAAAATGCCGATCAGCCTTCATACAATAAATTTTCATTTAGGATATCATATTTCTATGCCTCCCACAATCCCATGACAGTTATCATTGCGCAGCTTCCACAGCCAGAACAACCGTACATAAAACAATTACCGGAAGTTCCAAAAGCACATTCCGGTATTATAAACATTCGCCAAGATCTCGGTCACACCCCGACTTTGACCCGTCGCTTATACAAAAATTCAGCTATGCACTTTTCCGAAAACATATCAAAACCCATTACCGTCATCGGAAATCACTATGCATAGCTGAATAAAATATTCATATACGAATCCCTTTATCTTTCCTCGCGGAAATAATTCAGTCCGCAGCTCTTTGGCTGTGCATGCTCCTTACTTCTGCGCATACTTGTGATCACAAGAACAAGTATCGTAGCAATGTACGGGAACATATCATAAATCTGAGCCGGAAGTCCGGGAATATTAATATACATACGCATGATCGTAAGACCGCCGAATACAAGCGCCACAAGCATTCCTCTTGCAGGACTCCATGTTGCAAAAATAACAAGCGCTACCGCAAGCCATCCATACCCGCTGACACAGTTATGCACCCATACGCCTGATGTTGTAACCATGCTCATATACATACCACCGATTCCGCAGATCCCTCCGCCGATCACAGTCGCCATATATTTATATACCGTCGTATTGATACCCGCCGCATCCGCAGTTGCCGGATCTTCCCCGACAGCACGAAGATTCAGTCCCACTCTTGTACGATTAAAAAACCATGTCATAAAAAGCGCTGCCGCGATTGCAAAATAAACGACCCAGTTATACCGGAATAAAAGAGGACCAAGCACCGGGATATCTGACAAAACCGGGATATCAATCCCTGAAAATGCTTTCTTCGTCACTTCAGATACCGCCACATAACCGCCGGCCTTCTGTCCGATATACTCTCCGAAAAAATTTCCGAAACCGGTTCCGAAAATTGTTAATGTCAGACCTGTTACATTTTGATTTGCCCGGAGCGTAATCGTCAAAAAACTGTAGATCAGTGCCCCAAGAGAACCCGCCGCAAAAGAAGTAAGAAGAGCTATGACAGAAGAAACCGCTCCGTTCGGGTTCCCGCCCGAACCGATCACTGCCTGTTCATAATAATACGAACCTGCCAGTCCCGTGATCGCCCCCATGAACATCATTCCCTCTACACCAAGATTTAAGTTTCCTGATTTTTCTGTCAGTATTTCACCGAGCGCTCCTAAAAGAAGCGGCGTTCCGGCCAATACTGCCGCAATAAATAATCCATTCAACGTATTAAGCATGATGTTCCTCCTTTCCTCTTCCGATCAACTTATATGTGATAAAAAACTCACATCCGAGCATAAAGAACAAAATAATACCAATCAACAGATCGGCCGCAGATGCCGGAATTTTAAACTGTGTCTGAATTGCGTTCGCCCCTCGCTCAAGCATCGCGATAAATACTGATACAACCAACATTCCCGCCGGATTCATTTTTGCGAGCCATGCAACTGTAATGGCCGTAAATCCGACGCCGCCTGCAGTTCCTTCCGTAATCGTAAAGTCCGATCCCGCAAACTGAAGCATTCCGACAAGTCCGCAAAGCGCTCCGGATAAAAACATCGTTCTGCGGAATACCCGTCCCACATTGATTCCCGCATATCTGGCAGTATTATTGCTTTCACCTACAACAGCAATTTCATAGCCTTGTTTCGTCTTATTAAAATAAATATAAGATACGACAACGAGAATAAGCGCTAAGATCCATCCCCAGTGCACTCCGAATACTTTTGTCAAACGCGCTCCCGGAACAAGCATCGCTATTTTCGGATAGCTGCTTCCCGGAGCTTTCCACGGGCCGTTCATAAGATATTTGATAAATGCCAGAGCAATATAATTTAACATCAGTGTAAACAACGTCTCATTTGTTCCCCACTTCGCCTTGCAGACAGCCGGGAGCAAACCGTACAAACCGCCCGCTACGATCGCCGCCAGCATCATAAGAATTACAAGTGGGATCTTCGGAAAAATATGAGCAGTAAAAAGACCAAACGCACCTGCCGCAACTGCACCTACCAAAATCTGTCCTTCCGCCCCTATATTCCAGAATTTCATTTTGAACGCAAAAGAAATTCCGATCGCCGTGATAAGAAGCGGAATTGCGATCTTAATCGTCTCATAAGAAACAGTCTTCGTTCCCCATGCTCCCTTTATCATGGAAATATATACCGAAAACGGATTATGTCCGAGCATCATGATCACGACAGCGCCCGTAGCCAAAGATAAAAGAAAAGCAGCCGCACGGATCATCCACGCTTTTTTCTGAGGAATCGCATCTCTTTTTACCATTCGGAACAAAGGCTCTTTCGCATGTGTCACATTGGAACTCATTCTGTCACCTCCTCTTTTTCTCCATCTTGTTCTGTACGGATCATCATTAATCCGATTTCTTCTTTTGTCACTTTTCTCGGATCGACAATACCGCTTACCTTTCCTCCGCACATAACCATGATGCGGTCCGAAAGCTGCATAAGCACATCAAGATCTTCTCCGATAAATACAACCGCAACTCCCTTTTTCTTCTGTTCGTTCAAAAGATCATAGATTCTGTAAGACGCATTGATATCAAGACCTCTTACCGGATATGCGACAATCAGAACCGACGGCTGACAGGCTATCTCTCTTCCTAAAAGAACTTTCTGCACATTACCTCCCGAAAGTCTTCCTACCGGAGTTTCCACGCCCGGAGTTACGATTTCTAATTCCTTAATCAGTTTTTCCGCAAGATCTCTCGGACTTTTCCGATCTACAAAAATACCTTTGTTCGACTTATAACTTCTAAGCATGACATTATCTGTCATATCCATTCCGGCAACAAGACCCATTCCAAGACGATCTTCCGGAACAAATGCCATTGAAATTCCTTTTTTGGCGATTTCATCCGGGCTTAATCCTAAAATACGTTCTTTTACCGCCCCTTTTTCTGATGATTCAGAATACAAAACAGATCCCCCGACAGAAGGATAAAGTCCCGCAATCGTCTCGCACAGTTCTTTTTGTCCGCTTCCTGCAATTCCGGCGATTCCCAGTATCTCTCCTGCATAAGCATCAAACGAAACATTATCAAGAGCCTTCACTCCGTCTCCGCTCAAACAGGTAAGATCGATCACCCGAAGACGTTTTCCGCCCCGTTTTACTTCCGGTCTTTCAATCTCAAGACTGATCGGCCGGCCGACCATCATTTCCGTAAGTTGATCCGGATCGGTTTCCGAAGTTTCCACAACTCCGATATATTCTCCCTTTCGCAAGATCGCAACACGATCTGATATCGCCATTACTTCATTTAATTTATGTGTAATGATGATGATCGATTTCCCGTGTTTTTTCATGTTTTTCAAAACAGCAAACAGCTTTTCCGTTTCCTGAGGAGTAAGAACCGCCGTAGGTTCGTCTAAAATCAAAATATCCGCGCCTTTGTACAGCACTTTTAATATTTCCACCGTTTGTTTTTCAGAAACCGACATATTGTAAACTTTCTTTGTCGGATCAAGATCAAAGCCATATTTTTGTGCTAATTCTGCTACTTTCCGATTGATCTCACGGCGTTTTAACACCGTTTTCCCTTCCAATCCCAACACGATATTTTCCGCTGCCGTCAACACATCCACAAGCTTAAAATGCTGATGGATCATTCCGATTCCGAGAGTAAAAGAATCCTTCGGGGAACGAATCGTTACCTCCTTCCCTTTTACATAAATCTCTCCGTAATCCGGAAAATAAATTCCTGACAACATGTTCATCAATGTTGTTTTTCCACTTCCGTTTTCACCGAGAAGCGCAAGGATCTCCCCTGTTTTCAGTTCAAGATCTACATTTTTATTGGCAACGACTTTACCGAATGTTTTCGTTACATGATGCATTTTTATTGCATACTGCGCTGCTTCTCCCAAATTTTTTTCCTCCTTCTTCTCTCCTGCCGTATCTTTCTCATTTCCTCATGAAATCCTCATAGAACAAAGCGGTATTCCGCTTAAAAAACATTTAATGTTATAAACAAAGCCGTCCGAAGACGGCTCTGTTTTCATTTTCCGAAGATATCTTCTTTCGGATTTATTTTTTAGAATTACTTTATACAATTACTGAACTACGTTACATCCCTCGATAATATACTGCCATGACGGTGCAGAAGCCTCTTCCTGTTCCGGGAAATGATCTCCCTCTGCAACTTCAATCTTCTCTCCGTCCGGACTTACTCCTTTAAGCGGACCGCCGAATACAAAAAGTTCTCCGTTTTTCAGCGCTTCCGCCGCTTTATCGATCGCCTCCTGCGTTCCCTCTGCTGCGATCTTCTCATTCAATGGAGACAAATAAACGGCTCCGTCGGCATATCCTTTGCACCAGTCAGCCGGAATTTCTTTTCCGTCGATCACTGCCTGAACAGCTTCTGTCACATAAATTCCCCAGTCAATACGAGGAGAAACTAAAGACGCATTCGGTGCAGCGGCAATCATATCATTATTATATCCAACCTGCCATACTCCATTATCCTCAGCTGTCGTTGCCGAAGCTGTAGAATCCGAATGCTGGGAGATCACATCGCATCCGCGGTCGATAAGAGCTTTTGCAACCTGAGACTCGATTGTCGGATCATTCCATGAATTTGTATACATAATATCCATTGTTACATCAGGATTCACACTTTTTGCTCCAAGATAGAACGCTGTATATCCGCTGATAACCTCTGCAAACGGATGTGCCGCTACGTAGCCGAGTTTATTTGTTTCTGTCTTAAGTCCTGCCGCAATACCTGCCAGATAACGTCCCTCATAAATAGACGCAAAATAATTATGGAAGTTATCCAGTCCTGAATCCGATGCCTGGAATCCTGTCGCATGACAGAACTGGATGTCCGGATACTCTGCGGCTACTTCTTTCACATAGTCTTCAAACCCGAAGCTTGTTGCAAAGATAATGTTGCATCCTGCTTCTACGAGTTCTCTAAGAGCTGTATCACATTCTGCATCTTCCGGCACATTATATTTGTTGATGATCTGGTCATCGCTCAATCCCAGTTCTTTCTGCATTTCCTTTGTTCCCAGATCATGATTGTATGTATATCCCATATCGCTCGGATCGGAAATATGTACAAATCCTACCTTGATTTCATCTTTCGGAATTCCTTCCGACGCCTCTTTTTTGGAGTCTCCTCCTTTGTCTTTGCCTGCGTCTGCCGCCGGAGCTCCGCACCCTGCAACGAGAGTGACTGCCATAGCTGCACACAAGAATGCGCTGAGCATTTTCTTCTTCATTGTTTTTCCTCCTTTTATTCCGTTCTTTTTAAAAGAACGATGCTCGTTAAAAAAGCTACCCACTTTTCAGAAATCCGTTCTTCAAATGGATAGCTACATACCTATATTACTATTCAAATTGTCAGAAGTCAATCCCCAACACTTTATAATCCTGATCTTCCACTGCCTTTTTAAGTACTTCGTCAGCAACCTCTTCTGTCATTTCAACAACTGCCGTGCCGGTTTCATGACTGACTTCCGCCTGTTCCACTCCATCCAGCGCTTCAAGAACCTTTTTCACTCTCGCCTCGCAGTGTCCGCACATCATTCCTTCGATTTTCATTACTTTTTTCATTGTTTTATTCTCCTTTTCTTCTTCAGAATTTTTCTTGTTTTTTTGACTTCTTTTTCTATCTTTAGAACCATCATATAATTTAAACAAATTCAGCCTCAGGGCGTTGCTTACAACACATACGCTTGACAGACTCATTGCCGCTGCCCCGAACATCGGATTTAATTTCCACCCGAAGATAGGAATCCAGATTCCCGCTGCGAGCGGAATGCCGATCACATTATAAAAAAATGCCCAGAAAAGATTTTCATGAATATTGCGAAGCGCTGCCCGACTCATGCGCACAGCGGCAGGCACGTCGCTCAACCTGCTTTTCATAAGCACAATATCCGCCGCATCAATAGCGATATCCGTTCCTGCTCCGATGGCGATTCCGACATCCGCCCGCGTAAGAGCCGGCGCATCATTAATCCCGTCCCCAACCATCGCCACTTTTCCTTCTTCTTTTAATTTTTTGATCACATCCTCTTTTCCATCAGGTAAAACACCGGCAATCACTTCATCTACACCCGCCTGCTCTCCGATCGCTTTTGCCGTACGCTCATTATCGCCTGTGAGCATGACCACCTTGATCCCCATATTTTTCAATTCTCTGACCGCCTGCGGACTGTCTTCTTTTATAATGTCTGCAACGGCGATTATGCCGATCAGTTCCTCATTCCTTCCGAAAAATAACGGTGTTTTTCCTTCTGATGCAAAACTTTCCGCCTGCTTTCTTACCGCTTCCGAAATAACAGTTCTTCCTTCTGCAAATTTCAAGTTTCCGCCGAAAAATTTATCGCCGCCTATCTCTCCCGTCAAACCATTTCCGGAAACTGCCGTAAAGTTTTTCGCTTCTTCTTTCGTCTGGATTGCTTCTTCCTCTGCCTTTTTCAAAATTGCATGCGCTAACGGATGTTCACTTTTCTTTTCAAGAATGTATGCATACGTCAGAAGTTCCGACTCACTAAAAGCCGAACCGGGCAAAATATCTGTCACCGTCGGTCTTCCTTTTGTGATCGTTCCTGTTTTGTCCAGCACTACAACATCAATTTTCCCCGTTTCTTCAAGAGAAACTGCTGTTTTAAATAAAATTCCGTTCTTTGCTCCCACACCGTTTCCGACCATAATCGCAACCGGCGTCGCAAGACCGAGAGCACAAGGACAACTGATCACAAGAACCGAGATTCCCCGTGCAAGAGCAAAACCGATCGTTTCTCCGAATGCAAGCCATACAATAATCGTCAAAACAGCAACTGCCATAACAACCGGAACAAACACTCCCGACACTTTATCTGCCACTTTTGCGATCGGAGCTTTTGTCGCAGCCGCATCTCCCACCATATGGATAATCTGAGACAAAGTTGTGTCTTCTCCCACTCTGGTCGCCTTACATCTCAAAAAACCGGACTGGTTTATCGTCGCGCCCGATACACAATCTCCCTCTTTTTTATCAACCGGAATACTTTCGCCGGTAAGCGCTGATTCGTCAACCGCTCCGCTTCCTTCGACTACAATACCGTCAGTCGGAATGCTTTCCCCCGGACGAACGACAAACAGATCTCCCTTTTGCACTTGTTCGATCCCGATTTTTACTTCCTCGCCGCCGCGCACAACAGTCGCCGTCTTAGGCGCAAGACCCATCAGACCTTTCAGCGCATCTGTCGTCTTTCCTTTTGACCTTGCTTCCAGAAGTTTACCGACTGTGATCAATGTCAGGATCATCGCCGCAGATTCAAAATAAAACTCATGCATATATGTCATTACTTCTGCCGCATTCCCACGCATCTGCGCATCTGTCATCGCAAACAGAGCATAAATACTGTAGCCGTAAGACGCGCCTGCGCCAAGAGCAACCAGGGTATCCATATTCGGCGCTTTATGAAAAAGTCCTCTGACTCCACTGATAAAAAACTTCTGATTGATCACCATTACGGCTGTTGTCAGCAGAAGCTGTATGATCCCCATTGCCACGTGATTCTCGCTCACAATTTCCGGAACTTTCCATCCCCACATCATATGCCCCATTGACAGATACATTAACGGAATCAAAAAACAAAGAGAGGCGATCAATCGCTTTTTCATCTCAGGCGTTTCCTTATCTTTTAATTCTCCGCTCTTTTCCATCCTGCCTGCTTCCTGTCCTGTCCTGCTTTCTTTCTCCGCCGCCTTATATCCCGCCGCCTCTACAGCTTCAATAACTGTCTGTGCATCGACAGCCCCCTCTACTCCCATAGAATTAGTCAGCAGATTTACAGAACATGACGTAACTCCTTCAATCTTTGATACAGCTTTTTCTACACGTGCACTGCATGCCGCACAGCTCATACCTGTAACTTCATATTGTTTCAACCGGTTTCCTCCTTTCGATTCTCAAACCCTCGATTCCATTGCCTTTTCAGAATCTATTTCATAAGTTTTCTCAAAACTGTTACAAGTTCATCTATCGTCTCATCTTTTCCTTCCCTGATATCTTCCGAAACACAAGTACGGATATGTTCTGATAAAAGAACTTTATTAAAACTGTTCAATGCCGCGGTAATCGCCGAAACTTGTATAAGAATATCCGGACAATACGCATTATTCTCCACCATTCTGCGAATCCCCCTCACTTGCCCTTCTATTCTGTTTAAGCGGTTTATCATCAATTTTGTTTCTTCTTCTGTACGCTTTTTTATCCGATGTGTACATTCCGGACATTTCTTTTCTTTTTCCATAATTATCCTCCGAATATATTTTCCGGCTTTTGCCTTTTCTCCCTCTCACCATCATACTTTAAACCTAAAATACCCATATGGGGTATGTATAAGTGCATTATATACCCATATTAGGTATATTGCAACTGTTTTTTCATCGAGATATAAAATTTCAGATCTGCATAACAACTTTATCTGTTTATAAAAACATCCATAATGAAAGAGCAACTAACTTCTCATCGAAATTAATTGCCCTTTTATCAAACGTCATGCAAGATTTTAAGCACCATTCGAAGCTCTTCTGCCCCGAGCTGTCCCGGCGCCGACGCTTTTTTGACCGCTCCGAATGTAAGAGCAGAACCAAATGCTTCACCGCAAATACGACTGACTACTCCTACTTCCGACATAGACATTGTAACGACCGGACACTTTGCATGCTCCCTCACCATCTCTTCCGTTGCCAAAAGCAGCGTAAGCACATCTTTTTTAGATTGAGGCATTACCGCTATTTTCACAATATCCGCACCACACTCCTGCATAAAGCAAAGCCTCGATACAATTTCTTCTTTTGGCGGAGTTTTTTGAAAATCATGGTTAGATGCTATCACTTTTACTCCATACAAATGCGCCGTTTCTACGATTGTATTTACCTCATCTGTCCCGGTAAACGCTTCTGCATCCACAAGATCTGCAAAACCCGTTTTTACTGCCATCTCATTCAGCTTTACATATACACTCTTTTCAATCTCTTTCTCCCCGCCTTCTTTTAATGTGCGAAATGTGAAAAGGAGCGGAATGTCTCCAAGCGTCTCTCTTAATTCTTCCATCATCTTTTCTGTCTTTTTAAAATCCAGAACATCTTCATACCAATCTGCGCGCCATTCCACAAGATCCGCCGTTTCTTTCGCTTTACAAGCTGCGTCAATAATATCGTCTCTCGTAATTCCGACAACAGGCACGCAGATTTTCGGGATTCCTTTTCCTATCTCTACCTTTCTGACATTTACCGTATTCATATGCTCTTCTCTCTTTTAACTATATTTAAAAATCTTAACCGCTTATAAAATCTCCTGCCACTCCTTTTCTTTAAAACCAACGAGAACCTTCTCATTTTGCACGAGAATCGGTCTTTTTACAAGCATCCCGTCAGAAGCGAGCAGTTCAATCTGTTCATCCTCACTCATATTCGGAATCCTGTCTTTTAACTGCATTTCTTTGTAAAGTTTTCCACTCGTATTAAAAAAGCGCTTCAACGGAAGTCCGCTTTTCCTCCACCACGTTTTCAGTTCTTCCGCTGTTGGTTTCTCTTCTTTGATATCTCTTTGCTCAAATTCAATTTCTTTTTCTTCCAGCCATTTTTTTGCTTTCATGCATGTACTGCATTTCGGATAACATACAAATAACATTTTCTTTCTCCTTTCGTTTGCTACTCTGACCTTTTCCGGTCTTTCATTTTGCTTTGAAAAATCTACCGATTTTTTCTTTTATAATATTTTGAATACAGCCGAATCTATTTAACAGTGTATCTCATTTTTCCTGCAGATACAATTCTTATTTTTCTTATTTTTACTCACATAAATATTGCGCTTTTTTTCTATTGTGCTAGAATATAATCGACTATTTTTTAACATTCAAATCAACGCGACATTTTCCAGCATGTTCCCATAACTTCCCGAAAGCCGGTGAAGCCCGATTCCAAGGGCTTTCCCGGGTTTTTCGCCTTTTGGGGAAGTTCCCGTATCTTGGCGAATCCCGGCGCATCTTGATGGCCGTGAGTAGTAAAACGAGTAGTAAAACGCGTTTTTACTACGCCGCGACGCGTCGCATCTCCTCCGCAGCCGTGCAGCCGTCCATATGGGCGTAGTACCCGAGCGTCATCTTGATGTCCTTATGGCCCATGATGTATTGCAGCGCCTTCGGGTTCATCCCGGCCTTCGCCATCTCCGTGCAGAACGTGTGACGCAGCGTATGCGGTGTCATGCCATCGGGAAGCTCCATCTTTCCCTTCTTCGCGTACTTGCCTCTCAGCCCCCTGAACACCCGGTCGTAATCGCCGCCGACCCTCGGCAGCCCGTCCCTGTTGAGGAAGATGAAGCCCGTTCGCCCATCGACGTTCAGGGGCTTCGCCTTCGGCCTCGATGCCATGACATGCTCGAACGCGGCCATCACCTCGTCGGTCATGTAGATGTAGCGCCTGCCGCTCTCCGTCTTAGGCTCATCGACCCGGTATCCCCCGCCGACCGAGCGAGCGAGCTGGTGGTCCACGAAAATCACCCTGTTCGTCAGGTCGATGTCCGCCTCGGTCAGCCCGCACATCTCCGATATGCGCAGCCCAGTCCCGAGGAGGATGACCACCTCGTCGATGTACCTGTGGTAGACGGCGTCCGACCGCATGAAACCGAGCAGCGCGTCCACCTGCTCCCGGCTCAGCGGCTCCCTCTCCGTCACGTCCCTCTTGATGACGGTCGCGAGCTTGAAATCGAACGGGTTCTTGCGTATGCAGTCATCGGCTATCGCCAAGTAGAACGCCGCCTTGAGCGACCGCTTGTGGTTGGAGATGGTGGAGTAGGCGAAGCCCTTGGATTTCATGCGCTGCGCCCATTCCTTCGCGTCTGACGGCTTCACGCCGCCTATCTCCCGCGACCCTATCGCATCCTCGAAGAGCAATCGCTTGAGCTGCGCCCTCGACCTCTCCGTCCCCTCGCGCACGTCGAGGCGGCATCTCGTGAACTTCGCGTAGAGCTGGCTGACCGTCATCTTCTTGCCGATGGGGTCTATCCCGTCCTCAAGGTCGCGGCGTATCTCGCGCTCCCTCTCGCGCAGCGGCCTGCACGGCCTCTTACCGGCAGGGAGCCTGTCGGTCTCCACCAGTCTCCATGAGTAGATGAACTTCGGCTTTCCGTCCCCGTCCGTGTATTTGAAGACATAGAGGCCGTTGGCCTTCTGGCTCTCGCCGGTGTTCAGTATCCTATTCTTGTTGTCTCGTCTTTTCTGTGACATCCATATATCGCTCCTTCCATATGGAAAGAGCCTTGGTATGCTACTGCTATTATAGCATAACCAAGGCTCTTTTTCATCATCTAAATCACGTCCGTCGCGTCGATGAACCGCTCGAACGCCTTGCGTTTGACCTGAACGCGGTTGCCGTTCATCACCACCCAGTCAGGCGGCGGCATCTCCGAGGCAAGGCGGCGCAACTTGCCCTCGCCTATGCGGAAGTACCGGGCCGCCTCCTCGATGGTGAGCGTGTACTTCTCCCATACGGGTATGTCCTTCGCACCCATGCGCCCACCTCCTCATCACGGCTCGAACCGCAGCATCGCGGCGAGCAGCTTTCCTTGGAGCTGCGTCTTTCTCAGGGTATCGACCCCGTACTCGACGCGCCCAAACTCATCGAGGAAGGCGTGCGTGCAGAGCTGGTCCATATAGCCGTCGAAATAGGCGAGGACCTTCTGCATGGCAACGGGGTCGCCTGAGACCGCCGCGACCATTACCTCATAGCTCATCATCACCAATCACCTCCTCTAAACGCGCCCTCAGCGCGAGGAGCGCCTTCGAGCGCCTGAATTGGACCGTGGAGCGAGGGCACCCAAGCTCCTCGGCGATGCGCCTGTCCGTCCACTCTGCGAAGTAGTAGAGCAGGACGATGGCTTGGTCGCCTTTGGAGAGGCCATGGATGGCCTCGGCGAGAACGGTATCCATCACCACGACCTCCCGGCCTACCACCTCGAATACGACCTCCTCCGATACGAGGTCATCTGGCGCGGCCAACCTGTTCAGGTCGCTCTCGTGCATGTCCGAGAACACGGTCTCCCATCGCGCCTCGCGTGCCTGTTTGCGAATGATGTCCGTCCTCGCGTTTCGAAGCGTCCTCCTGCAATAGGCGCAAAACATCTTGACGGCTGCCATCTTCTCTTCTTCTGAAATCATCGTGATTCCTCCTTTCTACAAGGAACACGATACGACCGTGCAGTTTGCCGAGAAAATAGCTTTTCAGAAGAACATGTATGTAGAAATTGTAGAGATACTTTACATTCAGGCATCACACGGGATTGGAAAGATTTGAGCGCCATTTGCCATTGATTGTCACAGATGGCGACTGACGACATCCGATACGCATCATCTGCCCCAGCTTCACCCTCTTGTTGGCAACTCGTCCAACGGTCTGCGTGTAAGGGATGCGGGGCACAGATAGGGTGCTCTGATATAATGCGGCATATGGGGTTACGGGCCATCCGCTTCCCCACTGCGTCCACAACAAGTAGAAAGGAAGATGACCATGGCGCAAGATTTTGGAGACGATGTAGGCGATATGCTTCTTCGCAACATCACTAGATACAGTGAAAAAGCGATTGGCCTAATCCTAAATGAGTATTTCAAGTCAGCCATCCGCGATTGGCAACAGGCGAAGCTCGAAGAAGAAGGCATGTCGAAAGAAGAGGCCGCGATAAAGGCCGAGGTCATGGCTTCTCGCGAGCATATCTGCATGCCATTTGGAAACTCGACCGATGCGGCCTATTTCGCACAGGTTGTGCGCGAGAACGGCACTTATGCCGCAGCGATGACCGATGACAATGGCAATGGGTATGTCCAGTTTGCCAAAGATGACCTTCAAAAGGTGCTGGAATGCACCGTGCAATTCTCCGAGGTCATGACCAATCTCAAATGCGGGGAAATCTCCGAGTTGATTGCAAATGGGAAACCTGTGACGCAGGATGTGTTCAAAAGCCTTAAGCCCATCAAAAATCTACCGGATTTGCCGAATGTGGATGGCATAGAGCTTAATCTACGTGATGTCACGCTTATCCCCGTGGCGATTCGCTTCACCGATACGCCAGATAAAGTCGAAGTCAGAACGTTCTCAGAACAGGACACCGCTGACCTCGATATGGACTCCGAGGTGTTCTTCTCCGGCTACACTCACGATGAGCTTACCGATATGGTCGGAAAGGCAACCGGCGAGGACTTCATTGTCGAAAGCGTCGGTGAACCCTATCAGGTCAAGGCAAGAATAATCGAACAGGAGTCTCGCGCAGCGGATTTTCCCGAGCAGACATATGATGACCGCGTAAACGATACCTATAACCACACCGAGGGTATACGCGACAAGGTGCTCAACGCCCGCGAACAGTGCCGCGATTTCGATGATTTCAAGGAACTCCTTGCCAAGGAGGACATCGGTGTCACGGAAGGCAAGAATGGCGAGTTGATGTTCTACGAAGCTCGTCGTGATGAGAACGGTGAAATCCTCGACCGTGGACCGAACAAGGACGGTCTGATGGACTGGGCCGTCGGAGCGAAGACCCTCCGGGACAGGTACAAGTGCGATGTGACTCACGACTGGTTTGAGAAGAACACGCCCAAGGAGCCGACCGCTAATGAGACCGCCCACGAGGTCGTTCCCCCGCAGAAGGACCTGAACCTCATCTGCAACGCGGTGCGCGGCGACCTTAAAGAGCGCGGCATCGAGACGTATGACCGTCCTGACGGCAAGATGGGGTTCCTTGTGGACGTGAAGCGCAAGCAGGACGTCATCAAGGCCGTCGAGACGCGTTTTCCCGGTCATGCATCGGAGGAACTGGGAATCGAGTTCTTCGACCACGGTCCAAGTCATGGGGCGTCGTTGGAAAACGTCAAGGACTCGCGTGAACCGCAAGTGACCGATGGTTCCCTCGACATGAACGGCTCGACTCCCGACATCAATCAAGGCATCGAGTCCCATGATGGCATGGATACTATGGTGAACACGCTGCGCATCGAGCGCGAGCAAAACGGCACCGAGGTTTCACCTTCCATGGTGCGCGAGCAGTCCGACCGTAGCCGCGAAAAGTACGACCTGAACTCTCAGGCCAAGGAGTGCCGCGCCGCGAGCAAGCAGCTCTCGCAGACCAACGACTCCCCCGACCGCGACATCTCCGACAAATTCCAGCAAGAGCGCTAGAAGGGAGCCTGATATGACCCACATGAACGAGTACCTGCCGGAGCGCCTTGCGGCGAACCCCTTGCAGGACATGGAATCCGACAGCGACATCGAGGCCATCGCCGACGCGGTGATAAGCGCCAGCGTCCTGCGCGATGAATGCGACGGGGACGCCGCTTTCAAGAAGAGCGCGAGGCAGCTTCTCTACGCCTGCCTCGGTTACCTGCGCGACTGGTGCTCATTGGAGCAGCGGACGGTCGGAAACCTCAAGGCGCTCCTCGACGCGGCGTGTCCCTCCGCACCGGGTTCAGCCGCCAACGACCTCGGGGACCTGTTCTACGAGATAGAGTCGGGCTGCAAGCGCGTCATCAGCGCGGACGGCATCACAATGAGTTGGGAGCCGACGGCTCTTGAGCGCAACGACGGCACCTGCCCCCGCGACACCAACGGCATCCGCCCCGAAGACGATTTCTGCCTCGGGTGCTACAAGCGCTTCGCGCAGGGCACCGCGCCGACCACCCGCGCCTCCATCGCCGTCTCGCTCTCCCGCGCCCTGCCGGGACGCGAAGGTTAGGAAGGAGGGTCGCTTATGGCTCAAGGCAAGGGAAACCCTGAAACCAACAAGAAGGTCGCGACCTCGGCCCTCGTGACCACCCTGCTCTCCGGTGTGGGTTTCTACCTCGGGAACCGATATTGGGAGGCCGTGGTCTCGTTCGGGGGCCAGTTCTTCGAGCACTGGGGCGACGGCTTCGCCGCCATGTGGCCCCTCATCGCCGAGAACCCGGCGCACATCGACATGTCACCCAACGCCATGCTGGCGGGCTTGACCATGTGCGTCCTCGTCTGGCTCTTCTGGCTGCGCTACGTCGCCTTCGTCGGAAACTTCCGCGCCGGTGAGGAGAGCGGTTCGGCGCGCTGGGGCACACTCAAGGAGGGTAAGCAGTTCCGCGACCTCACCACGGAGGACAACAACCTCATCTTCACGCAGAACTTCGGCCTCGCCCTGCACCGCCCCAAGTTCAACCCCGAACTCGACCGCAACCTGAACGTGCTGGTCGTGGGCGGCTCCGGCTCCGGCAAGACGTTCAACTATGTCACTCCGAACATCTGCCAGCTCAACACGAGCTATTTCATCACCGACCCCAAGGGCACGCTCCTCAAGGACGCGGGGTTCCTGTTCACGGACAACGGGTACAAGGTGAAGTCGTTCAACACCATCAACCTCGATGAGTCCATGCACTACAACCCTCTCAAGTACGTGAAGACGGACACCGACATCCTGTCGTTCGTCAACTGCTACATCATGAACACCAACGGCGACGGCAAGGCGGGAGACCCCTTCTGGGAGAACTCCGAGAAGATGCTGTACACCTCCCTCATCGCGCTGCTGCGCGACTGGTTCCCGCCGGAGGACTACAACCTGTCGAGCCTGCTGACGCTGCTCTCCATGGCCGAGGCCCGCGAGAACGACGAGAACTTCAAGTCGCCTCTCGACTTGCTCTTCCTCCAAATCGAGGAGGGCAAGCGCTACATCCCGAACGAGGGCGGCGCTCCCGCGCCGTCGATGGGAATCTCCGGCCTCTCCCGCAACTTCGGGACGGGCAACGCGACCGGAGACTCGGACTGGTCATGGGAGCCGACCAACCTCAAGCGCAACTCCGACGGCGTGCGTCCCGCCGACTGCGGCGGTCTGTCGCCCGATGAGGACTTCGCGCTGATGAACTATAAGAACTTCAAGGTCGCGGCGGGCAAGACCCTCAAGTCCATCATAATCTCCTGCAACGTGCGCCTCGCCCCCATCGCCACCGCCGGTGTGCGCAGCCTGCTCGAATACGATGAGATGGAGCTTGACACGCTGGGCGACCCGGACGCGAAGGTGGCGGTCTTCGGCATCCTCTCGGATACCGACAAGACGCTCTCCTTCCTGTTCGCCATCATGATGTGGCAGTGCATCGACCAGCTCTGCCGCAAAGCACTCACCGACTACGGCGGCAAGCTGCCGACTCCCGTCCACTTCATCTTCGACGAGTTCGCGAACATCGGGACCATCCCGCAGATTGAGGAGACCATCGCCGTCACGCGCTCCCGCAACATCGGCATCACCATCATCCTGCAATCCATGTCCCAGCTCGAATCGAAGTACGACAAGAAGGCGCAGACCATCGTGGATTGCTGCGACTCCACCCTGTTCCTCGGCGGCAAGTCGAACTCCACTAACAAGGAGATTGCCGAGATGATTGGCAAGCAGACCATCCACCAGATGACCTACAACGAATCCACAGGTCAGTCCTCAAGCGCTGGCAAGAACCTGCAAATCCAAGGCCGCGACCTCATCGACGCCGCTGAAATCGGCAAGATGAGCCGCAGGAAGGCCATCCTGCTCATCGCGGGTACCAACCCGCTCATGGACGACAAGTTCGACCCGCACACCCACAAGCGCTACTGCTACATCGTGGACAAGCGCAACCCCAAACGCTTGCACGACAAGCCCTTCGACTTCAAGCGCTACTTGGAGGGCGGATGCGAACCGTATGACGACCATGATGACAGCGCGACCGGAGAGAAGCGGTGATTTTCCGAGACACTTTCGCAAGCGGTTATAATCTATGTTGACTCGTCGGCGCATCTGCTTATCGCGTTGCGCCGCGCATGCGGCTCACGGGCAAGAAAGGAGAGGACGGTGAAAGGACATTGGAAGAACTCGTCAGGCTCGCCGCGAAGCCCATCGCCTACATAGGCTGCACGGTCATCTTCCTCGGCCTCATCTATCTGGGCATCAACCTTCGAGATGGGGCTAGGGCTGGCGGCGGGGAACTGAGGAAGGCAATCGCCATGATTGCCGCCGGTGCCGCCGTGACCGGGTTCGCGGCCATCTACGGCTTCACTGGCTTCTAGGCCACGTGTATGCCGACACTCAATAGACTAAATCAGAAAGGAAGTTACCAATATGCTCGATAACGCAGTGAACATGCTCACGCAGGGCGTGACGTTCCTCGGCGGCGTGCTCGTCGTCTTCGGCCTCATCAACCTCGGCATGACCATCAAAGACGGCATGCAGGGCGGCGGCGGCCAGCTCTCCGGTGCCATCGCCATGATTGTCGGCGGTGCCATCGTCGTGGGTGCGGCCATCTACTTCGGTCAGCTCAACACCGGTTGGGCTGGCGGACTCTAAGAAAGGGGCGGTGCCTATATGCTATCCGTAGCGGTACATAAGGACATCGCCGAGTACCAGCCAAAGGTCGTGGGCAAGATGACCGGGCGCACCCTCGCTTCAATCGCGGGTGCGCTCGGTTGCTCCGTCCTCACAGGCCTCTACATCTACTTCGTGTTGGGCTGGAACGTCGGCGATAACATGATGCTCATCTACGCCGTGAGCCTCCCGTTCTGGTGCTGCGGCTTCATCCGTCCGAAGGGCATGCCCTTCGAGCAGTTCGCCGCACTCTGGCTCAAGGCGAACTTCGGTGTGGAGCGCATCTTCTACGTTCCCTCTATGCAACTCAGCGGTCTCATCGCTTCACCCGATGGGAAGAACGTAAAGAAAGGAAGGGTCTATGGAAAACACTATCGAAAGCAATGCAGCCTCAAGGGAATCGAATCCTACTCCCCCCGAGCCGGACATGTCATCGCGTGACACCGACGCAGGCTTCGACATCGAAGATTTCGTCCACACTTCCGGCGAGGGCTTCGGCAACGACCGCCCAATGGACGCCGATAACGGCTCGGTCGATGTGGCGGCGCTCGGCTCCTTCGCCGGTGCTCCCACCGTTGCTGGCAAGAAGATGTCCCGCAAGGAGAAGAGGCAGGCAAAGCGGGAGGTAGCACGCCTCAAGAAGGAGGCGAAGCTGGCCGAGAAAGAGGCCCGCAAGAGCTACACGTCCGTGAAGTCCCAGCTCAAGGACCGCGACAAGGAACTAACCTCGAAGACGGCGGATGCCCGCCGCAAACGCGAGGGCGCGAAGGACGTGGTGAACTACATCGGCTACAACCGCATGTACCAAGACGGCATCTGCGAGGTCGAGGAGGGTCTGTTCTCCTCCTCCATTTCCTTCTCTGACACCAGCTATCACTCCGTGCGCGACGAGCAGCAGAAATCCATGTTCTCCGCACTCACGCGCCTGTACGACCAGTTCGGCGCGAACACGCTGGTCCAGATGAGCGTCATCAACACGCCGCTGCTCAAGGAGGAGGTCGGCAACCGGAAGTTCTTCGATGTCGCCCGTCAGGGAAACGACGCCGCCCGCAATGACGCGCAGGTGTTCAACGACATCCTGAACGACAAGGTTCGCGAGGGCGTGTCCAACATACGTCGCAACCGCTACCTGACCTACTCGGTCACCGCCGAGACGGCGGACGACGCGGCACGCCAGCTCTCCCGCATCGAGACGGAATCCAGCCGCATCCTAAACTCCATGGGGTCCAAGGCCCACCTGATGAACGGCACCCAGCGATTATCTGTCATCCACTCGCTCCTGAACCCCTACAAGCCGTTCTACTTCGACTACCAGAAGGACATCTCCGCCAAGCGCGTGCAGACCACCAAGGACTGCATCGCCCCGACGCAAATTGACTGGCGACCGGACGGCATGTTCAACGACTGCTTCAAGCTGGACAACGGCGTGTACGGTCAGGTCCTTGTCATGAAGAAGTTCGGCTCCGAGCTTTCCGACCGGGCACTTGCCGACATCGTTGACCTGCCGCTCCCCATGGCGGTCACATGGTTCGTGCAGCCCATGGACAAGTCCAAGGCCATCAACTTCGTCCGCACCCGCAGCGCGTGGATTGACAAGGAGATAATCGAGGAGCAGCGCAGCGCCGTGAACAAGGGCTACGACTTCTCCATCCTGCCGCAGGAACTCAAGTATTCCAAGGAGGAGACCGAGGACGTTCTTGACCACTTGCAGAACAAGAACCAGCGCCTCTACGTCTTCACCGGCCTCATCTACACTTACGCGGAGAGCAAGCAGCAGCTCGACGCTCAGGTCATGCGCATCATCTCAACCGCCCGCCAGAACTCCATCGAGGTGGACACCTACGACTACCGGCAGCGCCGGGGCCTCAACTCCGTGCTGCCCCTCGGCCACAACCACGTCGAGATAAGCCGCATGTTCACCACCGCGCAGGTCGCCATCCTCGTGCCCTTCGCGACGCAGGAGCTTGACGATGCCGGTGGAAACTACTATGGCCAGAACAAGCACTCCCGCAACCTCGTCATGTGCAATCGCAAGCGCCTGACAAGCCCCATGGGCTTCGTCTGCGGCAAGACCGGTTCGGGCAAGGGTATGTTCACCAAGACCGAGATGACCGGCACCATCTTCTCCAACCCGACGGACGAGATTTACGTCATCGACCGCGCCGGTGAGTACACGGCCATTGCCGAGCGCTACGGCGGCACCACCTACCACTTCGGCGTTGGCACCGACACGTTCCTGAACCCCTTCGACACGGTGTCCGTGGAGCACATGCCCCGCACCGAGCAAATCGCGTTCAAAATCGACGCGATGCTGGCGCAGGCGGGTGCCTCCGCAGCCGAGTCCGGTCAGTCCCTCTCCGAGGTTGACCAGTCCATTATCCAGCGCTGCGTGGAGCTTGCGTTCCAGCGTGCCGAGGAGCGCGGCGACGGCCTCCCTCCGACATTGCAGGACTTCTACGACATCGCCCTTGAGCAGCCCGAGCATCAGGCGCAGACCATCGCGCTACGTTACGAGCGCTTCGTCAAGGGGTCCATGGACTTCTTCAACCGCCAGTCCAACGTGGATTTCAACACCCGCATCGTGGACTTCAATTTGAAGGACCTGCCGGACTCCATGCTGGTCTTCGCCCTCATCAACGTCTGTGAGGCCGTGCGAAACCGCATGTACTTCAACGCGAAGCGCAACGTCCGCACGTGGCTCTACGTCGAGGAGATGCAGTCGCTCTTCGCCTACCCGACGGTGCTCAACTACTTCTCCCGCTTCTCCAACGAGGGGCGCAAGTTCGGCCTGCTGCTGACGGGCATCACCCAGAACGCGGTGGCGATGCTCAACAACGAGGCCGCGCAGAACATCGTGCTCAACGCCGACTTCATCATGCTTCTCAAGCAGTCCCCGCTCGACCGCATGCGTTGGGTGGAGCTGCTGAACCTCTCCGAGCAGGAGGAGGAGTGCATCGACGAGTCCGCCGAGGCCGGTGACGGCCTGCTCATCGCGGGCAACGCGCGAGTGCCGATTCGCGGCAAGTTCCCGTCGGGCAACGTGCTCTATGACTTGTTCAGCACGAACCCCAACGAGACAAAGGAGCTGAAAATCGGCTCCAAGAAGAAGGACGGCAAAGTTATCTAAGCCGGGAAAGGACGGTGAACGTCAATGAAGCCTTCTGATTTCGTATCGACATCCGGCCAAAAACAAGCCATGTCACAATCCGTGTTGCAGACGGAAATGACGGATGCCGTCAACACCGGAATAGTAGGACGCGCCGACAAGAGCGAGAAGTCGTTGAAGAGCGGTCTCTACTCGGTTGGCAAGAAGGCAGCAACGGGCGGTGCCGCCAGTGCCGCCCTCGCCGCCGTCACCAATGGAAGGAACGGCAAGACCGGTTCCGCATCTGGCGGGGCGTCCCCAAAAGGCAAGGCCGGAAAGGCCAGCGCCGCCGCCATGGTTCACGCCGCCGTCCATAGCGCTCTGGAAGGCTCCGAACTTGAGGGCGCTGATGACCTTTACAACAGCGGAAAGGGCGCGTACCGCGCCGGTCGCGCCATCGGCAGGCGCATCAGCGGTAAGTCCGGGTCCCTCGACATCAAGGGCGCGGTGAAAGGTGCCGGTAAGGCAGCCGCAAGGGGTGCGGTGAGCGATACCCTCCAAGGTTCAGAACTTGAGGGCATGGATAACGTCTATGACGGAGCGAGGGTCGGCTACCACGTCGCGAAAGGCGTGAAAAAGCACCTCGGCGGCAAGGACCCCCTATCATCGGACAAAAGCCTCGGCAAGCTCTCCGAGAAGAAATCCGCGAAGAAGGTAGCAAACACGGTCGAGGCGAAGCGCAAGGCTCAGGCCGCAGGGTACTTCAAGAGGAACGTCTATACCTCTGCGCATAATGTGCAGATGGCTAAAGAAACAGCCAGTGCAGCGAAAAGTGGTTTCCACCTCATCGCGTCAGGCTCGAAGGGCGGTTTCTTTGCTGCCATTAGCTCGCCTGCCGTTCTCCTCCTTATCGGGTTCCTCCTGATTTTCATTTTATTGGCAGCCATTCTCGGCGGTGGCGCTAATGATGAGATGGAAAAGAAAAGTATTGGTAGCTTGAGTGGCGTCCCAGCAGAGGTCGCCACATACCTAAAAGGTCACGGTTATTCAAACGAAGGCATCGCGGCGATTCTTGGAAATATGCAGCAAGAATCATCAATGAATCCGGGAACGTCTGGTGATGACGGATATGGAACCGATTCGTTCGGTCTGATACAGCTTACCGGCTCCAACAAGAACAACTTCCTTCGCTGGTGTGCCAATACCGGCAAGATATGGAACTCGGTATCCGCGCAGATGGAGTGGTCATTTTCGGGCGAACTCGGAACTGGGTATTTCGCTGGGGATTGGTATGATGCCCTCGCGGAAACATATTATGAACTCGAAGATGGATATGAGCCTCGTTTCGGTAGCGACTATTATCGAAATGGCGAGGAAATGAAAACCTCCAACGATGTTGAACTCGCCACATATTCTTTCATGGCATGCCATGAAAGACCGGGTAGTAGAAAAAGCTACAATGATGATGTGTCTCGTCTCGACAAGAGGCTCGAATACGCCCGAAACTTTCTCGCCCAATTGAATACCGGTCCAATTGGCGGCGGTCAAGATTATGTCAGCGCCGAGCAATGGCAGAAGGACATTGTAGATGCGTGCAATCGCGTCAGCTGGCCTGGTGCTTCCTTGTGCGCAACATGGACCAGCAATGTTTATCGCGCCGCTGGTTATCAGGTATGGGGAAACGGTAACAGTGTTCTAGGCCATCAAGGATATGGCGCAAGCTATTATCCCTCACGTGCAACAACGGACTTATCAGAAATAAAGGTTGGGATGCTGGTGTCAGCACAGTTTGGTTCAAATACCGCAGCAGGCAATACATACGGCCATGTGGGCATTTACATCGGTGACGGTATGGTCATGGACAGCGTAAACTCTGGCATTCGAACCATACCTCTTTCTGAGTGGGTCTCCCAGAACGGCAGAGGTTGGATTGTATGCGGTTACCCTTGGGATTGGCGATAAAAAAAGGAGAAAAAATACAAATGGAGAGCATTAAAACATTCATCAGAGAGCATCAAAAGGGGGCTATCATCCTACTCTTCATGCTCATCGTGTTCATTGGATGTTCCGCCGTCAGCGCCATCAACGTGGCTAAGCATCGTGCGGAGGAAGCAGCCGTACAGACAGATGAGGTACGAGACAAGGGAAATGCCTCCGATAATACCGACACCCCTCTATCTAAGGAACAGAAAGAAGCCATCAGCAACTACGATGATGAGACAAAAAACTTCATCGACACTCTTTCAGCTTCCGTATGGTCTGCGGGAGGTGGTCGTTACTCACTTCGCTTCTCCCGAGATTCGTATACCGAGTCTGTGAACGGTGAGTCCAACACCCATAGCTATGCCATCACTCGTATGGAAAAAACAGGAGACGGTTATGGTGGAACATATCGCACTATCGTCTTTGACACAGACACAGGTACTCATATCGTGACTTATGCGGATGGAAAAGGGTCTGCTGTACAGGATGTGAGTGGAAACATCGACAAAGATGATTCCTCCGTCATCTCAACCATCAAGAGCACATCCATGTTCGCCCAAAAAGATACCCCTTATGAAAGGGTCGAAACCGTCGAAGACATCAGCATCAAGGGATTGAATAGCGAGATAACAACACTTCTCGACGATAGCACCGATAAACTCATCGAAGAACTTAGCACGTGGTGCGCAGTCCATTATCCATCAGCTACCGAGGCGACATGGGAGAAGACTGCGGTCATTGATTATGAGACCGGCGTTGTCTCCACCAACTTCACCCTTAACACTGAGAACCCGGTCTCTATCGCCATCACATACAGCCTTTCTGACAAAGCTTATGACTTCGAGTTGTAGTGTTGATGACGGAGCAGAAAGGATTGAGATATGAAAGAAAATACAAACAAGACAATCACCCGTATCAAAAGAAGGCTCCCTACTAGGCTCAATCCAGCCATCATCCTTCTAATCGCCGCATCTGTCACGCTGCTATTTCCTCAACCAGTTCACGCAGCGCCATTTTGGGAAGTCGGAACAAATCTCAAGAATATGGTTTGCGAATGGCTCCTCGACATGTCATGTTGGGGATTCAACTTGTATAACGACATCGCCATGAAAATCGGCAGTTCCGACATGCTCTCGGCACCATTCGACTCCCTGCTTGGTGTTAGCACCTATGAACTCACGAAGACCATCCATCAGACAGCTGTAATTCCTATCGCGGAATCTATTCTTGCGCTCTTCATGTTGGTTCAGCTCGTGAAAATCAGCCAACGCATCGACGCGACCGCGACCCTCCCAGCTGTAAAAGACATCGTGTTTCTCGCAGTCGTCTACGTGCTCATACATTGGTTCATTGTCAATTCGCTCGACATCATGCAGTCCATTTACAAGATAGCCGTTGACAACATCATTCCAGAAATCGGCACCGCTCAGAGCAATACAGGATTTTTCAATGGTGAACTTACCACTTCGAACATTCCTGATTCCACTTGGGATGAACTTACGATAGGAGGTTGCTTCTTAACGCTCTGCGCGTCTATTCTTAGCGTTATCGGAGGAGTCGTCGCCTACATGGTCGCATTCATCGTCGCTTATGCCCGTGCTTGGCAAATCTACGCCATGGCGGCATTCTCCTCCATTCCAATAGCCCTTCTGGGATTCGATGAGACCCGGCAGATGGGAATCGGATTTCTCAAGAATTTCGCAGCCGCCGTCCTCGCCGGTGCAGTGATGATGTTCCTTCTCGTTATCTATCCTCTCGCCCTCAGTACAATGACAACTGCAAGTGGTGTTACGGGAGGCGCATCCATTCTATTCCTGATTTCGATTCCGGCCGGTGGAACAGCAAGTCTGGCCTCGGCATCAGTTCTGATACTTCTTGAGTTCCTTGCCATTACATTTCTTCTCATCATCGCCCTCATAAAGTCCGGCGCTTGGGCAAAGGAGATTTTGGGCAGTTAACCACTTACCGAGAAATCAACACCATCAACCGAAAAGGGACGGTCTTTCGGCACCGTCCCTTTTCTTTAATAATATATTATTGGGCAATCGCAAGAGCCTTGGAAAGGAGCCGCCATGCCAAACTACAACGACGCACAGGGGGTCGCCGACCTCCTCTCCCAATTCGACTTCAATATCATCAGCGAGGGTCCGGGTGACTTCTCGACCCAGCACCGCAAGTACACCTGCGAGTTCAGCAAGCCCGGCATCGAGTCCTTCACCACCACGTACCAGTCCAACCCTGATGTCCACGGCCAGCCGACTGCGACGGATGTGTTCGCCGCGCTGGCGAGCGACGCGCTCGCGGTCGATGGCCGTCATATCGACGACTTCGCCGATGAGATGGGATTCGAGAAGCCGTCTCAGGCCATTCGCGCCTACGAGTCCTGCCGCAAGACCCTCGACTGGCTCAAGAACGATATGCAGCTCATGACCTCTGAAATCTCCGACATCGCGGAGACCCTTGACAACGAGCTTGATGAGGTAAAGGAGGAGGTCGAGCGCGTGCAGGCGGAGCGCAAGGCAAAGCATGAGTTCGAGCACCCGCCAGTGCCAGAGGGATTCACCTCCATCGAGGACTTGCAGGCGAGCCTCAACCTCGGCGAGTACGGCGACCGAATCACGGACTACACCGGCAATATCGGAGATGCCTTCAGTGAAATCGCCGATGGTGCGGTGGACCTCTACACCCACGACATGCTCAAGTGGCTTCCCGATAACTACGAGTGGCTTGAGGAGGCGGATTTCCAAGGCCTTCTCGAAGGCTGCAAGGGCGACCTCATCAAGATGACCCAGATGGCCCAATACGAGTGCTTCACGCAGGACATGTACAGTCATCAGGAGGACATCGCCAAGTACGCCGCTCTCGAAGGCCTCGCAGCCGAAGGCGTGTACGCGCTGGCAGATGAGGTTTACGACGATGTGTTCGACGGCATCACCATCGACTTCAATGACAACAACATGGACATCGAGGACTTCGCCACCGAGGCGCAGACCGCGATTCAGGATGCCATGGATTCGCCACTCTACGATGCCCTCGGTTCAAACGATGAGATTCTTGAAGATGGTGAGCTGAGTGGCGACTTTGAGGCAATCAAGGAATCCGGTTACGATTTCCCGAATCCCTGCGCCATGAGCGCCGAGGCGGTCCGCACGGTCAACGAGAAGGGCTACGAGACCGCGTTCAACGAGTTCTGGAAGGAATTCATGCCAGATAAGGGCTACGAGGTCCCGACCGTCTCCGAGGCTGCCCAAGAGAGCCGCGAGGCATCGGGCAAGCTCGAACAGGACAGTCATGACGGGCAGACGCCCGAGCGTGAGGATGAGCGTGCCGATGGGGACGCTGAGCATTAGATAAGACGATGACCGGGCGGCGCGGGTTCTTCTCGCCCGCCTTTTCACATGAGAACATCGGGCAGGACGCCCGTTAGGAAGGAGCATGGATATGGATAAGACACCGAAAGAGCGCATCGTCTTCGATGAGGGCGTGTATTACGGCGACGAGGGCAGCGAGATTTCCATCGAGGACATCACGAGCCGCGAAGGCATCACCGTGGAAGAGGTTCTTGATAGCTATACCGAGGAGGAGATATTCGAGAACGCGATGAACATGATGGACATCGACCGCTCCGAGGAACTTGCCGGATTGAAGGCGTTCCTAGACGGCTCCGATAGCCCGCTGTCCTCATACGACAATCCACTCGGCGGTAACCGCATCATTGCGCGAGGCTCCATCGGTCGCTGGGATGGCACGCGCCATGGCATGACCGCGTACAGGGATTTCGATGACATGATGGGCGGTCACGACTCCGTGTTCAAGGACTGCGAAATTGGTAAGGTCTGGGATGAGAACGGCAGCCTGTTCATCCACGGTTACCATCACGACGGCGGGGTCGATGTCGAGGTCCGCCAGCTCACCGATGCCGGTGAGGAGGCACTGGATGTCATCGAGGACGCGTGGGTCGGCGAGCCGTTCACCATTAACGACAAGGAATACGACGGCTCTTGGGAATCAGTGAACGCAGCGATGCGTGAACTCTGGGAGAACCCCGCCCTCTGCCCCTCACCGCGCTATATGGAGCTTGCATTCGGCTGCCCCGCAGTGGAGTACGAGGCACCAGTCATCGACCCGCTTCTCGAAACCGCCGAGTTCACATCATCCGCCATCATGAGCGCCGAGGTCGCTCCGGGTGCCGCGAGCGCGACCGTGCATGATGTCGCGGGTGTTCCCTATGAAGTCCCCGCAGATGTCCTCAACGGGTTGAAGGACGCTGTGCGCATCTCGGACCGCGCAGCGACTACCACCCTCTTCACCTCCCTCACCATCGCCGGATGGACGCAGAAGGGCGATGAGAGCGCCAAGGCCAGCCCGGTGAGCCTGAAAGCCGCCGCAAAGGAGGCACGCGAGTCATCTGCCGCGTTGGCTGCGCATGGGGCTTCCACCATCGACCTCGAACATGAGGTCGATAACGCCCAGAAAGCATCGGAAACTTTTTTCGATGCCGATGGCGACCGTTAGAAAGGAGGCGGCTCTATGGATTTCAACGACGCGACCGCGCTCATGCGTCTTGTTCAGGCAGTCGAGAACGACCCCTATGTATCGAGTGGGGCCGGTGAAGCCCTCGCGGACAAGGTGCGCGAGTTCATCGAGGATGAGGCGGAATTGGGCGGCTGGTACACTGAGCTGATGAATGCCATCGGCGAGGGTGAACCGACTTTCAGGGAGTGCGGAACCTTCACCGACCACGGCTTCGGCTTCCATGCGCAGGACGGCACGAGGACGGATTACGTCATAGGATGGCCCTTTGAGGACGGCGGTTGGGCCGTCCTCACCGGCAGTTACGACCTTGAGAGCGATGAGCTGGCGGACTACCATCTTCCCGAAGATTACCTGAACGGCCTGCTGTCCCGTTACGGCTACTCGTCGCTCGCCGACTTCAAATCCGTCAACGGGGAGGCATGGCGCGACGCGCTCACGGGAATCATCGCCGGGAATCAGGAAGCGAATCGCTTCGAGGTTCCCCATCTTTTCCCCGACCCATCAGCCGCAGAGCGGTTCTGCACTTATCAAGGCGTCCCCGGCGACCTGCTACGCCCCGCCATGGAGAAGGCACGGGCCGAGTACGAGAAGGTGAAAGCCCACCAATCTCCCGAGAAAGCCGTGTCCCTCAAGGGCGAGGTGGAGACGGCCCGTGGCGCTTCCGCCGCGATGGCCGATAACGGAAACCATTCAAATCGTGGGCAGGACGCCCGCTAGGAAGGAGGATTGTGACATGAAGGGCATGCTCATCCCGACAAACGGGAACCCGGTCGAAATCGACATCGAGGTCGATGAGACGGGTTCCACGTTACACGACCTGCAACGCCTTGTCGGTGGGAACATCGAGTCGTTCGATGTCATCTTCGGCGAGGGCACCAGCCTCTACGTCAATGAGGAGGGCCTGTTCACCTGCCCGCCCAACCGCGCGGTGTACGCGACGAAGGGCATGGAAGAGGCCGGGTACCTCTCCATGATGGATTACAGTTCACCGGTCAAGGAGGGAGAACTGTAATCCATCCTCTGCGGCGACCTCGTGGCCGTCGGGTTCGACTTCGAGACCGGAGAGAATCGCGACCTCTCAGCCGATGAGATGTCCCGCGTAGCCGACTACTTCACCGAGGTCAGCAAACCCGGCAGCGGCATCGAGGAGGTCATCGCAATCCGCACGGGACAGCGCCGTGAGGAAGCCCGCTCGGAGGATGGCCGCGTCACCCTCAAGGGGGAGGCTCAGGCATCACGTGCCGCCTCCGAGAAGCTGGCAGAGGGACGCGACACCGGCTCACCGGCACTCGACGACCACTCCATCGTGTAGATATATAGAAAGCCATCATGGCAGAAAGGTAGGAAAACACCATGGCATATGACAAGAACATCCCCGACGTGCTGCAACTACTGCGCCTCGACCTCGGTAACGTCGATTACACTGTACCGCGCGACACGACCATCGCGCGATACACCATCGTCGGAGACTACTTCCCCCGCTACTGCATCGCGGATGTGGCCGACGATGCGGACACCATGGACATCCAAGGCGCTATTGAGGAGACGATGCACACCATCCTCGACTATGGCGGTACGCCAGAGGATTTGCGCACCGCCATGGGCCTCGTGCCCGAGGCGGAAATCGACTCAGACATCATCGAGTCCGGTGAGTACGTCCCCGTAGACCTCGGCTACTGCCTCGACGGGCAACTCACGGGTTTCGAGGTGCTTCCACTCGATGAATGCGACATCAAGGACGTGTTGAACGGGCACCAGATTGAGAACGTCATGACGGCGCTCAACAACTTGCCCGTGAACCTGCGCCTGCCAGCAGCCAAAGTCCTCTCGCAGGGAGGCTACACCGAGTGGCAGGCATACCAAATCTGCAAGGCTTTCGAGGTAGGCGTCGATGCGGACGTCATCGCGGAGCGCATCGCGAACCCGGTCCTGAACCATGCCCAGATGCGCGAGCTTCGCCGCATCGCCGTGCATACCGACTTTGCCGACCACGATGCAAGCCCCTATAAAAAGGATGTCTTCAAGACGCTCTCGAACGGTGAGTACACCGCCGAGCATCTACATCAGGCTCGTGAGCTTATGAAAACCACTGCCATCCATGACATCGCGTTCCCTCGCGACTGGCTGAAACTCGACTCACGCCAAATGGAGGTCGTGCGTCACTCCCTCAAGTCCGATGTCCCCATGGACGCTTTAGAGGAATACGCGGACGGCACTTACACCGCCGACCACATGAATGTCATCACCATGGCGCTCACCGAAGGCATGGAAAAGCCAGGAATCGAGCGTCTGATGAACCATGACCTCTCCATGGAGCAGGTCTGGGGCTTCTATTCGGCCATCTCGGGTGGTCGCTTCACGAGCGAGCAGCTTGACGTGCTGTGCGACCCGACCAAGCCCGCCGAAGTCATGAACGCCATGCGCACCGGCATGACCTATGGACTGGATACCCAGACGGTGACGCGCTTCGCCGACGGCACCTTCAAACCCGGCCAGATGGAGACTATCTATCATGCCGCAGCCGACAAGAAGTGGGTCACAGATGAGATTCTTGATGTCATCGCCGACCCGCGTTACAGCGCGAACCAGATTGGCGCTCTTCATATCAGCGCCGCTCAGGGCGCGACCCTCGACGAAATCAAGCGCGAGAAGGAGGTCATGGGCATGTCCATGAACCTCAAGGACGATGCCGCGAAGTCCGGTTCCGTCCACGAGGCAGCCAAGGAATCCCGCGAGGCATCCGCCCAGCTCGGCTCTGAGAGCCATGGCGATAAGGCCGTCGAGCGCGAGGAGTTGGAGTAGAGAATAAGCGGTTTTCCACGCTTTCAATGGCCGGAGGGTTCTCAACCCGACCCGCAGGCTGTTGGAAGGGTGGAAAACCGCCCCAACTATACATATTGGAAACTATCAGACCACAAAGGAAGGAGGCCATATGCCAGATGAGATGAACAAGCGAGAGGTCATCCTGACCATTCGCGAGTACGAGAACTCGGTGGCGATGCCCGAGGGCGAGCGCGTCACCTACCTCGACCCGCGCGGCGGGGTGCATCTGAAAGACGGCGACGATAAGGCATCGGATTACACGGGGCACGCCGCGAAGTGCGCTGAGTACCTTCGCTTCGGCGATGAGGTCGATGCCGTCACCTGCGGGGAGTATCCCCGTTCCAGCGCGGTCAAGTTCTGCGATACGCCGGAGCTGTTCGTGCAGGCCGGGTTCCGCCCGCTGCCGATGCTCTACACCCAACGCCACCTGCGCGATGCCATCCGACCGAAGAGCAGCTACGACCCCCACCGCCATGGACTCACCGTTGAGCAGATGAAGCGCCTGCCCGAGTTGATGGAGCATCCCGTGATGCTCTGCGATAGCCCCGCCCGCGAGGACACCATGCTCGTGGTGCTGCGCGATGTGGATTGCGATGACCTGCCGCTCATCATGGCCGTGCGTCCCGATGGGCGCGGTTATTACGAGGCTGGCGAGATTGAGACCAACTTCATCTTGGCTGTCTACGGTAGGACGAACTTCCCCCGCTACTTCGACAACCTCATCACGCCCGATAGGGTCGTCTATTATGACGAAGAAAGAGGCCGGGAACTCAATGCACTTGCGAAGCTACACTTGCTTCGGAGCCACATCGTCGAACCCGACCTCAATAGGACTATTATACGCTGCCCGCAGTGCATAGTCAAGAGCGAAACCGCAGGTCAAGAGGGTTATCGGTTGGAATCGAAGGCCAAGGAGGCCCGTGATTCGAGTGCGAAGTTGGCAGGAAAAGAGCACAGTGCCACTCTTGAACATGACCATGAAGATAGGTAGATGGACGTGATGAAGGATATATCAGAAATCGAGGGATATGAGGATGTCGTCACATGGTGCCGTGACTTCTTCTCGGCTACGGATTCAATCCATGCCGACATCGGCGTATCGCCACTACTCTACCGTTCGGAACGTAACCTCCTGATGTCTCTGGTCTCATACCTATTCGATTACCTCCCATCGGAGGACCTGACAACGGATGCCTTGCTGACTCTTCTGTCCATGGCGGAGACTAAGCCCGATGATTATGGATGGAAATCGCCATTGGACCTTCTCTTCATGGAACTTGAGACGGGCAAGAGATACGCGGCCAGACCTGACCGCGAAGAGCCTATCGGACTATCGCGAAATCTCCTACCTGCTGACGATTCCTACCTTGTCCAGATACCCTCCCCGCTCAAGCGGCGCGACGGCTACAAGCCATCTGAGTGCGAATACTTCCCATCACCGGATAAGGACTTCACCCTCCGATGCTGGCTCCCCGTCAAATCGCTCTCCCGAGTGGACTTCGCGCTCATCGTCTCAGACTTGACGTGCCGGACGCTCGACTTCAAATACCGTGATGTGTCAGTAGCTCATCCTCTCATCACCGATGAGGATAAATCTATCGCGAAACGCCATAAACCCTTCGGTTTCAGAAGGGACAAGAGACAGAAAGGACAAAGCCTATGAAACTGGTAATCGCTGAGAAACCGATGCTCGCACGCGACATCGCACGCGCCATCTGCGGCAAGGAGGTATCGGAATCGGCGCGGCTGCCCATCTCGGGCAACGGGTACACGGTCATCGCCTGCGCCGGTCACCTGCTCGAACTGGTGGAGCCGGATGCAGTGAACCCCGCATGGGGCAAACCATGGTCGTTGGACGTGCTGCCCATCCAAATCGACGATTGGGCGAAGGAGCCGACCGAGGACAAGAAAGACTTGGTGGAGCGCATCGACTCGCTTTTGCCGGAGGCCGAGTGCGTCATCAACGCCGGTGACCCCGACGATGAAGGCCAGCTCATCGTTGATGAGGTGTTGGACTACCTCGGCTACGAGGGAGAGGTGCTGCGCGTTTACGTCAACGACAACATCGAAAAGAACATCGTCAAGGCGTTCGAGCGTCTGGTACCCAACGAGCAGTGCCGCCCTGCCGGTGACGCGGCATACGCCCGCCAGATGGCGGACAAGTGCTTCGGCGTGAACGAGACCCGCCTTGCCACCAAGCGGCTCGGGGGCCTGTTCTCCGTCGGTCGCGTGCAGACCCCAACCCTCGGATTGGTGGTCAACCGCGATGAGGCGATAGAGAACCACGTCACCCGGAAATATTACGAGCTGACCGCTACCGGCAGCTGTGCAGACGCGTCGGGAGCACCGGTGTTCAAGTTCAAGCCGGACAAGGACATGTTGGCCGGTGAAAAGCACGTCTTCGACCGCGATGTCCTCGATGTCATCAAGGCGAAGCTGGACGGCTCGGGTATGTCCTTCTCCACGGTCATCTCGAAGAAGGTCGAGAACCCTCCCCTGCCCTACAACCTGACGGTGCTGCTGTCCGACATGTCCCGCCGCTACGGTTTCTCCGCATCGAAGACCCAGCAAATCACGCAGGACTTGCGTGATAAGTACAAGGCGATAACCTACAACCGCTCGGACTCCCAGTACCTCAAGGAGGAGCACTTCGCGCAGGCACCGGTGGTGCTGGCGCAGGCCATGGAGAACGTCGGGGTAACATGGCCGCTCGACTACTCCATCCACTCCAAGGCGTTCAACGAGAAGAACGTGACCGCTCATCACGGCATCATCCCGCAGGAGGTCAGCGCCCCCGTGGCCGACATGACCGGGGATGAGGCCAAGGTCTACACGGCCATCGTGGAGCGCTACGCCATGCAGTTCCTCCCGTCTGCCACTTACGATGTGAGCACCAGCGTCTTTGCGGTCGATGGCGGGGAGTTCCAAGCCGTCGCGCGGCGCGTGCGCGAGGCCGGTTTCAAGGCCGTGTTCGGCAACGTCTCCGATGAGGACGGCGATGACGCGGCATCCGGCAACCCTTGGATTGACGAAGGCGACCATCGCCTTGAGCGCATCGAGTGCGCCGTCACCGAGAAGGAGACCGCCCCGCCCAAGCCCTACACGGAAGGCACGCTCATCGCCGACATGGCCTCCATCGCCAAGTACGTCACCGACCCGGAGGTCAAGGCCATCCTCAAGCAGAAGGACGACGGAAAGAAGGGCGAGCACGGCGGCATCGGAACCACGGCCACCCGCGCCTCCATCATCGAGAAGTTGAAGGAACGCGGGTACCTTGAGGACGTGAAGGGCAAGATTCGCTCCACCGAGAAGGCCCGCGCCTTCTACCATCTCCTCCCGCCCGAGATTCGCGGCGCGGACGTGACCGCCCGCTGGTGGCTCATCCAGCAGGACATCGCCGAGGGCAACACGGATGTGAACGCCCTGCAACAGAGCGTCATCGAGGTCTTCAAGGGCCATCAGGACACCGCCTACGTCGGTGCGAGCATCGCGCCCAAGGCCACGGTCGTGGGCAAGTGCCCTCTCTGCGGCGCGGACGTGGTGCAGCGCAAGTCGAAGTCCGGCAAGGCCTTCTACACCTGCTCCTCGAACAAGAGCGAGAAGCAGGAGGACGGGACTTGGAAGCAAGTCGCGGGCTGCGGTTTCAAGCTGCTGGGCTGGTGCGGCAAGATGTTCACGGCGAAGCAGGCTGCATCGTTGCTCGAAGGCAAGGCGGTGAAGCTCACCGGCTGCATATCCAAGACGACGGGCAAGACCTTCGACTGCAAGGCGAAGCTCAAGAAGGACGGTACGATAGAGCCGATGTTCGATAGCAAGCCCAAGGGCAAGTACAACAAGGCAAGGAGATAGCACATGGACATGGTGAATGACGGCAAGGACATCCACCTCGACACGCCGCAGGCGGTCAAGGAGGCACTGGCTTCTGGCAAGGACCTCTACAACCCTCAGACCGGCGAGTTCTGGTGGGAATATAACTACACGGGAAGCATCGCCAATACATACGTCCACCTCGACGACCCGAACCTGCTGGCGGTCATCGACAATCCCGACTTCGACCTATACGAGGACATCGTGGGCGGGTTGAACTACACGGGTTACATCACCGACAGCATCGAGACCATCATCGAGGACGGCGAGGAGAATGCTCCGCTAATCGACCCGCGCGATGAGGTGTTCGCTCAAATCGCCTCCGAGGACGGTTGGGTCATCGCGTCCCCCGAGAACGTGAGAAATGCCGTGCAATCGCACATGGCTGAACATGGGGCCGATGCTCCCGGAAAGGAGAAAGGCATGGACAAGACCGCAGAAATCGCCGCGTGGAAGGAGAATCACGTCCCCATCGACCGCAACGGTGATGACGCGCTCGTGATGCACAAGATGGCCGACGGCAGCCGAGAGTTCATCGTGGCGCACGGCTATGATGAGGAGACCGGGCACTGGGGTCACGGCACCTACTACGATTCCCTCGCCAGCGCGGCGGCAGACCTTGAGAGCCGCACCATCTCCGACGCCGGTGAGGAGGTCATCTGCCCTGACTTCTGGTACCGCGCCGACATCGAATCCGCCCTTGAGAACGCCGGTCTCGAAGTGAACGATGCGAACGTGAATGCCACGCTAAAAGAACTCGGCTTCGACAACGGATGGCTTAACAGCAATTTCCACGACCGCCTCGCCGAGATGGGCAACGAGATGATTGCAGATGCGGTGGACAACATCGAGCCGAACGGCGGCGACGGCGATTCCCCCGAGGCCTTCGTCGATAGGGGCATCTCCCTGAAAGCCGAGGCCGAGTCCATGCGCAGGGCATCTCAGGCGCTCTCCGCCGACGGCTCTGTCGATGAGCGTGAGCCTTCCTTCATCCCCGACCTCTCTTAGGAGGCACCGATGATGGACGTGAACTCGGGGTACATCGGCCACTCGATGTCACGACGCGCCGCCGAGGCTTACGAGGACGGCGAGATGCCCAATAGCAAATGGACGAAAAAAGCCATGGTCGCGGCCATCCAATCCTATTGTGATGAGTTCGACATGTCCTTCGACCCCGATGTGCTCAAGGGTATGCGCAAGGATGATATGTTCGAGCGGTTCTTCCACAAATCGTCGTGGCACCACACCTCCAAGTTCTTCAACGAGACGGATTTCTACAAGCTCGATGAGGATGCGGTCTGCGGGTCGTTCCGACCGATGACCGATGCCGAGGTCGCGGAGCGCGATGCGCTGCATAGACAGGCCATCGAGGAAGAGAGGGCCGTGCGCGAGGCCATGCGGGCTGCGAGGATTGAGCAGTTGGACCGTCATCGTGCATACCGAGAGGAGCATGGATTCGCCCCCGACACGGTGGCCGCGTTCGCCCATGAGCATCCCGAATGCTGCCATGAGCGCGTGAGCCGCAAGGGCAACCGCATACTCTCCTATATCGACTACCTTGGGCATGAGCAGGTGTGTCCCATCGACCGAATCGGCGAAACCCATCTCTACGGTTTCGATGCAACCGAACCGGGCAGCTTCGACAGGGCAATCGAGTGTCACCAGTTGCACAGTACGCGCGGAATGCCCGGTAACGACCGCATCACCCTCGGGGGCAAGGCTCAAGCCATGAAGGCCGCGTCAGCTGAGATGGCGGATGGTACGGAAAAACATGACATCGGGCTAGATGCCCGATAAGGAAAGGATGTGATGGAACATGCTCACCGATTACGAGCGCTATCAGCTCGAATGGATGATTGAACACGGGCACAGCCTCAAGGAGTTCGTGCAGGGACTCGACCTCGTTGACCGTGACGGCATCGACAGCCTTGAAGAGGCCTATGCCATCTGGGAAAACGACTACGGTTTCGGCGGTGAAGTCTTCTCCAACGAGCGCGAGTTCAAAGAGGAGGACCTACCAGCCATGAACGTCGGGGCGCATGGCGAAACGCTCCGCCAGATGGTCGCTGACACCAGCGAGATGCCAGTTAAGGCCGTCGAGCTAATCAAGGGCCTCTATGTGGTCGAGGGCGCTATGGCGCAGGACCATGGCATCGACTATCTTTTCGATAACATCGGAATCCTCACAGCCAGTGTCCGCGATATGCTCAGTCGCGAGGCTGAGCGCGGTCAGTGGGAGGGCCAATACAAGAGTCTCATCGACAAATGCGAGGAGATGCGCGGCGATGAGGAATGGGATTGCAGGGACACCGACACCCTCGTGGACGGCTTCGCGAAGGCCGTTGAGCACGAGGCGGATGCCGCATTCGAGGTCGCCCGCATCAAGGGCGAGCTGTCGATGTACAACGCCGCGTACTACAACCCCGAGACCGGCGACCTCATCGTGAGCTACCTCACCGATTACGAGGACCCGACGGTCGAGGTGTTTTCGTATACGCCTGATGAACTCCTCGACGAGATAGCGAGGCAGGGCGGTGATTTGGAGAACCTTGAGCTGACCGCGCACGACATCACCGCAGACGGCGATTACAGTCATCATGTAGCGACCTACCACTCGACCGATGAACTCGCCGAGTCCGGTATCTTCGGCAAGGGAAACCTCATGGATGTATCGGGGGAAATCTCCCTCGCCGAAACGATGTCGAGCCTGAAATCTGACAAACCCGTCCCCGAAGGTCTTCTGAATATCGACAACGTGCGCGAGTGGTATACATCCGCCTTCCCCAACGATGAGCTTGGGGCCGAACTCAACCTCGACCTTACCTTCGATGACGCCCTCGCGGCGATACCGTCGGGTACCGGCTTTTACGATTCCATCGGCGCGGGCGATTCCGTGGTGCGCGAGCGCGTCTTCGAGGAGCTGTGCAACCGCTATGGATACACCTACGATGAGGTCTATGATAGTTGGCTCAATGAGTCTCCCTTGCCCTCCCCCGCCATCTCGCAGCAGCCCGAGAAAATCGCGGTGGCGGCGGGCTACCGCTTCAACCTCGTGGACACGCGTGAGACCTCCGGCATCGACCTCAAGGGCTGCGGCACCGTGGTTACCGTGGACGGCCATGATTACGATGTAATGAAGGGCGCGACCTACGAGGACTCCCGCAAGGTCGATGACCTGCTCGACTCCCATGGGGACAGGCCCATCTCCGATTACCGCAAGCGTCCGCAGGGCATAAGCCTCAAGCAGGCCGTGAGGGAGTCCCGCGAGGCATCCGCCAAGCTCGCCGAGAATAACAGCGGCACCGATGCACCCGATGGCAAGGATGAGCGCTAGGAGGGATGCCAGATGGGACTTGAACGCGACACCTATCTCGACGCGGATGACATGACCGTCTCCGTCACCCAATCGCTCCTCGACGTGCAGGCACCCTCGCATGACGATGCCGACGAGTATGAAGATGGCTGTGCCGTCCTACGGGAGGCGGTTCAGGTGACCTCGCATGGACGCGTGGTGTCCAGTGCGGTGCAAGAGCGCCCGGTCTCCATCCACGGGGAATCGACCCGCGCCCGCGCGGCGGCTGCCGCGTTGACCGCGCATGTGGATGCCGAGGATGAAGTCGAGGAAAAGGACGACAAGCGCAGGAGCCGTTAGGGCAACCGCTACCCAGATGGTGTGGTTTCCCTTCACCACCTGCCGATTGATATACAATATAGGGTGTCTTAGGCACTCTATGGACAGAAAGGATGAGTGATAGACATGCCAGAGAACGCGAAGTACGCCAACGTCAAGATGCCTGCGGCGTTCCTCACGCCGCACGAGTTCACCGCCAAGGACGGTCGAACTTTCGAGAAGGCCTACGTTCATTTCCCGGAGGGCACCAAGGTCAACGGCATCGACCTCGGCCACTACTCCTGCGACGTGTTCCTCAACGAGCGCATGAAGCAGCAGATGCTCTCCGGCGAGCAGGTCACCATCGGCTTCAAGGCCGATGAACCTGTTCAGGTCTGGACGGGCAAGGCCGGTGATGAGCAGAACCCGTACAAGAAGTACGAGGTCAAGCCTTGGGATTTGGTCAAGGGCCTTAAGGCAGCCAACGAGGGCTTCAAGGCCGAGAAGGCAGCTGAGCGCGAGGCTGCCAAGGAGCAGGGCGCGACCCTCAAGGGCGAGTCCGAGCAGATGCGCGAGTCCTCCGCCAAGCTGGCCGGGGACAACACGCCCGAGGAGCACGCCAACACCCGCTAGGGTCCAAGGAAGGGGGAATACGGTAGATGAAGGTCGAGGTGCTTTTCAAGAGCCACCGCTACGAGGAGTTCGATTCGTCCACGCAGACGTGCTCGGAGCCGTATCGCGGCAAGGGGCTGAACGTCCTCACCGACTGGAACCTCTATCTCGGCTCCCTTGAGGAGAACGGCATCATCCTCGTGCAGCACTGGTATGACGGGAACCCGGCATCCTCCCAAGGCAAGGTGACCTTGGAGGGGGTCGAGGTTCCCGCCTCCGTGCGCAAGGTCGGGTGCGCCATGCTGCTCGTCTCCCCTGACGAGCTGGACGAAATCGTGTGGCTCAAGAAGGACGGCGAGAAGCTACTTTGGCGCGAGGGCGAAGACCTCATCAACGGAGAGCGCTTCTTCGCGCAGGAGCAGCTTTGCTACTCCGATGAGACCACCAAGTCCATCAACCGCCGCGCCGTGGCGGTCTACGATTACCTCGCGAACGCCCATCCGACATGGGACGAGGAGGAGGTGGCCGAGAGCATGGGCTACACCGCATCGGCCATCCGCCGCATCCGAGATGCGGAGCTATGCCAAGACCCCGAGTTCATCGAGGTCGAGGACGAAGATGACACCGAGGAGGCCGACGTGGATGCCGAGGGCGGTATCGGCGGCTACAACTTCGGTTAGAGATAGCAATCAGGCAAACCACCAAGCAATCAAGAAAGGAGTCTTTCATGGAACGAATCTTCTGCAAGATTAAACGCGTGAAGCGCAAGCTCGATGGCAAGCGCATCACCGCCAAAGTCATGTCAGCCGTGCTCATCGCCAGCTCCATGCTCAACGCGTTCGCGCCCGTCGCGGCATACGCAGCCGAGCCGGAGCTGGCGACCGTCTCGCTCTCCGAGACCCAGCATGGCAAGCTCTCCTTCGACGGCATCGAGGACATGACTCTGGCCGTCGAGGTCGGCACCGATGTCACGGTGAACGTCACCCCGGATGAGGGGTACTTCTCCGACGGCATCACCGTGTTCAAGGGTGAGGAAGACGGCACCGCCGTCGATGTCAAAGAGGGCAAGGCCACCTTCACCGTCGAGGGAGACACCATCGTCACCTCCACCTTCTACGCGAATGGAACTCCCGGCTCAGCGCCCTTTAAGGCCGTCGATGTCGATGAGGGCAAGGCATTCACCAGCATCGAGGGCTTCATCCGCGAACATGCAGATGCCCAGTACGTCGGCGAGGGCGATGAGCTGACCCGCGCGGACGTGCTCACCGTCACCACCTCCGTGGTCGATGGCGGCAAACTCCCCGACGCGACTCTCGACAAGCTCTGGGCTGATGAGGACGGTGACGGCTTCTCCGAGCATTGGGATGCGCTTCTCTCCCAACCGGTCTCCCACGCCGTGCTCTTCGAGGTTGACCCGGATGCCGACTACTACGTCGGTTGGGCCGGTGCCGACATCTCAGGCGCAAAACTCACCGACTGGGGCGCTTCCGAGAACAACGCCGACGCGAAGATGCGCGAGGGTTTCATCGTGGACGAGGCCACCGGCCTCGTATATGTGCCCAAGTCCTACACCGAACTGAACGACAAGGGCGAGCCGATGGTGGCCTCCTCTCGAATCCAGCTCGTCTATACCGTCGAGAATGAGTCCGCCGAGGCGGCTTTCGATTTCAACAGCACCGTCAACGACGTGCGCGGCGACGTGGCCGGTAAGGGCAAGGTATCCCTTCCCGTGACCGCCGCGTCTACCAAGGTCACCCTAGCGACCGACGATGTGGCGCTTGAATCCCTGACCGGGCGCACCATCGACAGCGTTACGGTCAACGGCATCGAGTACACGCCCGACATGGGAATGTGGCAGTACGATGCGGATACCGGTTCGCTTGAGTTCGCCATGGCCCCGGCGGGCATCCACGCCATGAACGTGAAGATGTCCGACAACTTCGGCAAGGGGGTCGCCAGCTTCTTCCGCATGCCCGAACCCCGCATGTCAGTGAACAACATCGGCACGTGGGAGTTCAAGAGCGCCCCTTGGGCCGGTCAGACATTCATCACCCGTGGAAAGAACGCCTACACCGGGCGCAACGTTCCTGGATACACGCTTCCGGCAGTCGAGAACCCCGGCGGCGGTAGGTACGAGAACAAGACAATCAATCAGGCCATGGGTTGGCAGGGCGTCGATGTCTCCCGCCTCCAAGCGGGCAACTACTCCATCGAGCGCACCGCTGAGATTTACGCCCAAGACAACGGAACGGTAAAAATCAACACGCCCGCTAAGCTGGCGCTCACCTGCGGCCATGTCGGCGTGAACCCGAGTTTCGGCTATGACCCGAACTACAACGAGCCAGCCGCCTCCGAAGACCAATACGGCCAGCACGTCCGCGTCTTCTCTGTATCCGGTAACGAGGCGATTGTTGGTGTGACAGTTCCCACATCCCATACTCAGGCGGGAGCGGGATTCTTCCGCATCGGATGGCGTGTTCTCGCCGGTCACATCAACCTGCACAAGACCAGCGCCAACCCCGACATCACCAATGGCAACGACTGCTACTCCCTTGAGGGGGCGGAGTTCACCGTCCTCAATGCGACTGGGCAGACCATGGGCGTGCTGCGCACGAACTCCAACGGCGACACCAACACCCTTGAGCTTCCCGAGGGCACCTACACGGTGCGCGAAACCAAGCCGCCGAAGGGCTATCTGCCCGCACCCGACCAGCAGGTCACGGTCCACGGCGGACAGACCACCACGGTGCAGGTGGCAGACAAGCCCTCTGGCGACCCGATGCGCATGGTCATCGGCAAGTATGACGGCGATAAGGAGTACAACGCCAACAACTTGCCGCAGGGTTCCGCATCCCTTGAGGGCGCGGAGTTCACCATCGAGTACTTCGACACCGTGGATTACGATAATTATGATGCCCTCAAAAAAGCCGGTGTGAAGCCGACTCGTAGTTGGGTGTTCAGAACCAACGCGAATGGCTTTGCATACTTTGATAAGACTTTCTTTGTTTCAGGTGATGACTTCTATCTTTCTGAAAGCGGAAGCATTACTATGCCTCGTGGTTCCGTGGCCGCATACGAATCCAAGGCTCCGACCGGTTACAAGTTGAATCACGAGGTGAATTTCCAGAAGATTCAGGAGAAGCCTCTTGATGGTGTCACGACCTTCAACCTTCCTGAAATCCCGGAGACGGTGATTCGCGGTGGCGTGTCCGTCCAGAAGCTCGACTCCGAGACTGGACAGACCCCGCAGGGCGGTGCCGATTTCAGCGGCATCACCTTCTCCATCATCAACGACAACCCCAACGCGGTCACGGTCGATGGCAAGAGCCACAACCCCGGTCAGACGGTGAAGACCATCGTCACTGACAAGAACGGCGTGGCGAAGACCTCTGCGGACTGCCTGCCTTACGGCAAGTACATCATCCGCGAGACGGCCACCAACGACGATTACCTCAACACCTCCAACGAGATGCGAGTGACGGTCTCTGAGGACGGTAAGATGTATTCCTTCACCGCCAAGGATGACATTGTTCGCGGTGGCGTGAAAATTACCAAGCATGACATCGAGACCGGCACCGGCGACCCGCTCGGCGGCGCGTCCCTCGACGGCACGAAGTTCGAGATTAAGACCCTCAACGAGAAGCCCGTCATCGTCTCCGGCGTGACCTATACCAAGGGTCAGGTCGTTCATGCCCTAACCATCAAGGATGGCGAAGCGAGCACCAGTGCTCATCTGCTGCCCTTCGGTCTCTACTCCATTCAGGAGGTCAAGGCCGGTGAGGGTTACCTGCTCACCGACGGCGAGCCGCATGAGTTCCGCATCGCCAAGGACGGCGTGCTGGTGAACCCCTTCGACGGCGCGTTCGAGAATCAGGTCATGCGCAGCGACCTTGAGTTCACCAAGAAGGGCGATGACGGCCAAGACCGCCTCGCCGGAGTGGCCTTCAAGCTCACCTCCAAGACCACCGGCGAGAGCCATGTGGTCGTGACGGATGAAAATGGCTACTTCTCCTCCGCCTCCTCTTGGAACAAGCACACCCATGAGACCAACGCCAACGACTGGGCGCTGGCTGCCGAGGGTGTCATCGACAGCTCCAAGCTGGATGCCACCGCAGGTGTCTGGTTCGGCGGCACCACGCCGGATGACTCCAAGGGCGCACTGCCCTACGACACCTACCTCATCGAGGAGCTTCGCTGCTCCGCCAACGAGGGCTATCAGCTCATCGAGACATCGGTCATCGTGAGCCGCGACGGCAAGGTGTACGACTTCGGCACCCTCACCGACGTGAAGGCCTCAATCACCACCAAGGCCTACGACCCGATGGATGGTGACTCGAACATCGGCATGGGTAACTTCCTCACGATTGAGGACAAGGTGGCCTACGCCAACCTCTTCCCCGGTCGCAACTACAAGCTGGTCGCGGAGCTGCACGATGCCAAGACCGGCGACCTGCTGTCCGGGGACGTGACGGAGCACACCTTCACGGCTCAGGAGCCTAGCGGTTTCGAGGTCGTTTCCATCAATGTTCCCGAGACTTATCAACATGCCGGTGAGACCATCACGGTCTACGAGAAGCTGTACGACGAGGGCGGTTCCCTCATCGCCAAGCACACCGACAAGGACGACGTGAACCAGCAGGTCACGGTCATCGCCCCTGAAATCGGCACCACCGCAGTGGATGGCGCGGACGGCGATAAGCTCGTCTCCACCGACGATGCGGCAACGGTGGTCGATACCGTCCATTACAAGAATCTCATCCCCGGGCGCAGCTACGCCCTCGTCGGTGCCCTCCTCGTGAAGAAGACCGCCGAGGATGGCGAGGTCACCGGTGAACCCCTTATGGTCGATGGCGCTCCCGTGGTGTCCTACACCACCTTCACGCCCGAGACCGCAGACGGCGATGCCGATGTGACCTTCACCTTCGACTCGCTGGCGCTCAAGGACGGCACCCAGCTCGTGGCTGCCGAAGTGCTCTTCGGCATTCCCTTGGAGCCAAGTGACCTCACCGAGCCTGATGCCGACGCGCTGCTCAAATTGATGGAGAATGCCGAAGACGTCTCCACTTTCCTCGCCAAGCACTTCGACATCGAGGATTTGGGCCAGACGGTCACCATCAAGAACCCCAAGATTGCCACCACCGCGCTGGATGGCATCGACAACGACAAGAACGTGGTCACCGACAGCGAGACGGTCATCGTGGATACCGTCGAGTACCACAACCTCGTCCCCGGCAAGGAATACACCCTCAAGGGTTCCATGCAGGTGAAGGGCGAGAAGGACGGCAAGCCCGTAGCGACGCCCCTTGAGGTGGGCGGCGAAGCCGTCACCGCAGAGACCACCTTCACCCCCGAGGCCGCACACGGCACGGTCAACGTGACCTTCGCCTTCGACTCCCGCGACCTTGAGGACGGCACCCAGCTCGTGGTGTTCGAGAACCTTGAGCGAAACGGCAATGTGCTCGTGACCCATGAGGACATCGAGGACATCAACCAGATGGTGGTCGTGACCGTCCCCGGTATCTCCACCTCCGCACGCGATGGTATCGACGGCGACAAGGATGTTGTCGTGGATGACGCGACCACGGTCATCGACACCGTGGAGTACAAGAACCTCGTCCCCGGCAAGGAGTACACCCTGAACGGCAAGCTCTATTCCAAGAGCACCGGCAAGCCCCTGATGGTGGGCGACAAGCCCGTCACGGGTCAGACCACCTTCACGCCTGAGAAGGCCGACGGCAAGGTCGAGGTGACCTTTACCTTCGACTCCCGTACCATCGCCGACAAGACGGACATCGTGGTCTTCGAGAGCCTTGTGCGCTCCGGCACCGAGCTTGCGTCCCACGCCGACATCGACGATAAGAACCAGACCGTCACCGTGACCCATCCTGAAATCGGCACCACTGCCGTGGATGGCGCGGATGGCGACAAGAACGTCATCACCGATGACACCACCGAGGTCATCGACACCGTGGAGTACACGGGACTCATCCCCGGCAAGGAGTACACCTTGAAGGGTACCCTCCATGTGAAGGTGACCGACGAGGAGGGCAACGTCACGGAGAAGGCTCTTGAGGTGGACGGCAAGCCCGTCACCGCAGAGACCACCTTCACGCCTGAGAAGGCCGACGGCAAGGTCGATGTGGTGTTCCACTTCAACTCTCTGACCATTCCCCACGACACGGAAATCGTGGCCTTCGAGTCCCTTGAGAAGAACGGCGTTGAAATCGCCGCCCATGCGGACATCAAGGACAAGGCGCAGACCGTCACGGTCAAGCACCCGTTCATCACCACCTCCGCACTGGACGGCATCGACGGCGACAAGAACATCGTCACCGATGACGAGACGGTCATCGTGGACACCGTGAAATACTCCGGCCTCATCCCCGGCAAGGAGTACACCTTGAAGGGTGCCATGCAGGTGAAGAAGTCCGATGAGGACGGCAACCTCACGGCGGAGCCTCTTGAGGTGGATGGCGAGCCGGTGACGGCTGAGACCACCTTCACGCCTGAGACCGCCAGCGGCGAGGTCGAGGTGACCTTCACCTTCGACTCCCGCACCATCGCCGACAAGACGGACATCGTGGTCTTCGAGTCCCTTGAGCGCACCGGTGTTGAAATCGCCAGCCATGCGGACATCGAGGACGGCAAGCAGACCACCACGGTCACCCGTCCGCAAATCGGCACTACCGCGCTGGACGGCCATGACGGCGACAAGAACGTCGTGACCGACGGCAAGACCACGGTCATCGACACCGTGGAGTACAAGAACGTCATCCCCGGCAAGACCTACACCTTGAAGGGCAGCCTCCATGTGAAGGTGACCGACGAGGAGGGCAACGTCACGGAGAAGGCTCTTGAGGTGGACGGCAAGCCCGTCACCGCAGAGACCACCTTCACGCCCGAGAAGAGCGACGGCAAGGTCGAGGTGACCTTCACCTTCGACTCCGCCGGCATCCCGCAGGACACCGAGATGGTCGCATTCGAGAGCCTTGAGAAGAACGGCGTCGAGCTTGTGGCCCACGCCGACATCGAGGACGGCAAGCAGACCACGACCGCCCATGTGACGGGCATCTCCACCACGGCCACCGACGGCCTCGATGGGGACAAGAACGTCATCGCGGATGCGGAGACCACCATCACCGATGAGGTGGCCTACGAGAACGCCCTGACCGGCATCGGTTACACCATGACCGGTATCCTCATGGATGCCGAGACCGGCCTTCCCATCCTCACGGGCGAGGGCAGCGAGAAGTACACCGAGGCGGATGTCGCGGCGTTCATGCAGCAGCTCCTCGACGTGCTCGGACTCTCCGCGCAGGATGAGGATGAGGGTATCGCCGACATCGTGGTCTCCGATGAGACCGCCGAGGACGGTTCGGTGAAGAAGTCCCAGACCGTGCGCGTCCATGCGGACGGCACCTTCGAGGTCATCGACACCACCTATGAGACCGATGAGGACGGCCTGACCTCCGCCACCGTGGACACCACCGGCAAGGTGGGCTACGATGCCCTGACCGATGAGCAGAAGGAAGCCGTCTCCGACGTGGCCGTGCTCAAGGACTCCGGTATCGTGCTCAACTACTCCGCCACCGGCGAGCTGCCGGTGTCCATCGACATGGATGCCCTCGGCAAGTTCATCGCCGACAACGAAGACCTCATCTCCCATCTGGTCTACCAGACCGCCGAGTTCACCCCGGAGAAGTACGACGGCACCGTGACCATGGACTTCCACTTCAACGCCAACGATGTCATCGACCGCCTCGGCGGCGAGACCAAGGACATCGTGGTGTTCGAGGTTATGTCCAAGAACGCGGTCGCGGATGAGGAGGGTTCCGCCCCCGTCATCGTCGCCTCCGAATGCGACCTCGACTCCGAGGAGCAGACCGTGAACCTCGTGCCCACCGTCATCGGCACCACCGCTACGGACAAGTCCGACGGCGACCACACGCTGATGGCCGGTAAGGATGCGGTAATCACCGACCGCGTGACCTACGAGGGCCTGATTCCGGGCAAGGAATACACCCTCAAGGCGACGCTCATGGACAAGAAGACCGGCGAGATGCTGTCCATCAACGACCAGCACGTCACCGCCGAACTCAAGTTCACGCCCAACAGCCAGAACGGCACCATCGACATCGACCTCGGCAAGTTCGACGCCTCCTCCCTCGACGGCCACGACCTCGTGGTGTTCGAGGAGCTGTACAAGCAGACCGAGCAGGGCAACGAGGCCACCGAGGTTCTGGTCGCCGAGCACAAGGACATCGACGATGAGGGGCAGACGGTCACCGTGACCACCACGCCTCCCGGCGGGTTCTTCGGCAAGACCGGCGGCAACGACTTCTTCATCGTGGTCTCCATCGCGGCACTCGCCGTGCTCGCGTGCGGCTGCGCCTACTACGGCATCAAGAACCGTCGCGCCGCGAAGGCCGAGGATGCCGCAGCCGATGAAGGCGACGACACTGACAACGGGGATGTCTCGGGCGACTCCGAGGCCTAACCCACTGCACATGTTGCGGGCGCTCCGTCCATGCGAATGGGGAGCGCCCGCCCTATCCCAGAAAGGGGGACACCCATGGATGACAAGAACCGTCTGAACGACGGAGAGAAACCGCAGACCCCCGCTGACCGCGAGGCCAAGGCCAAGCGCCGCATCCTCGTCGGTATCGCGGCGGGTGCCCTGCTCGTCGTCGGTCTCATCACCGGCGGCATCTACCTGTCCGGCAGGCAGGGTGGCACGCCCACAGCTCCCGGCTCTGGCACCCCGACTAGCCAGCAGGAGCAAGTCGATGGCGAGAAGCCCTGCGAGCACGACTGGACGGTCACCTACAAGACGGTGCATCACGACGCGGTGACCCACACCGAGAACGTCCCACCGGTCTACGAGGCCAAGACCAGCTACCACACCGTGTGCAACGACTGCCAGCAGACCATCGACGGCATCGCCGATGCGCATATCAAGGACACCGGTCACTCCGGTTACTCCACCAACGTGCCCATCACCGGCGAGGTGCTGGTGAGCGAGGGCTTCACCCGCGAGGTCACCGATTCCCCGGCCTACGATGAGTCCGTGCCGGACAAGCTCGTCTGCACGCTCTGCGGCGAGGAGAAACCGGCGACTGCCGAGTAGCGACCCTCTCCTTTTCAAGACCCGGCATCCTGCAATCGGGGTGCCGGGTCTTTCTCATGGAGACGATTCAAAAGCCAGAAACGACGGATGATATGATTAGAAGCTAGGAGGTGAACAGAATTGAAGAAGAGAACGAAATCGCGCATAGCTTTCGCGGCCTCAGCTGTCTTCCTGCTGAGCGCCGCAGCGATGTTCGCCTTCCTCCTCTATTGCAGGCAGGCGGCGCATACACCGCCCTCGCCAGACGCGGCCACCGAGTCCACGGTGGAGGACGGCGATGGGTTTCCTGCGGTCGATTGGGATTACTGGCAGGACATCAACCCGGATGTCATCGGCTGGGTCACCATCCCCGGCACCACCGTGGACTCCCCCATCCTGCAAGCCCATGGAGACGCCCCCGGCTATTACCTCAAGCACGACGTGTACGGCAACTACAACCCAGCCGGTGCCATCTACCTTGATGCCGATTGCGAGGAGCTGGGGCTGTCCAGCCGCAACGCCGTCATCTTGGGGCATCATTTCTGGAACGACAAGAAGGTGGCCCCCATGGGAACCGTCGCCGATTACAAGGACGAGGACTTCGCCCGCGAGCACGCCCGCGTGCTCATCCAGACCCCGACCTCGAAGATGACCTACGAGGCGCGGTTCGCGCAGATAGTCAACGGTCGCGAGCGCAACAAGCGCATCGACTTCGAGGGTGAGGCGGACTTCCGCGCATGGTACGGCGAATCGCGTGCGAACGCCGCCATGGTGCTCGATGTTGAGACGGAACCGGGTCAGGTCATCTCGCTCGTCACCTGCTCCTATAACATCTGGGTCGATAACGAGCGCACCGTCCTCGTCACGAGTATGCAAGAAACGGCCAAGAATCAAGCCGAAAATACGCAAATCGCACCAGACGCATCCTGAGACCGTTCCAGGCGGTTTGCCATGTTGCCGGGGGCTGAACTCGACACCATCCTCCCAAGACCCCGCAGAAACGATTCTGTGGGGTCGTTTTTTCTTCAACCACCGAAAATCGGCGTCAGGTGGCCCGCCACGCGCGTTGATATAATGATGCCATCGGCTGACGCGGAAAGGACTGAAATGAAAGAGCAGAAGAAATCGAAGTCGCTTGAAATCGTGGAGAAACAGCGTGCGCTTGTGGTCGAGAAGATTATCGAGGACATGAAACGCGACGGACTCCATTGGTCGGAACCCTACATCCCCTCCCTCAGTCCCCACAACCCGGTATCCGGCACGGTGTATCAGGGCGGCAACCGCCTCCATCTCGGTTTCGTGGGCTACATGCGCGGGTTCACGGACAACCGTTGGTGCACCTTCAACCAGATTCGCGATAGCGGCTGGCACCTCAAGAAGGGGGCCAAGGCCGCGCTCATCGAGAAATGGCGCGAGTTCTCCATCAAGGAGGAGAACAAGGACACGGGTGAGAAGGAGGTCACCGGCCACTACCTGCGCTGCGTGGGCTATTGGAACGTCTTCAACGCCAGCGAGATTGAGGGCATCCCCGCCCCACCGGCACCGGAGCATGTGAGCGACCGCACCGCCGCTATCGCGGACGACCTCATCCTCTCCTCCCGGTGCCCTATCGTGGAATCCATGCGCTATCAGGGGAGCGCCGGTTACGCCCCCGGCTCCGACCGCATCCTCATCGCCCCGCGCGAGACCTTCCTATCGGATGAGACGTTCACTCGCGTACTCCTGCACGAGATGACCCATTCGACCGGACACCCCTCCGCCCTCAATCGCGGCTGCAACACTGACTTCGGAAGCCCCGAGTATGCGCAGGAGGAGCTTGTGGCCGAACTCGGCTCCCTTTTCCTCTCCGCAGACCTCGGCATCCAGAACACCGACTACGAGGGCGAGCATTACGAGAACCACGTCTCCTACCTGCAATCGTGGATGCACGCGCTGGAAGACGACCCATCATACCTGTTCAAGGCGGCGGCGAAGGCCGATAAGGCGGGCACCCTCATCATCGGGCGCTACAACGATGTCTTGGAGAAGCGCCGCGACCGCGACGTGGAACGTGCACCCGAGAAGGTGTCCCTCAAGGGCGAAGTCACAGCCATGAAGGACGCGGCGAAGAGCCATGATGAACAGGCCAAAGCGCCTGAAATCGCGGTCTCCGCGCGGTAGAAAACAGTTGTGGAAATGGCTGAAATGTAGTATAATAGTAGTGTAGAAAACTATCAACATTAGAAGTAGAAAGGCACTATAAGCGAGGTGAAGGAGGATGAAATATATGCCGAAAGTGATTGAACCGACTCCATGGAGCTTCACCATCGAGTTCGATGAGAACAAGGCGAAACGCAATGGGTACGACATCGAAACACTCTACGATTACACGGACAGGAACCTCTCTCGGTACGGATGTATCCGCATCGCTCAAGGGACTTGGAAGGCGACTGACGGCGATGAGGTCGAGTCGCAGTGCCTCGCGTTGTCACTGTTGTCCAGAACCGGATGGGTCATGCGTAATATCAAGTCCATGACCGCTTTTGAGGACGACTGCGATGAGCAGGTTGACTACCTTGATGTCTTGCGCCGCAACAATCCAGAGCGCTTATACGCATGACGGCGATGATGTACCATGTCGCACAAACGCAAGGCATTCAATTTCGATTTGGATAACGAGAAGCTAGAGGAGTTATATCCATCTCCTTCTGGTAGCACCACGAGTTACAACAACGCATGGTCGAAAATCAAGGCTTTCATGGAGGCCAACGGATTCGAGCATTCCCAGTATTCGGGATACGAATCTATCCATGGAATGTCCTATGCCGACGCATTCTCGGTTTTGGAGAGACTGCAAGCGACGTTCCCATGGTTCAGGGAATGCGCCCAAGCTGCAACCCTCACCGAAATCGGCAAGCGCCATGATGTCCTTGAGCACCTTGACCATATCAATGATGAGGTGGAACTTCCAGATGAGCCTGAACCTCATGCAACCCTTCAATCTGAGATGAAGGCCATGAGGAAAGCAGCAAGAGCATTAGAGAATAACACCGGGCAAAATCGAGAAGCACCGGTAAAGAATAACGAACGATAAGTACTAAGCGAGGTGAGGAAAGGTGAAATACGAGATTCTTGACGGACGTTACAAAGTTCCCGTACTGACCAAAGAATGGAAAGCGATGTGGTTCGTACTTGGAATGTTCTTTCAATATATCGCGGTAATCTATGCCCTCATCTTCTATCGTCTGAAATATCGAAATCTTCCGACGGTCGCAAAAGTCGCAACCAAATGGTCTGCCATCGGGTCATGGCTCATGTTCGGAGTCGTAATTTGTGGATACTATATCTTCGCCTTGTGCCATTGAGGGCATTCAACTAGATACGTCTTTCGTTCGGGTTTCCATATGACCTGCATGAAGCCCCGGTATAAACCGGGGCTTTTCCTTTGCATGAAATCGGCGCGGAGCCGTTGTCAACGGGAGCGTGGAATACCGGAGCCTTGGCGAGGATATGCCGCGAAAGCCCGTTTACAGGAGGCTCACAGGGAATCCTCTCGGTAAAGGAAAGGAGGCCTCCTGCTTTCCCTGCCCTCCGGCGAGGATGGGTTCGGGTAAAACCCGAGATACGGGTCAAGGGACGCGTCCCTTGCGGGGTTCGGGGTGGAATCCCGAAATGAAGGACATTGCTTCTGTGAAAACTGATATATGACAAAGCCCCTGACAATCAGAGTCAGGGGCTTTTCTATACGAACATATCTGTATGCTCTATTTGGTGGCGGGACATCCAGAACACTTGTAACCAGTAGTCACCGTCTCATCCCAAGCATTGCTTACGAGAATCTGTTCATCCCATGCTGGTGAAGTCTCGATATATTTATTGCTATGCGATACGCAACTGCCTCCATTGAGAAAAGATTGTTCCATATGCCCTGCTACGTTACCTGTAATGTCCGCACCGCACTGATTGCAAATATCTCGACATTCAACCACCGCATCATGATGAATTGTCTTGTACTGCGCATCGTGATGCACAACCGTTGTCTGGGGAAGCCAATTATGAGTGTGCTGCGGCTTGCTCCCGCCGCCACCATTGCTTGACCCACCGTTGGAGCCGGAGTTCCCTCCATTGACAGCGTTATCGCCATTACCGCCGGTCTCGGGCTTGGACGCACCTGCGTTCCCGCCTGACGCCTCGTCGGTCACGCCCTCCTCGGCCTTCTGGCCCTCCTCATCGACCTTGTCCTTGTCGGCGTTCGGGTTTGCCTTGGCGTTCTCCTTGACCAGCTCGATGACCTTGGTGCCGTTCGCGCCGGTCAGGGTCCCGTCGCCCTTCTTCACGGCATCGCCGACGGACTTCACGATGGCGTTGAGCGCATCCGCGTCGGCCTTGTCAGGCGCGATGGGCTTGAACTCGAAGGGCAGCTCATCCCCCGCGTCCTTCCCATCCTTTTCCTCGACCTCGGACTTCACCTTGGCGGTCTTGGGGACCTCGTAGGTGGAGCCGTCCTTGTCCACGGGGCTGATGAAGGAGACCTCGTACTCGCCCTCTGCTGGCACGTCGAGCGCGTGCGGCTCGTTCGCGTCGTAGGCGTGGTAGTAGTCCACCTTCTCTTCCTTGTTCACGATGTGGGCGATGACCGGCGAGGACTCGCCCTTCACCCAGCCGTCCGCCTTGGCACCGAGCTGGATGACCTGCTGCTCCTGCTTCTCAGTCTGCTCGATGGGCGTAGGCTCCTTCGGCTCCGGCTTTTGCGAAGCCGCGTACCAGACACCGCCTCCGATGAGGGCGATTGCCAGCAGCCCGCCGAGTCCGGCCATCACGGCCTTCTTCTTGTCGAACTCATGGCCGAAGAGCACGATGATGCCCTTCTTCTCATCATCCTCCCCCTCGGTTGGGACGTTCGGCATCTGCTGCGTTTCGACCCCCTGCTTATCCTTATCGAAATCCTTGTTGTCTTCCATGATTCATCATTCCTTTCCCCATGCGCCGATTCCCCCGGCGACTTGAAACCAAATTATATTTACGAGAACATCTGCCAGACGATGTGGACCAAGATGAACAGCACGAGCATGAGCGCCGTCCACTTCAAGAAGTGGAACATGCGGTCCGGCAGGGTCACCATCGCAAGGCGCTCGATGCGGCGCTTCGACTCCAAGACCATCGTGTCGATGGCCTTCTTGCTGCGCTGCGTCGCCTCGTCTATATTGCGAAGGGTTATCTCCTGCGCCTTCTCCTGCGCCTTGTTCACGCCGTTGAGCGCGGCCTGCTCTGCGGAATGGGTCTCGTCCTTGGCGCTGTTGTACAGTTCTTCGACCCTATCGACCAGATTGCGCATCTCATAGAGCGTCTGGTCCATCTTCTTCACGGCGCGTTTATTGTCCAGTCTGAAACCGGCAACCTCCTCACGTAGCTTGATGACCACCCCTACGATGTCATCCTCTACCGAATCGCTATCGGCATTCGCCAACTTGCGCCCCGCAGCACGTGCATCGCGCACCTCCTCGGCAAGATGGATGACTCCGCTCATCGGCGGCTCTGTCCTATCATCTTCATCGACTTCCGGCTTCCTCAGATGCCTCGGCGCATGTCCGTCGCCACGAATATCCTCATTGTCCAGTGCCATGTGTTTAACCCTCCTTCTCGCCCACCAGTCTGGTGCGGGTGTGGAAATCATCGCCTATAAGGCCGGTGCGCATGAAGTTCTGCAAGGCATCGGCGACCGTGATGGCGGTCTGGCCGTCATCGCACTGGGCCACACAGCACCAGTTGCCCGGTCGATGCTCCAACGCGTGGGCGCGGCGCACCTCCACGACCCATTTCTCCGTCGCCTGCTTCTTACTCATAGAACTCCTCCTGCTCTTGATAATCCTCGCGACTGATGTATTCCGGGCAGTTGGACGGGCTGATGCGACATCCATCCAAATCAGGGTATTTGCATCCCAGATTCTTGCCGAGCCAATGGGCGCAATCCGCCTCCCGGCACTCCCTATTAGCCATATGTTCTCCTTTCCAAGTAATAGCATTATACCATACTATATCAATAGTAAACTACCTTTTTCCAATTATATCCATCTGCGACCGAAGCTCGAAGACGTTCGCCAAGATGAATGCGATACCAAAGTGAAGCATGGCATCCGACCCATCGGGGCTGCCATCGAACCATCGCACCACCGCGATGAGCGCCCATATAGCTGCCATCGCGTACCAGAGGATGCTCTGGATGAGATTGCCATCCACCTTACTCATCGGAATCGCCCTCTTCCGCCTTCCGCATCTTATGCCGCATCACCTGTATGGCACGCACGCTCCTACCGGTCATTCGGGAGATTTCCCTGTCCGGCATCTCATGTTCCATCACCAGCCTCCTCTCCCAGTCCTGCCACCTCGTGTGACGGACATCATCATCGCCGGGGCATAAGGCATAGTTCCTCTCCCGCTGTCGGTTGCGGTACTCCCTTGCCCTCTCGCTGTCCGCGAAGTTCTTCAATGTCTTCGGCATCTATGAATCTCCAACATCTTCAACGCGTTCGGTACCCGTTCCATGACCTGCTGAACCGTACCCTTCCATCACCTCCTTATCAATGGAAGCCGTCGCGGTGACGCTGGTGTTCCATCGCTGTATCAACTCGGGTACGAACTCGTCGGTCATCTCAGCACCGCAATGGATGCAGGTGATACCGAACAGAGGTGGCTACTTGCGCGTCGCCGGTCTGACCTCGCCGAGCATGGGTTCACTCCCGCAAAAGGGGCAGGGCTTCAAGATGTACTCGCTCATATCCTCCACCTCCTATCGTCAGTTGACATTGAACTGGTACTCTCCCCAGCTGCCCTCCGGAACATGGATGCGCGTCTGATGCTCGACCTCCCGACACTCGCCCTTCATATCGAAAGCGAAGAATGGCGAACGCGTGACATCATAGTCGCGCACCACATCGACCTCATCGACGCGGGCATCCTCCTCAGTCGAGTCAAATATCACCTTCACCTCATCGACCCCATAACGCCTCTTCTCGTAACCACCGTTCCCATCAGAAACCATCACCGTATAAGCATCGTCTTCCTTGATTTCACCGCTCGTACCGCCGGTGCCCATGAACGAATACCCACCGATATGTCCTGAGATGTAGCTGTTCCCATCGAGGGCCGCAATCTGAACCGACTCCTCGACCTCGACTCGCTCGTCCTTCAACTCGAAAGCCTCGGTCACAGAACCCGTCAAGATGAACAAGACCGGCACGGCGCTGATAAGGCAAGAGAGGTGCCATAAGCCAACGCCAGCCCTCCTCGCATCATCGGATGCGCAATAGCGCGCATCGTATGTAGATTCATATACGCATGCGAGTGCGATGGCAATAAAGCCCAACACCACCACGGATGCGAACATCCAGTCCGGCTCTCTCATCTTTCATCCCCTGTTCGTCTTCTCGGTACCAAATGTCCTTTTTGGTGCCCTATTGTTGAATTTCGCGAGTGTCGCCTTGGCTTCCATTTCCAGCTCCTCGCGACTTCTCTCAATCGACGTCTCATTCTGTTCCTTTTCCGCCTCGATTTCGGCGATTTCGACATCGCTCATGAAAAAGTGGCTCAGGATGTCATCTCGAATCGACGGGGGCATATCGTCGAAGGTCTCCTCCTTGAACCGCAGCAATGCCAGCGCTCCCGCAAACACCGATGTCAGCGCAACCGCGTCCATCACGTTGCGAAGCGGGCGCGGTACCTCCTCCACCAATTGCGGCATACTTATATGCAACACCATGTAGGCTGTCGCAAAGGCGACGCAGAACAGTGCCCACCGCGCGGCCGCTCTACTTCTCTCACCCTCTTTCTCGGAAAACCAGCGCCGCGCCGCCACCCAATCGCATCGGTCAATCGCCGCCTTGTACCCGTACAGGCGCATATACGCCCGGAACGCCTCGGCGCGTTCATCGCTGTATGCAGGCTCAACCACGACCTACTCCTCTTTCATCAAATTCCAGTATCGGAAAGGCTCGCGCCACATCTTCATGACCACGGCTCCGATTGCCCTGTCCGGGCACACCTCAGCGAACAGCCGCTTCGACGGCCTCACCCCGTCCCGCTCCCACAACTTCCTCAGAACCCCCATGGTGACGAGCACCGCATCCAGGGCATCGTCTGGCGTGAGGAAGTAATCTTTGCCGTAAAGGGTCTCCCCATAGATGAAAATGGTGCCGGTGGAGGCTTCACGAATCACCTTGTTCATGATGACCATTGTGGCATGTGCCCACGCTTTGCGTCTGCGCTTCTCGATGATGTTCATTGTGCCTCCGCCCTAATACATGAGAAACGAGCCGCACTTCGGGCAGAAGCAGGGCACGTCCTCAGCCAAGGTATCGAATCGTGGTTCCGTGTCCTCATCCAAATCGGTCATGTCCTGCGCGATGACACCGGCCCAGCCGCAGTGCGAGCACCAGATGCCATCGACCGGGTTGGCCGAGGACTTGTTGGCGGAGTTCACGCGCGGCACGTACCTGCGGCTCTTGAAACGCGAGGCCTCGTGGCTGACCTCGATGTGCTCGGGCCACTTGTCCTCGCGCCAATTACCGGGAAGAATCTCATTCAGATACATCAACGCCCCTCTCATGGTCGTGTGTGTTGCTACTATTGTAGCATACCATAAACCCACTAATGTAGAGACGTTGGGTATCTTCACGGGGACGTCACTTAACGCACGTCCGGTCGCTCATGCCCGCGCTCATCCTTGCCAATGGACGGCGCTTCGCGGCGCGGCTGGGTGCCGGACCCGCTCGTGCCGCCGCCCTTCTTGGGCTTGCGTGCATAGGGAACCTCGGAAGCCATCTCGACGCGCAGCTCGTCGGCACCGCGACGGTACGCGAGCCACAGGCGCTTCACCTCGGGGTCGTCCACGACCTCCTTGGGCGGGCGCTTGAGTTCGAGTTTCGGGAACGCGGCGAGGGCGGTGCCCTCCAAGCCATGCGCCTTCTTGCGGTAATCGAGGTAAGACTTCCGCATCTCCTCTAGGTAGGCATCGCGGATGCCGATGACGCGCTGGCGCTCGGCCTCGACGGCAACGCGCTCTTCGTGCGCTTGTCTTCCCTTCTCGCGAATGTCCGCGACCACGTTGGCGCGAAAAGTCCGGTTAAGGCCATTCTGATTCAAATCGGCATCGAGCTTCGCGAGGGAGAAGGAGTATTTGGAGTTGTCGGTGTCGGTGACGTAAAGCCTGCCCTTACGAAACTGGGTGTCAACGCCCCAGCCTTCAAGCATCTCCCGGTACTCGTAGATGTCCTGCGAGCGCTCCGCCGCGATGCGGCACAGCTCGCGCAGGTTCGTCTTATAGGACTTGCCGCCGCGACCCTCAATCTCCTTCTCCACCTTCGACGGCTGTTTCTTATGGACGGAGGAATTGCGCTCGTCGCGCTCCACCTGCTTCAAGCCCCATGCCTTGTCCATCTTGCGGATGCGGGAGGCACGTTCGACCTTGGCCTTCTGTCCTCGCCCTTCATTGAGGCGCTTTTTCGTCTGGATGTCGGAGCGATTTATGACCATATGAACGGCATAGCGATGGGTCTTGTCCTCCTTGCAATACTCGTTGTGCAGGGCAAAGACCACCTGCTGATTCGGATAGAACTTCGCCGCGTACTCCTTCGCGTAAGCCATGCACTCCTCTGGCGTGAGCTTGCCGCCGTTGATGTCACATTCATCCGGGAGAAAGGCGAGTATCTGATGGTACATAATCGTGTTCCTCGACTGCCTCAACTCGCCGGTCTTCTTGTCCCGGACCATTCGCGATGCCTTATCGTGACCGAAGCGCCTACGCGTGGTTTCCATGAAAGTCGCCCAACGCTTGATGTTGGTGCACCCATCCATGTTCTGAGAGTCACGGAGAAGAACCTTCTTGTCATCGTTGATGTAGGCGCGGAGGTTGCGCTGATGTCCATTCTCTGTGACGGCTCGCTGCTTGATGATGGTCAATGGTCATTCCTCCTCTCACCTATCATCTTCATCATCTACATATTTCCAATGGCAACCTTTATATTTCTTGCCAGACTTGCATGCTGCACTTACTCCTCCGCTGTTTGGAGTAGACAGATGTAGTTGTGCCTCCGTCGCTGAGGAGAAGATTTCACCACTCTCGATACAAAGCACCCTCTTTGCATTATGCTTGTAATTTGACTCAGCCCCGATGGATTTTGCCACGCGACTGACATTCGAGGTTGACATGCCCAATAAAGCTGCAATCTCCCGATAAGACTTATCGCCTTCTCGGATTAGCGTCTCTGCCTGAGCTATGACTTGCTTCGGAATACGTAAATCTGTCTCAAAACCGTTCTGACAAAGTACCTTTCCGACGGCGGTACCACTGCGTCCAACTGATTTCGCTATCGCAGTAATCGTCATCCCATTATTACGCAGCCTTATAATCTCCTTCTTTTCCTCGTCACTTATGGGTTTCGCCTTTGAATATCCTCTACAACTGCTAGTTAGCCTACGGACATAGGCATAAGCTGCGTCATATTTACAGGCAAGTTCATCTATTGACATACCGGCTTCGTAATCAGCGATGAGATTTTCAATATCAATCTTCTCACGCACAGGTTTAATGAGAGCGGTCATACCCGCCCTTCTTACAATCTCATAGCACTTTTTTGCGTCTATCCCGAATCTATCAGCCAATTCATATCTAGTATAAACACGGGGGTTCTCAACAAGAAAATCGAGTAAAGGCTTATTGCGTTCTCTTGCACGGTTTAGCTGCCCGTCGAAGTCGAAGCCTATCTCCTCCAAACGATGTATCTGCTCATCATTTAGCCTTCCGGCACGATACACGTTCCGCAGATAACATATTGTCGAGTTTTTATCCACCTCAGTCATCTACATACTCCCAGTGATAGCCGCCGCAGCAGCCTCCCATGTCTATTGCACGCTTAATAGAAGACCCTTTCCTTATTCCTACCGCCCTTGCAGCATCGCTATAAGTCGCATACACACATCCAGTTTCGATATTTCTCACAAAGGAACGCGGTCTTCCACCATTACGACACGAAGGGCATATGGCGTCTCTGTATCTTGTTCTATTTACTATCCGACTGCTCCACTCATGACCACACGTCGGGCATTTCCACCAGACGCTTTTATTGCTTCCAGCCAATACAGCCGATGGCAGTAAATCTCCATTTCTGTCAGGATGCCACTGTGCTGCGATGTCTGGGAACAAGGTCTCCAAATCGTTATAGCCTTCCAATACCTTCCTGTTGTTGCAATAAGGACAATCTCTCGCATCACGAAGCATATTCCGCACGGTCTTTCTATATGACCCGTTGCACTTATGGCATTTCCACCACACTTTTTTCGACGATAGATATGTGACCTGATTCGGCATCAGAGGGTAGTTCCTCTCAATATCCCACTCGGAAGAAAGTCTTGGGTCACGAGCCGCTAGGCTATTTATTTCAGGCACAAGGACATGAAGGCTACAAGCGGGACATTGATACTTAACCCCCTTCTTGCTAGCTCTTCTCAAGTTCAAAACAAAATGAGCGACACTGTTCTCCCATTCATAACCGCATACCGGACATTTCCACTTTATGAGACAATCTGATGATGTGGTTAGTTCATATAAATCAATATCCTTGTTCTTCTCCGAATCAAAATAATCAAGAAGTATCGGATACTTAGTAACAGCTGGAACACCACGCGATACTCGTCCTTCACATATGGGGCATCCGACACTCCCGCTCCCACCTCGTCCTGTACGCTGTCTTATCGCCTTTCTATATGAAAGACCGCATTTCGGACATAGCCACCAAACACGCTGCGGGGACCCTATATGCACTTTGTCCAAATCTAACGGCCCATTTTTCTCTTTATCCCATTCCTCGACTAAATGCGGGAATAGAGTGGCCAGGTCATTCACGCCAAGCACAATCTCTTTCCTTGAAATGAACGGAAACTCAATCTTCTGAAGTCGAGCAACTTGCTCCTCAGTGAGCCTGTTATCTCTATAAGCCATTCTTAAACTGGTTTCTATTTTCTCTGATTCCATTCCCATCTCCCACATGCTTACAAACGCCCTCCGTTTTGCGCCGCAATCTCCTCAAGGAAGGCAATCTTGTCATCAATGCTCATCTTCGGATTCAACGCCTCGCGAAGTTCAGCCGCGAGTTCGCGCGGGTCCTTAATCTCGTCAATGACATTAAAATCCTTTGGGTCGTGGATTGGCTTCTCACCACATTCCGTCATCTCACCATACGCGCGTTCCAAGCGCTTCTGCATCCCAGTGATGCCGCCGAGTGAACCGAAGTTGTTGCAGAGGTCGAACACAAGCGGTGTGCCGTTGCCGCCAGAGCTAAGTGCGCGACCGAGCTGCTGATGGAAAATGACGGGCGACTTCGTGGGACGCACCATCACGATTCCGTCGATACCGCTGATGTGCACGGCCTCATTGAGCTGGTTGATACAGTAGAGCACCTTGAGCGCATCGCTGTCATCGTCCTTGAACATCTGGAAGTCCGCTGAGCCATTTGGGTCTGCACTGGTCGTCTTGTAGGTATGGATGTCCTCGTTCACGCCACGGAACCATTCATGGCTCAACGCCATGAACTCTTGCAGCTTCTCATTGTTGGGGCAGAACACGATTATCTTCGCATCGTTCTTCTTCAAGTGCTTCGCGATGGCCGTGTCAACTCCTCCGGCATCTTGCAGCGAACGCCGTAACTCCTCGTACTTCTTCGTGAACTTCGAGTATTTCTTCTTGTCCTTGACCTTTTCGATGGAGACCTTCAACTCGCCCAACTCCTTGGGCGCGTCGTAGAGCGCGATGACGTACTTCGGGATGGGAAGGATTCCGCGAAGCCAAGCCTCCTCAAGCTCCATGCTGCTGGCAATGTTACCCTTGAAAATCTCATCGGCCATATCTCGCCCGTCATCCGAGAAGCGAATTGGGGTCGCACTGAAACCGAGCAGCTTGGCATCGGGACTGCCGTCGATGAACCACTGGACACCCTTGCTCCACTCCGGTGCCCCGCAATGATGGAACTCGTCTAGGATGATGTAGTCGTACTGTAAAGTTACATGCTCGCTCCTTGCATGTACCATCGCAGCGGAGTACGTCTTGAATTGCAGGTTATCGGGATGGAAGCCCGGTGCTATCTTCTCAAGGTTGTCCATCTGGTCGATGAACATGTAGTCGTTCGTCCCGAGAAGTAGGAAACGCTTGTCGGGGTTGTCCTGAACCAGCTTCGCGATGATGACGAACTTGCCCGTGCCCGTTGGTTGGATGACGCACGCGCGGTCGCTATGTGCGAGCATATCGCACAACTTGTCATAGGCGATTTGGTTGTGCGGGTAAAGCTCAAGCTGGGAACTCATGTCAGCTGTCCTTTCTATCTGTAATTTCCTTACATCCAATATAGAACCTTGCGACTGCATCGCGGGCACTTTGCCGGTAACTCGACAAGGACGCGACGCTCATTCAAGCTGAATCCATGTGCGAACGTGTGACCGCACTTGGAGCATTCGTACCAACATTCAACTGCGCCGCGCCTCCTGATGTACTTGCTCTTGCGTTTGATTGTACAGAACGCATCGTCCTTCGGTTGGATGGTAAGCATCAGAAAAACGTCCTTTCATCATCGACTGCCTCCCAGTGGAACCCACCCGCCTCATTAGTGATGGCGTGATAAATAGCCCTGCGCGAAACCCCTGTCATCTCCATCGCCATTCTTATGGACTCGAACACCTCTCCAGTTTCAATACAACGTACTTTCACGGGTTGCTTTCGTCCCGAGTGGTCGAAGAACTCTTTTGAAGGTTTAGGCTTCTCTGCGTAATAGTAGTGGAATCCATGTGCGGCATGACCTTTCTTCAATGCGCTGTAAAGACTTGAACGATGGACACCGATGGTCTTCGCACACTTATCGACCGATTCGTACCTCATCCCGGTCTCCAAACAGATGATAGGTTGTTTTCTTCTCATTGATTGTCCCTTCGTCATATCACATTCCGATAAAGGCTTTTACAAATCACCCTCATCGTCCTCACTGAAATCATGGTCGGTGATATAAACCTTATACCGCGCCGCCTCCTCGCAAAGTTGGCCGAGCACATCTGAGACTTTCAGGAACATATCGCCTTCATGTGTCAGGACGCGAAAGGTCTCCTCCGCGTTGTAGGCATCAATACCATACGTGTTGAGAAACTTCATGAGCTGGTTCAAGTTCACGCCCTGTTTATGCAACTCGGTCGCAATCTTCTCAATAGGTCCTACATCAATCATCGTTATGTTCAGGTTGTCGGAATGGATGAGTGTCGTGCGCACATATTCCGAAACCGTCATCCCCAATCTGGCAGCTTTGCGTTTGATGATTTCCCTTTCCTTATCTGTCACACGGATGAGAATGTTTTTCTCTTTCTTGCTCACTTCTATCTATGCCTCCTTTAGGGAAATGAATAATTGATTTTGGAAACGGTGCCGCCGCCGTTTCCAAAATCACGAAAAGCCGCCTTTTCGCTTAACCGAAAGTCGATGGAATGGTATCTATCATTAGGTACCTGACAACCGATTGAGGACCCCCTTTTGGTAGGCTCCTAAAGCCGCACAAAAGCAAGATGGAAGGGGATGTACAAGTGCGGTTTTACCGCGATTGTATATACACTTCCTACATCTTGCAACTCGAAGAGCGACTTTAGTCGGTGAGCACTGCTATTGTAGCAGTGCGAGAGCCTTCCCGGACGGGAAATAGGGGTGCCGCCGCCCCTATTTTCTGGCCGGGAAGGCGGTGTCTCCCGGAGCTTGCGGAGGGAGACAGAAAGGTGGGGTGCCGCCGCCCCACCTTTCTCAAATCCGCGAAACGCAGACAGATGATTTGGTTTTCCAGACTTGGCAGTCATGTATTTTCAGACGCTCGCGAATGGATGGATGCACTTTGCCTTGGCATGGGAACGCCGCCCCGCGAATCGGCAATCGTGTGATTCTCAAAATCGGTCGCGCCGTTTTCTGGATGGCGGTGAATCGAAAATCTCGAAGGGCGATGATGCGAAGCGGCGAATCTCAGAAGATGGTTTCAGGCCACGGGTCTAATCGAAATTGGAAACGTACCAACGGCCATTCTCGACCACGATGCTGCTCCTGCCGAAATCGACATCGACAAAGATACCATCATCCTCGATGACGCGAATGTCCACGCCGTCGAAGAAGTCATAGTAGCCAACGATGTCGCTGTGAAGCTCATCCACGCACATGTCGCAGACGACCTTGCCGTTGGACTTATCGTAGATGAGGAACCCATCGTACTTCTCAGGGTCGGTGACGTAGGTGTCGAAGTCGATGATTCCGTTCTCGGTCTTCTCTGCGAAGCTGTTCAACATGCCGATGATGAAGACGGGTGCGTAATCGTGAAACATGCGATGTCCTTTCAGAATCAACCTGTTACTTGTCGAGGGCTTCGGCGAAGACGCAGCAGCGGTAACCCGCGCTCGACATGTCGCCCTCCTTGGGCGGGTCGTTGTGCTTGTAGAGCACAGCACGCCTTCCGGGCCAGTAGTCCGTACCGTCATCGTTCTTCTTGGCCCACAGCCATTCGGTCACCTTGCCGTATCGGAAATCTCCGATGAGCGGAGACGGAATCGTCTCGTCCTCGTCCTTCCCGAACGTGCGGTAGGTGATTTCGTATTTGTCGTAACCGGTCTTCGTGGAGACACGCTTCACGCCGACGATGGTGCAGTGAATCTTGGTCGCCATCGCCACGCGATAGGCTAGGTTGTTCTCATCCTCGGCATCGACGATTGCCCTTGCGCATAGACCTACTTCTACGGGTCTGGGTTGACGGCCCTTCTCGATGGCGGCGGTCATATAGGCCATCGGAAGAATCTCGCGATAGCGTTGGTCGGTCATCTTGTTCTTGCGCTCGTCCATATTGCGTCTCCCTTCGTCGCGGACGGCTGATATGGGAAACCGCCCACACGGGCGGCTCCATATTCCTACTTCAACTTCGCGACCAACTCGACGATTCCCTCGCGCTGTCGGCTACCGAGACCCTGCACGCGTCGGTTCTCCGCGATGCCGAGCTTGCGCATGATGTCATCGGCCTTCGCCTTGCCGATGCCGGGGATGCACATCAGGAACTCGTGGACGCGGATGCGCTTGGCGCGGTCATCATCGAGGGCGTCGGCAAGGGAAAGCTCCCCTTTCCTCACGAGGTCCTTGAACTCCATGCGCTCGCGCCGCGCAGCCAAGGAGCGCTCAAGTGCGGCCTTGCGCTTCTCCTCAGTCATCTCGGGCAGGTGGTTGTCGTTCTCCATTTCTATCTCCTTACTCTCCGGTCTTGCCGGTTCGCTTATTCTCAGATGCCGCCTTGCGCAAACGCCAGCGACGGTTCGAGATGGACTTCATCGAGCGCTTGATGATTGGTGAAAGCTCGCTATCGGGAATCCTTTGGATGAGAACCAACTTATCCTCGTCATCCGTCCACCTTCGCCGCTCGTACTTGAAGGCGGTCTGTGCGTAGTAGCGCTTGTGCTCGGCGCGTTTGCGGTCATGCCGCTCCGATGCGCTCAGTCTTTTCCTCACATCGCACCTCCCATTATGTGGCGGCGATGAGGGCGAGCCTCACGCTCTTGAATCCGACATCACCGGTACACACAATCTGAACCGCAATGTCCTTCAAATCGCAACCAGCGTATCGAGCAAGTGCCCGTACCGCGTCGGTCTGCTCCTTGGCGATGTAGCCCATGTGACCGAAGAACTCTCCACGCGCAAGGACCTCGATTGCCTGTGGGTCGAACTTGTTCTTCGGTTCCGGTTTCAGCTGCGCATAGGTGTTCATGTACCCCTGCACCGCATCACGACGCTGACAGGCTTCTACTTCCCGCCAACGTGCCGTCATATCTTCTCCGAACGCACACCCACGCGCCGTGGCCGCAAGGATGTACACATCGCCCGTTGGGTTGGGGACTTTGATGATGCCTTCATCCAAAACCTCGACGGCCATCTCTACGCCGTCCACTTCTTGACCTCGACCACATCGTAGGTAGCGGCGAAACCGCTTGCCTTCGCACCGAGGGTGAGCGCGTCGCAGACGGCCACCGCCTTGTCGAATGACTCGCACCACGCGACGGCCACGCCGCCGACCACCATCACGACGTAAATCTTGTCGAGCTTCGCATCTGCCGTTGTCGCCATGTCGGCTCCTTTCACTTCGTCCTTCTTGAACGGTTCCGTGTATGCAGGCTTCTCTTTCGGCTGTTGCGCCTTCGCCTTGGGCCGCACCTTCTCCTCCATCTCCTCCAAGATTCGCGCGTCCATGTCGGCGCACCAATCGGTGTAGGCCTTGATGGCGTCCTTGTTGGTGGCGCAGTTGAACATGCGGCGGTCCATCTTGCCGTCGGGCATCTGGTACGTGCCCATGTACGTCGCCCCATGAGTCGGGCCGTAGAGCTTCCCGCGTCCGCCCTGTTGGTTGAATATGGGCTTATCGGGCTTCGACATCCGTCTCCTCCTTCACCTCGACCGCGACGCCCTCCTCGGCGGGCACGAGCCACGTGCGCCATTTAGAGGTAAACTTGCCCGCCTCGCCGTAGGCCGCGCGGAAGTTGCAGACGACGCAGATGCGCCCATCGCCGCCACGCGCGACCCCGATGACCGTACCCAGACCGAACTTCTGGGAGAGGATTTTGCCCCCGATGCGATAGCGGTTCCCGTAGGCATCGCGGGGGAGCGCATGGATGTACTTGTATACCCCGGTTCGCTTTCCCATCGCGCACCGCCTACGCGAACTCGGCTTCGAGGAGGCGGTTGATGAGGACGGTCATGTTCTCACCCGTCTCCACCTTGTGATATTGGAGCTTCGTGTGCATGGACTTCGGGATGCGGACGTTGATGCACACCAGCTCATCGACCTCCGGCTGCGCGTGCTGGATGGAGGCCTGCTGGCGCTTGGACTTCTTCGCGGAGGCCATGAAGGCGTTGCTGTTGTTAGACATACTTCTTCTCCTTCTCGTTGATGATGGAATCTGCCAGCTCCTCAAGAGCCGGGATGACGTGGCTGTGCGGGCTGTGCTCCGCGACCGACTTGCCCTCGGCTGCGGCCTGCGAGAGAGCGACCGCGCGGGGCACCTTCGCGATGACCGGCACCTGCTCGGACTCAAGGAACTCCACGAGCTGCTTGTCGAGCTTGCCGAACGCGTAGAAGTTGTTGACCACGAGACGTATCGTCGCGTCCGTACCGGAGTCCTTGGCGATTTCGTAGGTGCGCATGGTCGGCTCCACATCGCGCGTGCTCGGGAGCATGGGGATGAGGATGACATCGGCGGCGCGGCACCAATCGCCCATTCCGTCGTTCAAGACGCCCGCCGTATCGACAATCTGGTAATCGCAGGACTCGGCGTAGTCCGGGTCATCGCAGACCTCGTGGACGGAGCCGCCCTGCGGGTCGGTGGAGACGAACGCCACCGTGGAGCCTCGGCGCTCAAGCGCGAACGCCAGCTCGTCGGCGAGGGTGGTCTTGCCGACACCGCCCTTCTGGTTGAGGAACAGAATCGTGAACATATACATCAGTCCTTTCGTGTCTTGATTCATGAGTCGCTTAATTCCCGAGGCCGCTCTTGCGGTATTCCAAGCAGAGGGCG
>ERZ1673749.275-NODE-275-length-69184-cov-6.951178_pt1 | contig 69184 bp, 62 predicted proteins | sample MGYA00580204_ERZ1673749 | MGnify/ENA primary metagenome ERZ1673749 (study PRJEB41218, sample SAMN15661745) | gut metagenome | host: Homo sapiens | place: Canada: London | collected 2015-08-20/2019-03-30 | study: EMG produced TPA metagenomics assembly of...
CGGTAGAGCAACTGACTTGTAATCAGTAGGTTGAGGGTTCAAGTCCTTTCACCAGCTTTCTAATCGGGGAGGTCACTTCTCGGAGTGGTCTTACTTCCGGGTGGAGTTGTTGGAAGAGCGGTTTCTTTTAGGCTTGGATGCGCGCCTATAGCTCAGTTGGATAGAGCAACGGACTTCTAATCCGTGTGTCTGAGGTTCGAATCCTCATAGGCGCGATAGTGGGGTATAGCCAAGCGGTAAGGCACCAGACTTTGACTCTGGCATCTCGTAGGTTCGAATCCTGCTACCCCAGTCAATTAAATATAGTCATGGCAATGATGGGGTATAGCCAAGTCGGTAAGGCACTAGACTCTGACTCTAGCATTTCGCAGGTTCGAGTCCTGCTACCCCAGTATGATCCATTAGCTCAGCCGGTAGAGCACCTGACTTTTAATCAGGGTGTCCGGGGTTCGAATCCCCGATGGGTCAGTGCTGGAGAGATACCGAAGCGGTCATAACGGGGCGGTCTTGAAAACCGTTAGGGTGAAAGCTCACGGGGGTTCGAATCCCTCTCTCTCCGCCATGCGGAGAAGTACTCAAGTGGCTCAAGAGGCTCCCCTGCTAAGGGAGTAGATCCTGATGAGGGATGCGAGGGTTCGAATCCCTCCTTCTCCGATAAGCGGGCCATTAGCTCAGTTGGTTAGAGCAGCCGGCTCATAACCGGTTTGTCCCGGGTTCGAGTCCCTGATGGCCCAGTCGTCTCGCTTCGGTTTGTTGAAAGCACATGTATGCCCAGATAGCTCAGTCGGTAGAGCAAAGGACTGAAAATCCTTGTGTCGTTGGTTCGATTCCGACTCTGGGCACTGAAAAGAACTTCGCTTTGCGGAGTTCTTTTTTCTTTCTAGGGGAAATGAGAAAAATCTCCCCGGAAAGTATTTTATGTTCCATACGGACAGGGTACAATTTATGGTAGAAACTTTGTATCGGAAAGGAGAGGGACATGCAGGAGAAAGAAAAAAGACCGGTTGCACCGGAGGACAAGGACCCCCAGGGCACCCCGCCGGGAAACCGTGAGGAGGGCTTTTACCGGTCCGAAAAGGGAATCAAAAGCAGCCGAAGAGAGAAGAAGCAGGGGAAACGCCCCTTTTGGGTGTACCCCGCCAACTATAAGCAATTGCAATCCACCAGTCTTCGAATCGGGAAACTGTTGCTATCTGTGGTGCTCATGGCCTTTTCCATGAACTACTTCATGATTGGTGCCAATCTGATTCCCGGAGGCTTTGTGGGAATTTCCATGCTGGCCCAGGAAGGTGTGAAGAATGTCTTAGGAATCAATATTCCATTTTCCTACTTTAACATTGGTCTTAATTTGCTTCCCGCAATCCTGGCCTTTTTTACCATCGGGAAAAAATTTGTCCTGCTCTCCGTATTAAATATCGTCCTCTACAGTTTTTTAGTGGATTTGATTCCGACCCATCCCTTTACGGATGATATGCTGATCAACATTGCTTTCGGTGCGGCCATTCATGGAGCGGGTCTTGCCCTTGCCTTGAATGCGAATGCCAGCACCGGAGGAACCGACTTCGTGGCCATGACCATTTCCAATAAGTACAATATCACGGTCTGGAACTACGTGTTTATCCTCAATGCCTTGATTATCATTGCGGCCGGCTTTATCTTCGGGGTGGAAGCGGCACTCTATTCCATCCTCTTCCAGTTTTTATCCACGGTCGTGATCAACCGGGCTCATCAACGATACCAGAAGAACACCATCTGGATTGTCACGGAAAATCCCGAGCCGATTGCCACCGACCTGATGAAACTCACCCACCATGCGATCACCTCTTTTGAGGGCGTTGGGCGCTATACCGAAAAGCGGAGATACCTGCTTTACATGGTGGTGAGCAAGGAAGATGTCCCCAAGGTGAAGAAGTATTTGAAAGAGAAAGACTGCAATGTCTTCATGAACATCACAAAGTCGGAAGAACTGAACGGAAGATTCTATTTGGAGCCACTGGACTAGAAAAAATGCAAGGAAGAAGAAAATTCCTATTGGTACTCTTCGATGAGGACCACATAGGAATTTTTTTTTTGTGCGACGCAGGGCGGAGCAGTAACGAAATTTTCCTCCATGGCGAAGGGAAACTCGGTTCCCCTCCTTGAGCAGCGTCGTGGTCCCCAGTTCCTGGCTCCCATCCACAAAAACAAAGCCGGATCGAATGGCCTTCTGCGCCTTGCCCCGGGAAAGGCGGAAGAATGCGGCAACCATGCTATCGATGCGAAGAGAGCTCACAACAAGTTCCCTTTCCTGTCGCTTCGGTTGTGCTTCCTCGGGAAGATCGTCTCGCCGTGAGACGGAGACGGACGCCCTTCCGACGCTGGTAAGCTGGTCCAGGATAAAAGGAGCCATCGACTCTTTGACAAAAAGGTAGGCCCCCCGATCATCGGGAAGAATGTCTCCAAGCACTTTTCGATCCAAGCCTAAGCCGATGAGGGCTCCGAGGTAGTCGGGATGTTGGAGCTTCACGAAGGCATGCGATTTCGAATCGATGCGAAGGATGGCGACCTGAAAGGAGCCGGGTCCAAAGTGGAGCAGCTTCCGCTCCTGGTCTTCGGAGTAGACTTTTACCGAATACTCAGAGAATTCCTGTTCATGGTGACGGAACTCGGAATACTCCTCCGGCGTGAGAAAATCGCTGTCGATCCCGCGGTTCTGTCGTTCACTCATGGCTGCCAAGTCGAATAAATGTTGTAACATATCTGCCTCCTTCCGCTATCCTACCACGAAGAGAAGCTGTAAAAAAGATGGAGCAATCGGCCAAACGAGCTATGAATATAATTCATAGAAAATATGAAAAATATCTTGCAATTGAGAATGCTCTTCGGTATAATAGCGACAGTTTAAAAAACGTTGAAAAACAGCGAACGAATCTTATATTAAAGGAGAAGAAAACAATGAAGAAGAAATTGCGTACCCTATTGGCCTTGGCCTTTGCCCTGGTGGTCCTGGCAAGTTGTGCGGGCAGAGACAAAAAGGCGGAAGAGAGCAGCAAAGACAGCGGAAAAGCGGAAACGGGAAGCACGGAAAAGGCAGCGGAGAAAAAGGAATCCTATACCATAGCGGTCCCGAATGATGCCACCAATGAAGCCCGTGCCCTGCTTCTTTTACAGGAGAATGGCCTCATTAAACTAAAAGAAGGTGCGGATATCACGGCAACGGTCCGGGATGTGGCAGAGAACCCGCACAACATCCAATTCAAAGAGGTGGAAGCCGCACAGCTTCCCAATGTGCTGAAGGATGTGGACTATGCCGTGATCAATTCCAACTATGCTCTTCCCGCAAAGCTGAATCCCATTACGGATTCGCTGGTGAAGGAAGGATCCACCTCCGCCTATTCCAACATCTTGGCGGTCCAGGAGAAGAATGCACAGAGTGATAAAACGAAGGCTTTAGTAGCTGCGGTTTGCAGCAAACAGGTTGCCGATTTCATCAAAGAAAAATATAATGGGGCAGTCATCAGTACGGTGGACAAGACCACCGATGGTTACGACAGCTCGGTCAACTATGAGAGCCTATCGGGCCAGACCATTACCGTTGCAGCGACGCCGACGCCTCATGCGGAGATTTTGGAAGTTGCCAAGAAGATTTTGGCAGAGAAGCAGATCAAACTGGAGATCAAGGAATTCACTGATTATGTTCAGCCCAACAAGGTGACAGAATCCGGAGAGGTGGATGCGAATTACTTCCAACATGAACCGTATCTGGACGACTTTAATAAAGAGAATGGAACGCACGTTGTGAAAGTCTGCGATGTTCACGTCGAGCCCATGGGACTCTATGGGGGCAAGCAGAAGACTCTCGATATCAAGGCGGAAGCGAAGTAAGGAAGTAAGAAAGTAGGGTAAGGATGGCATTCGTGCCATCCTTTCTTGTGGAAGGGCAAGGAAACAATGATTAAAGTAGAAAACCTATCAAAAAATTTTGAGGGGAACCGGGGACAGGTCAAAGCCCTGGACCATATCAATTTGACCGTTCAGGATGGGGAAATCTACGGAATCATCGGCATGAGTGGTGCGGGAAAGTCCACACTGGTTCGCTGTTTGAACTTTTTGGAAAAACCCACCGAAGGCTCGGTGTTTATCGATGATGTAGACCTAGGCAGCCTGGAGGAGAAGGAATTACGGGGAATTCGTCGCAAGGTGGCGATGATTTTTCAGCAGTTTAATCTTTTGATGCAGAGAACCTGCTTGGAGAATGTGACCTTGCCCCTGGAATTTTTGGGCGAAGATAAGCAGAAAGCGCGGAAACGTGCGATGGAGCTCCTCAGCCTGGTGGGCCTTCCCGACAAGGCTGACGCCTATCCGGTCCAGCTGTCCGGGGGACAGAAACAGCGTGTGGCGGTTGCAAGAGCCCTGGCCACCAACCCGGAGATTTTGCTCTGCGATGAGGCAACCAGTGCCCTGGACCCCACGACCACCAATTCCATTTTACAGTTGCTGCGGAAATTAAATGAGCAGTACCGCATTACCATTGTTATGATTACCCACCAGATGAGCGTGGTGGAAGAGATCTGTCAGCGGGTTGCCATTATTGACAAGGGTCATGTGGTCGAGGAAGGCCCCGTGAGTGAGATCTTTAGTCGGCCGAAATCGGAAGCGGCCAAGCGGCTTGTCTTCCCGGAATCCATCAATGATATTCCGGAGCTTACGACGGATAGCCGTTTCCTTCGTGTCGTCTTCAATGGGGCCGAGACGACCGGGCAGCCTCTTATTGCGCGGATGGCCAAGGAGCTGGGCGTGGAAGCCAGTATCGTTTCCGCCCAGACCAAGAGCCTGGGGGAACGGATGTATGGGAGCATGATCCTGTCCTTCCGGACTGACACGCAGGACTTTGATAAAGCGGTGTCCTATTTATCCGAGGTACCCGATTTGGTGACGGAAGAGATTGCGGTATTGGAACCCGAGAAAGGAGAAGAGGATGAGTGAATTTTTGAATAGCCCGGAAGTGGAAGAGGCCCTTCAGATCATCCAGACGGAGATTCCCTTTGCCATTTGGGAGACCATTTATGTTACCTTGCTGTCCACTTTCTTTGCCGTTCTTATCGGCCTTCCCCTGGGAGTTCTCCTCGTTGTGGGGGAGAAGAAGGGAGTCCTTCCCCTGCCCGCCCCTGTTTTGAAACTGCTCGGCTTTGTCATCAATATTCTTCGATCGGTTCCTTTTTTGATCCTGATGATCATGGTCTTTCCCCTGACCCGTCTTCTGTTGGGCACCGTGGTGGGAACCCCCTCTTCGATTGTCCCCCTGGTGATCTGTGCCTTTCCTTTTGTGGCTCGGCTAGTGGAGACCAGCCTTCGGGAGGTGGATGGCTCTTTGATAGAGGCGGCGCAAAGCATGGGAGCGAGCCCCTTTCAGATCATCTGGAAGGTGATGATTCCCGAGAGCATCCCCTCCCTGATTTCCAACCTGACCATCGCCATGACCACGATTCTCGGTTACTCCGCCATGAGCGGAATCATCGGTGGTGGAGGACTTGGAAAAATTGCCATCAACTATGGCTATTACCGTTTTAAGTATTTGGTCATGCTCGTTGCGGTGATTGTTCTGATTCTTTTGGTCCAGCTGATTCAATCCCTGGGCACCTATTTCACCGTCCATTTCGATAAACGACTCCGGTAAGAAAACCAGTGAGACCTTCCTCCATTGACAAGGGTCTTTCCCGGTGGTAGGGTAAGACGAATTCAATAGGACGTGGGGGAGCTATTGCTGAGAACGGTAAGACCGGACCCGTAACCTGACCTGGACAATGCCAGCGTAGGCCGACGAATGAAGTTTTTGCAGTGAATCTTCTCCCTTTGGGAGAAGATTTTTTTGTGGAGGGAAGCATGAATCAGAGTAAAAAATACGTTAGGTCCCTGGCGGGTATCGGCCTGGTGCTCCTGCTGTGGCAGCTGGTGGCACAGCTCCATCCCATGGGAAAGTTCATGCTGCCGGGTCCCATTCAGGTGGCGGCATCTTTCGTGGACCATTGGCAGCTCCTTGTGCACCATGCGGGAACCACCCTGATGGAAGCCGGGATCGGGCTGGGCATCGGTATTGCCTTGGGCTTTGCCACGGCCCTCCTTATGGAGCGCTTTCCCCTGCTCTACGACATGTTCTATCCCGTTCTCATCATCAGCCAGACCATTCCCACGGTTGCCATTGCCCCCCTTCTGGTCATCTGGTTCGGTTTTGACCTTTTGCCGAAGGTGATCATCGTGGTGATTTCCACCCTGTTTCCCATCACCATCGGCCTCTTGGATGGCTTCCATTCCATCGATCCGGACTATCTACAGCTCTTGCAGTCCATGAATGCCAGCCCCAGGCAGATGATCCGCTTTGTGAAGCTGCCCTTTGCACAGAGTCATTTCTTTTCGGGCTTGCGCATTGCGGTCACCTATTCCATCGTGGGGGCGGTGATTGCCGAATGGCTGGGCGGCAACAATGGTCTGGGCGTGTACATGACCCGGGCGAGGAAGTCCTATTCCTACGATGAGATGTTTGCCATCATCATCTTTATCACGGCACTCAGTCTTCTGTTAATGGGGGCGGTGAATCTATTGGAGGGCATCTCGATGCCTTGGAAAAGAAAAGAGAGGAGTAAGAAATGAAACGAGGAAAGTTTTTATCCTTCCTGCTCGTTGCCATGCTCGTTCTTCTGGCGGGCTGCGGAAGCGGGGAGAAGAAAGAGGAAGATACGACGTCAAAGGCCCAGGCGCCTTCAAGCAGTCAGGGGAGCGGCGAAGAGGGCAAGAATGAGGAGTCAAAGGAAAAGAAGGAGGTCACCAAGCTCACCTTTGTCCTGGACTACACCCCCAACACCAACCACACGGGAATCTATGTGGCACAGAAGCTGGGCTACTTCAAAGAGGAAGGCCTGGATGTTACCATCATGCAGCCGCCGGAAGATGGCGCCCCTGCCTTGGTCGCTTCCGGAAACGCGCAGTTTGGGGTGGACTACCAGGACACCATCGGACCGGCCTTTGCCAAGGAGAATCCCCTGCCGGTGACCAATATCGCCGCGCTGATTCAGCACAATACCTCGGGCCTCATCTCCTTAAAGGAAAATCCGGTGAGTCGCCCCAAGGATCTGGAGGGAAAGACCTATGCCAGCTGGGGCATGCCTATTGAACAGGCCATGGTCAGGGACGTCATCAAGAAGGACGGAGGCGATCCGGAAAAGCTGAAGATTATCACCGCCAATGCGGCCAGCATCTTTAGCATGAAGGGGTCGGACTACCAGACCATCTGGGTCTTCTATGCCTGGGACGGGATCGCCGCCAAGGTGAAGAAGATCGATTCGGTTTACTTCCCCTTCCGGGATTTCAACCTTGCCTTTGATTACTACACGCCGACCCTGATTGCCAATAACGCGTATTTAAAGGATCATCCGGATATTGCCAAGGCCTTTTTACGTGCCGTGCAGAAGGGCTACGAGTATGCCATCAAGAATCCGGAAAAGGCGGCAGACATTCTTTTGGAACAGGCTCCCGAGCTGGACCGCGATGTGGTGGTGGAAAGCCAGAAATACTTGGCGGATAAATATATCGATGATGCACCGTACTGGGGCCAGATTGACAGCAAACGCTGGAACCGCTTCTATCAATGGCTCTTCCGGGAGAAGCTGATTGAGAAGGAAATTCCTCAAGACTTTGGCTTCACCAACGAATATCTTCCCGGGTTCAGCAAATGAGCCTGCTGGAGGTAAAAGAACTGAGCAAATCCTTTGCGGACAGACCCATCCTCCAAGACATCCGCTTTTCCCTGGAGGAAGGGGAGACCCTGGCCCTGCTCGGGGACAGCGGCGTAGGCAAGAGCACCCTGTTCAATGTGATCTCGGGCTTTCTCCTGCCCGACCAAGGGGAGGTCCTGTTGGAAGGAAAATCGGTCCTGGGCCGGACCGGTCACTTCAGCTACATGCTCCAGAAGGACCTCCTTCTTCCCCACCTGAAGATCATCGACAATGTGAGTCTCCCTCTGCGGATTCGGGGAATGGGGAAAAGGGAGGCCCGGGCCAAGGCCTCACCCTATCTGAAGGAGTTCGGCTTGGAGGGAACGGGCCGGCAGTATCCCAACCAGCTTTCCGGTGGGATGCGACAGCGGGCCGCCTTTCTTCGCACCTATTTGGCCTCCGGCCGGATCATGCTCCTGGATGAACCTTTTAGTGCCTTGGACGGGGTGATTAAAAAAGAGCTGATTGCCTGGTATCGGGAAGCGGCCAAGCATTTTGGCCTCTCGACCCTGTTTATCACCCACGATATTGAGGAGGCCCTCCTGCTGGCGGACGAGATTCTCCTCCTGCAGGGGAAACCGGGAACGATCCGTGGTCGCTTTCGTCCCAACCTTTCGAAGAGGAAGGGGATGGAATTGGAAGAAGATTTTTTCCAAACGAAAAAGGAGATTGCCCGGCAGTTCCAATCGGGATATGCTTCGTACTAAAAAAGAGCCGAAAGGCTCTTTTTTTTGCTTCTTTTTTAAGTGTGTAGGCCCTGCGGAGATCCGCCCTTACGTGGGATTTCTCCCTAGACGCGGATTTTAAAGTGGCCTGCTGCCGGAGGTTGTCCTCTATGCCCCTTCGAAACAGCGATGAAAGTTTTCTTCGATGATCCTTTCCATCTCTTTTTCGCTCTTCTGCTTTCTTCGGGCCAGGCAGGCAAGAATCTTTTCCACCAAATCTGGCCAGCCATACTCTCCTCGCACCCATTCCAGGGAATTGGGACCGTCGGTCTCGGTCAGAATGCGGTCTGGAGGAAGAAGATCCATCAGCTTCAGGGTGAGCGAGGAATCCATGAAATCGGAACTGATGGTAAAGTAGGCTCCCCGGTCCAGGTAGGCAGGGACCAGGGAGAGGGGGCCGCTGTACCAATGAATGATGCAGCGGGGAAGGCGAATTCGTTGCAGCTCCTCCAGCACCTCTTTTTCCCGTCCCTTTGTGTGAATATTCGAAAGCAGAGATCTTTTTTGTGCCTCCTCTAAGAAAAAACGAAACACGCGGAGCTGGTCCTCCGGGTGACTGGAGGAGGGGGCCCACACGGAATCCAAACCGATTTCTCCGATAAAATCGCAGTCTTCCAGATAGGAATCCAGCCCCTCCAAAGAAGTCTTTGCACTCACCTTCCAGGGATGGATGCCAAAGCCTTTTTTGATGAGAGGATGATCCTTGGCGAGTTTCTTAACAAAGTCGTAGCTTCCCGGGTCCTCAGCGACCCCCAAGGTAAGGATTCCCTTTTCCTCGATGTTTTGTAACGCCCGGGGCAGCCGATCCCTGTAGGCATCCATATGATCATGTGCGTTGATAAGCAACTCCTTCTCCTTTCCGAAATTCAGCGTACGTCTTCCTGGTAAAAGTTCTGAACTAATCATACCCCAGTTTTCTTCCCGAAGGAGGGAAGCACCGGTGATAGAAACCTAAACAAAAGATAAGATAAGAAAATTCAAGTGAAATTCATCAGTTAATAGGAAATGGAATATTTTAATATATATATATGATGTGCTATAAGCGAATAAAAGTGAGCGAAAGGAGATAAAAATGTCATTCAAGAAAATTGCTTTGTTTATCCTTCTCGCAGTTTCTCCGATTATTACCAAACTGGTTTATGTCTATGCGACAGGGAATCCCGTGCGAGGCTGGAGTCAGATGGGAATATGGTACGCCGCATTTCTTTTTTTCGGTGTGAAATATTATCTTCGTTCTCAGAGGTCATCGAAGTAGCACGAAGCGAGGGAGGAGTGGATCATAAAATCGATTGGTAAAGGTGTTGGAATTCGTTGCTTTCTTAGTTGTGGTCAACCTCATCATCTGTTGTTTCACGGGCTATTGGAAGGATGGCTGGGTGCTTATTGGAATCATGGCCGGCACGTATTATGCCTTTCTACGTTGGCCCTTTGAGCCGGATTTGAGTGAATACTTTGAATAGTGTCTTGCATTTTTGAGATGGAAGCGTCGGTCTTCCCTGTACAGGGAAGACCGACGCTTTTTTTAGATACCGCGAAAGGAAGCAGAATATGGGTTCCCCTGGGAAGTGCGAAAAAGGGGGGGCCAGGGTCGGGTTCCCCTGGGAAATCCGCCTGTTGAGACTCGCGAATCCCGACACCCTGCCAGGCCACGTGATGAGACCCCGAATGCACGCAACCAACCGGGCTTGGTGGTTTTCGGGGGTAAAACTTTCCCGATTTTGTTTGCTACTTTTTCCGCTTTATGGTATAGTTAGCAAGTCAACCAAATAATGACATAGGGGTATAGTTCAGTGGTAGAACGTCGGTCTCCAAAACCGAATGCCGTGGGTTCAAATCCTGCTACCCCTGTATGGGCTTGTAGCTCAGGTGGTTAGAGCGCACGCCTGATAAGCGTGAGGTCGATGGTTCGAGTCCATCCAGGCCCATTTCAAGAGTTGCCTTGGCAACTCTTTTTTATTGCCCTTTTTTCGGAATCGAAGAAAGGAGGTGGAGCAAGAGACTCTGCAGGAGGGGAAGGATATTTTCTTTCAGAAAGTGCCCCTCATCTTCCAAGACGAGGAAGGGGGACCGCAATTCATAGGGGGATTGATCATGATCATAGCCCGGACTCACGGCTATGAGAAGCGCATGATCATGAAGCCGGGCACGATGAACCGGAAGACGGAGGGTCCAGTATCCCTCCTCTCCGGCGAGATCCGCAAAGGACGAGCGCAGAAAGAGGGAGGGGAGGTCCCGGGAACTTTGCAAAGTGATTTGCAGAAAGTCGCCTTGCTTCTGTAGTTTTTCCAGACAAAGGGACCCTTGCTTTTCTGGAAGGGGCAGAGAAAAGAGAAAGATGGAAAAAGCATCCGTCAGGTAAGGGACCAGCCAGGCGGTGGCAAACAGGTCGTCTCGGTTGTGAAGCAAGGCGAGGGCCTGATTTTCTTCGGTCGGATTCTTTGCCAGGGGGATCATGTCTTTTCCCGTGAGTCGGTCCTCCCGTTGAAAACCGGATTTTTTCTCGAGAAGCTGTAATTTCATGCTCTCTTTGGAGAAAAAGGGCCGATATCTTCGCACCAATGGATAGAGATCCAGATGGGAGAGCGGGGGGAAGCCAAAATGGTAGCGCTGACCGCGGGCGGCCAGAAAGGGAAGATCAAAGGAAGATCCGTTGAAACTGACCAGACAGGAGGAGGGATGAGCCGCCAAGAAGTGCTGCCAGCAGGACAGAATCGCTTCTTCTTCCGCATCCTCCGCCCGGTCCCAAATCCACTGGTGGAGGAGTGGGGGTCGGTTTGCGGAGATTTCCAAACAGCCCAAAAGAAAGACAGGATGCCCCTGCCGGCTGAGCCCCTCCGTTTCGATGTCGATGACCAGAAAGGAGCCGGGGGGATCATCGAGCAGCAGAGAATCGTAAGACCTTTGGAACCGGAGAAGGTCTGCATAGGTAATGGGAAATTGGCGGCTTTCTTGGATACGCTCTTTCATGGGGGCTCCTAGTCTTTTTAACAAGCTATGATAAAATAAAATCGGTATTTTGGTTAAGAACAGTATAGAACAGAATCGAGGAAGACATGATTTATTTTGATAACGCTGCTACCACCGCAGTGGATCCCCGGATTGCGGATACCGTGCGGGATATTTTGGTGAACCATTGGGGGAATGTATCTTCGCTCCACCATTTGGGGGTAGAGGCGGAAAAGCATTTGGAGAAGAGTCGTCACACCATTGCCCGGTCCCTGGGCGTGGATGATAAGACGATTATCTTCACTTCTTGTGGCAGTGAGAGCAATAACATGGCCATCCACAATGCGCTCGTCCGGTGCCGGTCGGAGAAGAAGAATGTGGTCATGTCACCCATCGAACACTCTTCGATTTTTAATTTAAAGAAGCATCTGGAAGACCGGGGCGTTGAGGTTCGCTTCTTGCCCGTGAACGAAGTGGGAGTGGTACACCCGGAAGACCTGGCGTCTTGTGTGGATGAGAACACCGCCATCGTCTGTGTGATGTTTGTCAACAATGAATTGGGAACCATTGAACCGATTCAGGAGCTGGCAAAAAAGACCAAGGAGATCAATCCCCACGCCCTGTTCCATGTGGACGGGGTTCAGGGCTATGGTAAAGTGGAAATCAACTTGGGAAACTCCGAAATTGACAGCTTTTCCTGCAGCGGACACAAGATCCATGCACCCAAGGGCGTGGGCTTCCTCTATATTCGAAAGGGTATGGACTTTGAACCCCTGATGATCGGGGGTGGTCAGGAGTTCGGCATTCGACCGGGAACGGAAAACGTGGCCTATATTGCCGCCCTTGCCCAGGCCTATGAGTTGATGCAGGAATCCCACCGGGTCGAGGAAATCTATCGACATGCCATGGAGCGGGTGGACCGGATGAAAGGGGTTCGTTTAAACAGCCCCCGCGAAGGCGCCAGCCCCTATATCATCAATATCGGGGTGAAGGGCATCAAGAGTGAAGTGATCCTCCACATGATGGAGGAGGAGGATATGTACCTGTCTGCCGCTTCCGCGTGCAGCAAGAATGCCAGAAGCCACGTCCTGGAGGCCGTTCATGTTCCGGAGGAATACATCGATGGCTGTCTACGGATCAGCTTCCAGCGGATGAATACGCTGGAAGAAGTGGATCCTTTCTTTGATAAGTTGGAAGAGAAGATTGAGGAAGTCCGGGCGATTACCGGAAGGAGATAGAATGACAAATTGGGTAATTTCCGCCTCCTATGGGGAGTTGGTGTTAAAAGGGAAAAACCGCCGGACCTTTGTGGATAATGCGGAAAAACATATTCTGAGAGCCCTGAAGGACTGCCGAGTCCTTCAGAGCTTTCATGATCGGGGAAAATTCTTTGTCACGGTCCCGGAAGAGGAAAGGGACCGGGCGGCGGAGGCCATGCGCCGGGTCTTTGGACTGGTATACGTGACCCCTTCTCTGCAGGTGGAGGCGACAAAAGAGGAAATTCGAAAAGCAGCCTGCTACTTTGTGGAGGAACGGCTTGCCAAAGAGCCGGAGCGGAAGGAGGCCATCCCCTTTAAAATGTTGGCCAAGCGGTCCAACAAGCAGTTTCCCATGACCTCTCCGGAGCTTGCCGCGGAGATTGGGGGCGACCTGCTGGAACGCTATCCGCAGTTGACCCTGGACCTTCACCATCCGGAGTTCACGGTGACCGTTGAGATTCGCGACCATGCCTTTGTTTACAGTGATCGCCTTCATGGCCTGGGCGGTCTTCCCGCAGGCTCGGGGGGAAGGGGCCTTTTGCTCCTGTCGGGAGGCATCGACTCCCCGGTGGCGGGCTTCGATATTGCCCGTCGCGGGTTGGCCCTGGGCTGCCTTCACTTCCATTCCTATCCCTTTACCAGTGAGCGGGCGCAGAACAAGGCCCTCCGTCTGGCCGAGAAGCTTTCCGAGTGGACCGGACCCATGCGGGTATATATGGTCAACTTGGCTGAGACCTATAAGGCGATCAACCAACATTGTCACAGCAAGAACACCACGGTCCTGTCTCGGCGGATGATGATGCGGATCGGAGACCGAATCTGCCAAGAATACGGCTATGATGCCCTGGTGACCGGAGAGAGTTTGGGCCAGGTGGCTTCCCAGACCATCCAGGGAATTTCCGTGGTGAATCAGGTGGCGGATCATCCCATTTTACGGCCATTGATTTCCCGGGATAAGACGGAAATCATTGAGATGGCAAGGAAGTTGGATACCTATGAGACTTCCATCGAGCCTTTTGATGATTGCTGTTCCCTGTTTGCCCCGGATCATCCCAACACCAAGCCGCGTTTGCATGACCTGGAAAAGGATGAGGAAAATCTGGATGTGGAAGAATTGTTGAAACAGGCACTGTCCACCTTGAAAATGGTGGATATCCGATAAGGAGGAAGGTATGAATCAAAGAAGACGGCGGAGAGGCTGTTGTGGCTGTGGGGGATGGGGCGTCGGCAACATTCTGGCCCTGGTCATGAGCTACAATCTGCATCATAGTATCTTTAAGGCGCTCATTCACGGCTTTTTGGGCTGGCTCTATGTAATTTACTCGGTTTTGTTTCATTAATGACAAAATTGCCACAAAAAACTTTCCTTTTCCTAAATATGATTTATACTATGATTGTTTTAGGATAATGAAAGGAGAGATTTCATGTTCGATTGTATGATTATTGGAGGCGGTCCTGCCGGAGTGAGCACCGCCCTCTATTTAAAAAGCAAGGGAAGGGACATCCTTCTCTTGGAAAAACGAGCCATTGGCGGCTTAGCTGAGAGCGTCAGTCTGCTGACCCACTATACGGGACTCTTGACCGATGAGAGCGGACAGCATTTTGGGGTCCGACTGCGGAAGAGCCTGGAGGAGAATGATATCGCCTATAAAATCGAGGAGGTTGTGGAGATTTCCCATGACAAGACCTTTACGGTGCGCAGTGAGAAGGCGACCTATGAGGCAAAGAGCCTGGTTCTTGCCATCGGAAATGAACGGCTGGTTCCCTCGGTTCCCGGGAAGGAGGCCTTCACACCCTACGCACGAGAGATCACCGAAAAGACCGACCGCATTGCCGTGGTGGCAGGCGGCTCGGACGGCGCTTGCAAAGAGGCGATTTATCTCTCGAAGTACTGCCCCGAGGTTCATATCGTGGAAAAGCGGGATGGGATCTTCTGTGTCGACCAGTTCCGAAAGATGATTGAGAGCAGGGAGAACATTCACTTTCATCCGGCACGGGAAATTGCGGAGATCACAGGAAATCCTCCGGAGAAAATCCTCCTTGCGAGTGTAAAAGGGGAGGAGGACTTGGTCCTGGAGGGAAAGCTTCTTGTCTTTGCCTATATTGGTCAGAAGCCCAAGAGTGATCTGGTCAAGAACCTACTGCCCTTGAAAGAGGGATATGTGGACAGTGACTTACAAACCCCGGTTCCCGGTCTTTTCGTCGCGGGAGACTGTCGGGTGAAGCAGGTTCGGCAGATTGCGACCGCGGTCGCCGATGGCTGCTTGGTTGCCAACCGGGTTCACGCGTTCTTGGGATAGTTTTTGCTTTGAAAAAGAGCCCTCAGAAGGAATCTTGTATTCCTCCTGAGGGCTCTTTCCATAGAGTGCGGATTTATAGATTACTTTAACAGCTCTCTGGCGGCATCCAGAGCCTTGTCATAGTCCGGATGGTTGGTGTTCTGCTTTACATATTCCACATACTTTACGGTGTTATCTTTATCGACAACAAAGATGGACCGGTTGAGCAGGCTCAGGCCTTCCATGAGAACCCCATAGTTCTCGCCGAAGCTTTTCTGTTGATAATCCGAGGTCACCGTCAAGTGCTTGATTCCCTTAGCCGCGCAGAAACGAGACTGGGCGAAGGGCAGGTCCATGGAGACCACCATGATTGCCACATCGTCACCGAGCTTATCCGCTTCTTCGTTGAAGCGAATGGTTTCCAGTTCACAGACATTGGTGTCAATGGAGGGAACGGCGACCAGGAGCTTTACCTTATCCCCCATATCCTTCAAGGAGAAGGAGCTCAAGTCTCCTTTTACCACCGCGAAATCGGGAGCCTTGTCTCCCACCTTTACTTCTTTTCCCAAAAGAGTTAACTCATCATCACCCATTTTAAAGCCAGTGCGTTTTTCCATGTTGCTACTTCCTTTCTTTTCTGATCAAATTTGTCGGAATTTCCGACTGCGATACCTTTCATACCCCCATTAAAAAAAATCAACCATGCACCGCTTTGCGGGCATCTGGGTATAAGTAAATAGAAAATAAGCAATTTGTTCCCAACAACAAAGGAGGAAGGAGAAAAATAGAATGGATACAACCTTTGTATATTTAACCGATGGCTGTGAAGAGTGTGAGGCGCTCTTGGTGGTCGATTTGCTTCGTCGCGGTGGCGTTGATGTGAAGACGGTCGCTGTCACCGACGTCGAAGGGGGACTTCACTATAGGAAAGAAAATGAGAGACTGGTCCTAGGATCCCATGCGATTCCCATTCTCTGCGATATCACCATTGACGAAGTCGTCCTGGAACAGGCGGATCTTCTCGTTGTCCCGGGAGGGAAGAAGGGAACGGAGCTTCTCAAGACCTCTCCACATTTACGCGAGCAGCTGTCCTCGCAAGCCCAAGCGGGGAAATACGTTGCGGCAATCTGTGCGGGTCCCACGGTGCTCGGAGCCTTTGGTCTGCTCGAAGGGAAAAGAGCGACCGTGTTTCCGGGCTTTGAAGAGGGCCTGGAGGGGGCCAAATACGCGGACAAAGCAGTGGTCCGGGACGGGAAATTGGTCACGTCTCGTGCCTTGGGATCGGCAATACCCTTTGCCTTGGAATTGCTCAGCCAGCTAAAGGGGGAAGAGGCCGCAAAGACCGTTGGTCAGAGCATTGTATATAACGAGGGAAACAAAGAGATCTGGTTTTAGGAGAGGAGCACAAGGAAACATGGAAATTTATGACTTTAAGATGGAAAATGCGCAGGGAGAGATGGTGGACTTCTCCCAATATCGAGGGAAGGTGCTCTTGATCGTGAATACGGCAACGGGCTGTGGCTTTACGCCACAATATGAAGGGCTGGAGGCTCTGTACGAAAAATACCATGATCAGGGACTGGAAGTTCTGGACTTTCCCTGTAACCAGTTTGGTCACCAGGCGCCGGGAAGCAACGAGGAGATTGTGAATTTCTGTCGCACGGAATATGCAACCCGATTTCCCCAGTTTGCTAAGATTCATGTAAACGGAGAGAAGGAAGCGCCCCTGTATCATTTTTTGAAAGAGGAGCAAGGAGGCGTTCTCGGCAGTGCTATTAAATGGAATTTTACAAAATTCCTTGTGGACCGAGAGGGTCATGTCGTGAAGCGTTTTGCCCCCACCACGAAACCGGAGGATCTGGAGGAGGAATTGAAAGCCCTTTTGTAATAAAATGAATATGGAAAAAACACTTGACCCCGATCAAGCCATGGCTTGATCGGGGTTTTTGGAGGCGTTCGCATTTTCCCTGTTGAGATCTAGGAGGAGACGTGCCGTTCCTTTCCTCCCGGAATTTGGTCTAAATATTTTGCGGCATAAGTGCATAAAGGTTTGATGGATAAATTTTCGGCTTCGGCGACAAGGACGGCTTCTTCCAAGAGCTTGCGAGCGATTCCCTGTCCACGCATACGGGGAGAAACAACGGTATGTGTGATGATCATGGTGTTTCGTTGATTAATCCATTCAATCGCGCCTAGTCGTTTCTGGTTCTCTTCATAAAGAATGGAGTTACCGATTCTTCGATATGACATACGACCTCCTTTCCATACGGGAATTGATACCCTATTTTCCCGAAAAACTGACAGGATATGTGAAGAATTTATCGATAATTTCATCCAAGCTATGAAGAAAGCGGGGAAGAGAATTCCGCGGGATGGATATTTTCAAAAAAAAGAGTACAATGGAACTAGCGGTGGCACGCTATTTTATTGAAGGTAACGTTTCCCTTTCTTTTCAGGGAGAAATGGGAAAAGAAAAACAGGGAATTTCCCAATTGAGGAGGATTTATGAAACGTAGCACAAAGACCATGGATGGAAACACGGCGGCGGCTCATGTTTCCTACGCGTTCAGTGACGCGTCCACCATTTATCCCATCACGCCATCATCTCCGATGCCGGAGCTGATTGATAAGTGGGCAGCGAATGGAAGAAAGAATCTGTTTGGAAATACCGTATCGGTAACGGAAATGCAGCATGAAGGCGGAGCGGCCGGTGCCGTCCACGGCTCCCTCGTCGCAGGTGCCTTAACCTCTACATATACCGCTTCTCAGGGACTTCTTTTGATGATCCCCGATATGTATAAGATGGCGGGCGAGCGGCTTCCCGCCGTATTCCATGTTGCTGCAAGGTCCCTGTCCACCTGTGCGATCAACATGTATGGTGACCATCAGGACGTCATGGCAACTCGGGCAACCGGCTTTGGTCTGTTAGCTTCGGGATCTGTCCAGGAGATCATGGACCTGGCGCCCGTTGCGCATGCAACGGCCATTCACTGCAGCATTCCTTTTATGCACTTCTTTGATGGTTTCCGTACTTCCCATGAGATTGACAAAATCGAAGTCTGGGATTATGAAGACTTGCGCGATATGTTGGATATGGAAGCGGTCGCTCGCTTCCGGAAGAAAGCCTTGAGCCCGGAGCATCCCACGGCAAGAGGAACCTTTGAGAAGAACGGATATTTCCAGAGAACGGAAGCACAGAATGCTGCCTATGAAAAGGTTCCGGAAGCGGTGGAACACTACATGAACATGGTGAACGAGAAGCTGGGCACCGATTACCGGCTCTTTAACTATGTCGGTGCGGAGGATGCCAAGCAGGTCATCGTGGTGATGGGCTCCGGTTGTGACACGACCCAGCAGACCGTGGAATACCTCAACGCCCGGGGAGAAAAGGTCGGCGTGGTCAAAGTTCACCTGTTCCGTCCCTTCTCGGCAAAGCACTTATTGAAGGTAATCCCCGAGTCGGTGGAGCGAATCGCGGTCCTGGACCGGACCAAGGAAAAAGGGTCGGTCGGGGAACCTCTTTACTTAGATGTTTTACAGGCCTTCTCAGAGTCGGATCGTCATCCCTTAATCATTGGCGGTCGGTTCGGCTTGGGACAAAAAGACACCAAACCCGCTCATATTGCGGCAGTGTTTGAAAACCTGAAGAAAGAGCAACCCAAGAATCACTTTACCATTGGCATCAATGATGATGTGACTCATACCTCACTGGAGGTTGATAACAGCTTCGTTATTTCGGATGGACAGACCATTCGCTGCAAATTCTGGGGCAACGGCGGTGACGGCACGGTGGGCGCCAACAAGGATGCCGTTAAGATCATCGGAGACAACACGGCACTCCATGCCCAGGGCTATTTCGATTACGATGCCAAGAAGAGCAATGGTTTGACCACTTCCCACCTGCGCTTTAGCCCCAATCCCATCCATGCCGCTTACCTGTTGGATGAATCGGACTTTATCTCCTGCTCACCCCAGGCCTATGTGAAACAGTATGACCTGATTGAAGGCTTGAAGCAGGGTGGAATTTTCCTGCTCAACACCATCTGGGATGAACGGGAATTGGAAGAGCAACTTCCTGCTTCCCTGAAGCGGGAAATCGCCAAGAAAGAGGTGGAATTCTGGACGATCAACGCTTCCAAAATTGCGGAAGAAGTCGGCCTGGGTCACAGAACGAATATGGTGATTCAAACCGCCTTCTTTAAGCTCTCCAAGATTCTTCCCATCGATGAGGCCATTCAATATCTCAAGGCTTCGATTCAGAAGACCTACGGAATGAAGGGACAGGATATTGTCGATATGAACATCGCCGCGGTAGATCGGGCCCTGGAAGCTCTCCACCGGGTGGAAGTTCCGGAAAGCTGGAAGACCGCAGAAGACCCGGAGGAAGTGGCGAAAGAAGAACCCGAATTCATTCAAAACATGGTTCGGCCCATCATCAATCTGAAGGAAGATGAACTGCCCGTTTCCACCTATCTTCCCTATGATGATGGTGCTTACATGGCGGGAACGAGCCGCTATGAGAAGCGAGGCATCGCCCTTCACGTGCCGGAATGGAATGTGGACAACTGCATTCAGTGTAACCAGTGCTCCTATGTTTGCCCCCACGCCTGCATCCGTCCCTTCCTGTTGACACAGGACCAGGTGGACGCGGCTCCGCAGGAAATGACCGCAAAGAAGGCGGTTGGCAAGGGTCTGGAGGACTACCAATTCCGCATTCAGGTCTCTCCCTATGACTGCATGGGATGTGGCAACTGTGTGGATGTGTGCCCCGCCAAGGAAAAGGCCCTGACCATGCAGCCCATCCAGAAGGAAATTGAGGAACAGGCAGAAAATTGGATTTACTGTGATGAGAAGATTGGCTACCACGATGAGATGGAAGCGAGCAATGTCAAGGTCTCCCAGTTCCGTCAGCCGATGTTGGAGTTCTCCGGTGCCTGTGCGGGCTGTGGGGAAACGCCGTATGCAAAATTGGTCACCCAGCTCTATGGCGACCACCAGTACATTGCCAATGCAACCGGCTGCTCCTCGATTTGGGCCTCCTCCGTTCCCTCCATGCCCTATTGCACCAACGCATGTGGACGCGGTCCTGCCTGGGCAAGCTCCCTCTTTGAAGACAACGCGGAGTATGGCTATGGAATGGCCCTTGCCAGCAAGAGCAACCGTCGCCTGCTGGAAACGCTGATGAATCGCTATCAAGAGACGGCAAAGCCCTCCCAGCTCACGGAAGCCTTTGCGCAGTGGATTGCGGATAAGGATGATTATGAAAAATCCCGCAAAGCCTCCGATCGGATCAAGGAAGAGCTGGCCAAGGTAAAACCGGAGGGAGAGGAAAAAGAGATTCTCGACCAGGTGATTTCGATGACCGATGATCTGGTGAAGAAGAGCTTCTGGATCTACGGCGGAGACGGCTGGGCCTATGATATCGGCTTCTCAGGTCTCGACCATGTTCTTGCATCCGGAGAAGATATCAACGTGATTGTCTTCGATACCGAGGTATATTCCAATACCGGTGGGCAATCTTCCAAGGCAACGCCCTTGGCTGCCGTGGCAAAGTTTGCTGCAGCGGGAAAGAGAAACCGGAAGAAAGACCTGGGGCTGATGATGACCACCTATGGCTATGTCTATGTGGCACAGATCGCCATGGGCGCCGACCACAACCAGACCCTGCGGGTCATCAAAGAAGCCGAAGCATACCACGGACCTTCGCTCATTATTGCCTATGCCCCCTGTATCAACCATGGACTGAAAGCGGGAATGGGGAAGAGCCAGCGGAGAGAGAAAGAGGCCGTGGCTGCGGGCTATTGGCATCTCTGGCACTTCAATCCGGAATTAAAAGAGAAGGGAGAGAATCCCTTTGTTCTGGACTCGAAAGAGCCCACCGCCGACTTCCAGGAATTCCTTCAGGGAGAGGTTCGTTACGCTTCCTTGAAGAAGGCCTTCCCGGAGATTGCGGGAGAGCTTTATGCAGAGGCAGAGCGGGCCGCCAAGGAACGCTATGAATCCTATGTTCGGATGGCAAATAACAAGTAGAAAAAATTGATGATTTTTTCCTTGTGAAAACCAGAGGGCCATTTCCCAAGAAACGTTGGGAAATGGCTCTTTTTTCTTGAAAAAAAGCGGGGATTGGCCTATGATTCAAAGGGCCTTTTGATATAATAAAGAAAAGGTTTGCGAATTCTTTATGGATAGAAAGCGAGAAGAGCATGAGAGAATATGGACTTTTTGATGTCCTGGGACCCATCATGATTGGACCTTCCTCCTCCCATACTGCCGGAGCTTGTCGAATCGCTCGGGTAGCAGAGGAAATCTGTGGGCAGGGCTTTAACAAAATCATTTTTTATTTGCACGGTTCCTTTGCCGAGACCTATCTGGGTCATGGAACCGACAAGGCCTTGGTTGCCGGGGCGCTGGGACTGGCACCGGACGATGTCAGGCTTCGGGATTCCTTCCAGATGGCGAAAGACCGGGGAATCTCCTTTTCCTTTATCAAAAAGAACTTAGGAGAGCACGTCCATCCCAACACGGTTCGCATTGTCTTCTCTTACCCCGATGGGAGAGAAAAGACCGTGACCGGCTCCTCCATCGGAGGGGGCAACATCCTCTTAACGGAAATCGAGGGAGTGACCGTCGAGTATACCAATAAGCGACCGACCATGATCCTAAAATACCCCGAGCAAAAGGGAGTGATTGCCTTTGTTTCGTCGATCATCGCGGAGAACAATTACAATATTGAGAGCATGATCACGCAGAAGGAAGGGGACCGGGTGACGCTTCTGATTGAGCTGGATGAGGAGCTGGATGAAAAAACCAAGGACGAGATCCTCCGGGATCCCCGCTTTACGGTGGCCACCTATATTCGCTGCGTGGATGAAAAGGAGTCAGGAGAGAAGGAACAATGATCTATACACAAGACGAACTCATTCAATATTGCGAGGACAAGAATAAAAGAATTTATGATCTTGTCCTGGAAGATGAGACGAAGCGGTCACACAGGACAGAAGAGCAAGTTCTGGGAGAGGTGCAGCACATGTTGGATGTGATGAAGGCCTCCTCGATTTCCTATTTGGAGCGAACGGGTTCCACGTCGATGAACCTGATCAGTGGCTACACAAAGAAATTGGAGACGTATTCCAAGTCGGGGGATTCCCTTTGCAATCCCAACACGATCCACCTCATGGCGCTGGCATTTTCCACGATGGAATGCAATGCCTCCATGGGAAAGATTGTCGCTTCCCCGACTGCGGGAGCGGCGGGAATCGTGCCCGCCGTCCTTCGCTTGTACATGGAAGAGCACGAGGTGAAGGACGAAGACCTGGTCAAGGCCCTGCTGACGGCAACGGGAGTGGGCCAGATCATCGGCCACTATGCCAATTTTGCGGGAGCCGAGGGCGGTTGCCAGGCAGAAACAGGGTCGGCGTCGGCCATGGGAGCGGCAGCCCTATGCGAACTCAAAGGGGCAACCATCGAGGAGATTTTAAACGCCGCCAGCATCACCTTGATTAACATCATGGGCTTGGTTTGTGATCCCCTGGGTGGGATTGTGGAATTTCCCTGTGGATTTCGGAATGCCTCTGGGGCGGTAAATGCCTATATTTCGGCGGATATGGCCCGAGCCCATGCCTTTAGTGTGGTTCCCTTCGAGGAAGTGGCAACCGCGATGGGCGCAACGGGAGCAACCCTGCCGGCTTCCCTGCGGGAAACCGGTTTGGGCGGCGTTGCGGGCACTCCGACGGGAATGCGGATTCGCAATGAATTCTTCCAAAAAGAGGGTCATGACGGCGAGTAGCCAATTCGCAGGAGTGGGGGGGGGAATCGCCCCACTCCTGCTTGATTGGATAAAATGCACAAGGGCATAACATTTTTGCCAAGGAGGTTTATATGTCACAAGCAAAAAAATTCACTTTGGGGCTGATTCCGAAAATTATTGTTGCAATTATCCTAGGTATTCTTGTAGGAACCTACCTGCCCCATTGGGTTACGCGAATCGCGGTAACCTTTTCCACCATTTTTGGGAGCTTTCTAAATTTTGTTATTCCACTCATGATCCTCGCCTTTGTCTCCAAGGGAATTGCGGACCTGGGCGAAGGAGCGGGAAGACTGCTCGGCATCACGGCGGGTCTTGCCTATCTCTCCACACTGATTGGAGGATCCCTCTCCTACACGATGGCGAACGCCTTGTTTCCCCATTTTATCAGCGCGGACCAGGTCCAGCAGGTTACGGGAGCGGGTGGCAAGGCTCTCAAGCCCTTCTTTGAAATCCCCCTCAACCCGATGATTGAGGTAACCGGGGCCCTGGTCTTTGCCTTCGTTTTGGGAATCAGCATCTCCTGGATGCGGAAGCAGGGAAAAGGGGACACCATGTACCATCTGATTGGGGAATTTAATGAAATCATCGTTAAGGTGCTGAGCACAGCCATCGTGCCGGTCCTTCCCTTCTTCATTTTTGGAAACTTTGCCAACATGGCGGTGGCCGGAACGGTGGGCGCCATCATGTCGATTTTCCTGAAGATTTTCCTCTGCATCATCGCTCTCCATCTCATCTACACCTTCGTTCTCTTCCTGGTTGCCAGCATTTACAACAAGGGCAGCATCGTTGAGCGGCTGAAAAATCAGGTTCCGGGCTATCTCACTGCCGTGGGAACCCAGTCCTCCGCAGCGACGATTCCCGTGAATGTGGGAATTGCCGAGAAGAACAAGGTAAGCCGGGTCATTCGCGAATTCGTTGTGCCCTTGGGTGCTACGGTACATATGCCGGGGTCGATGATCACCATCACCGCCTGCACCTTTACGATTCTGACCCTGTTCGGCTATGATCATGGATTTCTTCTGATGTTTAGGTATATCGCAATTCTGGGAATCGCCATGGTTGCCGCACCGGGAGCTCCGGGCGGTGCCGTGATGAGTGCACTGCCCTTCCTCTATGTGGTGGGGTTGGCATCCGACGGTCCGGAAGCCAGTCTGTTGATTTCTCTTTACCTGGCTCAGGACAGCTTTGGCACGGCCTGCAATATTTCGGGAGATAATGCCCTCGCTCTGATTGTCGATAAGATTTATTTTACGAAAATTTTAAAACGGAAAAAAACAGCAGAAGATCTGTAAGCTGCTACCCTTGTGCATTCTAAGGCATTCGCTCCGAGCGGATGCCTTTTTTTTACCCTCACCACATATGGTAAAATAGCCCGGGAAGGGGACGCAAACGATGGACTTAAAGCAATTTTACCGGGAGATGGACCGAGACAATTTGCAAGGGATTTACCTCTGCCAGGTGACGGAACCCTATCTTTGGGACCTGTTGAAGGCAGGGATTCAAAAGGGACTTCTCGCCCCGGGAACGGAGGACTTCAATCTGGAGCTTCTCTCTGCGGGGGAGATGACCTATGATCAATTTACGACGGCGGTGAACACACTCCCTCTGTTTTCCAAGTATCGGCTGGTGATTCTCCAGGATTTGCTGTTGGACAAGGCCGGTGTGAGCAAGATGGAGCAACCCCTGAAATGGCTGGCGGCCTACGCAAAGAACCCCGCTCCAAAGACCCTTCTTTTTCTGGTCTACCGAGGCGAGAAGCCCTTCAAAAGCAGGTATTGGAAAGCGGTGGAAGGGCTCGTTACGCCGATCACCCTCTTTCGGCTGAAGGGACCGGAGCTGAACTCCTTTATTGCGAACCGATTGCATAAGGAAGGCGTTCGCGCCTCGCGGGAGACGGTGAATTACCTGATTGAGGCATCGGGTTACCTAAAAAGAGACGCCGATGAGACCCTTTACGTGGTGGAAAATCTCCTGACCGCGGCCATAGGCACCGCGAAGGAGGGGGTGCTTTCGGAAGAAGCGGTCCGGGATTTGGTGCATGATCCTGTGGAGGATAATATCTTTAAGCTGATGGACGCCATCAACAGCCGGAACCTGAGCCTAGCGCTGCATCTTCTGCGAGGCTTTTTTACACAGCAGGGGGAGGAGCGACGGTACTACTATATGCTGATTCGCCAACTGCGAAACATGATCGGGGTAAAACTGCTTTCCTCCCGTCGTTATCCGCCCAGGGAGGGCAGACAGAAGCTGGGCATCAGTGAGTATGAGTACAAGAAATTGCTGGGAGGGGTAAGGAACTATTCCTCGGAGGAGCTGGTTCGCGCGCACGGAGCCCTGTCTGAGATTGAGTTTTCTCAGAAAAGCCGTCCCACCAACCTGCCCCTGGAGATGGAACGTTTTTTATGTGGCTTTTTAGGTCATTAAGTTCATAAAAATGTTGCGTCATTATGCTCCTTGTGGTATACTTCTTCGGTATCATGCGAGGAGGTGAGAGAATGGCAAATATTAAGTCTGCAAAGAAAAGAATTGAAGTTGCGGAACGCAATCGTTTAAGAAATAAGGCAAAGAAAACGGAAATCAAAACCTATGTAAAGAAGTTTGATCAGGCGATTGAGGAGAACTCACCTCAAGTTGCACAGGAGCTTCTGAAGACGATCGATAAGAAGTTGAAAAAAGCGTCTCTGTCCAGTGCGGTTTCCAAAAATGCGGCGGGTCGTAAGATCAGCCAGCTGCAGAAGAAACTGAATGCGGCTTCCCAGAACAACTAGAATGCTTAAAGAGCAGGGCCTTGGCCCTGCTTTTTTTATGTCCTGATGCCGGGTTTCCTATGCTATACTAGGGGTAAGTCTTTGGAAATATATAGAGAAAGGACCCGGTGCGAATGAAGAGAGCGCAAGGGAAAATGGACAAGGAAATACCGGAGATCTCCACGGAAGGGGACACCAAGCCCCTGGTTCGAAAGGGATTGGAGGAGCGGCTTCAAAGGGCTTCCCATCGGGAACGGGTCCTGGATTTTGAGGAAGCCGGCAAGGAGACTTTGGATTCGGAGAGTCCTTTTGAGGAGTCCCGGAAAGAGAAAAAGAGTCGTGCTTCTCGTTGGATCGAGGGTTGGGGAATCCCGATTTTAATCGCTCTCCTTGTTGCCATTCTCATTCGGATTTTTATCGGAGGCGCTACGACGGTAAAGGGGGATTCCATGAAACCCACCCTCCATAACGGGGACCTCTTGGTGATCAATAAAATTCCCGCTTACACCAACCATTTTCGGCGTGCGGAAATCGTCATTTTGCGAGCCCCGGACCAATCCGGAGAGCTCTATGTCAAGCGGATTATCGGCCTTCCCGGAGAAACCGTGGAGATCAAGGATGGCCGGGTTTATGTAGACGGCTATTTAATGCAGGAATACTATGTGGATAAACTGCCCACGGGGGTGTACCGGAACGCCCGTTGGGAGTTGGGACAATCGGACTATTTTGTGATGGGAGATAACCGGCGGCAGGGAGCTTCCAATGATAGTCGGATTTTTGGTCCGGTGAATGTGGAATCGTTCATTGGAGTTGCCATTTTTCGCCTCCTTCCCCTCTCGGGAATCGGTGGAATCTAGAAGCGGAGTTGTCGATGGATCATAAAAATCCCCTTCCCTCTTCCGATCAGGAAAGAGAGAAGGTTGCAAGAAAAAAACAGGAAGAAGTCGGTTGGCTGGATTGGTTAAAGGTGATCGGGAGTGCTATCGTGATCGCCTTTTTCATTAGCACTTTTATTGTGAGCTCAACGGTTGTGGAGGGACGATCCATGCAGAACACGCTCCACAATGGGGACCGGCTTTTTGTCATGAAATTGGGGAGCTCGCTTTCCGACCTGAAACGGGGGGAGATCGTGGTTTTTCATGCTCCCGATGCGAAAAACATGGATTACATCAAGCGAATCGTCGCTCTTCCGGGAGAGTATGTGCAGATTGAGAATGGATTGGTCTATGTCAATGGGAAGCGGCTGGAGGAGAACTACATCAACACCACCTACACCCATACCGGAGACCAAAAGGAATGGGTCGTGGGAGAAAAGCAGATCTTTGTTTTGGGAGATAATCGGCAAAAGGGAGCGAGCAAGGACAGTCGCGTGTTTGGTCCCATCGATGCCTCCCGAATCATCGGCCATGCGGCCTTCCGCTACTACCCCTTCACCTCGATGGGAGGTCTTCAATGAGTCAACAGGAACTGATTCGAAATTTTTCCATCATCGCGCACATTGACCACGGCAAGTCCACCCTCGCTGACCGCCTAATCGAAAAGACGGGGGCGGTCACGAAGCGCGAGATGCGAAATCAGCTGCTGGATTCCATGGATCTGGAGCGGGAGCGGGGGATTACCATCAAATTAAAGGCGGTAAAGCTTTTCTATGAAGCCTCCGACGGAAAACTGTACACCCTGAATCTCATCGACACCCCGGGTCATGTGGACTTTAACTATGAGGTGAGCCGAAGCCTCGCAGCCTGTGAGGGGGCCATTTTAATCGTCGATGCCACCCAGGGGGTGGAGGCCCAGACCCTGGCAAACTCCTATCTCGCCTTGGATCAGGATCTGGAGATTTTACCGGTGATCAACAAGATCGACCTGCCCAGTGCGGATATCCCCATGGTCAAAAAGGAAATTGAAGAGATTTTGGGGTTTGATACGGATTCCATCCCCCTGATTTCTGCCAAGGAGGGAACGAATATTTCCGCGGTGCTGGAAGACATTGTCAGCGGGGTTCCCGCGCCGCAAGGGGATCCCAAAGCCCCGTTGAAGGCCCTGATTTTTGACAGCTACTATGATCCCTATAAAGGGGTGGTCATGTATGTGCGCATCAAGGATGGACGAATGAAAAAGGGGGACCGCATTCGTCTCATGGCCACGGGAAAAGAGTATCTGGTGGATGAGCTGGGCTATTCCGCCCATGGTCATGTCCAGGTCGATTCCCTGGAGACGGGCGATGTTGGCTATGTGGTCTGTTCCATAAAGACGGTGGGTGATGCACAGGTTGGCGATACGGTGACCCATGCGGATCGACCCGCCACCCGGGCCTTACCCGGATATAAACGGGTGATTCCCATGGTCTATGCCGGCATTTATCCGGCGGAATCGGAGAGCGTGAACAGCGTTCGAGAGGCCCTGGAAAAACTTCAGGTCAACGATGCGGCACTCACCTTTGAAAAGGAAAGCTCGGTGGCCCTGGGCTTTGGCTTCCGTTGCGGCTTTTTAGGCATGCTTCACATGGAGATTATTGAAGAACGCCTGGAGCGGGAGTTTGATCTGGATATCATCGCGACGGCGCCCTCCGTTATATATAAGGTACATTTAAACGCGGGAACGGTGGTGGACATTCAGAACCCCGCGGATTTCCCGGATCCCACGGACATTGATTTCGTGGAAGAGCCGGTGGTGAAGGCGTCTTTGATGACCCCGAAAGATTATATCGGTCCCATCATGGAACTCTGCCAGGACCGGCGAGGCGTTTTTGAGAACATGGAGTACCTGGACGAAAACCGAGTGACACTCCATTATGATCTTCCTCTGAATGAGGTGATTTACGACTTTTTTGATGCCCTCAAGTCGAAAACGCGAGGCTATGCCAGCCTTGATTATGATTTGAAGGGCTACCAGCGGTCCGACCTGGTGCGCATGGACATCCTGGTGAATGGAGAACCGGTGGATGCCCTTTCCCTGATTGTCCACCGTGACAAGGCCTATGAACGGGGACGGACGATCTGCGTTCGCTTGAAGGATGAAATTCCTCGCCACCAGTTTGCGGTGCCCGTCCAAGCGGCCATCGGGGCCAAGATCATTGCCCGGGAGACCGTGGCGGCGGTCCGCAAGGACGTGCTCGCCAAGTGCTACGGGGGAGACATCTCGCGAAAGAAGAAGCTTTTGGAAAAGCAGAAGGAAGGAAAGAAGAGAATGCGGCAGATTGGCAATGTGACAATTCCGCAGTCCGCCTTCCTTTCGGTCCTGAAATACGATGAGGATCAATAGAGAATAGGTACGAAACCGCAACGAGGGAAACGACGTTTCCCTCGTTTTTTATAGGAGTATAAGGAAATGACCGAGCAAACTCTGGGGCTCTACCTGCATATTCCCTTTTGCAGGGAGCGATGCAGCTATTGTGATTTTTTGACCTTTCCGCATGCCGAGGCACTTCTCCGCCCCTATCTGGAGGCCCTGGCCAAGGAGATCCGACTGTGGAAGCGGGAGCGGGAAAAGGGGGGAGAGGAAGGTCTCCCTGTCGACACCATTTACCTGGGTGGGGGCACGCCGAGCCTGCTGAAAGCGGACGAACTCCGCCGCCTGTTTCGGGAGGTCCACGAGGCCTTTCCCATTTCTCCCCGGGCAGAGATCACCATGGAAATGAATCCGGAGGCGGAAGGGGATGCCCGCGTTTTGAGAGCCCTTGGCATCAATCGAATTTCCCTGGGCATGCAGACATCCAGTCCCCGCCTCCTTGCCCAATGCAGGAGAACCCACAGGAGTGAGGACGGAGGGAAGACAATGGTTGCCCTCCGATCTGCGGGTTTTGACAACATCAATGTTGACCTGATCTATGGATTACCGGGGCAAACGCGCAAGGATCTGGAGGGAGACCTTAACTGGCTTGCCATCCATGATCCGAATCATGTTTCCTGGTATGGTTTGATCTTGGAAGAGCAATCCCTTCTGTATCAACAGGTGCGGCAGGGGACCATGCAACTTCCCGGAGAAGATGTGCAGGCGGATGAGTTTTCCTTTCTGTTGGCGGAATTGGACAAGTTGGGCTACCGACGCTATGAAATCTCAAACTTTTCGAAGGTGGGAAAACAGTCTCGACACAACCTCAAGTACTGGACGGGGAAACCCTATCTGGGGCTGGGCCTGGGAGCCAGTTCGTATCTGAATGGGGAACGCTATCACAACCCCGGAACCTTTCGGCAATATTTTACCGCGCTTCGCCAAGGTCGGCTTCCCCGAGAATGGGAGGAGAGGACGAAAAAGGACGACATCTTTGAGAGGATCATGATGGGGCTACGGCGCGTTGAGGGAATTTCTTTCCGGGACTTTGCACTTGCCACGGGAATCGCCCTGGAAAGCTGCGTCCCAAAGAGCATGGCCAAGGCCTGCCGGCAGGGCCTCGGAGAAAAAACGGCGGATGCCTTTCGGCTGACCCGACGGGGGCTGGACTTACAAAATCGGGTTTTGGTCGACATGATGGAAGAGATGGAGGAAAGCCTCTGAGTTTTTCAGGAGGGTGTTGACAAAGGAGGGAAAAGCCTTTATCATAGTCTTAGCACTCAGAGAGATAGAGTGATAACAATACGGAAAGGGGGAAGAAACGATGGATCAAAGAAAATTTTTTATCTTGGGCGCCATATTGCGGTCCTATATCGAAAATGGAGATCCCATCGGCTCTCGAACCCTTCAAAGAGACTACCGGATGGAAGTATCTCCCGCGACCATTCGCAATGAGATGAGTGATTTGGAGCAGTTGGGCTATCTTATGAAGGCCCATACCTCTTCGGGAAGAATCCCCTCCGATCAGGCCTACCGCTGGTATGTGGATGAGCTGATGAAACGGGGAACCGACGAGGATGGGTTTCCGGAATTGGGAAGCCAGAGCCTGCTCAAACAGTCCAATGCCTTGGACACCGTTTTAGGCAATGCCCTGAAGATCCTCAGCGATGCGACCAATCAGGTTGCCTTTGCACTGGTACCGGGTCGGGGAGAGGACGGACTCCTTAAAATTCGGTTTCTACCGCTTTCCTCCCATGAATTGGTCATTGTGACGGTGTATCGTTCCAAGTTTATTCAGACCGATCTCGTCCATCTCACAGGGAGCTATTCGGAGGACCGGCTTCTGCGAGCGGGAGCCATCTTTCAGGAGCTGTTGGAAGGTCACCGATTGAAGGAGGTCTTTTCCTTCTTGAATGCGGACTTTTTCAGCAACCAGTACAGTGCGGGTAATGTGCTCAGCGAACTGGTTCCCGTGATTCGGGGACTGATTGAAAAGAGCGTGGCCCCCGGTCTGAAGTTGGAGGGCCTGAACCGCTTGTATCAGGGGCGAGAATCCGGAGACTGGGAGGAGATCACCGACTTTATTCGCCGTTTACAGACGGACGGCACCCTTTTGGACTACCTGAAACAGATGAACCGAGAAGCGGAGGTCCGGGTTTTGATCGGTGAGGAGAATGAACTTCCCTATTTAAAGGAATCAAGCGTTGTTGTGGCACCCTACCATGTCCATGGAAATTTTGTGGGCCATATCGGTATTTTGGGTCCAACGCGGATGCATTACCGCAAGGTCATGAGTGATGTTACAAAAATGGCAAAATACATCGACTCCATTGCGCAGCGCATGTAGAGTTGAGGGAGAAGGAGGTCGGAATGACGAAGGATAAGCACTTTTCTCCGTCGGAGACAAAGCCGGACAAGAAAAAAGTTGAGGTGACGACTCCGGACACAGAAGAAGAGGAAAAGAAGGAAGAAGACGTGCAGACCGACGAGGAAAGCGTCGAGCAGGAAGAGGAAGTGTTCGAAGCGGAACTGGCGGATGACGAGGAGGATGAGCAGGCGGAAGAGGTCGAGGAAGAGGAAGCGACGCCGACGATCTCCGAGGATCATGTTCGCTATCTTCGTCTGCAGGCGGATTTTGACAACTTCCGCAAACGAACCGAACGGGAAAAGAAAGAGACCATTCGCTTTGCGAACGAGAAGCTGATGGATCCTCTTTTGGAAGTCCTGGATAATTTTCAAAGAGCCCTGAAGGATGCATCCGATGAGGACGCCTTTGTCCAAGGGATGCAGATGATCCAGAAACAGCTGGAGGATGTGTTGAAAGCCAATGGCCTGGAAGAAATTCCCACCGACGGCGAAGCCTTCAATGCGAATCTTCACAGTGCGGTCGCCACGGAAGAAAGCGACCGGGAGACTGGGACGATTCTGGAGACCTTCCGCAAGGGCTATTACCTGAACGGTCGGGTGTTGCGACCGGCGATGGTGAAGGTAGCCAAGTAAACAAGGGCCGGATGGCCGTGGATAGAGATCAAACAGTTTGGCAGTGGACGAAAGAAAGCTGCAGGAAGAACTCTGAGGAGGAATTCAAATGGGAAAGATTATTGGAATCGACTTAGGAACAACGAACTCGGCAGTCGCCGTTATGGAAGGTGGAAAGCCCACCATCGTAGCAAATGTAGAAGGAAATCGGACCACGCCCTCTGTTGTGGCTTTCACGAAAGACGGAGAAAGACTTGTGGGGGAAACCGCAAAGCGCCAGGCGATCATGAACCCCGATCGGACGATTGCCTCCATCAAGAGAGACATGGGAACAAGTCGGAAGGTGACGATTGACGGAAAGAGCTATTCTCCCGAAGAAATTTCCGCGATGATTTTGCAAAAGCTGAAATCCGATACGGAGAGCTATCTGGGAGAGACCGTGACGGAAGCGGTCATCACGGTGCCCGCCTACTTTACGGATGCACAGCGGCAGGCAACCAAGGATGCCGGAAAAATCGCGGGCCTGGAAGTAAAGCGAATTATCAACGAGCCGACGGCGGCAGCCCTTGCCTACGGAGCGGACAAGGAAGAGGACCAGTCCAAGATCATGGTCTATGACCTTGGCGGTGGTACCTTCGATGTATCGATCTTGGAAGTTGGAGACGGCGTTTTCGAGGTGCTCGCAACCCGCGGAAACAACCGCTTGGGTGGCGATGACTTCGACAATGTGGTCATGAACTACGTGGCCGATGAATTTATGAAAGAGAACGGAGTGGACCTGCGCAAGGATCCGACGTCCGACCAGCGTTTAAAAGACGCCAGTGAGAAGGCGAAGAAGGAATTGTCCTCCGCGATGACCACGAATATCAACTTGCCCTTTATCACCGCAGTCAATGGACAGCCGGTCCACCTGAACATGGACCTCACCCGGGCAAAGTTTGATGAACTCACCGCTGACTTGGTGAAGAAGACCGAGGGCCCTGTCAATGAAGCCCTGAAAGATGCGGGCCTGCAGGCCTCGGACCTGAACAAGGTGCTCCTTGTTGGAGGGTCCACCCGTATTCCTGCGGTCCAGGAATCGGTTCGCAAGTTGACCGGGAAGAACCCGCAGAAGGATATCAACCCGGATGAGTGTGTCGCCCTAGGTGCTGCCATTCAGGGTGGAGTACTGACCGGAGAAGTGAAAGACCTCCTGCTTTTGGATGTGACTCCCTTGTCCCTGGGCTTGGAAACCCTGGGTGGTGTGACAACTGTTCTGATTCCCAGAAACACCACGATTCCCACCAAGAAGAGCCAGATTTTTACGACGGCAGCGGACAACCAAACTTCTGTGGATATCCACGTTCTGCAGGGTGAGCGGGAGATGGCGGCGGACAACACGACCTTAGGCCGTTTCCAGCTGTCCGGTATTCCCGCGGCTCGTCGTGGCGTTCCTCAAATCGAGGTCACCTTCGATATTGACGCCAACGGTATTGTCAATGTCAGTGCAAAGGATAAGGGAACCGGTAAGGAGCAGAAGATTACCATCACTTCCTCCACCAACCTCTCCGAGGACGAAATCAACCGCCGTGTTCAGGAAGCGGAGCAATACGCGGAAGAGGATAAAAAGAAGAAGGAGCTGATCGAGGCACGGAACCAGGCGGAAACCATTATCTACCAGACGGAGAGCACCCTGAAAGAACTTGGCGACAAGGTCGATGAAGGGGACAAGAAGAAGGTGGAAGACAAGCTAACCCAGCTGAAGGATGTGAAGGATTCCGATAACCTGGAGGAAATCAAGAAACGCCTGGAAGCGGTAACCACCGAGTTGAACAATCTCTCCCAGAAGCTCTATCAGCAGAATGGAGCCCAGCCCGGAGCAGAGGGTCAGGCGCAAGGTCAGGCCAAGAGTGACGATGATGTAGTCGATGCCGATTACGAGGTCGTGGATGACGATGACGAGGAAAACCGCAAGTAGTCTGAAGAAACGGGAAGGGCGCCGATGGCGCCCTTTTCTTATGGGCAGACTTCGAGTACAATAAACTGTTGAATGTCACGAAGAGAGTGTGGTTTCATGCTCTCTTCGATCTGTTATAGAAGCAGGGAAAGGAGAGCGGTATGAAGGATCCCTATGAAGTATTGGGCGTAGAACGCAATGCCGATCTTAATGAGATTAAAAGGGCCTATCGGAAAAAGGCCAAGCAGTATCACCCCGATCTAAATCCGGGGGATGAGGAAGCTGCGGAACATTTCAAGGAATTATCGGAGGCCTACTCCATTCTTCAGGACAGTGAGAAACGGCAGATGTATGACACCTATGGGGCAGCGGCCTTTGAGAATGGAGGCATGGGACAGGGTTCCGGCTTTGGCGGTTTTGGCTTCGATATGAACGACATCTTCGGAGACATTTTCGGAGACCTCTTCGGGGGAGGAAGAAGCCGCACCAACGCCGGTCGACGAGGACCGCAACGAGGGGCGGACATCCAGGTTGAGATCTCCCTCACTTTTAAGGAAGCGGTCTTTGGTTGCAAGAAGAAGATTAAACTAAAGCGGGAGGAGGACTGCTCGGTCTGCCACGGTACGGGGGCCGAAGAAGGCAGCGAGCGAAAGACCTGTCCCCGCTGCCACGGAAGTGGAATGATCAGTCAGGAGACCCGATCCCCCTTTGGGCGGATGATTAACCAGACAATTTGTCCGGACTGCCGGGGTGAAGGCACGATTCTGGAGCATCCCTGCAAGAAGTGTGGAGGGAGCGGAAGAGAGAAGAAGCAGGCTACCCTCAGCCTGGAGATTCCGGCAGGAGTGGACGATGGCAATATCATGACCCTGCGGGGCGAAGGCCATCGCGGTCGTAAGGGGGGCAGCCCCGGAGATGTGCATGTGATTTTCCGTGTGGAGGCTTCGAAGTTCTACCAACGGCACGGCAAGGATCTCTACTTTGAAATGCCACTTTCCTTTGTCCAGGCGGCCCTGGGAGACACGGTCCAGGTTCCCACGCTGGAAGGAAAAGAGGACTTTAAGATTCCGGCGGGAACCCAGACGGGAACCGACTTTACGTTAAAGGGAAGAGGCGTCGAAGACGTACGAGGAGGGAAGCGGGGAAACCTCTACTTCCGTGTAAAATTAGAGACGCCCACCCACTTAACGGATAAACAGAAAAAGGCCATGCGCGCTTTTGGAGACAGCATGGGAGAAGAGGTTACGGAGTCGGAAAAAAACTTCTTCGAAAAAGTAAAGGATTTATTTGACTAATGGAACACAATTTTTTGGAACTTACCATTGCCTATTCCCGCGATTTGGATGAAGAGGTGAACACGCTTCTCGCCAAGTCGGAGATTTTAGGGACGGAGGTGGTGGATTCCCACACCATCAAGGACTACGAGGAGAGACAACCCGAATGGGAACTCGCCGATGAAGGAGAACTGCTGGACGGACAGAAGGCGCTCCTCTCCGAGGATTTAGACGAGAATTCTCTCGCGCAGAAGGTGTATTTTGAGGATTCCTCCCGGGGAGGCCTGGCGATGGAGAAATTGGAACGGACCTTCTATGAGCGCTACGGTGGGGAGATCCAAATCATGGGGGAAGACCGGGTGGTGAATGATCACTGGGACCGAGAATGGAAAAAATTCTATCACCCCATCAACGTGGGAGAGGGAATTCAAATTCTTCCCGCCTGGGAACAGGCAGATTCCGGGGACCGGGAGGTCATTCGGATAAATCCCGGAATGGCCTTCGGAACGGGAAGCCATGAGACCACCACCCTTTGTCTTCGCATCTTAGAGAAAGAGACTCTACAGGACAAGGAATGCCTGGACCTCGGCTGTGGTTCGGGAATCCTTGGGGTTTACATGAAAAAAAGGGGAGCCCAATCGGTTCTGGGGGCAGACCTCGATGAGGATGCCCTACAATCTGCTCGGGAAAATGCTAAAGGCAACGGGGTAGAGATTTCCTTTCAAAGTTCCGATCTTTTCTCCACGATTTCCGGAAGCTATGACCTGATCTGTGCCAATCTGCTGGCGGTTCTCCTTCTTCGAATGCTGCCGGAGACGGGGAATCATCTGAAAACCGGTGGACGGTTGATTCTTTCAGGAATTCTCGCCGAGAAAAAAGAGGAAGTGTTGGAAGCCCTTGAAGAAAATGGCTTTGCGACCCTGCAGATCCTGCAAGACGGAGAGTGGGTTGCGATGGAAGCAAAGAGAAAGGATGATCAATGAAAGTCGCATTTCGCACATTGGGCTGCAAAGTGAATCAATATGAAACCGAGGCCATGCGCGAATTGTTTGTCCGTCAGGGCTATGAGATCACGCGGTCCTTGGAAGACTGTGACGTCTATGTGGTGAATACCTGTACGGTGACACACATGTCCGATTCCAAGAGTCGACAGACCATTCGGCGTATCAAGAAAAATAATCCGGATGCGGTGGTCTGCGTGGTGGGTTGCTATTCCCAGGTGGCCCCGGAGGAGATTGAGGCTATTGACAATGTGGATATAATTATAGGTACAAAAGGTCGTGCCCAACTTCCCGATCTGGTTCGACAGTTTCGCCTGGATGGGAAGCGGAGAGTGGAGATTCGTGATCTGGAAGAGGACCGGGCTTTTGATGAGTTAACCATCCACACGGAATTTGAGAACACCCGTGCCTATATTAAGATTCAGGAAGGCTGCGATATGTATTGCAGTTACTGCATCATTCCCTATTCTCGGGGACATATCGCCTCTCGCCGTGCCCGGGCGATTGAAGAGGAAATTCAGTACCTTGTGAAAAAGGGATTCAAGGAAGTGGTGCTCACGGGAATTCACGTTGCGAGTTATGGGAAAGATCTGGGGGGAGCCTTTGGTCTCATGGAGCTGATCGAGCAGCTGAGCCGGATTTCCGGGTTGGAACGAATTCGACTTTCCAGCATTGAGCCTCGGTGGGTGACCGAAGACCGGCTGGAACGACTCTCGCAGATTCCTGCTTTTTGTGACCACTTCCACCTCTCTCTCCAGAGTGGATCGGATCAAATTCTTCGAAGCATGAACCGAAAATATGACACGACGGTGTATCAGGAGCGCGTGGACATGATCCGGCGCTACTTTCCCCACTGTGGAATCACGACCGATGTCATCGTCGGCTTTCCGGGAGAGACGGAGAAAGCGTTTCAAGAGACCTTGAAATTCTGTCAAACCATTGGCTTTTCCCGCATTCATATCTTTCCCTATTCACCCCGTCGCGGAACGCCGGCGGCTCTCTTTACCGGGCAGATTAATCCGGAGGAGAAGAAAAATCGGGTTCATCGCCTGGAAGAACTGGAAGAACGCCTGCGGTATGCCTTCCTAGACCGGGAACTCGGACACCGGGAAGAGGTTCTGTTTGAGGAGCTCTCCGGGGACAGCACGTTTATGGAAGGATATACAAAGAATTACAATCGAGTGAAAATGCCTCGAAAGGATGAATGGATGAACCAAGTTATCCTTTGCGATTTGGTTCGGAGGGAGGGAGATCTGTTGGTTGCCCAAGAGGTTCCCTCTGGAGAAAGTTCCCATCAATAGCTTTCTTTGAAATAATCTTCTGGGAGAAGCGTAGAAATGGAAAAGAAACATTCAGTACGATCCTATTTGATTCGGGTGCTCAATGGCATGGCCTGGGGCTTGTTCTCCTCCTTATTGATCGGCCTGATTATCAAGCAGATTGGGGCCTTGGTCCACGTTCCCCTCTTAATCACGATTGGGACCGTCGCACAGAAGCTGATGGGACCCGCCATCGGCATTGGGGTGGCCTATGTGTTACAGGCACCGGCCCTTGTGGTAATCAGCGCCACCGTCGTCGGAGCGGTGGGTGCGGGGAGCATCAGTCTCGGTGCCAATGGGGCAGCGATGATCACCACCGGGGAACCGGTGGGAGCCTTTGTGGCAAGCCTTGTGGGCGCGGAGTTAGGTCGAAGAATTGCGGGAAAGACGCCGATGGATATCATGTTGGTGCCCTTGGTTACGATTTTATCGGGTGGGCTGGTGGGCCTCTTCATTTCCCCCTATGTCGGAGACATGATGAATGCGCTGGGAGGCTTGATTAACCGGGCAACCGAACTGCAGCCCATTCCCATGGGGATTGCGGTTTCGGTCCTGATGGGCATCATCTTGACCCTGCCCATATCGAGTGCGGCCCTGTCCATTGCCCTTCATCTGAGCGGCCTGGCTGCGGGAGCTGCCACCATTGGCTGCTGCTGCAACATGATTGGCTTTGCCGTGATTTCGTATCGGGACAATGGCTTCGGGGGCAGCTTGGCCCAGGGGGTTGGAACGTCGATGTTGCAAATGCCCAACATCATTCGTAAGCCGATCATTTGGTTGCCGGTCATCCTGTCCTCGGCGGTATTGGGGCCGATTTCCACAGCGCTGTTGGGGATGACCTCCAATGCTTCTGGGGCGGGAATGGGTACCAGTGGATTTGTGGGACAGTTTGCCATGCTGGATACCATGGGATCATCTCCGGCGGTACTGGTCCAGATGGGGCTCATGCATTTTCTTCTCCCCGCCCTTTTGAGCCTGCTCTTTGCCGCCTTTTTTCGGAAAAGAGGATGGATTGCTGCGGGGGACATGACCCTGAATAAAACGTTGGATCGTTAGGTCGGCTTTGCCAGGAAAGGAGTAAGGATGTCGGACTGCATTTTTTGTAAATTAGCAAACCATGAGATTCCCACGGAGCGAATCTACGAAGATGAAGAGGTTTTCGCCTTTAAGGACCAGGCTCCGAAGGCACCGATTCACTATCTCTTTGTGCCGAAGAAGCATGTGGAAAGTGCCAACGCCCTGAAAGACGATGCGACGATTGTTGCGAAGATTTTCCAAGCCATCGCAAAGGTTGCGGAACGAGATGGCTTTGCCCAAAAGGGCTATCGGGTGATCAACAACTGCGGCGACGACGGCGGTCAATCGGTTCATCACCTGCATTTTCACGTGTTGGCGGGCGAGCCAATTCGTTTTCCCTCTTTTGATGAGGAAGAAAACAATAAGTAGAAATTTATGCGTTAATTTTTGCAGCTTTTTCTCTTTTCTGGTATACTAGTCAGGACATTGAGTCTATGACTCCGAGGGGGTGAAGAAATGACAGAGATTCGCGTGGGAGAAAACGAGTCAATCGATAGTGCTCTCAAGCGTTTTAAGCGTCAATGCGCTCGTGCGGGCGTACTTGCCGAATATAGAAAACGTGAACACTACGAGAAGCCGTCCATCAAGAGAAAGAAGAAGTCGGAAGCGGCTCGTCGTAAGAATCGCAAAAGATAGTTTTTATTACTAAAGAAGCTAGTGCCCAGGCACCGGCTTTTTTTGTGGGAATATACATTTCGGTCTTTCTGGGTATCAATGTGGCAATAGGAAGGAGGAGGCCATGAGTTTATCATTGCTTTCCACAATCTTGCTCATCGTCTGTTTTGCACTTGTTGTGCTTGCCCTCTTCTTGCCCAAGGCTAGAGGCACGGCGATACTAGCGGGTCTGAGCCTGATTGCATATCTAACCGTCGGTTACCGGGCAGGGAATGCCGGTATCTTGGAGATTTTCATCCTCCTCTGTGGGGTTTTCTTACTCTTCTTGGAGGCGGCGGTCTCCGGTTTCGGCTTATTGGGAATTACCGGCCTGGGGCTCCTTTCTTTTGGGATTGTGAGCTCGGGGGAATCCCTGCAAACCGGCTTTGTTTCCCTGCTGAGCTCCTTTGGAATCGCCGTGGCCTTAGCTGCTTTATTGTTTAGAGCGGGCTACCGATCTCCTCTGCTGGAAAAGTCAATCTTAGAGGACCGGATGACCGCAGAGGAGGGTTTTCTTGCTCGAGAGAACCCAAAACACCTGCTGGGAAAAACGGGAATTGCCCGCACCATCTTGCGGCCCAGCGGAATGATTGAGATTGAAGGCAAGCGGTATGACGCCTTAACTTCCGGGGAATTTATCGAGAAGGGGGCTTCTATCTGTGTGGATCGGGTGGAAGCGGGAAAAATTTACGTGAGGAGGAACCTATGCTAGATTTTTTATTTGACGGGGGATCGGTTATCGTTTTGGTCATTCTCGTAGTGGTGGCCTTGTCCATATTCTTTAGTTTTTTCCCTCTTGGGCTGTGGATTACCGCCCACTTTTCGGGGGTCAAGGTTAAGATTTCAGAGCTCATTGGCATGCGGCTACGCCGAGTAAAACCGGCTATGATTATCAACCCCATGATTAAAGCGACGAAAGCGGGCCTGGACCTGAAGCTCAATGAGCTGGAAGCCCACTATCTGGCGGGCGGAAATATCAACGCGGTGGTAAATGCCCTGATTGCCGCACAAAGGGCCAATATTGATCTGAGTTTTAAGCAGGCAGCGGCGATTGATCTGGCAGGCCGAAACGTGTTTGAAGCGGTCCAGGTTTCGGTCAACCCCAAGGTGATCGAAACGCCGGAAATCACTGCCGTGGCAAAGAACGGCATTGAGGTTCGTGCCAAAGCAAAGGTTACGGTGCGTGCCAACATTGACCGTCTGGTCGGCGGAGCGGGAGAAGAGACCATTATCGCCCGTGTCGGAGAGGGAATTGTCACAACGGTGGGTTCGGCGGCCTCGCATTCCCAGGTTTTGGAGAATCCGGATTCGATCTCGAAGACGGTCCTGGAAAAGGGGTTGGATTCGGGAACCGCTTTTGAGATCCTCTCCATAGATATTGCGGATGTGGATATCGGCCGCAACGTGGGAGCAAAGCTGCAGACGGAGCAGGCAGAAGCGGATAAGCAGATCTCGCAAGCAAAAGCGGAGGAGCGCCGTGCACAGGCTGTGGCTTCCGAGCAGGAGATGATAGCGGAGATTCGTCGCCAGCGGGCAAAGGTCGTGGAAGCGGAGGCAGAGGTGCCCATGGCACTGGCCGAGGCGCTTCGATCCGGAAATCTCGGTGCCATGGACTACTATAATATGAAAAATATCATCTCCGACACGAAGATGAGAGAATCTCTGGCCGGAGATCGGGTGGAGAACCTGCAGGATGATAAGGATCAACAGTAAGCGGAGAGGCGGTTCATTATGACGGGTAGCCAAAAGGACTTTAAATCCGTTACGCGGGAACAGCGCCGGCAGTTGATGGAACAAAAAGTACGATCCCTTCATGAGCGAAAGAACTTGAAGTATCCCAAGCAGAATGGGAGGAAGGAAGAAAATCTCAATTTGTTTTATGCCAAGGAAGGGGAGGAAGATCTCCTTTCCCTTCTCAACCGGCTCTTCTTTGGGACGGCTTCCATGAAGCGGCCGATCTCGGGGGGGGAAGGAACAAAGGGAACACCGAATCATGATCCCGGGAAGGCGCCCGTTCGGGAACGTCCCAAATGGAAGCTTTCCATTGCACAGAAAAGAACCCTTGTGGAGGAATCCGGCTACTGTCAGGAGACCCGCGAAAGCCGGCTGCTGGGGGAAGAGGAACAGAGAGCCTTTGAAACCCGCGTGAATACAGAAGTCCAAAGAAGGCAAGAAAAAAGTATTCGGAATATTTCCCATGAAAAGGATTCACGTGTTATAATCCAAAATGTACGTGAGCTTTCCAAGCAAGAGAAGAAACGAGTAATTCGGTCGGCCATGCTCTGGAAAGAAATCTTAGGGCCGCCGAAAGCAAGAAGATAGAACCTAAAGGAGGTCTCATGGAAATCGTTTTAAATGGTAGAGATTTGACACTGGAACAGTTAATCGCAGTAAGCCGTGAGGGCGCCAAAGTATCTATCGATCCTGCCAGTGTAGAGGATGTAGAGCGGTCACGTAAAATCGTGGAAAGCATTGTCGAAGAAGAGAGAGTGGTTTACGGTGTGACCACCGGCTTTGGATCTCTTTGCAATGTATCCATTTCCAAAGAGGATAATGCCCAGCTTCAGGAGAATTTGATTCGGACACATTCCTGCGGTTACGGACGTCCCTTCCCGGAGGAAGTGGTTCGTGCCATTCTGTTAATCCGTATCAATTCCCTGCTCAAGGGCGTTTCCGGCATCCGGATGTCGACGATCAACACCCTGTTGGATATGCTCAACAAGGGAGTTACGCCGATGATTCCGGAAAAAGGATCGGTCGGCGCATCTGGCGATTTAGCTCCCTTGGCTCATATGGTTCTTCCCATGTTGGGCTTAGGAAAAGCGTTTTACCAGGGAGAATTGCTCTCCGGAAAAGAAGCGATGGAGAAAGCCGGGATCGAAGTGATTCAGTTGGCAGCAAAGGAAGGATTGGCTTTGATTAACGGAACTTCCGTGCTGACTGCGGTCGGAGCCTTGGCAACCTATGATGCGATCCGTCTGGCAAAATTGGCAGACATCGCCGGCGCTCTTTCGATTGAAGCACACCGTGGAATTGTCGATGCTTTCTATGAAGACCTGCACAAGATTCGTCCTCATGATGGCTCATTGAACACGGCAAAGAACCTACGTTCGCTGTTGGACGGATCCACCTTTGCAACCCACACCGCGGAGCTGCGCGTACAGGATGCCTATTCCCTGCGTTGCATGCCCCAGATTCATGGAGCCAGCAAGGACACCATCCGTTATGTCAAGGAGAAAGTGGAAATTGAGATCAACTCCGCAACCGATAACCCCATCATCATCTCGGAAGATGAGGTCATTAGTGGCGGAAACTTCCATGGTGAGTTGATGGCACAGCCCTTCGACTTCTTGGGAATCGGTGTTGCGGAAATCGGAGATGTGTGCGAGCGTCGCATTGAGCGCTTGATGAACCATGCACTGTCGGATATGCCTTCCTTCCTGGTAAGCCATCCCGGTCTGAACTCCGGATTCATGATCACCCAGTACAGCTGCGCGGCGATTGTTTCGGAGAACAAGGTGTTGGCACATCCTGCCAGTGTGGATTCGATTCCGACCTGCGAAAACCAGGAGGATTTGGTTTCCATGGGATCTCATGCCGCTCGTAAGGCGCGTGAAATCGTGGACAATGTGTGGAGAGTGGTTGCCACGGAAATCATGGCGGCTTGCCAGGCAATCGACCTGCGTCGGGATGTCAAGGAAGACTCCAAGGACCGGAAGTTAGGCAAGGGAACCCAGATTGCCTACGATGAGGTTCGTAAACTGGTAGATTTCATCGATGAAGATGCTAAGATTGAAATGTATGACGAATTGGAGAAGATTACCAACGGCCTCAAGGCCGGCAAGGTATTGGATGAAGTAGAAAAGCAAGTTATCTTCGAACTCTAATTCAAGGCGGGAATTCCCCGGCCCCAAGGGACTGGGGAATTTGTGTGTTTAGAAAGGATATTCTCTATGAAAAGAGTAATGTGTATACCCAACTATTCGGAAGGCCGCGATGAGGAAAAAATCGATAAGATTGTGGAATGCTTTCGTGCCAAGGAAAATGTCAAACTGTTAAACTATCAGCCCGATAAGGATCATAACCGGACCGTGATCGAGGTCATCGGAGAGCCGGAAGCGGTTATTAAGGCCGTGATTGAATCCGTAAAGGTTGCTTCCGAACTGATCGATATGTCGAAACATGAGGGAGCCCATCCCCGCATGGGAGCCACGGACGTGGTTCCTTTCGTACCCATCACGGATGTTACGGTGGATGAGTGTGTGGAGTATGCCAACGAGGTTGGAAAGGCCATCGGAGAGATGGGAATCCCCGTCTACATGTACGAGGATGCTGCCAAGGATAAGAAGAGAAAGAACCTGGCCAAGGTTCGTAAGGGCCAATACGAAGGCTTCTTTGAAAAGATCAAGGATCCCGATTGGAAGCCGGATTACGGTCCCGCAGAGATGAATGAGAAGTCCGGTTGCACCGCAGTGGGTGCCCGTTTCCACCTCATCGCCTTCAACATCAATCTCCGCACCGAGGACAAGGAGATTGCGGACAAGATTGCTCGGAAAGTTCGCCACATCAGTGGGGGTCTTCACTCTGTCAAGGCCATCGGGCTTGCTTTGGAAGAGAAACACCAGGTCCAGGTTTCCATGAACCTCGTGGATTTCCGCAAAACCGCGATCTATCAGGCCTATGAGATGGTAAAGATGGAAGCGCGTCGTTATGGAGTGAGCATCGCAAATTCGGAGCTGATCGGCTTAGTTCCCCTTCAGGCATTGATCGACACCGCTTCCTACTATCTGCAGATTGAGGACCTGCAGATGGATCAAGTCGTTGAAAACCTCTTGATTGGAGAATAAGATGACCCAACTCAGTGAACTCACCATTCAAGGTTTTAATGAGGAATTGGCAAAGAAGACGCCGACCCCCGGTGGCGGATCTGTGGCGGCTTTGAACGCCAGCTTAGCTGCTTCTCTTTTCGCCATGGTCGCGGCGTTGACCACGGGCAAGAAAAAATACCAGGATGTGGAAGAGGAGATGCAGGAAATCGGCAAGAAGAACAACCGGTGGAAAGATGAGTTTGTCCAGGCCATTAATGAGGATGCCTCTTCGTTCGACGGTGTTGTGGAAGCTTTTGCCATGCCGAAGGAAACGGAGGAGGAGAAGAAGGCTCGGTCTGCGAAAATTCAGGAGGGCTATCGAGCAGCGATTTCTGTTCCCATGTCCTTGGCATTAAAGACCCTGGAGGTCTATCCTTCCGCGGTAACGTTGGCCCAGAAGGGAAATGCGTCCGCCCTTTCGGACGTTTCCGTGGGTGCCATGAACCTACGCGTTGCCTTCTTCTCTGCGCTGGAGAACGTAAAGATCAATCTGAAGAGCGTAAAGGATGAAGCCTACGTGAAGGAGATGGAAGAGAAGATGGCAAAGGCCATCAAAGAGGTGGAAGAGAAGGATAAGGAGATTCAACTAGCCCTTCAATCCCGTTAGTGGAAAAAGCCAAAACAAAAATCCCGAGAGCCTTGCTCTCGGGATTTTTTATTGGAATGTTTTCGCTTATACCCACTGCCGATCTTTCACGACTTTTTTACCATCTACATACACCGCCTTGCAGAGGTTGGTGGCAAAGAAATACAGGAGATAGTCCAGGCTCCGGCAATCGAAAATGGAGAGGTTTCCTCTCTTTCCCGGGTTTAAGCTTCCCATGGTCTTTTCTCTTCCCACGCTGTAGGAGGCGTTGACGGTGACACAATTCAGCACCTCGATGGGGGTTAGCTTCATCATCATGCAGCCCAACTGCATGATGAATTGCAGATTGGCGGTGGGACAGGATCCCGGATTGGCATCGGTGCAGAGGGTGATGGGCATGCCCGCTTCCACCATCTTTCTCGCGGGGGCATAGGTGTCTTTGAGAAGGGAGAAGGTGGTGCCGGGCAAGAGGTTCCCAATCACCTGAGCATCCGCAAGAAGCTGAATCTCCTTGTCCGAGATGTTCATCAAATGCTCGGCAGAGGTAACCTTTAATTCATTGGCGACCTCAATGCCACCGATGCTCTCAATCTCATTGGAGTGAATGCGCAGTTTCATCCCATGCTCACGCGCCGCTTCCAGGACTCGCTTGGACTGTTCTGCCGTGAAGACATCCTTTTCGCAGAAGACATCGCAGTATTCCGCATAGCCTTTTTCCATGACCTTGGGCATCATGTCGATCACTTCATCGACATATTGATCGGGATTATCCTTTCGGGACTCGGGGATCACGTGGGCCGCCATAAAGGTCGGGACCACCTCCATGGGGGTATCCTTGCCCAGGTTGTTGATGACCTTAAGCTCCTTTTCCTCGATCTCCCAGGTGTTGCCATAGCCGCTTTTTGCTTCCACGCAGGTTACCCCGTGGACCATCATGTGTTCAACCAGCTTTTTGGTCTTTTTGTAGAGCTCCTCGCAGCTTGCTTCCTTGGTCGCCTTCAGCGTGGACAGGATGCCGCCACCGGCGTTGAGAATATCCAGATATTCCATTCCCTCCAGCTTCATGGCGAACTCGTTTTCCCGTGATCCGCCAAACACCAGGTGCGTGTGGGCATCGATGAGTCCGGGCGTGGCTACAGAACCCTCGTAATCCTCGATTTCCGTCTTGTCATCGGCGTAGTCCTTGTAGGCTTCCCCCTCTCCCACGGCAGCAATTTTTCCGTCTTTGAAACCGACAAAAGCGTTTTTCAATACCTGTGCTTTATTCAATTCCTCCCCGGTTAAAGGATGACCCGGGTCATTGGGTTGGAACAGTTCGTTAAAATGAATCAAAATCCGATCACAAATCAAGCTAATCCTCCTTTTTCTCCTCCAAACTTTTGCATGGATGACGTTTGAACAATTCCATTATAGACGAAAGTGCCTTTTACGTGCGATTTATTCCCTGTTAGCATGGACAACATCGTTTTCATAAAGTAAAATGAGAGTTGCGTAGAAACTGCTGTTTTCTGATTGAAAGCGGGAAATCTTTTTCTCGCAGGTTATTTCAATAGGAGGTGGAAATGAGTTTACAAGAAAAAATGGAACAGGCGAGACAAATTAAGTTGGATTATTTGCCGCCAAAGAAGAAATTTGATCCCAAGATTCGGCGAGCTCCTCACAGAGGATTCCGTCTTAATAAGGACCAGACAAGAACGGCTTTGAAGAATGCCCTTCGTTATATTCCCGAAAAGTATCACGAGGAGTTGATTCCCGAGTTTTTGGAAGAGCTCACCACACGGGGAAGAATCTATGGGTACCGCTTCCGTCCGGAGGGCGCCATCTATGGAAAGCCCATCGATGAGTACAAAGGGAACTGCATCGAAGGCAAGGCCCTCCAGGTTATGATCGATAACAACTTGGATTTTGACGTTGCCCTGTATCCTTATGAATTGGTAACCTACGGAGAAACCGGTTCGGTTTGCCATGACTGGATGCAGTACTGCATGATCAAGAAATACCTGGAGGAACTTCATGATGACGAGACCCTGGTTATGGAATCGGGTCATCCTCTCGGACTTTTCAAATCCCGCAAAAACGCACCTCGCGTTATCATCACCAACGGTTTGATGATTGGCGAGTATGACAATCTGGACGACTGGGAAATCGCGGAGGAAATGGGAGTTGCCAACTATGGACAGATGACCGCCGGTGGTTGGATGTATATCGGACCCCAGGGCATCGTCCATGGAACCTACAACACCCTGTTGAATGCCGGCCGTTTGAAACTGGGCCTTTCCAACGATGCCAACCTGAACGGCAAGTTCTTCGTATCCTCCGGTCTGGGCGGTATGTCGGGTGCTCAGGGAAAAGCGGCGGATATTGCCGGTGCGGTATCCATTATCGCGGAGGTTGACAAGTCCCGAATCGATACCCGCTTGGAGCAGGGCTGGATTGACCGCATGACGGATGACCTGGACGAAGCCCTGGAGTGGGCACAGGATGCGGTAAAGAACAAGAAGACCCTTTCCATTGCTTATCTGGGAAACATCGTGGACCTTCTGGAATACATCGAGAAGAAGGACATCCATATTGACTTGCTCTCTGACCAGACCTCATGCCACAATGCTTACAATGGCGGCTATTGCCCGGTCGGTATCAGCTTTGAAGAGCGCACCAAATTACTTGCAACCGACAAGAAGAAATTTGTGGAATTGGTCAACGAGACCCTTCGCCGCCACTTCGAAGTGATCGAGAAATTGGTCGCGAAGGGAACCTACTTCTTCGATTACGGCAACTCCTTCATGAAGGCCGTCTTCGACTCCGGCGTCAAGGAAATTTCCAAGAACGGTGTGGATGATAAAGATGGGTTCATCTGGCCCTCTTACGTGGAAGACATCATGGGACCCTTGCTCTTTGACTACGGCTACGGTCCCTTCCGTTGGGTTTGCCTGAGCGGAAAGGAAGAGGATCTGGATGCCACCGACCGGGCCGCAATGGAATGCATCGACAAGGATCGTCGTTACCAGGATCTGGATAACTACAACTGGATTCGCGATGCCAAGAAGAACAAGCTGGTGGTTGGAACCCAGGCTCGTATCCTTTACCAGGATGAGGTGGGTCGTGTGAAGATCGCTCTCCGCTTCAACGAATTGGTTCGCGAAGGCAAGATTGGCCCCGTAATGATGGGTCGTGACCACCATGACGTATCGGGTACCGATTCGCCCTTCCGTGAGACCTCCAACATCAAGGATGGATCCAATGTGATGGCCGACATGGCGGTACAATGCTTTGCAGGAAACGCTGCTCGTGGCATGAGCCTTTGCGCTCTCCATAACGGCGGCGGCGTTGGAATCGGTAAGGCAATCAACGGTGGATTCGGTCTGGTTTTGGATGGCTCCGAACGGGTCGATGAAATCATCAAACTCTCCCTTTCCTGGGATGTAATCAGCGGCGTGGCTCGCCGTAACTGGGCAAGAAATGAACATGCGATGGAAGTTGCTACCCAGTTCAACGAGGAGAAGCGCGGCATCATCTCCCTGCCGTATCTGGTAGATGAGAAGCTCTTGGACAAGGTCCTGGATGACTTTGACCATGAGAAAGCACAAGAAGAGGCAAACAAGTAGTCTCTCATGGACTACAGGCAGTGAAAATACAAAGAAGGACCACCCTGCGGCAAGCATCGGTGGTCCTTTTCTTATGGTAAAATAGGGCTGATAAAACGGAGGAACTCCCGGATTGCGGGAGCAAGGAAGAATAAAGGAGGACTATGTCTGAGACAAGAACCTTTCCCGAGGAGCGGCAAGAAGTCATTGCGGCGCTCTTTGGCGAACTGGATGGAAATGTGAAGCTCATCGAGAAGGACTTAGGCGTGGATATTCATCTGCGTGAGGGCCGCATTCAGATTAGCGGGGAACCCTATGCCGTGGAGGATGCCCAACAGGTCATGGCGGGCATGGTTTCTGTGATTGAGCGGCAGGGTTTCATCAGCAAGGCGGAAGTGAGTTATCTGGTGAGCATGTCCAACGCCGCAGATGATGTGCCGGTTGGGGAAATCCTCCGAGATGTGATTGTCTCAACGGCTCACGGTAAACCCATTCGGGCGAAAACCCTGGGACAAAAGCGGTATGTGGATGCCATTGCCAAGAATGGCTTTACCTTCGGCATCGGACCGGCGGGAACGGGAAAGACCTATCTGGCGATGGCCATGGCCATCAAGGCCTTCAAGAGCAATGAGGTGAATCGGATTATTTTGACGCGACCGGCCGTGGAGGCGGGGGAGAGCCTGGGCTTTCTTCCGGGAGATCTTCAGGAGAAGATCGATCCCTATCTGCGCCCCCTGTACGATGCTCTCTACGAGATTTTGGGGGGAGACACCTATCTGAAGCTAAAGGAGCGGGGCCAGATCGAAGTCGCTCCCCTGGCATACATGCGAGGACGAACGCTGGACAACTCCTTCATCGTGTTAGATGAGGCACAGAATACCACGACGCAGCAGATGAAGATGTTTTTGACCCGCCTGGGCTATGGATCCAAGGCGGTAATCACGGGCGATGTGACACAGGTGGACCTTCCCTCCGGGAAGAAGTCGGGTCTTCAGGTGATTCAGCGCATATTGAAAAATGTGGAGGGGGTTGCCTTCTGTCGGTTCAACCGGGCAGATGTGGTACGCCATCCCTTGGTACAAAGGGTTATTGACGCCTTTGAACGGTATGAGGATAAAAATGATGGAAAAGGAAAAGACAATAAAGGGGCAAGAAAATAGTCGGGGGGAGCATTCCTTTCTCTTACACCTGCTCATCACCCCGGATGACGAGGCCTTGTCTCCGGAAGAGGACTGTCAGGACCTGCTTTCCGAAGCCCTTCGGCTGGCCGGTGAAGAAGAGGAGCTGAAAGGGAATCTGGAACTCTCCCTCCGTTTCGTGGACGGGGAGGAGATGCGGAGCCTGAACCGGCAATACCGCAACGTGGATGCGACGACTGATGTGTTGAGTTTTCCCGCCTTTGAGCCGGAAGAATTGGAGGGCTTTTTTCAGGGAGACCGGCAGGGCCTCTTAGGGGAGGAGGAGAGAATTCCCCTGGGGGATATTGTGCTCAATGTGGAGAAGATCCGGGAGCAGGCTCGGGAGATCGGTCATGGGACCGACCGCGAGGCGGCTTACTTAGCGGTCCATTCCTTCCTCCATCTTTTAGGATATGATCATCTGACCGAAGAGGACCAGGAGGAGATGCGAAGCCGGGAAGAACGCATCATGACCCGGCTGGGTTTTCCGCAGTTGGCAGAGGGGCCGCATCCGCTTCATGAGGGGGGAACCCTGTCCCAAGGGGAGCCGGATGCCGATGCGGAGGTTCGAAAAAAAAAGGACTTTCACTCCGCCTTTATCGCGGTCATCGGCCGTCCCAATGCGGGAAAGTCGACCCTGGCGAACGCCCTGCTGGGTGAGAAAATTTCCATTATCTCGGATAAACCCCAGACCACGCGGAATCAGATTCCTCTGATCTACACCGATGAACGGATGCAGTTGGTTTTTAAAGACACACCGGGCATTCAAATCCCTCGAAATGAGCTGGGGGAGGCGATGCTAAAAATGTCAAGAACGGCCCTGGATGATGTGGATCTTTGTCTGCTGGTTGTGGATAGCAGCCAATATTTCGGAAAATTGGACCGGCAGATTGTGGAGGAGCTCGGTCGACTCAAAAAGCGGAAACAGCTTCCGATGATCCTCCTGCTGAATAAGAGGGAGGAGTGCAAAGAGGAGGAGCTGAGGGACCTGGAGCAGACCTACCGCGATTTTGACCTTTTTGACCGGATCTTGCCGATTTCCGCGAAGGATGGATTGGGATTATCCGAACTCCTGGATCTGCTCTATGTCTACAGCCCCAAGGGACCCATGTACTATCCGGAAGACATGATGACCGATCGCAACGAACGCTTTGTGATCAGCGAGATGATCCGGGAGAAGCTCCTACTTCACATGGAAGACGAAATTCCACATGGAATTTTCGTGGAGGTCACTAAGATGTCCTACCGGCAGGATAAGAAGATGGCGGACATCTATGCCACCATCTACTGCGAAAAGGAATCGCACAAGGGCATGGTCATCGGCAAGCGAGGGGCCATGCTGCGGACCGTGGGAAGCGAGGCCCGAAAGGATATCGTCCATCTTTTGGACTGCCCCGTGAACCTACAGCTCTGGGTGAAGGTGGAGAAAAATTGGCGGCGGAAGAAGAACAAGGTGAAACAGTTTGGCTATGAGTAAAGAAGACCTGTCAGGACTGCATGGAATTGTTCTCAATGTTTACGATGTGCAGGAATCTTCGCGAATGGTGGACCTGCTCACGAAGGAACGAGGCCGCGTCTCCTTCTTTGCACGCGGAGCGAAACGAAATAAAAGCCGCGTTTTAAACCTTTCGGAGCGCTTCGTCGAAGGGGAGTACAATCTCGTGCAGGGGCGAAGCAGCTACTATTTAAAGGACGGCCTGCTCCTCGATGCCCATATCGGTCTTCGCCGGTCGCTGGGTAAGATGAGCAGTGCCGGCTTTTTTATGGAGTGCCTCTCCGCGGTGCTCTTCGAAGAAGAGGATCCGAGTGTGTTTCCTTTACTGCAGAAAGCCCTTTCTGCCGCGGAAGACGCAGAGGGAGAAGCAGCCTTGAGTGCCCTGATCGGTGCGTTTCTCCTGAAGCTTTCCAGTGTTCTGGGCTTTCGACCCACCCTGTCGGCCTGTATGACCTGCGGGAAGCCGGTGGACCGGAACTTTCAGTTTGATCCCCTGCAAGGCGGGGTGGTCTGTGAGGACCATGCCATGGGTTCCTCGGGCTTTGCCTTAGAGCAAGAGAGCTACCGGCTGCTCTGTAGCTATATATTAGAGCCTTTTTCTGCTATAATCAGGAATAGCGTAAAAATGTCTCAAAAAGAAACTATCCGTCGGGTAACCGACTTATGCTTTCGATATTTTTGTATTCACACCGGAAAAGAGTCGTTCAAGAGTCGATCCCTGCTCCGGCAGTTGGAACTTATGTCCTAGAATCGACCGAGAACGGATCGGAGGAAAGAATGAATTTGCAGGAAATGATCTCAAGATTAAAAGCTTATTGGGCTGACCAAGGCTGCAGTGTCCTGGAACCCTATGACATCGAGAAGGGCGCAGGGACCATGAATCCCAACACCTTCTTGCGGGTTTTGGGGCCCGAGCCCTGGAAGGTGATTTATGTGGAGCCCTCTCGGCGTCCCGCGGACGGCCGTTATGGGGAAAATCCCAACCGCCTTTATCAGCACCACCAGCTCCAGATTATTCTGAAGCCCGCTCCGGCGGACATCCAAGATCTCTATCTGAAGAGCCTGGAAGTGATCGGCATTAATCCCAAGGAACATGACATTCGTTTCGTAGAGGATAACTGGGAATCTCCAACCCTGGGAGCCTGGGGCGTCGGCTGGGAAGTCTGGTTAGACGGTATGGAAATCACCCAATTCACCTACTTCCAACAGGTCGGAGGAATTTCCTTAAATCCGGAATCCGGAGAAATCACCATGGGACTGGAACGGATTGCCATGTATATCCAGGAAGTGGACAACGTCTATGACCTCGCCTGGGATGACCATCTTACCTATGGGGACCTCTTCCATTTGCCCGAATACGAGAATTCGAAATATTCCTTTGAGACGGCAAACGTGGACCTCCTTCACATGCTCTTTGATGAATATGAAAAAGAAGCCAATGCGCAGCTGGATCACAAGCTTATTTATCCGGCCTATGATTACGTGCTGAAATGCTCCCACACCTTCAATGTGCTGGATGCCCGCGGGGCGATTGCCGTTTCCGAGCGGAGTCATTATATTCAACGCGTGCGTGACTTAGCGAGAAAGGTCGCACAGTTATACGTGGAGAAGCGGGAAGCCATCGGGCATCCGCTTTTAAAGCAGGGGGAGGAAAGCCATGAATAGATATCTGTTGGAAGTCGGTGTGGAGGAATTTCCTTCTCGCTTTATCGCATCCACGAAGGAGCAGTTTGCTCATCTCTTCCGGGACCTTCTCACCAAGGAAGGCCTCACGATTGATCAATTTCGCATCGAAAGCACACCCCGGCGTTTTACCATCTGGCTGGAAAATCCGAAACAGGAGGACCAGGACCAAGAGGAAATTGTGAGAGGTCCCGCTGTGAAAATCGCCTATGATGCGGCAGGAAATCCCTCGAAAGCGCTGCAAGGCTTCATGCGAAGCAAGGGGCTGGAGGAGACCGATCTTTTCCGGGAGCAAAAGGGAAAAGAGGAGTATGTGTTCGCCCGGATCAAAAAAGAGGCACTTTCCGTGGAGAGCATCCTGGCGGAGGTGGCACCGCAGGTCATCCGTCGCATTTCCAATCCTCGGTCCATGCGCTGGGGCGGAAAGAACCTGCAGTTCCTTCGACCGATCCGCTGGATTTTGTCCCTGTACAACGATCGGGTCTTGCCCTTTGAGCTGGAGGGCATCCCCGTTTCCAATCTGACGCGGGGGCATCGCTTTTTAGGCAAAGACTCGATAACCGTCAACCACATCGAGGACTATGAAAAGCTGTTGGAAGAAAACTATGTCATTGTCAGCGAAAAGGAACGGGAAAACCGCATTATCCGGGGTATGAACCGGTTGGCACGGGAAAAGGGCGGCCACCCGATGGATGATCCGGTCTTGCTGGCGGAGGTGGTTCACATTGTGGAGTATCCGACGCCCTTCCTGGGAAATATTCCCTCGGAGTATTTGGAGCTCCCCGCTCAGGTGATTATCACCCCCATGAAGGATCACCAGCGCTATTTCCCGGTGCTTGATGACCAGGGAAAACTTCTCCCCTATTTCCTTTCGGTACGAAACGGCGATGAGCAAGGTCTGGAGAATGTGCAAGAGGGCAATGAAAAGGTGCTGGTTCCTCGGTTGGAAGATGCAAAATTCTTCTTTGACCAGGATCTGAAGAAGTCCCCGGAGGATTATGTGCAGGAACTGGAAGGTCTTACCTTTCATGAAAAGCTGGGGACCATGCTGGATAAAACCCATCGGCTGGAGAAACTCGTTGCGCAGCTGAGCACGGGGCTCTCATTAGGGCAGGACACCACCGATAACGTCGTCCGGGCCGCCCACCTTTCCAAGGCGGACCTAGTGACCAAGATGGTGGTGGAATTCACCGAGCTGCAGGGGGTCATGGGCCGCATTTACGCGGAAAAGGCCGGCGAGTCTCCCATCGTTGCCCAGGCGATCGAGGAGCAGTACATGCCCGTTTCTTCGGGGGCATCCCTGCCGCAGACGACCTCGGGAACGATTCTGTCATTGGCGGATAAGATTGACCTGTTGGCGGGGATGTTTGCCATTAACGTGGAAGTGACGGGCTCGCAGGATCCCTTTGGTCTGCGGCGAGCCGCCATCGGCGTCATTGACATCATGCTCAAGCAAAAGCTCCATGTGGACCTCACGGAAAGCTTCCGGGATGCACTGCTTCTCTATGTAGAGAATCGGGGGCTGGTCTTTGACTATGAGGAAGTCATGGGCCGGGTCGAAGAATTCTTTGGCGGAAGGCTCAGGAATAAGCTCTTGGAATTGGGCTATCGCTACGACGTCGTCGATTCCGTGATCGCCACCAAGGATAAGGATTTGGTTTCCTGCTTCCGACGCACCAAAGCGGTGAAGGAATTCCTGGACCAAGATGAAAACTATCAGACGACCACCAGCTTCCTTCGAGTGGGAAACATGGCCAAGAATGCGGAGACGACGGAGCTTTCGGAGGATGTCCTTCAAGAAGAGGATAAAGCCTTTTATGCCAGTTTCTCTCAGCTGGATGCAGCAAAGGAGGAAATCCATCGCGGCCACTATCAAGAGGCCCTGGAGGCCCTGAGCCGCTGGATGCCGCAGGTGAATGACTACATGGATTCCACCATGATCATGGTGGAGGATCCGACCTTACGACAGGCTCGACTGGCGCTGATGGCACGGATTCAAGAGGTGATTACGAGCCTCTTCCTGCCGGACCGGATTGTTCGGGAAGAGCGCTAAACCAGGTTAGGAGGAATGATGATACCCGTTTCCGTTTATATTGTTTCGGATTCCACAGGAGAGACCGCAGAGGCAATGGCTCATGCGGTATTGAGCCAGTTTCCGGAGCTACAGGCGGAGGTCCGTCGCTTTATGAAGGTGGAAACGGAGCAACAGGTTCGTGGGATCTTTCAAAAGGGTCTTCCACAGGAACCGGTTCTTGTCTTCCACTCCATTGTGATGGAACGCCAGCGGCAAGCCCTGAATGAGGAATGCGCGCGGCGGTCCATTCCGGTGGTTGACCTGTTTTCCGAACCGCTTGCCGTCGTGGAAAAATTAACGGGGGAGAAGCCGGAAAGGAAGCCGGGCCTGATTCGCGAGCTGGACGTTGCCTATTTCGAGAAAATTTCCGGCATCGAGTTTGCGGTTCGCTATGATGACGGACGGGATCCTCGGGGCCTGTTGCTTGCGGACATCGTCCTTCTTGGGGTATCTCGGACCTCAAAAACGCCCCTGTCCATGCTCCTGGCGACGAAAGGATATAAGGTGGCGAATCTTCCCTTGGTGCCGGAGTTTTCCTTGCCTCCCGAGCTGGACCGGGTGGATCCCCGAAGAATTGTAGGCCTAATCATCTCGCCCGGTCGGTTGAATGAGATTCGGAGGGAACGGCTTCGCCTTTTGGGCTTGGCGGCGGACTCCTCGTATGCGGAAGATGGCAGGATTGACAAGGAGCTGGTCTATGCGAAGGAGGTCTTTGATCGCTTGGGCTGTCCCGTGATCAATGTTTCCGATTCCACCATTGAACAGACGGCGGCGCAGATCATCAGCGGCTTGCGGAAAGAGCTCGGAGAGGAGATTCGCAGGAGCACCTCCGAATAATCCTAGGACGTTCTACCCGGAAAATTTTTCCTGGTTTGGAGCAGAGCGATCTGCTCCTTTTTACGTCTCCGGGGTATCTATAGAAGCAGGGAAAGGGGGAGAGTATGGCCCAGACAATACGCCAACGCAGAGAAGAAGAGGAACACCGTTTTTTAGCGCCCTATGCCAGCTTTGCCGATGAGACGCGGGGACGGCGGACTCCCGAAGAGAAAGATGAATTCCGCACCGATTTTCAAAGGGATCGGGACCGCATTCTTCATTCCAAGACGTTTCGACGATTAAAGCATAAAACACAGGTGTTTATTTCCCCGGAAGGGGATCATTATCGAACCCGCTTAACCCATACCTTGGAGGTGGGGCAGATAGGGCGCACCATGGCACGCGCCCTGCAGCTGAATGAGGACCTAGTTGAGGCGATTGCCATGGGGCATGATGTGGGTCACACGCCTTTTGGGCATGCGGGAGAACATGTGTTGCAAGAGCTGGTTCCCGGCTTTTGTCACAATGAGCAGTCCGTCCGTGTCTTGGAATTTTTAGAGGCCACGCCGCGAAGAGTGGGCCTAAACCTGACCTGGGAGGTCCTGGACGGGATTGAAAACCACACGGGCAGTCGAAGAGCCCAGACTCCCGAAGGAAGACTCATCAAGTTTGCGGATCGAATCGCTTATGTGAACCACGATATCGATGATTCCATTCGAGCGGGAGTTCTAAGGGAAGAGGATCTTCCCAAAGAAGCCACCCGGATTTTGGGCCACACGGCCTCGGATCGGATTGATGCCATGGTCCATGCCGTCGTAGAGGCAAGCGAAGGATCCAACGAGATTCAAATGGCGGAGCCTTACTACAAGGCCTCCCGAATTCTTCGAGCCTTTATGGGAGACCGGGTCTATACCAACGCCTTGGTGAAGAGCGAAAATCAGAAGCTCTACCATATTATCGAAGATGTTTTCGCCTATTATGTGAACCATATGGACCGACTTCCGGAAAGCCATCTGGCCCTGTACACGGGTAGTCATCGGCAGGAATCCGATGAGAGAAAGGTGACCGATTACATCGCGGGAATGACCGACGCGTATCTGATTCGCACCTATAAGGAACTTTTTATTCCGCAAGCGTGGACCAAGATGTAACGAATCGAAAGGAGCAAGCATGACCTATATTTCCGATGAGAGTGTGCAGCGGGTGAAGGATGCCGTGCAGATTGAAGAGCTGGTCGGAGAATATGTCACCCTGAAACGCACCGGGAAAAACCTAAAAGCCTGCTGCCCCTTTCACCATGAGAAAACGCCCTCATTTTTTGTGACCCCCGAGCGGAACAGTTTCAAGTGCTTTGGCTGTGGGGAACATGGGGACGGAATCAGTTTTATCATGAAGATGGAGCACCTGGACTTTCCGGATGCGGTGCGCTTCCTTGCGGATAAGTATGGAATCCCCCTGGAGGAAAGCCGAGGAGACCAGCAAAAAACCGCCTATCGGAAGCGGCTCTATGAGATCAATGAGAAGACCATGCTCTTTTATTACAAACAGCTTCTTACCAATCGCCGTCCCCAGCAATACCTCTTGCGAAGGGGATACCGAGCCGATATCATCAACGACTTTATGCTGGGGTATGCAGGGGGAAGTGGCAATGAGCTTTACAGCTACCTAACGGAGCAAGGGTATTCCGCAGAGGATCTTTTGGCCCTGGGACTGATCTCTCGCTCCAATCGGGGAACCGGCTACTATGATCGCTTTCGTCAGCGCCTGATGTTTCCCATCATCAACCGACAGAAAAAGGTCATCGGCTTCGGAGGGCGGGTTTTGGACGACAGTCAGCCCAAGTATTTGAACTCGCCGGAATCGGAAATCTTTCATAAGGGAGAGAACCTTTATGGAATCCACAGGACAAGGAGTCCCGAGTTCAGTGACCGGGTCATCCTCGTGGAAGGATACATGGATGTGATCGCCCTCTCCTATCACGGCGTGGAGGGTGCCATGGCAAGTTTGGGCACCTCTCTTACCAATCTCCAGGCCCGTTTGATTCACAAACTGGGTCATAAGGTCTACCTCAGTTATGATGGGGATTCAGCGGGGATCAAGGCTGCCCGCCGGGCCATCGATATCTTCGCCGAAGAAGAGGTGATTCCCAAGCTGATCCTTTTACCCGGCGGAGAAGACCCCGATGAATACTGCAAAAGCCATGGAAGCGAGGCCTATGAAGACCAACTTAAAGAAGCCGTGGATCCCATGACCTTTGAGCTCAACCTCCTTCTCGCCTCCTATGACCTGGAAGATCCCAATCAGACCCTGGACTTTACCCGCCAGGCCACCCTTTTTTTGGCGGAACGCAAGCAGGAAGCGGAGAGGGACCTGGGCATTCGCTGGGTGAGCCGGCGCTTGGGCGTTGACTTTGAAAGTTTAAAAGCAGACGTGTTGGCAGAAAAGGAGAGGCAGGAGAAGAAAGAAGAAGAGAAACAAGCACGCAGGGACCGCTATCATGGGGAGCACGGAGAAAGCACTGCGCAAGACCCAAGGGATGACGGGTTTCCCTATGAGGAAGGGGAGGCAGAGGATGTCTACTGGAACCAACCGGAGGATTTTCCAACGGGTTCCTATAGGGATTCCGCATCTTTGGGTAAGAATACAGCAAATCGAGAATCAGAAAGAGACCGTTTAGAAATTGAATTTTTGCGCTTTTATATGATGGAAGAGGAAATACAAGACCTTCTAAAAGAGGAGGAGGACTTTGTTCAATCCGAACAGGCCCAATGGGTCCTCCAGCTCATTCAACAGATGAGGGAGCAAAAAATTCCCCCAGAGACAGAATGGATGAAGGAAAGCCCGGTTGCCGATAAGGTCCGGGAGGTGCTGGATCGACTGGAGGAAAGAGAGCTCGCCATCAAGGAGATGAGTTTTTCTCAACGTAAGGAGAGCGCCCGGGAGTTAATGGCCCGCATTGCTCGCTATCGAGCACGGGAACGAAAAGAAGTTCTCCGGGAACAGCTTCGGCAGGGGAACCTCTCACGTGAGGAGCAGGGAAGTATTTTGCAGGAACTAAAGCAATTGGATGCCTCATTCAGGCGCAGGAAAAGGGGGGTATAATGAAAGATTACGAAGCAGAGAAACAGCTGGATACCCTGGATATCGAAGAAGTTAAGCAGGACGTGATGGATGAACTGCGTAAAATTGCGCGGGAAAACCATGATAAGTACAGCATGCACGATTTCGAATCTGTGGAGAGTTACAATCAATTGGACGACGATGATCGCCAGGAGATCGTAAAGCTCCTGGATGATGATGGGATTGAGTTAGAGGATGGGGAGTTTCTTCCCGAGGAAGAGGAAGAGTCCGACCGGGATGACGACCTCCTGGATGAGGAGGAAGACGAAGAGGATATTGATGCGGAAGATGATCTGGATGAGGACGTAGACAAAGTCGCCGAAGAGATTCATAAGAAAGAAGCTCGCTCCGGCATGAAGTCCATGAAAAACATCGCCGTCGATGATCCGGTGAAGATGTACCTGAAGGAGATCGGTCGGGTTCCCCTGTTGACCGCGGCGGAAGAAGTTCTTCTTGCCAAACGAATGGAAAATGCGGACATTGCTCTGAAGGCGCTTCACGGAGAAAAGCCCAATCTTCGCGAGGAGATTGAGCTGAGCAAGCAGTCGGTGAATGTGGAACAGGCCCAGCTTCTGCTCCAATTGGAATTGAAACTCCAGAAAAACGAAAAGCTGACCGCCAAAGAGGAGGGCCAGTTCCGCCGGTTCAATAACCTGAGCGTGAATGTGCTCGGTGCGGATCCGGAGGAGCTGCCGGGGCCGGAGTCCAAACCCTATGTGTTGATTCGAGTGGCGGGCATGGTGGAGCGGTACATTCGCCGCCGCTTGAGCCGGGCGAAAATGACCGAAGAAGAGGCAATCAGCCTGAATTACTGCTGCCAGATTCAGGATGCCGTCCTATCCTATCTCTTGGATGAAGATCGGGCGACGAAAAAGGCACAGAAGTTGGCGGAGTATGCCTTTGAACATGCCCAGGAAATCACCGTTGCCGTGGAACGTGTGTATAAGAAACAAGAAGATTTGGAAGAGGGGCAAAAGGATCTCATCGATCTGGCCAAAGAGAAAAAGGTGAAGCCCTTCAATGATAAGGGACTGCTGGATGCGGAGGAGCGGTGCCTTCTCTTCGAGCGCAACACCATCGTGGATAAGATGACCGTGCGTCTGAAGAAAATCGCCCCCAAAGATGCCCTAACGGAGAATGAAATCAGCAACTATGCGGTCTTGGAAGCCGAACGGTTAAAAATCCAGGCCTTCCGTCAGGGAGAAGATGTGACCTTTAACATGGAAAATCTTCTGGATGTTCAGGAGAGCGGGGCAACCTCCCGTCGCATTCTCATGGGCGAAGCACTGACCGAAGGGGATCGGGACCGGTTAAAGAAAATCCTTCGCAAGGGATCGCGGGCCAAGCAGCGCCTGGCGGAGACCAACCTTCGTCTCGTTGTCTCCATTGCCAAGCGCTATGTGGGAAGAGGCATGAGCTTTTTGGACCTCATCCAAGAAGGAAATCTTGGCTTGATGAAGGCGGTGGAAAAGTTCGATTACCACCGGGGCTTTAAATTCTCCACCTATGCGACATGGTGGATTCGGCAGGCAATCACCCGTGCAATTGCGGACCAAGCCAGGACGATTCGGATCCCCGTTCACATGGTGGAAACCATCAATAAACTCTCCAGGGCCCAAAGACAGCTGCTTCAGGAGCTAAATCGGGATCCGACGAACGAGGAGATTGCGGCGGAGATGAACATCGACGTGGCGAAGGTTCGCGTCGTGCGTAAGATTGCCCAGGAACCCGTGAGCCTGGAGACGCCGATTGGAGAGGAGGAAGATTCTCATCTGGGCGACTTTATCGAGGATGATACGGCCGTTGCTCCGGATGAGGCAGCCAACTTCACGATGCTGCGAGAGGAACTCGGTTCCATTTTGGATACCCTGTCGGAGAGAGAGCGCAAGGTGCTGGAGCTCCGCTTCGGCCTCCTGGATGGAACGCCGCGAACCCTGGAAGAAGTCGGCAGAGAATTCTCGGTAACCCGAGAACGCATCCGGCAGATCGAGGCCAAGGCAATCCGCAAGCTCAAGCATCCCACCCGCAGCAAGCGCATCAAGGACTTCTTGGAGTAGAGGATGGGGAAGCGAATCCAAAAGCTGATCGATCAGATGCCCTCCCTCCCTCGGGTCATCGATGTGGGAACCGACCATGGCTATGTCGCCTTGGGTCTCGCTTGGCGCTCGGACATTGACAGGGTGCTCGCAACCGATCTCCGCCCCCAAGCGCTTGCCAAGCTGGAGGGAACCCTGGTGCAGCTTCGCCGGGGGAACGCCCGGGAGCGGGCGGTGGCGGATAAGATTCAGACCGCCGTTGCGGATGGTCTGAAAGATCTACCCTGGAAGGACTGCGAGGGGATCGTGATCAGTGGCATGGGGGGGAGCCTCATGACCCGGATTCTTCGGGAGGGGCTGGAAAGACTGCCCTCCGTTCGCGTGCTGGTTTTGAGTCCCCAAAAAAATGTGGAGGAGTTTCGTCACACCTTGGTAGAGCTCGGTGGTCGGATCGAAGAGGAGCTGGTGGAAGAAGAGGGGAAGTTCTATGATATTTTTCGCCTCTTTCTTGACCGACCGGCGGACGTCGCTTATGCAAAAGCCTTGGAAAATCCCCTCTTTGCCCAGTATGGCCCCCTGCTCTTGGAGAAACAGCACCCCCTACTCCGGAAAAAGTTGGAGCGGGATCGCAGGAAGCTCATGGCGATTCAGGACTCGTGGGAGGAGAGTGCGCCGTCTGGGGGAAGGGGAAATCCTGCCTTTCAACGAATCCTCCGACAACAGGAGGAAATTGATCGACTGCTTTTCGAATTTACAAAAAAAGAGAAGGGATTCGGAGAGAACGCCAAAGAGAGAAAGGAGTTGTAATGAACATTCGTCAGTGGACCAGAGAATGGGAAAAAATTGTTCCTGTGGGTCTTCAATATGATTGGGATAACTCCGGTCTTCAAATTGGTAGACTGGAAGAAGAGATTACGGGGATTGTCTTTTCCTTGGATCTGAACAAGTCAGCGGTTTCCGGCTGTATCGAATCGGCATCGAATCTGATTGTGACCCACCATCCCGCGTTTTTTCATCCGGTAAGCCGCCTCACGGACCGGGAAGAGGCGGAGCAGACCATCATGGACTGCATCGAGCAGCATATTGCGGTCTATTCCTCCCACACGCCCCTGGATCTGGTGGATGGCGGGGTCAATGAGGTCATGGCGGAGAAATGCGGAATCAGCCACCGGCAAGTGCTCTGTGAGCGGGACCCACACCTCCCCTATGCCCGATATTCTCAGGGAATGGGAGTCATCGGCGAACTGGAGAGTCCAACGACCCTAAAGAGCTATGCGGAGCGTCTGAAAAAGGAATTCTCTGCGGTTTCGGTGATTTTCTATGGAAATCCGGACCAAAAGATCCGGCGCATTGCCAATGTGGGAGGCAGCGGCATGAGCTTCCTCAAAGATGCGGTGCAAAAGAATGCGGATTGCTTGGTAACCGCCGATATCAAGTACCATGAGGCTCTGGAAGCCATCCAACAGGGGCTTACCCTGATTGACCTGGGCCATTTCTTCTCGGAATTTCCCGTGATGCAACGGGCCATGGAAATTTCCAAGAGCTTCTGTCCCGACATTCGCCAACAAGTGATTCCGGGCGAGGTGCGTTTCACCCGACAGAGCATCTGATCCCCGGGACTTTCAGAGTACACTGCAACTTATGGTATAATACAGGGCGGAAGCAAGTTGAATAATCGCGACAGGTTCGAGGAAAGTCCGTGCACCACAGAGCAGAATGCCGGATAACGTCCGGTGGAGGCGACTCTAAGGATAGTGCAACAGAAAGAAACCGCTCGAAAGAGTAAGGATGGAAAGGCGAGGTAAGAGCTCACCGGCAACATGGAGACATGTTGGCCCTGTAAACCCCATTCGGTGCAAGATCAAGAGATAAAACATGGTGGCTCGCCATGCTCGAAAAGATCGCTGGACTTCTCCGGTGACGGAGAAGCGAGACAGATGATTATTGAATACAGAACACGGCTTATAGATTTACTTCCGGGGGCAGCGCTGCTGCCCTTTTTTCTTGCTTTTTTTGTGGAAAATCGTTTTTTCTCATAAAATAAGTAAGAAGAGATTTCTTTTTTTAAGTATTGGAATGATGCGAAAAAATAATAAACAAGGAAAGGAACAAGTATGAAAGGATTTTTACAGCGTCTTGGCCGGTCGATCATGTTGCCGGTCTCCATTTTACCTGCCGCTTCCCTGCTCATGGGAATCGGAAACTGGCTCGCTGCTGCGGGAGCGAACCCCGTGGCGAGCTTTTTGATTGCAGCAGGAGGGGCGGTGATCAACAACCTGCCGATTCTGTTTGCAGTGGGAATTGCAACCGGCTTAGCCAAAAACCAGAATGGGGCAGCGGCACTGTCCGGCCTGGTGGGCTATTTAGTGATCACGAAACTTCTGGCACCCGCTTCGGTTGCCGCCCTCACGGGGCTGGAGGAAGCCGCCGTGAACCCGGCCTTTTCGAAAATCGAAAATGCCTTTATCGGGATTTTATCCGGTGTGATTGCAGCAAGCTTATACAATCGCTTCTATCAACAGAAACTGCCGACCGCCTTGGCATTCTTCAGCGGTCGTCGTTTCGTTCCCATCATCACCGCTGCGGTAATGGTGGTGGTTTCCGCCGTCCTTTTTGTGGTTTGGCCCCTGGTCTACAATGCCCTGGTGGCTTTCGGAGAATCCATGATCGGCCTGGGCCCCGTCGGCGCGGGAATCTTTGGTTTCTTCAACCGACTTCTGATTCCCACAGGCCTGCACCATGCCCTGAATTCCGTGTTCTGGTTTGATGTGGCGGGAATCAATGACATCGGAAAGTTCTGGGGCACCTCCCCGGAATTGGCGAAGGCCGCGGTAAAAGGGGTAACGGGAATGTACCAGGCCGGATTCTTCCCCATTATGATGTTTGGCCTTCCCGCAGCCGCCTTTGCCATCTATAAAAATGCACGGCCGGAACATAAGAAGGCAATCGCCTCCCTGATGATCGCCGCAGCCTTCTCCGCCTTTTTCACAGGAATCACCGAGCCCTTGGAGTTTGCCTTTATGTTTGCGGCACCGGCCCTTTATGTGGTTCATGCCGCTCTCACGGGACTATCCTTATTGCTTGCCTCCCTGTTCCATTGGATGTCGGGATTCTCCTTCTCCGCGGGCCTCGTGGATTATGTCCTGGCCTATCGGATGCCCATGGCGAACCAACCGCTGATGTTGCTCCTCCTCGGAGCGGGCATGGCGGTCCTCTACTACTTCCTCTTTGATTTCATGATCCGGCGCTTTGATATCCAGACGCCGGGCCGGGGAGAGACATTGGCGGGAGAGAATGCAGGGGAAGTGGCAGAGAGTTCCCGGGAAGTGACGAAGAATTCCAAGGACCGGTCCAAGGCACAGATCATTTTTGAGGGCCTGGGGGGTCATGAGAACGTGGAAAACATTGATTACTGCTCCACCCGTCTCCGCCTCCAGGTGAAGGATGCCGGAAAGATTGACGAGGCGAAGATTCGTTCGGCGGGTGTTCCCGGCATTCAAAAGATCAATGATAAAAATGTCCAGGTCATCGTGGGCACCGATGTGCAGTTTGTCGCCGATGAGATGCATAAACTGTAGGCGGTTTCCTTTGCCGGGAGGTTCTTTTTCTTGGGCGGATTCATGCTACAATAGTCCTGAGTGAATAAAGGAGGGAAACATGCTATATGGTTTCATCGTAGGCCACGGCTCCTTCCCGAGTGGTTTGAAATCAGCCTTGGAGCTCATTACCGGCCCGAATCCGAATCTTATGAGCATGGATACCGAAGGCGACGAAAACCTGCGGGAATACCGTCGCCGAATTCAGGGGAAGTTGGAGCACATCGATCCGGATAAGCTGATCCTCTTTACGGATTTACTGGGAGGTTCTCCTTACCAGAATGCCTTGGTCGCATTGGAGGAGATGGGGCTTACGGATGTTCCCGTGTTCAGCGGAGCGAACTTACCGATGATGGTTGCTTTTTGGGAAGAAAATGTTCGGGATTCCCAGAGAAAGGAAGCGGTATTCGCCATCGACCGTGCCGGACAGACCAGCATGAGTCGAACAACGCTGGCGGAACTTTCCGAGCTTTGGCTGAAAGAAACTGAGGAATAAGAATCGATTGGGTCATAGTACGAGGAGGAAGATATGAACGTAAAAATTTACGCGGATGGGGCAGACATCCAGTCCATGGTGGAAGACTATAAGGCAGGCAGAGCCGTCGGCTTTACAACGAACCCCTCCCTGATGAAGAAGGCGGGAGTAACGGATTACGTGAAATTTGTGGAAGACGTGGTCAAGGCGATTCCCGACCAGTCCCTCTCCTTTGAGGTCTTTGCGGATGACTTTGCGACCATGGAGAAAGAAGCCCGCAAAATTGCGCAATTTGGCGAGAACGTCTTTGTCAAGATCCCCATTATGAACACCAAGCAGGAATCGTCTGCTCCCTTGATCAAGAAGCTTTCTGCGGAGGGCATCAACATCAATGTGACAGCGATTTTCACGCTGGACCAGGTGAAAGAGGCCTTGGATGCGGCCAGTGAAAAGGCCCACACCATCATCTCCATTTTTGCGGGGCGTGTTGCGGACATGGGCATCGATCCCCTTCCCTTGATGAAGGAAGCGGAGAAGATCTGTCATTCCAAGAAGAATGTGGAACTGCTCTGGGCCAGCACACGGGAAGCGCTGAACATCGTGCAGGCCGATGAAGTGGGTTGCGACATCATCACGGTTCCTTCCGGCATCATCGCGAAGATGAAGAATTTCGGAAAGCAGCCAATTCAGGGCTCTCTGGATACGGTTGTGACCTTTAACAAGGATATCACAGATCTTGGCTTAAGCATCTTATAAGGAGGGACGCATGAAAATTGCAATTGGCGCGGATCATGGCGGCTTTCTTCTGAAGCCGGGGATCATCGAGCACCTAAAGGAACGAAAGCTGGAGGTCTTGGATGAAGGAACGGATTCTGAGGAGCGCTGTGATTATCCCGATTTCGCGTTTAAAGTCTGCGAGGATGTGACCGGTGGCAAGGCCGACCTGGGAATCCTCATCTGTGGCACGGGGGTTGGCATGTCCATTGCGGCAAACAAGGTTAAGGGCATCCGCTGCGTTTGCTGCAGCGAACCCTTTTCCGCCCGCTTGTCGCGGATGCACAACAATGCCAATGTCTTAGCCTTTGGTGCCCGGGTCATCGGACCCGAGCTTGCCAAAATGATTGTCGATGAATTCCTGGATGCGGAGTTTCAGGGAGGACGGCATGAAGGCAGAGTCGGAAAAATCCTCTCCTATGAAGAGGACCACGAAAAAGAATAAAAAAGAGACAGGGAATTCCAGCAGCGAGGCCGATCGGCTTCGCTGCTTTTTATTTCACATGGTTTTTACTTGGATTCTGTTTTTTCTTAATGCGGCTTTGATATGTTTTTTGTATATCTATGAAATCACAGAGAAAAGGAGAAATTGATGAAACAGAAGTGCAAAGAACGTTCCTACCTTCGGTTCCTGGCAATGCTGCTTGCCTTCGCCATGATCCTGTCCCCCGTCGGGGACCTGGGCCATAGTTTTGCGAAAGAACAAGCCGTATCTTCCCGGAACGAACAGGTTCTTACCGTGGAAGAGACAAGAAAGGCAGAACATCAAAAGAATCAACCCATTACCGTCAAAGGCTTTATTGTTGGCTATATGCGCAGCAAGAAGTCGGTATCGAAAGATCCAAAAGATTGGAAGGATACCAACATTGTGCTCGCTGACCGGTCCGACGAAACCGATCTGACCAAGATGATCCCGGTCCAGCTGAAGAAGGGGGAGCAGCGTGATCGCATCGGTCTCCTCACGAATCCCCAAAACCTGGGAAAGTCCATCCGGGTTACGGGCTCGGGAGCGGCATACTTTACCCTTCCCGGAATGAAAGACTTACAGTCTTTTGCGCTTCTCTCCTCGGAAGAAGAGGAGCAAGCCCGGGAGGAGACCCATCATCTTTTGCTGCTGCTCAATCGCGCAGAAGAAGGGGTGAGGGCGGACAAGCGCAAGACACTGGAGAAATTTCGCTACCTGAATGATCAGGAGGGGAGCTACACACTCACCAACCTAAAAACGGGGAAGGTTTACCGCCATAATCCCCGGCATACAAGCAGGGACACCCTCTCCTTTGAACTTCCCTATGGTTCCTATCGGCTGGACCTACAGCTTCCGGAAGGCTATTCCCTTTCCGCGGCGGAAGAGCTGGCAAGTAAGAATAACCGCTTCCGGGTCACAGGCCCCAAATCCGCAACTTTTGTGTTTAATGACAAGACGAGTGGATCTTACTTTAAGACGATTCGCCTCCTCTTTTGGGAAGATCCGCAAGCCATCAAGAAGATCACGGTTCACTTTGATGCCAATGGGGGAAAATTTCCGACTCTTTCCACGAAGCAGCTGGCAAAAGAGTTTGAGATGGGTCAGGAAGCGAGCAAAAAAGACTTGCCGGAGGATCCAGAGCGCTTTGGCTATCGCTTCCTGGGTTGGACCTGTGAGGGCGAATATGCAAACCTCATGCTGATTCCGCAGCTGAAGAAGGATGCCAACTGGAAGGCAATCTGGAAGTCCACCCGTAAGACGGTAACTTACGATATCGGCGGAATCAAGCGAACTGAGCAGGTGCAGGAGGGGGAGAAGCCCGACCGGATTCCGGGACCCCATGTGATCACGGAAAATCAGTGGCGGACCATTACCTCCTGGACCCTGCAGGGTAAAGAGATGGATCCCTCCAAGGTTCGTGTGGGAGAGGATCTCACCTTTGTCGCTCGTTTTGTCAATAAAGATGAGCTTCGAAAGATTCAACAGGCCTATTTTCGTTCGGACATGTTTCACTTTGACGGTCTCGTGAATCCCGAAATCTATCAGGGCTTTGCGGTCAAGTTAAACGAAATGGAGCATTCCCTAACCGCCGGCCAAGAGGATGTGGATCAGTTGGTCCGAGAGTTTCATGAGCGCCGGAAACAGGAGATCCTCGGTGGCAAAATTCGAGTTCGTTTGCTCGACGCCAACAACAAACTCATCAAGGCTTCTGCGAAAATCCTGGTGCAAAAAGCGGGAAAGACCATTGATAAAATTGACCTAAAAAATGGTGACCTGGAAAGCCCGCACAAGTATCCCAATGGGACCTACACTCTGGTGGAAGAGGAGGGACCCGAGGGCTACAGCCCCGCCGCACCATGTACCGTGACCGTGAACATTCCCTCCTCGACGAGTTTTATTTCCGCCCCAAAGGCCGATTTTCATCATGAAAAGTTACCCACGAAAGCCGTGGCAACCTTCCGCTATGACAAGGCACCCGCAGGGATCACCGCACCCGAGCCCATGGAGATTCGGGACGGCATCGTCACCCTGCCCAAACCCTCCGTGGACAACAAGGACGGCAAGTCCTTCCTCTTCTGGAAGGAGGAGGGAAAGAGCCTCAGCTACCAGCCGGGCATGCAGGTGAAGGCGGATAAGTCCACCCGCTTCGTGGGATATTGGGGAAAGAGCTATTGGAAGATTGACCTGGATATCTGCGGAAAGGATGGGAAGCCCCTTTCGGTTGATCCCCAAGAATTACAGATGTCCGCTTCCGTGATTGACCCCTTGGGGAAAGTCCATGAACCGGATAAGCAGTCGAAAGAAGGATTCTTCTTCTTTAAGAAGGATGGGTTCCTTCCCCGCGGCGATTACCGGGTCATTGTGGAGGATACCAAGAGCGCCTACCGGGTGGTGGGAGCGACACTCAATGGGAAAGATTTTGATTGGAAGAAGGAGAAGCTGCCAGTTCCTCCCTATGAGACGGCAATGAATGATACCTCCCTTCAAATACTCAAGCTCATTGTGGAGAAGAAAGCACCGGCCATTCCTGTGGCAACCTTCCGCTATGACAAGGCACCCGCAGGGATCACCGCACCCGAGCCCATGGAGATTCGGGACGGCATCGTCACCCTGCCCAAACCCTCCGTGGACAACAAGGACGGCAAGTCCTTCCTCTTCTGGAAGGAGGAGGGAAAGAGCCTCAGCTACCAGCCGGGCATGCAGGTGAAGGCGGATAAGTCCACCCGCTTCGTGGGATATTGGGGAAAGAGCTATTGGAAGATTGACCTGGAGTTCCATGATCATGAAGGAAAGATTTTATATCTCAAGCCGGAAGATCGAAACATCACTGCGACCATTATCGATCCCCAGGGCAGGGTGCATCGGGCGGATTCCCAAAGTTCAAGAGGCATTCTTTTCTTTAAGAAGGATGGCTACCTACCCAGAGGCGAGTACCGGATTCAGCTGAATGATTCGAAGAGCAGCTATCGAGTTCAAAGTGCTGCAGTGAATGGAAAAGATTTTGATTGGAAGACAGAAAAGCTCATCGTGCCTCCCTACGAAACGGCGATGACGGATACCTCCACGCAATTGCTGGAGATCGTTCTGGAGAAAAAGGAAGAGGAGCCGGACCAGCCGGAGGAACCGAATGAACCGGAGCAACCGGAAGAACCGGAGAATCCGGAAGAGCCGGAGGAACCGGTAGAACCGGAAGAACCGGACCAGCCGGATGAGCCGGAAGAGCCGGACCAGCCGGAGGAACCGAATGAACCGGAGCAACCGGAAGAACCGGAGAATCCGGAAGAGCCGGAGGAACCGGTAGAACCGGAAGAACCGGACCAGCCGGACCAGCCGGAAGAACCGAATGAACCGGAGCAACCGGAAGAGCCGGACCAGCCGGAAGAACCGAATGAACCGGAGCAACCGGAAGAGC
>ERZ1673749.276-NODE-276-length-69084-cov-6.858016_pt1 | contig 69084 bp, 77 predicted proteins | sample MGYA00580204_ERZ1673749 | MGnify/ENA primary metagenome ERZ1673749 (study PRJEB41218, sample SAMN15661745) | gut metagenome | host: Homo sapiens | place: Canada: London | collected 2015-08-20/2019-03-30 | study: EMG produced TPA metagenomics assembly of...
CATCATCCGCCGTCTCCGGTTTCAATCCGATGTTGATGAGAAGCTTCCGAATCACCTGATGGCGTTCATCGATATTCGTCCCAATCCGCTCTCCCGAAGGAGTCAGCGTGAGTTCTCCGTCTTCTTTCATGATGACATGGCCTTCCTCTTCTAACTTTTTCATGGCGTTGGATACCGAGGCGCGGCTCAAATCCAAATGGTTGGCCACGTCGACGGAACGAACATGACCTAACTGCCGATGGAGAACCACAATGGCTTCCAAATAGTTCTCCGAAGAATCATGCATATTGTGCATCTAGGACTCCTTTCCTTGCTGCCTCTTTCCCGATTGGGTGCGCCACCAGTCCCCGTGCGAGGAAAAAAGCAAGTAAATCAATAGTAACATCAATATCGCCGGGGTAAGACCCCAGAGATTTCCTCCACCCACCAAATCCGCCAGGCCAATGAGAAAGTCCACCAGAAAGGCGCAGAGGGCGGTGCGATATGCCCGATAAAAAGCGAGGGCGAGCAACATCCGAACCAGAGGACCGGCGGCAAGCATCCCCATGTCTGACCAAAGGTACATGGTAAAGAGCAAGGCGACCAAGAGACCCGTAACACCCATCGCAAAGTAGGAGAAGGATCTCTGGAGGGGGGAGGTCACCGCCCGCTCATAAAAAAAGCTCAGGGCGAGCGCCAGTGCCGCCGATTGGAGCAGGGCGAGAAGCACGGGATAGAGCCCCGGAAGCTTGCCCCCCAACTGTAAGGCCGGTAAAAAATTCGTAAAAACACCCGCCAACAAACTAAAGAGGACCGGACGGTAAAGATTTCGTCCCCCAAAGAGGGGAAAGGAAAGGCCGTCCCCCCTCCGCCATAAGAGGCCAAAGAGCAGGGCGGTAAAAATCAGGGTGAGGGGGAACCAAGCGAGCCGGAGGTAGACAAGCTCCATGTTGCCCGTTCCCTGCGGGAGAGGAAGAAGAAGGCTTCCCGCTCGCATCAGAAGAAAATGAACCATGAAAAAAATGGAACATTGCAACTTCCAATCGCTTAATTTCAAAAATGGTAGGTTACTCGGTGTACGATTCATCATTTCCTCCCTAAGTATAGCTATTATACCGTATTTCGCGCGGACATAGAAGACGGGAGCAGGGACATCTCCGACTTGTTATCACTCTTTTAAATTGAGTGCTAATTTTTCTTGACATTATAGTCAGAGATGGTATAATTAAGTCAACGGGAGAGAAGAGCTCCTGAGAATATAGAAACAAACGAAGAAAAGGAGTGTGTATTATGTTGAGATTAGTACCTTACTATGGAAACACGTTGGACAAGAGCTACTCGGATATGAGCGACATGATTGATAACTTCTTTAAAGCCCCCTTCTCGGACGGCGTATATGATTCCTTCAAGGTGGATGTCAAGAAAGAAGAAGACAAGTATGTGGTCACCGCAGACCTCCCCGGCGTAAGCAAGGAAAACTTGGATGTCAATGTGGAAGATGGGGTTCTTACCATTGCGGTAGAGCAGAAGGAAGAAAAGGAAGAGAAAGACGACAAGGGCAATTACCTGCACAGAGAGCGTCGCATGGTGAACTCCTCACGTCGCATCAGCCTGGGCGATGTGGATGAGGATGCCATCGATGCGGAACTGAAAGATGGTGTCTTAACCGTGAGCCTTCCCATCAAGGCGGAGGTCTCCAACAAGAAGTCCATTTCCATCCGCTAGGTGCGGAAAATACCCCCCTATCAAAAAAAGAGCCAGCCCCTTTGGGTCGGCTCTTTTTTTCATAAGCAAACGAACATTACTTATTGACAGCTTCTTTCAGACTCTTGCCTGCTTTGAATACAGGAGCGGTGGAAGCCGGAATCTTGATGGATTCCTTGGGGTTTCTGGGGTTTCTTCCCTCACGAGCTTTGCGCTGACGAGTTTCAAAGGTACCAAAACCAACTAATTGTACCTTTTCTCCTTCTACGAGAGCTGCTTCAACGGTGTTTAATAAAGCATCCAAAGCACGGGTAGATTCCGCCTTACTCAGGCCACTTTTTTCAGCGATGCTTGCAATCAATTCAGCTTTGTTCATAATTTCCTCCCTAAACTTGTTATCAGTGAAAATACTGTAGTTAGATTATATCAAAAGCAAGGGCAAGTGCAAATAAGAGGCGTAATTTTCCGCCATTTCTCTCTTCCGAGCCCCAAAAACGAAAATAATCATTAGTGAATCGGGAGATTATTATCCAGGATCATTAACCCATATTTTTTCCCTAACTTATTTAGGTAGGATAAATAGGCCTCATCCTCCGCCAACTTTCGGATATGGTCCCCCAGTTCCTCGGCGCTTTCCTTCCTTTTTAAAATTCTGGTCACCTGATAGCTGCCCTGCACAAATTCGATCTGCGTGTTTCCCGCCTCGCGCTTCAGCAGGTCCTTGTTCTCCAGCTCGGGGCTGTCCCAGCCCTGATTTCGCACAAGCACCACTCCGGTTCGCTCAAACAAATCGTTGTTGTACTGATGTGCCAATTCCTCGGCCCGATTCGGCTGGTCCCGTAGGATCTTCTCCACCTCTTCCGCCTCCGCCTTGGTGGGCAGGGAAACCCGGACATAGTCAATCCGGTAGCACTTTTCCGGATCTTTTTTGAAAAAGGCGAGACAGGCCTCGGAGGAAAGCGGATGGGCGCTCAGGTAGGCCTTGCGATGGGCCTCTCCTCTCGCCTCCTTCTTCAGGGAATCCTCATATTGGCTCTTGGAAATGTGGTAGCTTTTCAGCTGGCTTTCCAGGGCTTCCTCTCCGCCGAAGCGGTTCACCGCTTCCTTGTGCTTCTTTTCATAGAGAAGCCCTTCCTCCTGTTTGCCCCACTCCCCGTCCTTTTCCACCAGCTTGTCCACGGCCCACTGTTGTACCAGCTTTCTTCGCCTTGTCCGGTTCTCTTTTTCCTCTTCCCGCCGTTTCTTCTCTTCCTGCTGAATCTGTAGGGCACTTTTCCTCGTGCTCTCCCCGCTTTGGGAAGAGGTCCGATCCTCGTTCCCCGTGGACGAAGAGCCTTCCCCATCGATGACATCCTCCGCTTCCTCCGGGGAGGATGCGACTTCCTTCTTGCACGAAATCAGCCGGTAGAACTGTTCTTCCTTTAGGAGTTCCTCCGCGGTCAGCTTCTCCCCCTCCATGCTGGCAACGAGATTGGGAGCGGGTGCACAGGAGGAAAGGAGTCCCAGAAGAATCCCGCTCAGCGCAAGGGCCGCGATTTTCTTAATTCGCATCATTCGCCTTGTTTTCCTCCCAAAATTCCTTCCCGAGAAGCCGGTATTTATGGTGACAGAATTCGCATTCCACCTCGCAGCCTCCGTCTTCCACTGCCATTTCCCTCCGGTCCTTCTCCGGCAGCGATTGAACGGCAACGAGCATCTTCTCGCGGGAACAGGGACAGGCAAAGGAGACCGGGAGTTCCTCTAGAATATCAGGTTTTAAAGCAGAGAAATAATGCGAGAGAATTTGTCCCGGATTTTCTTGGGAAACCGCTTTCGTCATGGGAGGCAGCTTCTCCAGGCAGGCTTCCAGCTTCGCAAAATCCTCCTCGGTGGTACCGGGAAGGGCCTGAATGAGAATTCCCCCGGCCGCCGCAACATGGTAATCCGTCTCAACAAGAACCCCCAGGGAAACAACGGTGGGAGTTTGTTCGGACTTAGCAAAATAGGAAGCAAAATCCTCCGCAATTTCTCCGGAAACCAGTGGAACGAGACCCGAAAAGGGCTCCCGATTGCGGTTCGCACGCACAAAATTCAGGGTGCCCTCCCGGCCGACCCAGCTCCCCACATCCAGGTGATGGTCCGAACGGGAGGGAACATCCGCCTCCGGGTGGGCACAGGAGACGCGAGCATGACCCTTGGAATCGGTTACTCCCACCAAGTATCCCGCCGGACCATTGCCCTTTATGGTGACGGTCTCCGCCGGTAGATCCTCATCAATCTGCAGGCTCAACAAGCTCATCATGGTGAGTAAGCGCCCCAAGCCCGCCGTTGCCGTCGGAGAACTCCGGTGGATGTTCCTCATTTCCTCCACCATCTCTGTTGTCTCTGCCACAAAAAAGCGAAAGCGGCCCCAAAAATCCACTGCCCGAATTAAACGGTCTGCCATGTTCACTCCTTTCTCTCGAAAAAAAGGGCTGATATCAAAGATATCAGCCCACCGGTTCGAACCATTAATATTTCAAAAAGTGATCTCTCACTCTGTCATACTAAAGTTTTACTACGTTTGCCGCTTGAGGACCCTTAGCGCCTTCCGTAATGTCGAATTCCACTTCCTGTCCTTCATCTAAAGTACGGAACTCGCCCGTGTCGGGAAGTGCACTGAAATGTACGAAGACATCATTTCCATCTTCTGTCGATAAGAATCCATAACCCTTGGTTGCACTGAACCATTTTACTGTACCTTTTACCATTTAAATATTTCCTCCAAAAATTAGTTCATAGTTAAGTCAACTACTTTGACAGATTACCACGATTCCCGATGGCTGTCAATGGAAATCGATTTTATTCCGACAGGAGCAGAGGATTCGACGGGTGTTTTCTCCCACTTTCCCATCCGTATCCAGGTCCCGGTAGTCGATCTTTTCAAAGCCCGCTTTCCGTAAAAGGACCGTCACCTGCGGCAGATCAAAAAAGTGCTGCACCTGCTCCTCATCAATGCGCCGGTAGCATCCTCCGTCCTCTTGAACAAAAAAGGTGAGAAAGGATGCTACGGTCTCCCCCTCGCGCGTATTATCCCAGCCATAGTAGATTTTCCCCTGCTCGTCTTCAAAATCATAGACATAGCAGTGATTACCCAGGTCTTGGAAAAGCCGTTTCCGGGAGTTCAGATCAAAGAGAAAGGGGGCACCCGGCTGTAGACAATCGGCCACTCGGCGAAAACAGGCAAGGAGGTCCTCCTCATCGTCCAGATAATTGAGAGTATCCAGGAGGCAGCAGCAGGCATCGGATTGGGGCGCCTGAAAGCTTCGAACGTCCTGACAGGTGAGGGTGACCCGGGGATAGGAGGCAAGTTTAGGCCAAGCCCGGTTGAGCATGGCTTCTGACTCATCCAGGCCAAAGAGGGAGGAAAAGGAGGGGGCCAGGCGCCGGGTCAGGTTTCCCGTGCCGCAGCCCAGCTCCAAGAGCCTTCCTCCAAGTGCACCCGCCTCCTCCAGGCGGGCCCGCAGCCGATTCTCATAAAGGTCGTAATCGGTATCCGCCATCAGCCGGTCATAGATCTGTGCAAATTCCTTATACATTCTTTTTTGCTTCCGTTATGGCCAGCTCCAGCTCCCGGAGGCGCTTCCGATGCTTCTCCAGTTTCTCCTTTTCCTTCTCCACGACCGCCGCGGGGGCTTTGTTGACAAAGCCCGGATTTTGGAGCTTCTTTTCCGCCCGCTGAATCTCTCCCAGGGCGTTTTCTTTTTCCTTCTCCAGCTTTCGCACCTCTTCCGCATAATCCACCAGGCCCTTCAGAGGAAGATAGATCTTCATCGAATCCTGGACCAGCACGGCGGCATTGTCCAGCAGAGGATCCCGATCGAGCACCTGAATCTCCGAGGCGGAGGCCAGGGAAATAAATTTATCCGACAGCTCTTTCAGCGTTTGACGAATCGTCTCCGAGGGCGAATAGAAGACCAGGGGACTCTTTCGAGAGGGGGCGATGTTTCGGTTGGCTCTCTCGTTTCGGATCGCCGTGATTGCCTTCAGCACCAGGTCCACCGCCTCCCGGTCACAATCGAAGGCTTCTCCCTCTTCCGCCCGGGGATAGGGGGCATGAATCAGCTTACCTTTCGTGAAGGGCAGGGTCTGCCAAATCTCTTCCGTGATAAAAGGCATAAAGGGGTGGAGGAGACGGATAATCTCCGAAAGGGTCTTGGCCAGGACCGCCTGCGCGACCTTCTTCTTCTCCAAGTCCTCCCCATAGAGTCTTGCCTTGACCAGCTCCACATACCAGTCACAGTAGCGGTTCCAAACAAAATCATACAAGGCTTCCGCCGCCAGACCGATCTCAAAGTGGTCCAGGTTTCGGTCCACGGTTTCCTCCAAGTGCTGCAGGCAGGAAAGCACCCACCGGTCTTCCGGCTCCAGACGGTCCTTCGAAAATTGCGGCCGGGTATCCTCTTCCAGGTTCATCAGAACAAAGCGGGTTGCGTTCCAAATTTTGTTGCAAAAGTTTCGACTCGCTTTCACCCGCTCTTCGGAATAGCGGGTGTCATTGCCCGGGGAATTCCCGGTGATTAAGGTAAAGCGCAAAGCATCCGCTCCGTATTGGTCGATCACCTCCAGGGGATCGATGCCATTTCCTAACGACTTGCTCATCTTCCGCCCCTGCTCGTCCCGAACCAGACCGTTAAAATACACGTGGCGGAAGGGCACTTCCTTGGTGTGATGGAGGGAGCTGAAGATCATGCGGAAGACCCAGAAGAAGATGATGTCATAGCCGGTGATCAGGGTATCGGTGGGGAAAAACTTTCTGAAATCCGACGTTTCCTCGGGCCACCCCAAGGTGGAAAAGGGCCACAAGGCCGAGGAGAACCAGGTGTCCAGGGTATCGGGATCCCGGTCCAAATGGTCTTTCCCGCAGTGGGGACAGGTGGTCGGGGTCTCTTCCGCAACAATGATTTCTCCACAGTCCCGACAATACCAGACGGGGATGCGATGGCCCCACCAGAGTTGCCGGGAGATCGTCCAATCATGGATGTTGTCCAGCCAATGGTAATAGATCTTATCAAAGCGGGAGGGTATCAGCTGCACCTTGCCCTCCTCCACGGCCTTCTTGGCAGGCCGGGTCATCTTTTCCATCGCCACAAACCACTGCTTCGAGAGCAGGGGCTCGATCACCGTGTGACAGCGCTCACAGTGTCCCACGGCGTGGGCATGATCCTCGGTCTTGACGAGAAAGCCCTGATGCTCCAAGTCCTCCAGCATCTTCTTTCGTGCCTCATAGCGGTCCAGACCAGAATAGGGCGCATAGCCCGGGCAGATTGCTCCCTTCTCGTCGATGACCAGGCATTGGCCAAGTTGGTGGCGTTCTCCCACCAAAAAGTCATTGGGGTCATGGCTGGGGGTAATCTTGACACAGCCCGTTCCAAATTCGGGATCCACATAGGAATCGGCAACCACGGGAATCTCGCGACCCACCAAGGGAAGGCGAAGCGTCTTTCCGACCAAGTCCCGGTAGCGATCATCCTCGGGGTTTACAGCGACCGCCAAATCCCCCAGGAGGGTTTCCGGTCGGGTGGTGGCAATGGTCACAAAGCGGTCCTCTTCCCCGATGACCGGGTAGCGAAGATACCAGAGGTGACCATTCTCATCGACATGCTCCACCTCCGCATCCGAGATCGCCGTGCCACAGTGGGGGCACCAGTTTACAATCCGGTCTCCCCGATAGATGAGCCCCTGATCATAGAGATTTTTAAAGACCCGGTTCACCGCCTTCGAAGAGCCCTCATCGAGGGTGAATCGCTCCCGAGACCAATCGCAGGAGACACCCAGCTTCCGCAGCTGGCGCTTGATGTTCCCCCCGTATTCCCGTGTCCACTTCCAGGCCTCTTCCAAGAAAGCCTCTCTGCCCAGGTCCTCCTTGGTCTTTCCTTCTTTTCGCAGTTTTTCAACGACCTTGGCCTCGGTGGAAATCGAGGCATGGTCGGTTCCGGGCACCCACAAGGCCTCAAAGCCCTTCATCCGCTTCCAGCGAATCAGAATATCCTGCAGGGTGTTGTTCATCGCATGGCCCATGTGCAGATTTCCGGTCACATTGGGAGGGGGCATGGTGATCGTGTAGGCAGGCTTCTCGCTGGTAACGTCGGCGATAAAGTCGCCGTCTTCCTCCCAGGACGTATAGATTCGATCCTCAAACTCCTTGGGATCATAGGTTTTTGACAGGTTCTTCATTCTTTCCTCTTTTCAATCTTCAAGCCGAACGAGCAAGTGTTTTCCGAAAAACAGCAGAATTCCCCTCGGTTACGGGCTTGACCTTCTCTATGAAATAATAACTGTCTCCGTTACAGAGACAGGCTTTGAATAAACATGAGCACAAAACTTAATACCATAAGTATGGAAAGAAAAATCGCGACCCCACGGGCGAGCTTCACCCGACCGCTGGTGCCCTTCTTCTTGCCAGAATCTTCTTGGTGGAAATTCGACATGATGACCTCCTTTATGGTTTCTCTATTATTTTACCATAATCCCCGCGGAGACTGCCCGGGAAAACGTCCGATCAGGCATGGAAATTCATTTCCGGCTATGATAGAATGAAGTGTACGTAATGGCGTTTCTTCATTACTTTCTCTACGAGCGTTTTCCTAATAGAGATGAGAGAGGGCGAGCGATGGCAGAAGGATCAATCTACATATTTTCCGATATGGGCACAAAGAACCTGCTCTCGATGATTGAGAATGGCTTGACCATCGTCGGCAGCGGAAGAAAGATTCGCTCCTGCACCCAGGTGGAGGACAGCCTGGGCCTCACGCAAAGCCTCCGACAGATTGACTGTCGAGAGCATTCTCCCCTCATTCTCTATCACTTCTGGAACAAGGAGTTAACGCATCTGCTGCTTGAATTTTGTAATCATCACCGTTTTTCCTGTTTTAATCCGATTCTCCCCCTAAAGAATGCCCTGGAAAAGGCTTCGGAGCCTTTCTCGCCTCCCTTACCAATGTCTCTTCTCGAAGAGGAAAAAAAATCTTCCTTTCCCGAACGAGAAGAACGTTTTCAGGCGATCGAGTTTGCCAGACGCTTCGATGATGGGAAGGACCCTTCGGGAATTTTACAGGCGGATGTTTGCATCATCGGAATCTCCCGGACCCAAAAAACCCCGCTTTCGATGATTCTGGCAAACCGGAATTATCGGGTGGTCAATGTGCCCCTGGTGCCGGAAATGCAGTTGCCAAACCAACTCTTTCAAATCCATCCCGCCCGAATCTTTGGCTTAACGGTGGCCTGCGATTCCCTGGTGAAGATGCGGAAAGAAAGACTCAAGGCCTTGGGCCTCTCCGAAACTTCCAAATACGCTTCCCAAGAGCGTATCCTTGAGGAACTCAGCTACGCAAGAGAAGTGATGAAAAAAATCGGCTGCCCGATTATTGATGTCTCTCATCGAGCCGTGGAAGAAACCGCGGAAATTATCCTGCAGATGTTAAAGGAAAAATTCTAGCGCTCCCATCCCCGATAGATATCAACAATCCATGTCCCATCTAAGAAAGGAGCAATTTCATGGGAAAAAAGTATGTATATAACTTTGATGAAGGGAACAAGGACCAACGGGCCCTGCTTGGTGGCAAGGGTGCGAACCTGGCAGAGATGACCAATTTAGGGATTCGCGTTCCTTATGGCTTTATCGTAACCACGGAAGCATGTACGAAATTTCAAGAAGAAGGGAAACTCTGGGAAGCGCTTAAGGAGGAGATTCGTCAGCACCTTGCTCATGTGGAGGAACACATTGGCAAGAAGTTCGGAAACGAAGACAATCCCCTGCTCTTCTCGGTCCGGTCCGGAGCTCCCATCTCCATGCCCGGTATGATGGATACCATTCTGAATCTGGGCCTCAACGACAAGTCGGTGAAGGCCGTTGCCGACCACTCCGGCAATCCCCGCTGGGCCTACGATTCCTACCGCCGCTTTATCCAGATGTTCGCCGATGTCGCCATGGGCTTGGACAAGGATAAATTTGAAGAGATTCTCACCGCCCAAAGAGAAAAAGCGGGCGTGGAGCAGGACAACGAATTGAGCGCGGAGGACCTCATGGAAATCTGCGAAAAGTACAAGGTTCTCTACAAGGAGCTGAAGGGAGAAGACTTCCCCCAAGATCCCAAGGTGCAGCTGGATCAAGCCATCACGGCCGTCTTCAAAAGCTGGAACAACGAGAGAGCCATTCTCTACCGCAAGATGAATGAGATTTCCGACAGCCTGGGAACGGCGGTCAACGTGCAGCAGATGGTCTTCGGAAACATGAGCGATACCTCCGGGACCGGAGTTGCCTTCACGCGGAACCCCGCAACGGGAGAAAATGCCATCTTCGGAGAATACCTCATCAATGCCCAGGGAGAGGATGTCGTTGCCGGCATTCGTACGCCCCAGCCCATCCACCGCTTGGAGCAGGATCTTCCCGAGGTCTACAAGGAGTTCATCAAAACCTCCCACCTCTTGGAAGACCATTACGCCGACATGCAGGACATGGAGTTCACGATCCAAGACGGTCAGCTCTTCCTCCTGCAGACAAGAAATGGAAAGAGAACGACCCAGGCAGCGTTAAAGGTTGCTGTGGACATGGTCAATGAAGGAAAAATCACCAAGGAAGAGGCCATCTGCCGCATCGAGCCCAAGTCCCTAAACCAGCTCCTCCATCCCACCTTCCCCCAGGAAGTTCTGATGAAGACGGAGGTGTTCTCCCAGGGGCTGGCGGCTTCTCCCGGAGCCGCTACCGGTAAGATTGCCTTCAGCGCCGAGGAAGCTCATGACCGGAATGAAAACGGAGAGGCCATCATCCTCGTGAGAAATGAGACGTCTCCCGAGGACTTAAAGGGAATGGCTTCCGCCGATGGCATCCTCACCGCCCGTGGCGGTATGACCTCCCATGCCGCCGTCGTTGCCCGCGGAATGGGCAAGTGCTGCATCACGGGAGCACACAAGCTGAAGATCGATGCCAAGAAGAAGACCCTGACCGTGGACGATACCACCCTGTCCTGCGACGACACCATCTCGATCGATGGCTCCACCGGCAACATCTACGTCGGTGAACTGGAAAAGGTCGCCCCCCAGCTGACGGGAGACTTCGCCACCTTTATGGGTTGGGTGAATGAAATCAAGAGAATGGCCGTTCGCACCAATGCGGATACCCCCCATGATGCGCAGCAGGCGGTGGACTTCGGAGCCGAGGGCATCGGTCTCTGCCGCACCGAGCACATGTTCTTCGGCGGCGACCGCATCAAGGCCGTTCGTGAGATGATCCTGTCCGAGACCAAGGAGCAGCGGGAAAAGGCCCTGGCCAAGATTCGTCCCATGCAGGAAGAGGACTTCTACCAGATGTTCAAGATCATGGGAGAGCGTCCCATGACCATCCGTCTTCTGGATCCGCCCCTGCATGAGTTCGTTCCCAAGGAGGACAAGGACATCGAGTGGTTGGCCAATGATATGGGTCTGAGTGTGGACCATGTCAAGGAAACCATTCAGGGTCTTCTGGAAGTGAACCCCATGTTGGGTCACCGGGGACTTCGTCTGGCGGTCACCTTCCCCGAGATCTACCGGATGCAGGCGAGAGCCATCATCACTGCCGCCCTGCGGGCCAAGGAGGAAGGAATCGATAGCTTAGTTCCGGAAATCATGATCCCCCTGTCGGGCGACGCCAAAGAACTCAAGTATGTGATGGACGAGGTAAGGGATGAGATCAACAAGGTCTTTGAAGAGAGCGGAAAGAAGGTCGATTACCTCCTGGGCACGATGATCGAGGTTCCCCGTGCGACCCTGGTTGCCGATGAGATTGCAGAGATTGCCGATTTCTTCTCCTTCGGTACCAATGACCTCACTCAGATGACCTTCGGCTTCTCACGCGATGATGCCGGCACCTTCCTCCATGAATACATCGAGAAAGGCATCTTCGAGAAGGATCCCTTCGTCAGCCTGGACCAGCACGGTGTTGGCAAGCTTGTCGAAAGAGCCGTGAAACTGGGACGCGAGACGAATCCGAAGATTCACTTGGGCATCTGTGGCGAACACGGCGGCGATCCGGCCACCGTGAAATACCTCAACAAGGTGGGTCTGGACTACGTCTCCTGCTCCCCCTTCCGGGTGCCCATTGCAAGACTGGCGGCAGCGCAAGCCGTGGTGGAACAGAAGGCAGAATAAGATCTCTGCTTGAACATTTATAACGTAAAAAAGAGATGGGCCGTTCGGTCCATCTCTTTTTTGCATAAAAAATCAAAAGCAACAGACATCATGGAGGCAGATCCCATGAAATCTACTGGTTTATGCGACTTTGTTGGAGCATTTGGACATATTTGCGTTGAAATAACTACATCACCGTTTAAAATATCGCCTCTAGCTTTCATTGCAATTAATTTAGATGCGACTGCTAAAGCTGATAGTGCACCATCTCCATCAGATACAAAGCCAATTCTTCTTGGCCTAGCTCCAATACCACCTAATCTGCCAAGAATTCCTAAGGTTTTAGCATTTCCCCCATTTATTTTCCCATTCTTTCCTGAAATCGTTATTCTAATAAAATCAACTTTGTTATTCGAAGTTTCAATGGATTGAACTTCAATATCAGCTGGTCCAAGTTGATTCAGATATTGTTTAATACATTCACCAGTAACATCTTTTTGATCTAATAACTCATATACTTCTAACACATATTTTAAAATCAATTATTACCTCCAAATAATTTAAGTATCTTCTAATTAGTTATGATTATACAAAAAATATTTTTGTCTTCAATAAATATTTTCATGAATTATTCAAGATTTTATTATGTATTATCATAGTAGCAGAAAAATTATTTATATTAAAAACACTAGTATTCTTCTTATTTATATTTGCTAAATAAAAAAAGCCGCCGGAAAACCGGCGGTTTTTTTCATCAACTTATCCAGTGCAATTAAGCACGAGTTCTTGAACCATTCATCAAGCTTCCCCGGTCCTTGTTCCGGTCCTTGTTCCGATTGGGACGGAAGAGGAAGTAGAGCCAGGCGGCTAAGACCACCAGGGCCAGGCTCGTCCAGAGGGTAAATCCCGCACCCGTGAAGAAGGAGGCAAGCTGGTAGAACACAAAGGAAACCGAATAAGCCAAGAGGGTCTGGTAGCCCACGCCAAAGAGGGTCCACTTTGCTTCGCCCATCTCCCGGTGCATGGCACCGATGGCTGCAAAGCAGGGAGCGCAGAGAAGGTTGAAGAGCAGGAAGGAGTAACCGGTGATCGCGGTGTAGTGGGAAACGATCGGAGCGAGCTGATCGAAGGCACCCGACTCCACCAGGTCTTTCGCTTCTTCTCCGACACCGAAGAGCACACCGAAGGTGTTGACCACGTTCTCCTTGGCAATCAAGCCCGTAACGGTTGCCACCGTGGACTGCCAGGTACCGAATCCGAGGGGCCGGAAGATCCAGCAAATGGCGTTTCCGACGGCTGCCAGGATACTGTTCTCCTGTTCCTCCACCATGCCGAAATGTCCCTCCTGGAAGCCGAAGGCTTGAAGGAACCAGAGAACAATGGCAGCAACGAGGATAATGCTTCCCGCACGCTTAATGAAGGAGAAGAGGCGCTCCCAGACCGTCAGGAAAATTCCCTTCAGGGTCGGCAGGCGGTACTCGGGAAGCTCCATGACAAAGGGAGCGGGATCTCCAGCAAACCGCTTGGTTTTCTTAAGAATGACCCCGGAGACGATGATGGCGAGGATTCCCATGAAGTAGCAGGAAGGTCCCACCCACCAGGCTCCTCTGAAAATCGTACCGGCAAAGAGGGCGATGACCGGAAGCTTTGCGCCACAGGGCATGAAGGTGGACGTCATGGCCGATAGCCGCCGGTCCTCATTGTTCTCAATGGTCCGGGAAGCCATGATGCCCGGGATTCCACAGCCTGTGGAAACGAGCATGGGGATAAAGGACTTTCCGGAAAGTCCGAAGCGACGGAAGATTCGATCGAGAATGAAGGCGATTCGAGACATGTATCCGCACTGCTCCAGAAAACTCAGGAAGAGGAAGAGGACGGCCATCTGGGGCAAGAACCCTAAGACGGCACCGACCCCGGCGATGATTCCATCACAGACCAGACCCACCAGCCAAGCCGAGACACCGGCACCTTCCATCAGAGCCCGAATAGGCTCCTGGATCCATTCCCCGACAATCGTATCATTGGTGAAGTCCGTGACAAAAGATCCCACGGTGGTAACGGAAACATAGTAGATGAACCAGATAACCAAGGCGAAAATCGGCAAGGCCAGAATTCGGTTGGTGACGATCTTATCGATTTTATCCGTCAGGGTGAGCTTGGCGTTGTTCTTTCTCTGGTAAACCTCATGAATCATGCCGGAGATAAACTCATATCTCTCGGAGGAAATCAGGGTCTGGGCATCATCATCCAGCTTGTCCTCCACCTCTTGGATCTGCTGTTTCCAGGTCTCTGGTAACTGGCAATCCTCCAGAAGCTTTTCATCCTGTTCAAAAAGCTTCACCGCCAGCCAGCGGGGAGCAATCTGCCGATAAGCCGACCGCTTGTCCTCCGAGAAGTTCAGGGAATCTAAGTTTCCCTCAAAACGCTGGAGAAGGCTTGCAACCTCCGGCTTGTAGAAGTCATGAACCTCCGGTGCCTTGTGCGCCTGGGCCTGCTTCTTGACTTCCGCAATCAGCTCCTTGCTTCCCTCCCCATGAAGGGCCGAAATCTCCACGACCGGTGCTCCCAATCGCTTGGAAAGCTCATCGGCATGGATCGTATCGCCGTTGCGACGAACCAAGTCCATCATGTTAAGCGCGATGACCGTGGGAATTCCCAGTTCCAGAACCTGGGTTGTTAAGTATAAGTTACGCTCCAAATTCGAAGCATCCACAATATTGATAATTACATCGGGGTGCTCCTGAATGAGATAATCACGAGCAATGACTTCCTCCAAGGTATAGGGAGAAAGGGAGTAAATTCCCGGTAAGTCGACCAAGGTCCCTTCCTTATCCTGGCGGATCTTTCCTTCCTTCTTCTCGACGGTAACCCCCGGCCAGTTTCCCACGTGTTGGGATGCGCCGGTCAGTTCATTAAACAGGGTTGTCTTTCCGCTGTTTGGGTTGCCCGTTAAAGCAACGGTATAATTCATTGTAACCTCCATAAAGTCCATTGTTATCGCTTGCTAACTTTAGGGCGTAGATGCCCCTTTTTTCGCTGTCGTGGGGTTCTACAAATGTTACTCGTCCTCTAACTGGACATTGGCTGCGTCTTCCTTGCGTAACGTGAGCTCGTACCCTTTGAGATTCACCTGAATCGGATCACCTAAGGGAGCTACTTTGATGACCTCCACTTGGGTACCGTGGGTAACGCCCATATCACTGAAACGACGTTTCAAGGGGCCGCGGCCATGAATCTTTAAAATGCGACCGCTCTCCCCCTTTTTTAAATCACAAATCGTCTTCATAATAACCTCCTTTCCGGCGATTGCGTCGGAACGGCTTCCCAGTCTTCCTCGGCGATTTCCTCCACCAGGACCTTCTGGGCCAATTCCCTGCTTAAGCCAATTCTCGTATTTTTAATAAGAATAATTAAGTTCGTATGTAAATCGCTCACGACCTTCAGTGTTGCACCGGGCACAAAGCCCATGTTTTCTAATAATTGCTGTTGTTTCTCTCTTCCCAAGAGCCGCTCCACCCGATAGGAATGGCCGGCTTGAGACATCATCAATTGCATAGACACCTCTCTCTGTAGTTAGCAGCTTCTAACATTCGTATTGTACACGACGGCTAACATTCTGTCAATATATTTCAAAAAAAATAAGAGGGAATAAGCTAGGCTATTCCCTCTCATTTCAGTCATTGATTTAAGCATTAGCGCTTCACAAAGTATTCCTCGTACCATACCAAGAAGAAGTACAGGGTCATCAGCTTCTTATAGGCAGGCCGGGTGCCCTTCTTGTGAATCTCGATCAGTTTTTGGATCTCCTCCTGGTTGAAGAACTTTTTGGAGAGTTCTCCCGTCACCTTGTCAAAGACGATTTTGGCATTCTTTTCGTCCTGGAGCCAGATGCGGACGGGCACCGGGAAGCCCTTCTTCTTCCGCTTTGCCCAGGCCTCGGGAAGGAACTTTTGGGCCGCAAAGCGGAAGGCAATCTTGTCCTTCTCCTCATCCACCAAATAGCGCTCGGGGATGGTGCGCGCCACCTCATAGACCTCCTGGGTTGCGATGGGCGCAACCAGCTGGACCGAGTGGGCCATGGTCATGCGGTCCCCCTTGAGGTTGATGATGTTATTCATCCACAGGTGGAAGTCCAGGAACTGCTTCTTCCGCAGGTCGGTCATGCCCTTGCATCTCGCATAGACCGGTTCCGTGATGTCCCGAACGGTCGGTCCCTTTTGAAATTCGGGTTTCAAGACGGCATTGGCTTCTTCCTCATGGAACTCATAGAGCTGGCCAATATAGCGTTCCTCCACGGGAAGACCTGCCTTCATCAGGAAGTTCTTTCCCTTAAAGTCCCGGGTCTGCCGAGCTGCCCAGTGCCCAAAGGCCGAGCGAATTCCTTGCGGAATCCACTGCACATTCTCCACGGCCTTTGGCGTCTTGTATTCGAAGTAACCCCCAAAGAACTCATCGGAGCCCTCGCCGCCCAGTGCCAATTTGATCTGCCCCTGGGCAAGTTCCGACAGAAAATAGATGGCAACCGCCGAGAAGTTCGCCAACGGCTCATCCAACATATACTCAATATTGCCAATCTCTCGGAACATGTCCTCCGCGGTGATGACCCGGTTGTAGTTGGTCGCCCCAATCTGCCCGGACAGGTCCTTGGCAATGTCAATCTCGGAGAATTCCCGGTCGGTATAGCCCACCGTGAAGGTCTTCTTCGGTTTCACGCTGCCCGCAAAGTAAGAGCTGTCCACGCCGCCGGAAAGGAAGACCCCACTTTCCGTGTCAAACTTATCCCAGCGTTTGATCGAGGCCTGAATCGCTTCATTGATGCGGTCCGCCTGTTCCTCCAGGCTTCCCTCTTTCTCTTCGAAGCTGAATTCCCAGTAACGCTTCTCCGAGATGGTCCCATGATCATAGGAAATGATCATGCCTCCCTCGGACAGGTAAGCGCCTTTGAAGAAGCTCTCCTTCGTAGAGGTACCTTGGAAGACGAGATAGGGGCGGAGGGCATCGGGATTGAAGACCTTGTGAAAATCGGGATGGTCCAACAGGGCCTTGGCTTCCGAAACGAAAATTAGCCCTTGCTCCGTCGGATAATAATACAGGGGCTGCAGGCCCAAAATGTCGCGGATAAGATAGAGCCGTTCCGTCTTCCGATCAAACAGAACGATCAGATATGCTCCCCGCAGATCATTGGCAAGGTCCATTCCCTTTTTCTCATACAGGCTTGCGATCCCTTGGGCGGGGCTGGGATCCGCGTCCTTGGAGAGCCCGGCCTTCTGAAAGACCTCGTCCTCATTGGAAAGATATCCGACAATCATCACATCACAGTTTTCATCCTGATGGATCTCCCGATGATCATAGCGATACCCGAGATCGAGTCCCAAAAAGCCCAGATGCAGGTCGCCATCGTCCAAGGTCAAGGAATAATCAGGACCGCGGTGGCGGATGCGCTCCATCATTTTTGTTCGCTGCTCTTCGCTGTGCGAAGTTTTATAGTAACCGATAAATCCGGCCATAGTTTTTCCCCTCTTTCATAAAAATGAACTACAGGTACATAGTATAGCTTCTTCAAGAAAAACCGTAAATTATTATTTTACGACAAAGCCAATCTTTCGATAGACCTTGTTGAGGGTTCGTTGGGCAACTTGACTCGCTTGTTGGGCTCCCTGCTCGATAATTTCTGAGAAATAGTCCTTATCGGCCATGATGTCCAGATAGCGTTGCCGAATGGGCTCCATGGTCTCAATCATTTTTTCCGCAAGAAGGGTCTTAAAGTCCGCATAGGAAATATCCGCGTGCCGGGCAACCACCTGTTCGGGCTTCTCCCCGCTAAATACGGAGTACAGATTGATCAGGTTCATGAGGCCCGGCTGATCTTGCCGATAGCGGAAGTTCGCTTGGGAATCCGTGACCGCGCGCGCAATCTTCCGCCGAATGGTTTCCGGATCATCCTTCATGAGAATAAAGGCGTTGACGTCCGGGTCCGACTTGCTCATCTTGGAGAGGGGGTCCTTCAGGGACATGATCTTGGCACCGTTTTTCGGATAGAGGCCTTCGGGCAGCGTGAAGGTTGGGGAGTAGCGGTTGTTGAAGCGGTCCGCAATGTCCCGGGCAAACTCCAGGTGCTGCTTCTGGTCGATTCCCACCGGCACGTAATCCGCCTGGTAGAGGAGAATGTCTGCCGCCATGAGAACGGGATAGGTGAACAGGGCGGCATTGAGATTATCCACATGCTGCTTGGCTTTTGACTTAAATTGGGTCATCCGAGACAGCTGGCCCAGATAGGACATGGAGCTTAGCACCCAGCTCAGTTGAGAATGCTCGGCCACATGAGACTGGATGAAGAGGGTCACCTTTTGGGGGTCCACACCGGCCGCAATATAATAAGCCAGCACCTCTTTTGATCGTCTCCGAAGGTCGGCCGGCTTCTGTTCTACCGTGATTGCATGTAAATCGGCCACCGCAAAAAAACAGCGGTATTGGTCCTGAAGCTCCACAAAGTTGCGGATGGCTCCGATATAATTTCCCAAGGTCAAGTCCCCGGAGGGCTGAATCAGGCTCAGGACGACCTTTTCTTTCTCTGTGTTCTTCGTTTCTGCTTTTTCCATCGTGTTGACTCCTTCCTGAATCCGCAGATGATTGCTATGGGGAAAAGTATATCACAAAAAAAGCCGCCCCGAATGGGCGGCTTTCTTAGAACAATTTCATCTAGTTTAAAATTCGACGTGCCCCCAGGAAACGGGCGGTGTAGTAACTGCCATAGATGCTGTCGATGCGAATTCCGGTGCGAGGCGAAGAGGCGTGAACCATCTTTCCCCCTCCGATATACATGGTTACGTGGCTTACTCCCCGTCCCATGGTGTTGTAGAAGAGCAAATCTCCCGGTCGAAGATTGTTCATGGACACGGAATATCCGCAGTTAATCAGGCTTCCCGTTTGGTGGGGAAGGCGAACACCGGCGCCATTGAGGTAGGCCCAGCAAACGAGACCCGAACAGTCAAAGGCGGTTGGTCCCATGGCTCCCCATACATAGGGATTGCCCACCTTGCTTAACGCCAAGGAGGTCACGGCATTGATGCCCTTGCTTCCGGTGGAAGGAGAGGGGGTTTCCGGCCGACTCGGTTGGGGCTGCGGTTTTGGCTGGGGCTGGGGAACCTTCTCTCCTACGATCGGAGCATAGATATATGCCTTCTGGCCCTGATAAGTAAACTCAATCCATCCGTTCACAAGAACGCCGGAAATCTGATAATTTACCGGAACACTGCCAATTTGGTCATAATTGATGCCCGGACCCTTGCGGATCTTGGCGGGTGTGGTCACATAGCCGCTCTTCTTCTCCTGCGGCTTTTGCACCTGCTCCTCAACGGTCTTTTCCGAATGACCCGCAACGGGAGATTTTCCCAACAGTTCCGCTAACACGTAGGCGTCTTTCCCATTGTAGGAGAATTTCAACCAACCCTTTTCTAAGATACCGGACAACTTGGTATTCACGTCCAGGACGCCCAAAATTCCCGCTGTCTCGGAAGCTTCCTGTCGAACATTGCAACGAACAAGGCTGTATCCTTCAAAGCTGCCCGATTCCGCAACCTCAACCGGATCTGTCTTTACTTCCGTTTCCGAGAGGTAGTCGCCAAACACGTAACCGCTTCCATCGGTCAGTGTCAGCCAGTCTCCGGCGCCTTTCACCTCAACAACCGTTCCCTTATCCAGGGTCTTGACAATGGTCGAGGTGGCGTTCTGTTCTTTTCGAACGTTCAAACGATATTTCACCCAGCGCTTCACCGGTGTGTTCGCCTTCTCTGCAGCTTTGCGGGCTTCTTCCGCCTTGCGCACTTCCTCTGCCTTTCGAGCTTCCTCGGCTTTGCGCTCGGCTTCCGCCTTTTCTTCCGCAATCCGCTTTTCTTCCGCGGCCTTGCGTTCCGCTTCCGCCTTCTCTTCGGCGGCCTTGCGCTCGGCCTCCACTTTTTCTTCGGATGCCTTCTTCTCCGAGGCGGCTTTTTCTTCCGAAGCACGACGAGCGGCCTCTTCGTTTACCGCAATCTGCTTTTCAATCTCTTTGTCACCGGCTTCTTTCACACATTCTGCGAGAACGTATCTCTTCTCACCGGTGCCATCTAATGCAATCCAGGCTCCCTGTTTCTTTCCTTGGACAATTTCTCCACGGAAGAGGGCGGAAACCACTTCTCCGTCCTTGTCTGCGGTGCTTCGGACGTTGAGAATATCGACGGCGACAATGCCCTGAAATTTTTCCTCTTTGGTGGATTCTTCCGTCTCCGACGTTTCTTTACTCTCCGATGAGACTTCCGAAACCACGGACCGGCTCTCCGAGGAGCTCTCCTTGGAGGATTCTTCTTCTTTAGAAGAAACCTCAGAGGAGGACACTTCCTCTTTGACGGAAGAAAAAGACTCGCTCCGGGACGAGGAAACCTCGACCAGGGAAGCGGGCGTTTCCTTTACGGAAGAGGAAAGGTTGGAGGATACCTCTTCCTCCTTGGACTCTTTCGTTTCTTTTTCTTCGGTTTTGGAGGTCGTTAAAACATACTCCACCTTCTGCTCGGGATCATATACCTTTTGTTCTATGTATTCCTCAGAGGAGCTTTCTTCGGCGGCTGCATCTACACTTGCCGTTGAATTTTCATATTTTTTCACTAAGTCTTTTGTCATGTAATCGGCAGTCGAGGAATCAATATCGATCATTTGAATCGCAGCGACTGCGCCGGCAACCCCAACGACACCCACGAGTGCTCCTATTTTTTTCTTATCCAAAATGCATACCCCCGTATCATCATGAAATTTTGTAACCTTTGTAACAGTATGATAATCGTATTCATGGTGGATGTCAAGCAAAAGTTACAAAAAAATGACAGAATGTAACACCCCGGGTAACAAAGAAAAAGCCGCCAATATGGCGGCTTCCGAAAAGAATGATGGACCTTGCTTTTTACGCGCGGAAGGGCATGGGATAGACCCAAGTCATCTCTTCCAAGGTTAATCCGCAGGCAGGCGCAGTGGGTGCAATCGGCTCACGTCCTCCCCGCTTCAGGGCCCGGATAATGTCGTCTTGGGAAAGCCTGCCTCTTCCGCAATCGATGAGGGCCCCCACCATGATCCGAATCTGCTGATGGAGGAAGCTTTGCCCGCGAACCCATAGCCGTAGGCGGTCTCCCTCCCATCGCATCTGTAGATCATGGATTTCCCGAACGGCATTCCGCGAGGGATCCCAGCGGCTGAAGGCGGAAAAATCATGTTTTCCCAAGAAAAAAGGAAAACAGCGTTCCATGGCCGCTCGGTCGAGGGGATAGGTCGACCAGGCCCAGGTGCGCCGGTCTTGCGGAAAGCGACTTGGCCCATTGACGAGCTGGTAGCGATAGACCTTCTCCGTAACCGCAAAACGGGCATGAAAGTCGAGAGGAACTTCCCGGGAGGCATAGCAAAAGAGGTCCTCCGGCAGGTGTCTGCCGACGGCCTGGGCCATTCGATGGGGGGGAACCGTGCCCGTGTAAAGAAAATTCACCAGCTGCTCTTCCGCATGCACCCCCGCATCGGTCCGACCCGCCGTGATCAGGCGGGTCGGCCGGCGGGTCACCGTTTCCACCGCTTCCTGAAGAACGCCCGCCACCGTTCGCTGCTGCTCCTGCTGCTGAAAACCGGCAAAATCCGTTCCATCATATGCAATTTTCAAAAGAATATTCTTCAAAGCGAGTCCTTCTGCGCGTGCGCCGTCCTATAAAAAATAACCAACCACCACAAAGAAGAGGGTCACGAGAATGAGACAGACGATGTCTCCGGTTGTCATCCGTAAGGGATTCAACCGGGTTCGCCCCGTCCCCCCTCGGTAACAGCGGGCTTCCATCGCCCGTCCCAGGTCATCCGCTCGATTGATCGCATTGAGGAAAAGGGGAACCAGCAGGGGGATCATGGCCTTAGCCCGATGGAACATGTTCCCCGTGTCAAAGTCCGCTCCCCGAGCCTTCTGCGCGCGCATGATCTTGTCGGCTTCCTCAAACAGGGTGGGAATAAAGCGCAGGGCAATGGAAATCATCATCGCCAGCTCATGGGCGGGAAAGTGGATGACCGTGAGGGGACGAAGCAGGGCCTCGATGCCATCGGTCAGGGCAAGGGGACTCGTGGTCAGGGTGAGTAGGGTCGTGCCAAACACCAGCAGGGCAATCCGACAGGTCATGAAAACAGACCGGTAGATTCCTTCCTCCGTGATGTGAAAAATCCAAAAGGATGCGACCTCTTTCCCCGGCGTCAGGAAAAGATTCAGGGCCGTGGTGAATAGGAGGATCATGATCAGCGGGCGAAGGCCTTTCAAAATTCGCTTAACGGGGACTCCGGACAGGAGCACCACCCCGAAAATGGCGGCTGCGATGACCCCGAGGCCTAAGAAGCGGTCGATGAAAAAGATACCGATCATGAAGACCAGGGTGAGAACGATCTTCACCCGAGGATCCAGTCGATGAACCGGGGAATTTCCCGGAATATACTGTCCAATCGTTACGCGATCATTCATGGTCAGCCTCCCTTGTCTCCTTATAATAAGAGGAAAGGATCCGAAAAGCCTCCTCCACCGTCAGGGCCTGCGGCGCAATCGCGGGATTCTTCTCATGGAGCAGACTCATGAGCTTCGTGATCTGCGGCACCGAAAGACCGCGACGTTCCAGGTCCTCCCGCTTCGAAAAGACCTCCTCCGGCTTCCCGTCCATGGCTATTTCCCCCCGGTCCACCACCAGGATCCGGTTGGCGTATTGGGCAATGTCCTCCATGGAGTGGGTGACCAAGACAATCGTGAGGGCAGGGTTTTGCTCATAAATCTGGCGGATTTCTCCCAAAATTTCTTCCCGCCCCCGGGGATCCAAGCCCGCCGTGGGCTCATCCAGCACCAAATAGGTGGGATGAAGTGCCAAAACGCCGGCGATGGCGACCCGTCTCTTCTGTCCCCCGGAAACTTCAAAGGGAGAAACCGCGTGAAGTTTCTCAAAGTCCAAGCCAACGGCTGCCATGGCATCCCGCACTCTTTGATCGATCTCCTTTTCGTCGAGGCCCAGATTCTTCGGGCCAAAAGCGATATCCTTGTAAATCGTCTCCTCAAAAAGCTGGTCCTCGGGATATTGGAAGACCAAGCCCACCTCCTGGCGAAGCTTCTTGAGATTCGCTCCTTTCTGTGAGGTGGTGATGCCGTTGACGGTCACCCTTCCCTCCGCGGGCAGGTTTAATCCATTCATGTGCTGGACCAGGGTGGATTTCCCGCTTCCGGTGTGACCGATGAGTCCAACGAATTCATGGTCCCGGATCGTGAAGTTGATATTTTTTAACGCAGGGACCCGTGTTTTGGGATCTTTTCCATAATAAAAGGAAACCCCTTCAAAAATCATGGTCATTGGAAGGCCTCCGTAAATTCTTCAATGGTGAGTGGGGCTTCCTGGGCAGGAAGTCCCGCCTGCTGAAGTCGCCAATTGAGTTCGGTCACCTGCGGCACATCCAGCTCCAGCTCCCGCATCCGCTCCACCTGGGAGAAGACCTCCCGTGGACTTCCCTGTAAGGCAATTTCTCCGTCATTCAACACGATCACGCGGTCGGCTCCCACGGCCTCTTCCATGTTGTGCGTAATGAGAAGAATGGCCTTGCCTTCCTCTTTATGAAGGTGATGAATGGTGGCCATGATCTCCTGTCTCCCCATCGGATCCAGCATGGCCGTGGGCTCATCCATGATCAGGCAATCGGGACTCATGGCTAAAACGCCGGCGATGGCCACGCGTTGCTTCTGGCCCCCGGAGAGTCGATGGGCCTCCCGGCGTCGGTATTCGTACATCTCCACGGACTTTAGGGCCCGGTCCACCCGGTTTCGAAGTTCCGGGTTGGGAATGCCCAGGTTTTCCGGTCCAAAGGCCACATCCTCCTCCACAATGGAGGCCACCGTTTGGTTATCCGGATTCTGAAAGACCATGCCGCAGTGGGCACGAATCTTCCACAAGGCCTGGGGATCCCGGGTATCCATTCCCAGGATTCGAATCCGCCCTTCTCCGGGCTCCATCTGTGCATTCAACAGCCGAGCCAGGGTGGACTTTCCGCTTCCATTGTGGCCTAAAATCGCCACAAACTCCCCTTGGGCAATCTGTAAGGAGACCCCTTTCAGCACCTCCGGGGCCTCCTTATCCTCATAACTGGGGTAGGAAAAATGCACGTTTTCTACCGCAATCATGGTTTTCTCTTCTCTCGATTCCTTCTCCACAGTGTTCCCCCGTTTTCTAAATATCGTCTATTTCAGTACAATTCTAGTGCAATAAACGGTGTCGACAATTACTTGAAAATTCTACCACAAAGTGGCCCGGATACCTATGATTCTCTTTTCCTAAGCCAAATTCCGATGGATTTGCGGTTCCATGATACAATAATTCGATCAATGACTTAGGAGGAAACAATGACCCGGCAAAGCCGAACAAATTCTACCAATAAATTGGCCGAGGAAAAGATTCCCCGCCTCTTTTTTCAATTAACCCTTCCCGCGGTTTTCGCCCAACTGGTGAACATGCTCTACAACATGGTGGACCGTATGTACATCAGTCGGATTCCCCAAGTGGGGCAGATTGCCTTGACCGGGGTCGGTGTGAGCATGCCTCTCATTGTCCTGGTCTCTGCCTTTGCCAACCTCGTTGGATCGGGAGGTTCTCCCCTGGCTGCCAACGCGCTGGGAGCAAAAAAGACGAAAGAAGCGAACGCCATCCTCCATACCGCCTTCCGACTCTCCCTGCTGCTCGGTGTGCTTCTGCCCGTCCTCTTTCTCCCCTTCCTCTCCCCCCTTCTTCGCTTGGTGGGAGCGAGTTCCGACAGTCTGCCCTATGCCCGGGCCTATGGCCGGATCTACCCTCTTGATTTTCGTCTTCCGGATGGGGGTGGAAGGGGCCGCCTTGGCGACCATCCTGTCACAGTTCTTGTCGGCGGCTTGGGTTCTCCTCTTTCTCTGTCGAAAGGGGGAGCTCCGCCTCAACGGAAGCGCAAAAAAATTCACGCCCGACCTTGCCAAGCGGATCTGTGCCCTCGGCTTCTCCCCGTTTATCATGACCTCCACGGAGAGTCTGTTACAGATCGTCTTCAACCGCTCTCTCCTTCATTATGGAGGGGACCTCTACGTGGCCACCATGTCCATTAACGGCTTGCTGATGCAGATGCTCCTACTGCCTTTAAACGGCTTTGCCCAGGGATCCACCCCCATCACCAGCTACAACTATGGGGCGAGGAATGTCCGGAGAGTCCGGGAGAACATTCGGTTGTTGCTTCGCATCTCCTTTGGCTATTCCCTCCTCTGCCTCCTTGCCGTCCTCCTCTTTCCCGGCTTCTTTGTGGGACTCTTTCAAACCCGGGAGCCTCTCACCTCCCACACCATTGCCCTTCTTCGTCTTTACTGCTTGGGTCTGGGAATGCTGGGACTCCAGATTTCCTGCCAGCAGAGTTTCATCGCCTTCGGACAAGCCAAGATCTCCACCTTCCTGGCCCTTCTTCGGAAGATGATCCTGCTCATTCCCATGATCCTCATCCTGCCTCACTTTTTTCAGCCGGAGGTGGTCGCGATCTATGCCGCCGAGCCCATCGCCGATATTCTTGCCGCCCTGGTCACAAGCATTGCCTTTTACCGGTACTTCCGCGAGCTCCTTCAGACGATGAGGAACGATTCCCTACCGGAGTAAAGAGGCCACAAACCGAAAAACGGTCCTCGGAGAAGAGATTCCTTCTCCGAGGACCGTTTTTTTCTAAATTTTCTCTTGGGGAGAGTCTGAACTGCTGCTCTCGTAGATCACCACCGGGGTTCCGGTGGTGAAATTTTCAAAGAGGGTTTTGGCCAGATCGGGCGGACAGTTGATGCAGCCATTAGAGCCATTTCCTTTATAAATGGTTCCCCCAAACTGCTTTCTCCAACCCGCATCGTGGAGCCCCACGCCGCCCCAGTTTACGGGCATCCAGTAGCTCACGGGCGTCTCATATTTCTTGGTGGAATTGATAATCTGGCCACGCAGGATGCGATCTTTTTCTCGAGACCAAATCACATTGACCCCAACCGGGGTCTCATTCTCCTTGTTGACCATCCCGGTCACCACGTCTCCCTGGGTGAGCAGCTTTCCGTCTTTATACGCCCAGAGGTGTTGTCGGGAGATGTCCACCTCCACATAGGTGGATCCGATGTCATCCTTCTCCCGCCGACTCCCTCTGATTCGGTAAATGGGCTCGATCTTGTGGTCCCCACCTTTTTGGAGACACTCCCGGAGTTTCTTCGTGGTGGCGTTGACCGAAATCTGCCAGCCGTAGATGCCACCGGGGACGGTGATCTCCCCCAAGCCGGTGGCCTTAAACTTGCGAGGCTTTCCATAGGTGTCGGTCTCCTGGGCCATTCTTGCCACCCAGCTCCGCACTTGGTCCTGTTGGAGAGCAACCTTTCCCTCTTTCGTATAGGCAATCATCTCTGCCAAAGCAGCCGGCGTAAGCTCATAGCTTCGGTCCTTAAAGTCAAAGACCACATGGCTTCCCAAGAGGTGGTTGGCCTCCTCCTTGGCCCGGACCAGGGCGGAATCCTTGGCCCTTCTCTGGGGGGCGTCGTAGTAGGAATCCAGAGTTACCAGCCTTTCTTCCCGAAGAAAGGCCTCGGAAATGGCTTTTCTGAGGTTGGCTTCGCTCAGGCGGTTTCCTTCCTTCTCCGGAACAATTTCCGCGCCCTTGGCACGGATGACAAGCTTGGCATCCTCGGGAGCCTCTTGACCTTCCAATAAGGCCGACCGGGCAATTTTCTCTTTTAACTTTTCCTCATCAAATTTCACCCGGTATTCGGCCCGGTAGGGATGGCTGCGAAACACCTCAATCGGCCACGCCCACAGCCGTTCCGCCGGCTTTTGCACCCGTTCTAACCGATAGCGAAAATTCAGCTCCTGCTCCGTCATCGTCAACTTGTGACCCTTTCTTCCCTGAAGAACATAGGGCTCGGTGGAGATCGGCTTTTCCAAGAGGGTCGATCGGCTTTGCAGAGCCGCTGCTTTTCCATTCACGGTCGTTTTCGGGAAACTCACCATGGAAAAGATCAAGAACCCGGAAAGATAAAGTAATACGAGGGCCAGCAAGCTCAGTGCAACGCCTCGATGTTTTTGAATGAATTTCATCTCGTCTCCTTTCCCTGAAAACTATCTTTTCCATTCTAGTTTACCATATTGGGAAAGGACAAAGGAATGGCTCTTTTTCTCCCCCGACGGATTGTCTCGTCATAAAACCTCCCTCAATCCTCGCCTCTCACCGTGGGATTTCCCGCACCCCATCATCGGGAAGACAGGGAATCAGTTCCGGCGTCAAACCCGTCTGCTTCCGGTAGACCGCCGTAACCCGATCAGAGAAGTCCTCGATGGCCTCTTCTTTCACCAGGGCGATTCCACAGCCTCCGAAACCCGCTCCCGTCATCCGTGCTCCCAGGCAGGAGGGAACCGCATTGGCTGCCTCCGTGATGGCATCGAGATAGGGCCCGCTGACTTCATAATCCTGGGACAGGGATCGTTGACTTTCTCTGAGAAGCGCTCCCAGTCTCTCCCAATTCTTCTCTTGGAGCGCCTGCACCGCTTCTCCCACCCGAACATTTTCCGTGATCACATGACGAGCCCGTTTCTTCAAGATGGGATTCTCCAGCTTTTGTAACAAGGGAAGATCTTCCGACGTCAGGTCGCAGAGACAGCGGATCTCTTTTTCCTTCCTGAGGATCGCCAGGGCCTGCTCACACTCCCCCCGCCGTTCGTTGTATTTGGAATCCTTCAATTCCCTTCGCTTCTTGCTGTTAAGGATCACGGTCCGATAACCGGGAAGATGAAAGGGAATCTGTTCATGAGTCCATTTCGCCGTATCCAGCAACATGGCATGGTCTTTCTTTCCAAAGCCGATCACATATTGGTCCATCATCCCCGTGTGGAGGCCAAAGAATTCATTCTCGCACCAGATTCCCGCTTCCACCAGATCCCGGATGGGGATCCGGCCGTCAGCAAAGAGGCTGCTCATCATCTGCCCCAGCAGGAGTTCCAGGCTGGCGGAGGAGCTCAGTCCCGATCCATTGGGGATGTTGCCCCAGACCAGGCCGTCGAAGCCCCGGAGGGGATACCCTTTTTTCTGAAGCGTCTGAAAAACGCCGGCGCCGTAATTGAGCCAATCCCGCTCTTCCTGGTAGGGGGGAAGCGGAATCGAAAGACTTCCCCCGGTCTCCATATTCAAGGACCGAAGGCGAATCTCCGATAAGCCATTCGGTCGGGCCACGCCATAGGTACCAATGGTGATGGCAAAGGGAAAGACTTTCCCGCCATTGTAGTCAATGTGCTCACCAATGAGATTGATGCGACTGGGAGCAAAGAAAAAACGGAGGCCTTCCCCGCTCCCATAAGTCTCTTCGAAGGCCTTGGCCAGCTTTTGTAAAATTTCTTTCATCACTCTTTCCTCTGTTTCTTTCCGGATCCCGCTTCCTGCAGACCGAGGCGAACCCACCATTCCCGGACCTGACCGGGATTGATCCAACCCGCCGTCTGATTCTCCATGGCCCGGTCCAGACGATCGTAAAAGGCATTGGAGGGCTCCAGGGCCAGGTTCTTCTCGCCCCGAAAGCCCCCCGTCGTCACCCAGAGCCCCAGGTAGGGAAGCTGTTGGGCATCGAAGTCCACCGTGTACCTGATCCCGTGCCGGGGATACCGAATCTCCCCGTGTCCCTCTTCCAAGGGACCCTCTAGGTAGTATTTAAACGAATCCCCTGCCGGCAGGTCTCGGAGGAAAAATCTCCCCCGGTCCAGGTCAACAACCTGTTTTCGATTGACTTCTTTGAGAGGGGGATGCAGAGGGAGGTGCACCTCGCAATCATCTTCCAAGCGAACCAATCCATGCAGGGCCCACAGCCAGGGGCAGGGACTCTCTCCCCAGTTTCGCAGCTGATATCTCAGAAGGAGGCCCTCCTCCTCCAAAAGGACCTCCCGGCGCAGGGTAAGCGGCAGCGATCGGAGAGCGACCTCCGCCACAAGCCGGTCATTCTGTCGGCTCTCCTCTTCCCGCACGGTCCAGGGTAAGGACCAACAGTCTCCGTGGTCGGGAAGCTTCCTCTTTCCGGGGAGCACACAGGGATCAATCGTGGGAAGACAGTCATCCAGTCCCGAGCAGTCATATTGCGAAAAGGGGGCTCCCCAGGTCGCTTGCGGATAGGCCCGGTTGATGTCCCCGGTTTCTTCCATTTTTTCGGCTTGAAAAAGCAGTTCAAAGTGCTTCTTCTTATGGTAAATACTCCGAATCCGACAGCCCCGGTCCGGGAGCACCGCTACGTAGATTGTTTCGTTTTCCCGTTCGATTTGTCGAAGAACCATAGGGCTCCTTTCATAAAAGAGGGGCTGTACCTTCGTAACAGCCCCAACCTTCTCTTCTCTTGTTCCCCTCTTATTTTTTCCGCATGGTTTTGCGAATATCCAGGGCAACGGCAACCACGATGACAATTCCCTGGAAGATGTTGGTCATCTCCGGCGAAATGCCCAGGAACTGCAGGCAGGTCTTTAACATCTCAAAGACCAAAACGCCCAGGAAGACTCCCGGAACGGTTCCCACACCACCTGCGGTGGAAACACCACCGATGGTCGCCGCCGCAATGGCCTCCAGTTCGTATCCGGTTCCTGCCGAAACCGCTGCCGATCCCGTTTTTGCCGTCAGCAGGAATCCCGCCAAACCATAGAGAAGACCCGCCAAGCTAAAGATCAAAATCTTTGACCGCTTCGTATTAACGCCCGAGACCTCCGCGGCAACCTCGTTCCCGCCGATGGCATACATGTACTTTCCATAGGTTGTTCTTCGATAAAGAATATGCATGAGGATGCCCAGGAAAACCGCCACGAAGAAAATCCAGGGTAGGGTAATCGGTCCCAGCTTTAGGCCACTCACCCCGAAGAAGGTGAAGTTGGAATTCAGGGAGCCGATCGGCACGTTCTTAGACAGGATCATGTTCAAACCATAGATTGCAATCTGGGTACCCAGGGTCGCAATAAAGGGTGGCACATAGAAGAAGGCGATGATCAATCCATTGATCAGTCCCATGAGCAGGCCCACCGCCAGCGCTGCCAGCAGGGCGACGAGAATGGGAGATCCTGCCACCTGTTCATAGAGAACGCCTGCGGAGGCATCGGGCCTCTGCAACATGACCGCCGTGATGACCGCAGCAAGACCCACGACACGACCGGCGGACAGGTCCGTTCCTCGAATAATCAAGCAGCCGGAGACCCCCAGTGCGATGACAAAGCGGACCGACACGTTCATCAGGATATTCTTCATGTTCTCAAAAGTGAGAAAGGTGGTGGCCCGAAACGCCGTGTAGATTGCCATGATGATGATGACCACAATCAGGGCGTTTTCAATGAGCCAATTCTTTACGGTGCCGCTTTTCCGCTCCGCTGGGGTCGTTTTCGATTTTTCGTTCATTCTGGACTCCTTCCTTCTATCCTTCCACCACGGGTTCTTTTGTGGTTTTCGCCATGAACCGAGTGGCTAATTCCATGATCTTTTCCTGGCTGGCATCCTCCGTTTTGAGGTAGCCGGAAATGCGTCCCTCGCACATGACCATGATCCGATCGGTGATGCCCAGGACCTCACTCATCTCCGAGGAAATCATGATGACGGATTTTCCCTGCCGGGAGAGCTCATCGATGATCTCATAGATTTCGTACTTCGCACCGACATCAATGCCTCGGGTCGGTTCATCCAGGATAAAGATATCCGGCTGCGTTGCCAACCAGCGGGCCAAAATCACCTTCTGCTGGTTTCCTCCCGACAGGGACTCAATGGTTGTTTGAGAACTGGGGGCCTTGATCTGCAGGGCCTGAATGCCCTGGTCCACCACCTCTTCCATCTTTCCCTTTTTTAAGAGCCCCATGTGGACAAAGTCCCGGATGGAGGCAATGGTTATGTTGTCGGCGATGGATAAAACACCGAAGATACCGGATTCACGGCGATCCTCGGTAACGAGAGCGATTCCGTTTTTGATGGCATCTTTGGGCTCTCGGATTGTCACGGGTCGGCCATTGAGATAGATCTCCCCGCCCGGCACATGCTCACGAAGGCCAAACACCGCTTCCATGAGTTCCGATCGTTGGGCGCCCACAAGACCCGCAACGCCCAGAATCTCGCCCCGGTTGAGCTGGAAGGAGCACTCTTTGAAGGAAAGGGGGTTGGGTGAGGTGAAATTTCTGACATCGAGCATCAGATCCGCCGTGGATTCATTCACATGGTCCGGGAACTGGTTGTCCAGCTTCCGACCCACCATCCGCCGAATGATTTCTTCCGTGCTTATGGAGGCAGCGTCATAGGTCCCCACGTAGGTTCCATCCCGCATGATCGTAATCTTGTCCGCAATCTTCTTGATCTCGTCCATCTTATGAGAAATATAAATAATGGCAATCCCCTGCTGACAGAGGTCGCGAATGATGGCAAATAATTTATCCACTTCATTGGACGTCAAAGAAGAGGTCGGTTCATCCATGATGATCACCTTGGCATGGTGAGAAATCGCCTTGGCGATTTCCACGGATTGCTGCTGCGAAATGGTCAGATTCGCCAGCAAGGTCGTTGGCTTTACCTCCAACCCCACCGTTTTCAGGTACTTCGCCGTCTCCTCATTCATCTTTCCTTGGTCGACAAAGAGGCCTTTTCTCGGGTAGTTTCCCAAAAAGATATTCTCCGCGACAGACATCATGGGAATTGGTTGCAGTTCCTGGTGAATCATGGCGATCCCCGCATCCAGGGCTTCCTTGGAGTTCTTAAAATGAACGTCTTTTTCATTTAAAAGAATCTCGCCCTCATCGCGAAAATAGATTCCATAGAGGCACTTCATCAAGGTGGATTTCCCGGCTCCGTTTTCCCCCATGAGAGCATGGACCTGGCCCTTCTCTATGGTTAGATTCACACCGTCTAGCGCCTGTACGCCGGGAAAGGCCTTCCTGATATTTTTCATTTCCAGAATCACATCACTCATTCCGATTCCCTTTCCGTTTTTTTCGTTCCCTCAATCTTTCTCTTGATATGAAGAGAGACGCCGGATCCCGGCGTCTCCGCTTCAACAACCTTTATTTGTTATTTGCTGGTACCGTACTGGTCTTTCAACCGCTTCTGGTACTCTTCCATGGTCTCTGCCCGGTATTCCAACCGCTTCAATTGCGAGTCTTCCGGCTTCTGGACCTTGACATAGTCATGCCAGTAGTAAGGCTTCACGTCCTTGCCATTGAGCATCTCGATGCCAATCTCCGCAGCGGTATGTGCCTGGTTATAGTAGTCGTTCAAAACAGTGCCCGTGAATTCATTCTTACCGATGAGTTCCACAACCTCGGGAAGCGCATCCACGCCGACAATATAGATGTCTTTGTTGACCGTCCGTCCCGCACTCTTGATGGCCTGAATCGCACCCAGTGCCATCCCATCGTTGTTGGAGAAAATCACTTCCAAGCTGTTTCCGTTTTTGCTCAACGCGTTGGCTGCAATTTCCTGGCCCTTGGCCTGATCCCAGTTTCCGCGCTGTTCGTCCAGCTTCTCCGTCTTGATGGCCTTTTCCAAGGTCTCAATGGAGTATTTGGTCCGCTGTTCTGCGTCCACGTTTCCGGCATCTCCCATGATCATCAGGTAGGAAACCTTTCCGTCCCCATTGACATCGCCCTTGTTCTCCAGGTTGGCGATCATGTCTCCCTGGAAAATTCCGGACTGACGAGCATCAACGCCCACATAAGTAATCTTTCCCGGCCAAAGTCCCATGGTCTCCTGGGTCGGCTCCCGGTTTACAAAAACCACTGGAATGTTCGCGGCCTTGGCTTCCTGGATAATGGCATCGGAACCCGTCGGATCGACCAGGTTTGCGATGATTAAATCCTTTTTCTGAGCAATGAAGTTCTTCAGCTGTTCCGTCTGTGTGGACTGGTCATTCTTTCCATCCTGGAATTCCAGATGATAGGTTTTCCCATCCTTGGCGGAAAGCTCATCGAAGTACTTCTGCAGTTCCTTCCGATAGAGGGTCATGAAATTGTCGTTGTACTGATAGATTGCAACTCCGATCTCATAGGACTTGCCAGACTTGGCGTCCTCTTTTCCCCCGTCTTTGTCTTCCGAACCCTTGGAAGAAGCCGTTTCTTCCTTGGAAACCTCTGCTTTCCCCGATTCCGTTTTCTTTTCTCCACTTTGTCCGCAGGATGCTAGGGTGAAGATCATAGCCAGCGCCAACATCAGGGACATGAGCTTGGTAAGTTTTTTCATACAACCCTCCTATTTAAATTTAAAAGTTCATCTTATTTTAGATAACGTTTTCAGACTTGTCAACCTCAGGAATTATTTTTTATTTTCCTAAGGAGTTTTCCGTTACCACGCCCCGGTCCACGGTTACTTCCACGAGGAAGTCCGGATACAAGGCGCCCACAAAGGTCTCCACCTCACGCTGAAGATCCTCATCGTCCGTCGGATCTTTCCAGGGTACCATGAGGTCAAAGGTAATCTTTTTCCAACAGGACTGGTCCAAAATCTGAAAGTCATGAATTCCGTAAGAGGGATGCGCCTTTGCCAGGAGTTCCCGGATCCGCTTTCGCATTCGGTTAACCTTGGGGTTATCCATGACCATGGGATCCATATGAAGAGTCAGGTGAATTCCTTTCTCCTGCTCCAGGGTCCGCTCCAGGGAGTCCGCAAGCTCATGGGCATCCACCAGGGACAGGGTCGCCTTAACCTCCACATGAGCGGTGACATACTGTCTTCCCGGCCCATAGTCATGGACCATGATGTCATGAACCCCCAAAACGTCTTCTCTCCCCTCAATCAGTCGCTTCAGCTCCTCCACAAAGGTCGGGCGGGGGGGCGTCCCCATCAGACGATCAAAGGTGGACAAGAGGGTCTCATAGCCATTTTTCAAGATAATGACCGCGACCAGCAGACCCATGATGCCATCCATCGGCCCCGGTATCACCAGGGAGAGCAAGAGAGCCAGGATGATTCCCGAGGTCGCCAGAATATCCGATAGGGAATCCGTGGCATTGGCGAGCAAAAGCTGAGAATGGATGCTCTCTCCCGCCTGCCGATAGTAGCGATACAGGACATACTTCAGCAGGATCGAAGCCAATAAAACGCCCAACTGCAGGAGGGAAACCTCCATGGCCTCGGGATGGAGCACCTTCTGCAGGGACTCCCAGAAAAGGGTGATTCCCACATAAAGAATGAGCAGGGAAACCCCGGAAGAAGCGATGTATTCCACCCGCGCATGACCAAAGGGGTGCTCCTTGTCCTTCGGCTTATCCGCCATTCGGAAAGAAAACAGCGAGACGAAGGCGGAGATGGAATCGAAGAGGTTATTTAAGCCATCTCCCAGAATAGAGATGGAAGAGGTAAGATAGCCGACAAGCCCCTTTCCCAGGGCAAGAAGAAAGTTGACGCCGATTCCCAAATAGGAAGACAGGGTCCCCACCTTTTTCCGTCTCTGCGCAAAATCCAGAGAATCGGGAATCCAACGCTGCATGAATTTCCACATGCTTTTCCCTTTCCAGATAAAAAACGGCCTTCCTTTCCACCGAAAGGAAGACCATTTCTCTACTAGTCTACAAGCTCAAGAACTGCCAACTCGGATCCATCTCCGCGACGGGGACCCATCTTTAAAATCCGAGTGTATCCACCGTTACGCTCTGCATAACGGGGAGCAATTTCTTCCACCAGCTTCTTAGCAACTTCATTCTCGTAAAGGAACGACGACACCGCTCTCTTGGAAGAAAGATCATTCTTCTTTCCTAGGCTGATGATCTTTTCTGCCAACCGCTGTGCTTCCTTTGCACGCGTTACCGTAGTGGTAATCTTACCGTTTTTAAACAGAGAAGCGACAAGATTCCGCAACATGGCGCTGCGATGATCCGTTCTTCTCCCTAATTTTCTTAAGTTTGCCAATCTATTCTCCTCCTGCTATTCGTCGATTTCCGAGTTGAGCTCCAGACCCATTGCCTGAACCTTCTCCTGCACTTCCTGGAAGGACTTCTTCCCGAAGTTACGAATCTTGGCAAGTTCCTTCGCATCATAGGATACGATGTCTCCCAATGTGTTGATGTTCGCTCTCTTCAAGCAGTTATAGCTGCGTAGCGAGAGGTCTAGATCTTCAATCGGCTTCAGGAGAAGGGTGTTCTCCTGGTTTTGTGGCTCTTCCTGAACTTCTTCTTCTTCAAACACAACATTCGGCAGCTCGGTAAACAGATTCAGGTGATCAATTAAGACCTGAGAACCCTGAGCAACCGCTTCCTGAGGAGTGATGGTTCCATTCGTCCAAACCTCCAAGAGCAGCTTATCGTAGTCGGTAATCTGCTGTACCCGGGTGTTTTCCACGGAGAAATTTACCTTCTTCACGGGGGTAAAGGAGGAATCAATGGCGATGGTTCCAATGGGATCGCTCTCAGATTTGTTCATGTCGGAAAGATTATAGCCGCTTCCATCAATCACGGTCATCTCCAGGTGAATGGCCCCTTCGCTGTTGACGGTGCACAGGTATTGATCCGGATTTACAATCTCCAGTTCGGTTACCTTTTGGATGTCACCGGCGGTAACAATCTTGGGTCCTTCCACATCTAAACGAAGAGAAACCGGCTCTCCATCTCCGGAGAGGCGCTTGATGGCGATGCCTTTGATGTTTAAGATAATCTCCGGAACATCTTCCAAAACGCCTTCCACGGTGGAAAACTCATGGGGAACCCCTTCATCAAACTTAATCGAAGAAACTGACGTGCCGGGCAGCGAGGACAGGAGAACACGACGCAGAGAATTGCCTAAGGTCGTGCCATATCCACGTTCCAAGGGAGACATGCTGAACTTTCCATAGTTCTGTTCTTCATCCACTTCAAGGATGTCAACTTTTGTATCGAGCTTATTTACCACGGATGAGCCTCCTATCATTGAGTAATGCCGACGAGATTACTTCGAGTACAACTCGACGATCTGCGTTTCCTCGATGGGAAAATCAATGTTATCGCGCATCGGCTCAGAGAGAACACGTCCCTCCAGCTTGTCCTCATCAACGGAAACCCAGGGCATCTGATTCCACAGATTGGAAGAGGTGTCCTTGAAGATCCCATTCTGGTGAGACTTTTCGCGAACCGTAATCACATCCCCCACCTTCAGCGTTACCGAAGGAATATCAACCTTTTTACCATTGAGGCGGAAATGTCCGTGAACAATCAGCTGACGAGCCTGTTGACGGGTGGATGCAAAACCCATCCGATAGACGACATTATCAAAGCGAAGCTCTAATAACTTCAGCAGATTCCAACCGGTCTGTCCGTCCATGCGCTCCGCCAAGCGATACAGCTTACGGAAGGGCTTTTCCATGACGCCATAGACGAATTTTGCCTTCTGTTTTTCGCGAAGCTGCATTCCGTAATCACTCAGTTTTCTGGTGTTACGCTTTGGGTTCCGCTTTGACTTTTTATTAATCCCAACGACCTGCGGCTCCAGTTCCAGAGCACGGCAGCGCTTTAAAATCGGTCCTGTATATCTAGCCATAATATCCTCCGTTATACTCTTCTTCTCTTCGGCGGTCTGCAACCATTATGGGGAATCGGCGTGACATCCTTAATAAGGGTAACGCTCAAGCCCACCGCTTCGAGACTACGGATAGCGGATTCACGACCGGATCCCGGTCCCTTTACATAGACTTCAACCGTCTTCAATCCCTGCTCCATGGCCTTCTTTGCAGCTTCTTCCGCACACTGCTGGGCAGCGTAAGGAGTGGATTTTCTGGATCCGCGGAAGCCCAGCTGGCCGGCAGACGCCCAGGAGAGGACATTCCCGTTTAAATCGGACAAAGTAACGATGGTGTTGTTAAAGGTCGAAACGATATGAGCCTGTCCGCTGGCTACATTCTTTTTAACTTTTTTCTTACCGCCACGGCGTGTAGCTTTTTTCTGTGCCATTGACTCCTCCTATCTCTTTCTTCCCTTACGCGTATGGGCATTGTTCTTCGTATTCTGTCCTCTCACCGGCAAATTCTTGCGGTGACGGATCCCACGATAGCAGTTAATCTCACGAAGTCTCTTGATATTCAAAGACACCTCACGGCGAAGGTCACCTTCCACCTGCTCATGAGAAATCTGTTCACGAATGTTCTGGACTTCGTCCTCGGTCAGATCACGAACACGAGTGTCCGGATTGACGCCTGCTGCACTTAAAATCTTATTGGAGAGTGCTCGTCCGATGCCGAAAATATAGGTCAGACCGATCTCCACTCTTTTATCTTTCGGTAAATCAATACCTGCAATTCTTGCCAACTTCGTTCACCCCCGTGTTAACCTTGACGTTGTTTATGCTTCGGATTTTCACAAATAACCATCACGCGACCTTTGCGCTTGATGATCTTACATTTATCACACATCTTTTTTACAGATGGTTTAACTTTCATGGCTTCCTCCTATTTCTTTCTCCATGTGATTCTTCCCTTTGATAAGTCATAGGGTGAGAGCTCTACAGTGACCCGGTCTCCTTCGAGAATCCGAATGTAATTCATCCTTAATTTACCCGAGATATGAGCGGTAACCTCGTGTCCATTCTCAAGCTGAACGATGAAAATTGCATTCGGGAGGCGCTCTTGAACAACACCCTCAACTTCAATTACGTCTTTTGATGACATTATCTGTCCTCCTCTTGTACCTTATAGGGCAATAATACGCTTCGAATATAGGAATCATTGAATTCCTCATTCTTTTTCATCGCCTCTAAATCGTCCAACTGCGCTCGATAGGCTTGCAGATGCTTAATGCGCTTCTTCTTTGGTCGTTGCAGGGGATGGAGCTTCCCATCCACCACCAAGACGTGTTTGGCATCAAGAATCTCGAGAACGAGAAAGATGTTCGCCTTGTCGCGACCTGCTTTCGACTTCACAATTTGGCCGGCTCTAAGGGTACATGGTTTGTTCATATTTCGTTCTTGTGTCATAATTTCCGCTTAAGGATCATTCGATGAAGAAAGCTCAGTGTTTCAGAGCTTTACGGATATCTTCCGTAACAAGAGCAACATCCTGGTCACCATTGATATCTAACAGCTTGCCTTCTTTTTTGTAGTAATCTACCAAAGGCTTTGTCTGTTTATCGTAGACCGAAATCCGCTCCCGCACGGTTTCTTCCGAGTCATCCTCTCTTTGGATTAATTGGGCACCACAGGAATCACAGATTCCTTCCTTCTTCGGTGGGTTCTCCGTAACGTGGTAACTGGAACCACAGTCGGGGCAAACTCTTCTTCCTGCCAAACGCTGAATTAAGGTTTCATTCGGAACGTTGATGCAGATCACCGCATCCAGCTCCTGGCCCCGCTTCTCCAGTCCTTGATCCAAAGCTTCTGCTTGAGCAATTGTCCGAGGGAATCCGTCCAGCAGGTAACCATTCTGAAGATCATCCTGGTCCAAGCGATCCCAGACCATGGCGATGGTCAATTCATCGGGTACCAGCTTTCCTTCCGCAAGATAGGCTTTCACCTGCTTGCCAAGGTCTGTTTCCTCTTTAATATTGGAGCGGAAGATATCTCCCGTGGAGATATGAACCAATCCAAGCTCTTCCACCAAAAACTTTGCTTGCGTGCCCTTTCCCGCTCCGGGTGGGCCCAATAAAACCAGTTTCACCTCAAACCCCTTTCTTCGTTACCGTTTTAGGAATCCCTTATAATGACGCATCTGTAAACGAGCTTCCAAGGCACGAACCATCTCCAGCACCACACCGACAACGATGATGACGGAGGTACCGCCAAAGCCCAACCGCACCCCGAAAATACGAGAAACGACTTGAGGAACAATGGATAGAACAGCCAAGATCACTGCTCCGATAAAGGTGATTCGACTTACAATTCTCTGCAAGAACTCTGTGGTCGGACGTCCCGGACGAATGCCGGGGACAAATCCACCCGACTGCTGCATATTTCTGGAATACTCGTACGCATTAAACTGAATCGAGTTGTAGAAATAGGCAAACAGAATAATCAGGGCAACCTGGAAAATGGACTGAATAATCAATCCCTTCCAGCCAACCGGAGTCAGGAAATCCTGCACAAAATTCTGCACGCCGCCACCCAGGATCAAGCCTAAGGTTTGCGGTAATGCTAAGAGAGCCGTAGCAAAGATGATGGGAAGAACGCCGGCCATATTCACCTTCACCGGAATATGGGTTGCTTGTCCGCCATACATCTTACGACCGACCACACGCTTTGCGTACTGGACCGGTACCTTCCGCTCTCCTTCATTAAGGAGTACGACCACCACAACGATGGCCAATACAATCAGGATAATCAGGGCCAAAACCAACGGATTCATGGTTCCCCGAATCGCGGATTGCACCATCAGGTACAAGCGACCGGGCATATTGGCCACGATTCCCAGGAAGATGATGAAGGATACGCCGTTTCCAACGCCCTTCTCGGTAATGGTGTCACCAATCCAAACCACGAACTGGGCACCGGCTACCATAACCAAAATCGCTATTGCCTTTTGCAGCCAACCACCGGTTGCAAAGGCCTGTGCAAAAATACCTTGCACAATCGCAAAAGCCTGCAGAAAGGCTAAAGCAACTCCCAAATACTTCGTTATCTGTTGAATCTTCTTTCTTCCATCCTCTCCTTCCTTGGACATCTCTTCCAAGGTAGGAATGGCGAAAGTCAAAAGCTGAATCACGATCTGTGAAGTGATGTAAGGACCAACCCCCAGTGCAAAGACACTCAGGGTTGCCAAGCCACCACCACTTACCAGGTTCAAAATTCCCAGCATACTTCCTGCTGCGGAATTGTAAATCTGTCCGATAATATCTAGATTCGCATAAGGAATGGGAAGCGCATTGCCCAATCGAAGAATCACAACCATGAGGATAGTGAAGATAATTCTCTTTCGGGTGTCTTCCACCTTCCATGCATTCTTTAGCGTGGCGAACATTAGATCACCTCAGCCTTTCCCCCTGCTGCTTGAATTTTTTCTTCCGCCGATTTTGAAAATTTTTGGGCTTGAACGGTTAATTTCTTTTCCAGTTCGCCGTCCCCTAAGACCTTTAAGCCGACACCCAGCTCCGACCGATGAATCAGGCCGCATTCCACTAAAGCATCTGCATTCACAACAGCCCCATCTTCGAAGCTGTTTAAATCGGAAAGGTTAACGGTAGCATAAAACTTGGAAAAATTGTTGTGAAAACCGCGTTTCGGCAAACGACGGAAGAGGGGAAGCTGACCACCCTCAAAGCCGGGACGAACGCCCCCGCCGCTGCGGGAGTTCTGTCCATCACGACCACGGCCGGCGAACTTTCCCCAACCTGAGGCATGTCCGCGTCCGACACGTTTCCGCTTCTTGGATCCGCCACCCTGTGACGGCGTTAACTCGTGAAGTTTCATGGATACCTCCTAGTTCAGTTCGACAACGTCAAGCATAAAGGCAATCTTGGCAATTGCTCCTCGTACCGCCTCGTTGTCTTCATGTACGACCGTCTGGCCGATCTTTGTCAAACCCAGGGCTTGTGCAACCTTGCGCTGTCTTTCCTGGCGTCCGATATAGCTTTTCTTTAAAGTTACTTGCAATTTCGCCATGATCCGCCTCCTACTTCTGAATCTCTTCGGCACTCTTACCACGGAGCTTTGCAACCTGCTCAACCGTCTTCATGGAAGTGAGACCATTCATGGTAGCATTCACAATACTTCTGGCATTGGAGGATCCCAGGGATTTTGCACGAATATCCGTGATTCCCGCAACTTCACAGACGGCACGAACCGGACCACCTGCGATGATACCGGTACCTTCCCGGGCCGGCATCAGAAGAACGCGACCTGCGCCTGCGACTCCTTCGATCCGGTGGGGAATCGAGGTTCCCACGATCTGTACCGTTACCATGTTCTTCTTTGCATCTTCGGAACCCTTGCGAATTGCCTCGGGTACTTCCAGAGATTTCCCGGTACCGACTCCTACGCGACCTTTGCCGTCACCAACGACAACAATGGCGGAGAAGCGAGCCGTACGTCCACCTTTCGCCGTCTTGGAGACGCGATTGATGTAAACGACTTTTTCAGCAAACTCTTGCTTATTGTCTTCTTTATACATTCTTTTCTCCTCTCCGTCTACAGCTTAAGGCCGGATTCACGGGCACCTTCCGCAATCGCCTTGACCTTGCCGTGATAGAGATATCCGGAGCGATCGAAGACAACTGTTTCAATTCCCTTGTCCTTTGCCCGCTGGCCAATCAATTGACCAACTGCTTTTGCCGATTCCACATTGGAACCCTTCTGCTCTACCTCTTTATCCAGGGTAGAAGCCGAAACTAAAGTAGTTCCTGTCTGGTCATCAATAATCTGAGCATAGATGTTCTGGTTGCTCTTAAAGACGTTCAGACGGGGTCTCTCAGGCGTTCCGGCAATCTTGTTGCGAACACGTGCATGACGTGCCAGACGATTCGTCTTTTTATTAAATTTAGCCATTGACGCCTCCTCTACTTACCAGTCTTACCGACTTTACGACGAACGTGCTCATCCTCATAGCGAATTCCCTTGCCCTTATAGGGTTCCGGTAATCTCCAACGACGAATGTTCGCTGCAAAGTTTCCAACTGCCTGCTTATCATACCCGGAAACAATGATCGTACGATCATCGGGCACCTCGGTCTTTACAATCTCCGAATCCGGAATGGTGACCTGATGGGAGTACCCCAGGTTCATCACCAGATTGGATCCCTGCTTCTGCGCACGATATCCGGTTCCTTCGATGAGCAGCTTCTTGGAAAAGCCTTCGGTAACTCCGTCAATCATGTTTGCGATCAGGGAACGATAAAGGCCGTGCAAAGACCGGTTCTTCTTCTCATCATCGGGACGAGCGACATGAACCGTTTTGTCCTCCACCGTGATGGTGAAATCGCGGCCAATCTGCTTCTCCAGAGTCCCTTTCGGTCCTTTCACGGTGACTTTATTGTGATCATCAATCGAAAGTTCCACGTTCGAAGGAATTTCGATGGGTTTTAAACCAATTCTAGACATTTCATCCTCCTTCGCATTACCAGACGTAGCAGATGACTTCGCCGCCGACGCCATCTTTACGAGCCTGCTTGTCGGTTAGAACGCCGTGGGAGGTGGAGAGGATTGCGATCCCTAAGCCCCCTAATACATAAGGAACTTCTTGCGCACGAACATAAACCCGACGACCCGGCTTGGAAATTCTCTTAATGCCGGAGATGGAACGCTCTTCGTCCACATACTTCAAGTCGATGGTGATCATGCCCTGCTTATCGTCATCAACCACATTGTATCCCTTGATATAACCTTCATCCAAAAGAATTTGAGCGAGGCTTTTTTTCATGTTAGAAGCAGGAACCTCAACCGATTCATGCTTTTTTAAATTCCCATTGCGGATGCGAGTGAGCATATCCGCGATCGGATCTGTCATCATAATTCTTCCTCCTCCTCAAATTACCAACTTGCTTTTTTCACGCCGGGGATCTGTCCCTTGTAAGCCAACTCGCGGAAGCAAATACGGCAGATTCCGTACTTGCGGAGAACAGCGTGAGGGCGTCCACAGATGCTGCAGCGTGTGTAAGCACGAGTTGAGAACTTCGGCTTTCTCTGCTGTTTTGCAATCATCGATTTCTTTGCCATTCAGTCCTCCTGACTATCTCTTCACAAAGGGCATACCCATCAAACCAAGAAATGCCCTAGCTTCTTCATCCGTCTTCGCGGTGGTGACGATGATAACGTCCATCCCACGAATCTCATCGACCTCGTCGTATTCAATCTCCGGGAAGATCAGCTGTTCCTTGATACCCATCGCATAATTTCCACGACCGTCAAAGGACGTATCGGAAACGCCATGGAAGTCTCTTACGCGAGGAAGTGCAATGCTGATCAGCTTATCCAAGAAATCATACATCTTCTTTCGGCGGAGGGTGACCTTCGTTGCAATGGGAGTTCCCTCACGAAGCTTAAAGTTCGCAACGGACTTCTTCGCATTGATAACAACAGGCTTCTCTCCCGAGATCTGTGTTAACTCACGTACCGCACTTTCCAAAAGCTTGGGGTTGTCCTTTGCCTCACCAACCGCAATGTTGATGATGATCTTCTCCAGCTTTGGAACCTGCATAATGTTGTCATACTCAAATTGCTTCATCAAAGCAGGCACGACTTCATTTTTGTAACGATCAAATAATCTTGATTCTGTCATCTTGTGCCTCCTTATTTATCTAAGCTTTTGTTTGTCTTCACAGAAACCCGGACCTTTTTCCCGTCCTGGACTTCCTTGCGAGTTCTCACACCGCGTCCCGCTTCTTCATCATAGAGAAGAACATTGGATGCATGGATGGGACCCTCGGACTTCACCAGCCCACCCGGATCATTCATGCTTCTGGGTTTACGGTGTTTTGTTTGAATATTGATACCTTCAACGACCACCCGATTGCTCTTGGGAAGCGTGGATAAGACCTTACCAACCTCTCCCTTGAAGCGACCGGAAATCACTTGAACTTTATCACCTTTTTTAACGTGCATAAAATCCCCCTTACAGTACTTCCGGAGCCAGTGAAATGATCTTCATGAAACCATTCGCACGAAGCTCTCTGGTAACCGGTCCGAAAATACGGGTTCCTACCGGGTTTTTATCATCGCGGACAATCACAGCGGCGTTATCATCAAAGGAGATGTAACTTCCGTCCTTCCGGCTGACACCAGACTTGGAACGAACGATAACCGCTTTCACAACATCGCCCTTTTTGACCGATCCGCCCGGCGTTGCATTTTTTACCGTGCATTTTACCAGGTCGCCAATGTTGGCGTATTTCCGTCCCGTACTTCCGATGACATGGATAACGAGGAGTTCTCTTGCACCGGAGTTATCTGCCACGCGTAATCTACTCTCTGTCTGAATCATGAAATCCTCCTTTTCACTATTTAGCTTCTTCGAGGATTTTAACAAGACGGAATCTCTTTTCTTTCGAGAGAGGTCTTGTTTCCATCAACAAAACGCGGTCGCCCACTTTGCTCTGGTTCTCTTCGTCATGAGCCTTTACGCGTGTGCTTCTCTTCAGCATCTTCTTATATACCGGATGCTTTACCATGTTGGAAATCTCAACAACAATGGTCTTGTCCATCTTATCGGAAACAACAATCCCCGATACGGTTTTACGATTGGTTGTTCTCTCCATGGTTAAGCCTCCTTCCTGATGTTCAATTCGCGTTCTCTTTGAATCGTCTTAACGCGAGCGATATCCTGTTTTACTAATCCGATTCGGTTGGGGTTTTCCAACTGGCCTGTGGCATTCTGAAAGCGAAGATTGAATAATTCCTGCTTAAGATCATTCAGTTTCTGCACCAGGTCCTGATCGGACATCTTACGAATGTCAGTCACCTTCATTATTCTTCACCTTCCTTACCGGCTTGATCCCTCGTGATAAACTTCGTACGAATCGGAAGTTTTGCGGCTGCCAGACGAATTGCTTCCTTGGCAATGTCTTGAGGAACTCCACCCATTTCAAAAAGAACACGGCCGGGTTTGATCACCGCGACCCAGTACTCGGGGGCACCTTTACCGGAACCCATACGTACTTCTGCCGGTTTCTTAGATACTGGCTTATCCGGGAATACTTTGATCCAAACATTCCCACCACGCTTAATATAACGGGTCATAGCACGACGTGCGGCCTCGATTTGATTTGCTGTCATCCAGCAAGGCTCCAAAGCCTGTAGACCGAACTCTCCGTAAGCCAGGCTATTGCCTCTGTGGGCGACGCCCTTCATACGGCCGCGATGCACACGACGACGTTTCACTCTTTTTGGCATTAACATAACTCATACCTCCTTATCGGGCTACCGATCGCTGGTTTTCGAACGGTTGCCGTTACCACGTCTCTGTCCACGTGCCTCACGATTCTCCGAACGGTTCCCTCTTGACCGATCATTGCGACGACGGTTTCCACGACGCTCTCTGCGCTGAGGCTTCGGGCGTTCCGCTTCCTTCATTCCGGGAAGAACCTCGCCAATGTAGATCCATACCTTGACCCCGATGGCACCATATTGGGTGTTCGCCGTGGTCTGTCCGTAGCTGATGTCTGCACGCAGCGTCTGCAGAGGAATCGTACCTTCGGAATAATGTTCGGTTCTTGCCATATCGGCTCCGCCCAAACGGCCCGCACAGCAAGCCTTGATTCCCTTTGCACCGGCACGCATGGTCCGCTGAATCGCCTGTTTCATGGCACGGCGGAACGTGATACGGCGTTCCAGATCTCCGGCAATGCGCTCAGCAACAAGCTGTGCATCAATGTCTTGGTTTTGAATTTCTTTTACTTTTACGATGACCTTCTTGCCCGTCATCTTTTCCAGCTTTGCTCTTAATTCGTCAACGCTGGCACCATTCTTACCGATGACCACACCGGGCTTTGCGGTGTTGATCACAACCAGTAAGCGTCCCATGGTACGTTCAATATTGATATCCGAGATCCCTGCTTCAAAGAGATCCTTCTTAACCGTTTCACGAATTGCGTGGTCTTCCTTGATCAGATTCGCAAAGTCGCTCTTATCAGCAAACCAATTGGAATCCCAATCTTTGATAACTCCAACCCGCAGTCCTTTCGGATTTACCTTCTGACCCATTAGCGATCTTCCTCCTCTTTTTCCTTGACAACCACACCGATGTGGGAAGTCCTCTTCAGAATCGGGTATGCAGCACCTTTGGCTTTTGGTCTCCAACGCTTCATGGTCGGGCCGTCATTTGCCCAAGCCTGATTGACAACCAAGCTTTCGCGATTCAGTCCCAAGTTATTCTCTGCATTTGCAATCGCAGACTTCAGAACTTCCTCAAGCACCTTCGCCCCTTTTTTCGGGGTGAAACGAAGGACGGTCAGTGCTTCATCCACGTTCTTTCCGCGGATCTCCTTGCAGATGTAGTTGACCTTGCGAGGGGAGATACGGATATATTTTGCTTCAGCTCTTGCTTCCATTCTCTACCTCCTAACGTACACCGGTTGCCTTGTCCGACTTGCCGGCATGGCCTTTAAAAGTTCTGGTAGGAACGAACTCACCGAGCTTGTGACCTACCATGTCTTCCGTAATATAAATAGGTACATGCTTACGTCCATCATGAACCGCAATGGTATGCCCTACAAACTGTGGGAAGATCGTCGAACGGCGGGACCAGGTCTTCACTACCTGTTTCGCATCTTTCTCATTCAGAGCCTCAATCTTCTTCATCAAATGCTCGTCGACAAAGGGCCCCTTTTTAAGTGATCTGCTCATCGATTCCTCCTATTACTTCGTTCTTCTACGGATAATGAACTTGTTGGACAGGCTCTTCTTCTTTCTCGTCTTCAAACCACGAGAGATGCGACCCCAAGGAGTCATCGGAGCCTTGCGTCCTACCGGTGCACGACCTTCACCACCACCGTGGGGATGGTCTACCGGGTTCATTGCTGATCCACGTACATGGGGCTTTCTGCCCAAGTAACGCTTCTTTCCTGCTTTTCCTAAGCGGATAAGGTTGTGCTCGGAGTTACCCACCTGTCCGATGGTTGCCTTGCAATCCAAGGGGATGAGGCGGAACTCTCCGGAAGGCATTCTCAGCTGTGCATACTTGCCTTCCTTTGCCATCAGCTGTGCCTCGGCACCGGCGGTGCGGACCAACTGAGCTCCCTTGCCCGGCTTCATCTCAATGTTGTGGATGTTGGTACCCACAGGAATGGAACGAAGAGGAAGCGCATTTCCGACAACGATATCGACCGCTTCTCCAGACTCTACCTTTGCACCAACCTGGAGTCCCTGAGGAGCAATGATATATCTCTTCTCACCATCTGCGTAAACCAGTAACGCGATACGAGCGGACCGATTCGGATCATACTCAATCGATGCTACGGTTGCGGGGATGTTGTCTTTGTTTCTCTTAAAGTCAATAATACGATAGCGTCTTTTCACGCCGCCCCCACGGAAGCGAACGGTCTGACGGCCATGGTTGTTACGTCCGCCGGACTTGGTAAGGTTCCGAGTAAGGGATTTTTCCGGCTTGCTAGCCGTAACCTCCTCAAAGGTAGAGACGCGCTTCACACGCTGTCCTGCCGTGGTCGGTTTATATCTTCTAATGCCCATTGATTCCTCCTGTCTCTTATTCCATGCCCTCGAAGAACTCAATTGCCTTCGAGTCTTCGGTTAGAGTAACAATGGCTTTCTTCCAGTCGGAAGTTCTTCCCACATGGTTCCCTACGCGCTTTGCTTTGCCCCGCATGGTAATGGTGTGAACTTTTTTGACCTTAACTCCTTCAAAAGCCTGCTCCACAGCAGTACGAATCTCCGCCTTGTTCGCCTTGGGCTGAACGCGGAAGGTGTACTTGTGGCTCGCCATATCATCCATCGCCTTCTCGGTGATAACCGGAGCGATAATTACATCATATGGAGATTTCATTATTGGAACACCTCCTCTGCGATTTTTACAGCATCCTGGGTCATGATGACCGAATCATGGCGAAGCAGGTCGTAGGTGTTCATGTTGTTCACAAGAACCGTCTCCACATGAGGAAGATTTGCGAAGGACCGCAAAATTTCCGGAGTCATCTTGTCAACGACAACATAGGCCTTCTTCTTCGCCTGGATTGCATCTAATACTTCTTTTGCCTTCTTCGTGCTGAAGCCTTCCAAGCTCAACCGGTCTAGCACGATGAGGTTGTCGTCCTGCAGCTTGCCGGTGAGTACCGATTTTAATGCTAAACGACGAATCTTCTTTGGTGTGGTGTAACTGTAGTCTCTCGGCTTCACTGCGAAGACCACACCACCGCCTCTCCACTGGGGAGAAGTCCGGGAACCTTGACGAGCGCGGCCTGTTCCCTTCTGTCTCCAGGGCTTGCGTCCGCCGCCACGTACCTCAGCACGGGTCTTTGCGGATTGGGTTCCCTGGCGCTTGTTGGCTAATTGGTTCTTAACAATGGTATATACAGCGTGTTCGTTCATCTGAACATCAAACAAGTCGTTTGATAACTCCAGCTCTCCGACCACTGCACCGGTTTGATTGATCACATTTACCTTTGGCATTTGTCATCCTCCTCTACTTCGAAGCCTTTACGGCTCGCTTTACGGTGACAAGTCCACCCTTCGGTCCGGGGATGGCGCCCTTGATCAGAAGCAGATTGTTCTCTGCATCGACACGAACCACCGTCAGATTCTGTACGGTAATCCGATCATGGCCCATCTTTCCGGAACCCTTGCGACCGGGGAATACCCGAGCGGGATAGGAACCTGCTGCTCTCGCACCGGCTACCCGGTGGGATTTTGAGCCGTGGCCCATCGGTCCGCGTCCGTAGTTCCAACGCTTAATGGCACCCTGGGTTCCCTTTCCTTTGGAAGTTCCCACAACATCAACCGTCTCGTTCTCTTCAAAGATGTCAGCGGTGATTTCCTGACCGACTTCATAGCTCTCGCCATCTTCGATCGGGAATTCCCGCACATAACGCTTTGCTGCTACGTCCGCCTTATGAAAATGGCCTTTCAGTGGAGCGGAAAGTCCTTTTTCTTTCCGGTCCTGGAAACCGACCTGGATCGCTTGATAGCCGTCTGTTTCCACCGTTTTCACCTGCGTTACCGTGACAGGACCTGCCTGAATCACCGTAACGGGGGTGACAACGCCATCAGCATCAAACACTTGAGTCATGCCGATTTTTGTTCCTAAGATACTCTTCACGAGTCTACCTCCTTAATTACAGCGGATCACCGAAGTGATCATTCTAATGGGATTACAGCTTGATCTCGATATCAACGCCGGCTGGCAAGTTTAACTGCTTCAACGCTTCCAGCGTCTTCACATTCGGATTCATGATGTCAATTAAGCGCTTATGGGTACGCTGCTCAAATTGCTCACGGGAATCCTTGTACTTGTGGACAGCACGGATAATCGTGATAACTTCCTTGTCCGTAGGCAGGGGAATCGGTCCGGATACACGAGCACCGGAGCGCTTGCATGCCTCGACAATCTTCTGGGCAGATGCATCAATGACCTCATGGTCATAGGCTCTGAGTCTGATTCTGATCTTCTGATTTGCCATTAATTAACTCCTCCTTGGTTTCGCGAAGCTTCCTTCCCGCCGAATCGGCTATATATAAGGAAGTTTCACTCTGCTCACCGATACACTGGGCCGGGTGTGTCCGTTTCCGGCCTTAAAAAAATGAAATACCGATGGGCCAGTCGCTCGAATGAAATCGAGCTGCTCCACAAGAATTCCCCCGGCTTACGTCTTCCCTCTAGTATGTTGAAATCAACACCTTTAGAGGTCCTTCAACGTCCGGGCAACCTCTTGCTTCGTCGCCACGTATTTCAAGACACTTGTAGTATGATACCAGGCTTATGGCCGGTTTGCAAGTTTTTTTACAAGTTTTTTTCTCATATTTAAAAAATTTTCGAAAAAAGGGAACCCTCCCTTCATAGCTTCATAAATGAAGGGTTCCCTTTACCGAGAGCCCAGGTTCTCTCCGAAAATTCTTCGCTGATTTTCCTGTAACTGCTGCATGAAGTTTCCTCCACGAAGGGCTTCGATTCCCGCCACAAGCTCTTCCAAGGTTTGGCGATGTTTGTCCGCCAGCTCCGCCGCCTCCCTCTCCAGCACGGCATGCGGAACCCGGTCTCTGTCCTCCATCTCCTGCTTTGGCAAATCCGTTTCCAAGAGGAGCCGGTCACCCGGCACCTGGCAAACATACGCACGCCCCTTTTTCGTGGCGAGCATCCGGGGATGAATCGAGATTCCCCCGCCCAGGCGAATCAGTCTCGTGAGTTGGTCGCTGGTTCCCGTGAAATGATGAAAGATGGGAAAAAAGGACAGATCTTTTTTCGCTTCCTCTAAGAGGGCAAGAAGGGGGTCCGCCGCCCGGACCACATGCAGGGACAGCACCCAGTCCCTCCCCTGCACCGACCTCCTCCCCACTCTTTTCATCGCGAAGAGCTCCCGGCCAAGAAGAGCAACCTGGACCGCTTCCTCTGCCTGTGCCTTCCTGCGTGGGGAAAAATCCAAACCGATCTCCCCAATATAGGGGGTGAGGGGCAGTCCCTCCTGAAATTGCAGGAGAGCCCGCTGTCTCTCCTCTTCCCCGGGAATCCACCAGGGATGGAAACCCAGTGCGAGAAGATGTTTGGAAGGGCCCCTTCCCTCCGACTCCGAAAGAGCGCTTCTTTCTCGCAAAAAGTCTCCCGGTAGGAGGGTCTGTGCCAGGATTCCCACCTTCCTTTTTTCCAGCTCCTGCAAGAACAACAAGCGAAGGGAAGCGGGGCGAAGAAAGTCCAGGTGATAATGGCTGTCCACCAGAAATGGCATCATGGCTCTCTTCTCCCTGCCAGATGGGGAATCCCGCTTATCTCATCCCGCCCCGCCAATCGCAGGATCAATCTTCCCGCCATCATCTGCCCCATAATGGGCGGCATATAGCTCATGGAGCCCAGGGTTCGGCTCTTCTCGCGGACAGGATCCCGTTTTTCCAGATTGACCAACTCGGTGGAGTAGATGACCTCCAGGTCCCGAATTCCCCGCTTTCGACATTCCCGCCGGATCACCTTGCTCAGGGCGCAGTTCACGGTTTCCTCAATTTTTCCGAAGCGGAGCTGACAGGGGTCATACTTATTCGCTGCCCCCATCGCTGACAGAAGGGGAAGGCCCTCCTTTGCACACCAAGCCGCGATGCCCAGCTTCTGACTTATGGTATCAATGCAATCCACCACATAATCCGGCCGTGGCAGCGAGGAGAGGGTCTCCTCGATCGTCTCCTTTTCCAGGAAGATAGGGTGCCGACTGAGCTCACAGTCCGGATTGATCTGCTTCACCATCTCCCCCATGACCTCCACCTTCAAGCGGCCCACCGTGGATAGAAAGGCCAGGGCCTGGCGGTTGATGTTGCTCTCCTCCACCCGGTCTCCGTCCAAGATAACGAGGGAGCCCACTCCCGCTCTGGCCAAGGCTTCACAGCAAGAGGAACCTACGCCTCCTAAACCGAGAACCATGACCCGGGAGTGAAGCAACCTGTCCAGTCCTTCTTCTTTTAATAATAAAACCAGGCGCGAATACCGCTCCGGTCTGGATGATTCCGTCATTCTCTTCCTCACAGTCTCCTCGCTCCCACAGAGGGAGCCTTTTTGAAAATCCGCAGGGTTTCTATCTTTTTATTTTAAACGTTCCTCGATGCTTTCTCCATGTGAATCCCCGATTTCTTTTCTCTGCTATAAATACCGGATTTCCCCCGGATCCCGATCCAAAGTGTTCGAGACCGTGCTATAATGAGGAAAATACACGTTTTCCTTTTTTTGGAAGGAAATGGAACTTTTTCAGGAGGAATTCATGAAGCAAAGTATCCTGCTGCAGATGTTGGCGAAGGAGTTTCCGAACCGACAAGCGGCAACTGGTGAAATCGTTCGGCTCCGATCCCTCATGGCCATGCCCAAGGGAACTGAGTATTTTTTCAGCGATATTCACGGGGAAGATCGGGCCTTCCTTCACTTGGTTCGTTCCGCTTCCGGGAATATTCGACGGAAGATTCGTGACGTCTATCGGACACGACTTTCGGAACAACGGCAAAACGAGTTGGCAAGCATCATCTATGATCCGGAAACCGCCCTTCACAAGGAGACGGTGGATTTATCGGACGAGCGTTGGATCCGGACCACCATCCTCCAGCTCATTGAGGTGGCCCGTTTTATTTCTTCCAAGTATCCGCGGGAACAGATTCAAAAAAAGACACCCGAGCGATATAAAAGCATTATGCAGGAGCTCTTTTACACGAATGACGGAGAGATTGACCGCCATTCCTATTATCAGTCCATCGCGGATACTATCTTAGACTCCGGAGCCGCGGAGGACTTCATCGCGGAACTGGCTTACATGATCCAACGAATCTGTGTCAACCACATTCATATGGTGGGGGATTTGTTTGACCGAGGACCGGGGCCGCACAACATTGTGGAGGAGCTCATCAATTTTGGACACGTGGACGTGCAATGGGGCAACCATGATGTGGAATGGATGGGAGCCGCCCTGGGCAATGAGGTCTGCATGATGTCGGTGCTTCGTAACGCCATCAAGTACAACTGCTTTGACGCTTTGGAGGATGGCTATTCGATCCACCTCCGCATGCTCAACGATTTTGCCGAGGAGGTCTACGGAGAAGATCCCTGCGATCGGTTCCAGATGAAAATCTACGATGAGAATGTCTATGACGTTGTGGATGAGAAGCAGGCCGCTCGCATGCACAAGGCCGTGGCAATCCTCCAATTTAAGCTGGAAGGTCAGCTGCTGGAACGCCATCCCGAGTATGACATGACCGATCGCATCGTTCTGAAGAACATCGACTTTGAGAAGGGAACGTACACGGAGAAGGGTGTCGTCTATCCCCTGAAAGACACGAATTTCCCCACCATAGATCCCAAAGACCCCCTCAAGCTTACGCCCAAGGAGGAAGAGCTGCTGAAGGGCATCCGGGCTTCCTTCATTCACTCGGAGACCCTCCAGCGGCACATGCGCTTCCTCTTCAATAAGGGGACCAGTTACTTAAAATTCAATGGCAATCTGCTCTTCCACGGTTGCCTCCCCATGAAGGAGGACGGCAGCTTCGATGTCCTCCACATCAATGGGAAAGAATACAGCGGGAAAAGCCTCATGGACTACCTGGACTACAAGGTCACCCAGGCCTACAACGGCTACCCCGGCTCCGCCGAGCAGGAGGATGCGGTAGACTTCATGTGGTACCTCTGGTGCGGACCCAAGTCCCCGATGTTTGGCAAGAGCAAGATGGCAACCTTCGAAAACTACTTTGTGGGGGATAAAAAATTGGGCAAGGAGGAGTTTAACCCCTACTTCCGTCTGTCCGCCCAGGAAGAAACCTGCGATATGATCCTGAAGGAATTCGGCCTCTCTACCCATCATGGTCATATCATCAACGGGCATGTGCCCGTGAAGCTGCGGGAGGGGCAATCCCCCATGCGGGCCAATGGAAAGCTCTTCGTCATCGATGGAGGCATTGCCAAGGCCTACCAGGAAAAAACGGGAATCGCGGGCTACACGCTCATCTATAACTCCCACCACATCGCTCTGGCGGAGCACGATGATTTCGATGCCCTGTCCAATGAATTGGAAACCTATTCGCCCAAGGTGACCACGGTGGACCGCATGGATAAGCGGATGCTGATTGCGGATACCGACGAGGGAAAGGAGTACCAGGAACGCATCAAATCCCTCCAGGAACTGATTCAGGCCTATCTGGATGGGGAAATGAAGGAATCCAATCACGAACTCGTCCACAAATAAATCGCGAAAAAAACAAGGCTCCGGATAAACTCCGGAGCCTTGTTTTTTTATTTCTCAACCAGCAGCGCAACCGCTTCGTAGGGTTCCAACCGCAAGTCTTCCCGGGACCAAGTCTCCCTTTGGTAATTTCCGAAAAGAAGCCGGATCTTGTCGGGAGAAAATTTTCGCGCTTGGACTTCTTCCTCTAGAGCCGTTTCCGGGATGGACAGGGGCCGGTCCGTAAAATTGGAGAGCTGGAGGAGCAGGGCCCGGTCGTTCTCCCGCTCATAGGCGAAAAGCCCCGGGAGCTCTTCCAGTATCGGCAGGTAGCTCCCCGTTTGAATCAGATCCGACTTTTTCCGCAGGGCGATGAGCTTCCGGTAGTAGCGGAAAATGCTCTTCTCCCCCCGCGCCAGGTCCGCCTTCGCATTCACGGTTTTGTAGGAAGGATCGGGCGCCATCCAGGGCTTTCCCGTGCTGAACCCCGCATTTCGCTCACCGGACCACTGCATGGGCGTTCGAGAATTGTCTCTGGCCTTGGCCTTGAGAATCTCGAGGGCCTCCTCCTGAGAACTTCCCGCTTTCCGCAGGGCTCGGTAGGCATTTCTTGCCTCCACATCGAGGAACTGTTCCGGCTTCGTAAAGTCCGGATTTTTCATCCCGAATTCCTCCCCCTGATAGATATAGGGGGTGCCCCGCATCAGATGAATCGTTTGGGCCAGAAGCGTAGCACTCTCAAAGGGATACCGGACCGGGTCCGCAAATCGGGAATTTGCCCGCGGCTGGTCATGGTTGTTCCAAAAGAGGGCATTCCAGCCCCCTTTCTCCTGGAGCTCTTTCTGCCAAAAGTTCATCACGCGTTTCAGTTTCTCAATATCGGGCCGGGCGAGGGTCCACTTCTCTCCGTTTTCATAATCCACCTTCAGATGATGAAATTGAAACAACATGGAAAGTTCTTTCCCGTTCTCCTGGGAGTACTTGGCTCCATCCTCGGGATTGGTGGAACTCATCTCCCCCACCGTGAGAATCTCCGGGTTTTTCCCAAAGCTCTTCCGGTTCATCTCCCGGATAAAATCATGAACAATGGGCGTGTCCGTATAGAGTTTCTTCTCCTCCTCGATGGTGCCCGAAGAATCCTCCAAAACCTCCGCCTTGCCGATCACGTTGAGGACATCGAATCGAAAGCCCATCACGCCCTTTTCTGTCCAGAAATTCACCACATCATACAGCTCCTGGCGAAGGCCGGGATTGCGCCAATTCAGGTCAGCCTGTCCCGGGTCATAGAGGTGGAGGTAGTAGCTCTCCGAGTCAAAGGGCGCCCAGGCGGGTCCCCCAAACTTGGAAGTCCAATTGGTCGGATAGGATCCATCGGTTTTCGCGGGTCGGATCAAATAGTAGTCCCGATACGACAAATCGCCTTCCTTCGCCCTTTGAAACCAGTCGGCTTCGGTGGAGGTGTGGTTAAAAACCATGTCCAACATGATCCCGATGCCGCGCTCCCGAAAGACCTTCACGAGTTGTTCAAACTCCTCCATGGACCCGAAGCGGGGGTCAATCGCTTTGTAGTCGGAGACATCATAGCCGTTGTCCTTCTGCGGGGACGGGAAGATGGGGCTGATCCAGACCATGTCCACCCCCAGTTCCGACAGGTAGTCCGCCTTCGCCATGATGCCTTGCAGATCGCCCCAGCCGTCCCCGTCGGTGTCCAGGAAAGCCCGGGGATAAATTTGATAGATTACCGCACTTTCCTTACGCATTTTCGGTGGATCCTTTCCGTTTCTGCATCAGGGTGGTCAACACAAAGGGAACCACAATGGCAATGGCCATGCAGAGTGCAAATTTGAGATAGTAAACCGGCTGAATCGATAGGATTCCGGGAATTCCCCCCACTCCAATGCCGAAGGACTGCACGTTCATCAGCACCGAGAGCAGGCAGGCAATGCCGGAGCCGATCATGGCACACACAAAGGGATAGCGATACTTGATATTCACCCCGAACATGGCGGGCTCCGTCACCCCGAGGTAGGCAGAAATGGCAGAGGGCAGGGAAACCGAAGAGACCTTGGCATCCTTACGATTGGCAAAGTAGATGGCCAGGGTGGATGACCCCTGGGCAATATTGGACAGGGCGATCATGGGCCAGAGGATGGTCCCATTGAATTGCTGCATGAGCTGCAGGTCAATGGCATTCGTCATGTGGTGCAAGCCGGTGATGACCAGGGGCGAGTAGAAGGTCCCAAAGACACCCCCAAAGAGCCAACGAAAGGTCGAGGTCAACCCCGCATAGACGATATCCGCAATCCATGATCCGATCTTCCAACCCACGGGTCCGAGAAGGACATGGGCCAAAAGAACGGTGGGAACCAGGGAGAGAAGCGGAACGAAGACCATGGCGATCGCGTTGGGAATGACCCGCTTCCAAAATCGCTCCAGATAGACAAAGCACAGACCGGCGAATATCGCGGGCAGAACCTGGGCCTGGTAGCCGATCTTATTGATGGTGGCGAAGCCAAAGTCCCAGAAGGGAATCTCCTTCGCCGATGCCACCCCGTAGGCATTGAGGAGCTGGCCGGATACCAAACACAGACCGAGAACAATGCCCAGGGCCTCCGTGCCCCCCATCTTCTTCACCACCGACCAGGTGATCATCACCGGCAGCATGTGGAACACGGCCTCACAGATCAGCCATAAGAAGTCATAGGTGCCCGCCCAGAACTGGGAAATCTCTGCAATCTTCTTTCCGCCCAGGGCGTCCAGGGGGAGATCGCCAATCACATTTCGAAAGCCCAGGAGAATACCGCCAACCACTATGGCGGGGATGATCGGGGCGAAGATTTCCGCTAACGTGGACATGGCCTTCTGCAAGGGAGACTGGTTGTCCTTCGCGGCGACCTTGGCTTCGGCCTTGCTCACTCCGGACAGACCCGAGATTTTGGCAAAATCATTGTAGAATTGATCCACCTCATTTCCGATAATCACTTGAAACTGGCCTGCCTGGGTGAAGGACCCCTTCACCGAGTCCAGGTCTTCGATGTCTTTTACTTTCGCCTTCGCAGGATCCTTTAAAACAAAACGCATCCGCGTGACACAGTGACTCACCGCGGAGATATTTTCTTTTCCGCCTACATCGTCCAATAGCTTTCGTGCATCCGGTTCAAATCGTCCCATCGTCATTCCTTTCTGTTTCCTCGCTTCGCTTCCTCCATCCCTCACTTCCCCAGGCCCAACTTTTCCAAATACTGAAAAATTCCCTCCTGGTCATTGCTTCCCGTCTGAAACTTTGCCGCAGATCGGGCTCCCTCCGTCTCATTCCCCATCGCCACGCCTCTTCCCGCGTAGCGAAGCATGGGAATGTCATTATCGTTGTCTCCGAAGGCGATGATCTCCTCCGGGGCAATCTGAAAGCGGTCGGCATACTCCTGTAAACCGGTCCCCTTGTTCACCCCTCGAATCATTGCCTCCAGATAATCATTTGCCGAGAATGCGGCATAGATCTTCTCTTCCACCTGGGGTCGAACCTTCTCCCAGCCCTTCAGTATGTTCTCCCTTGCCCCCTGGACACAGATCTTGAGGGGGCGTTCCGGAAGAGGCCGGCTAAGGTCGTCTAGGATTTCTACCTGCATGTGATTGACCTGCCGGATTCGCTCCATGTGGTGGTCTCCCATGAGATTTCGTTCCGTGGGATGATACGCCGAAGCCTTTCCCACATAAAGGGTCTTCCTTCCATAGGCATAGAGCACAACGTTAAAGGGGTCCCAGGCCCGCATGTACCGGCTTGCCTGGTCCAGCGGTAAAGTCAGTAAGCTCATTTCCCGTCTCGTGCGAAAGCTGTAGGAATGCCCCCCATTGATTCCGATGAGAGCCCCCCCATAGCGGGGCAGCTCCAGTTCCACGGCGGCTTCCTGCATGCCGGATATGGGTCGACCGGAAATGAGCACGACCTGGATTCCTGCCTGTTGCAGAGCAATCAGCTTTTCTTTTGTCCGGGCACCGATTTTTCGGGAGGACATCAAAAGCGTTCCATCCATATCCGAGGCCACACAGCGAATGCGAGGAGGCTTTGCCATCGTTTCTCTCATGACATTCTTCCTCATCTACTTCAAAAAAATCGTTCCGATGTTCTCCCCTGCTTTTACCGGGCCCGGGCTTCGCAAATCGAGCTTTTCGGCGATCTCGCCCTCGTTGGTGAACACCACAATCACAACAGGGTCTTTCCCGGCGGCTTCCACCTGCGCTCGATCCATGTGGCTGATGACTTGTTCCTCGTTCACCGAATCTCCCTCATTTACCGTTGTCTCAAAGGGGGCTCCCTTTAATTCCACGGTATCCAAGCCGAGATGCACAAGAACCTCCAGGGACCCGCTTTTTAAATTCACCGCATGCTTGGTTTCAAACACGCTGAAGACCTTTCCCCGCACGGGAGAGTAGATCGTATCCGCGGAGGGAATCACCGCAAATCCGCCGCCGAGCATCTTCTGTGAAAAAACCTGGTCCTTTACCTCCTCAATGGGAATCAGCTCGCCCTCTACCGGAGAAAAGAGGGGAAGTTCTTTGCTTGCTTCCGCCGAACTTTCGGCGGTATCCTTTGTATCTTTCTTCAAAAAATCAAAAAATCCCATGGTATGACTCCTTTCCATTTCTGAATCATCGTCCCTCCTGAAAATCAAAAAACAAAAGGGAACTCGGTTTTGTTATACCCCTTTCCGTTCTCCTCCAACGAAAGCATCGGATTTTACATAGAGTTTACATAGCCTTCTACGAAATTGTTTATGGGCTGATATAATGAGAGAGAATCGGCAAAAGTGTGGAAAAGAATGGAAAAGGAAGCAATTATGAGCGACGATAAGAAACATGAATTTATGCAAAACCGAGAGCTATCCTGGCTGGAATTCAACCGCCGGGTCCTGCAAGAGGGCTGCGATCCACAGACGCCTCTTTTGGAACGCTACAAGTTTATCTCTATTTTCACCTCGAATCTGGATGAATTTTTCCGGGTTCGCGTGGGATCCCTGCAGAACTTAGCGGATCTAAAAAAGACGGTCATTGATAACAAAACGGGATGGACCGCCCAGGAACAATTAGATGCCATTTTTGAACGCGTTCCTGAGCTTTATCAGGAAAGAGACCGGGCCATGGAGGCCCTCCGTCCTCTTCTGGCGGAGCGGGGCATGGTGCATAAGGATCTCAAGAAATTATCCAAAAAGGAGGCCTCCTACCTGGACAGCTTCTATCAAAATCGCCTTCTTCCCATCCTCTCTCCCCTGATCATCGATGCCCGCCATCCTTTCCCTCACTTGACGAACCAGCAAATCTATATCTTTTCGGATGTCAGTGATTCAAAGGGCAATCCCTACGTTGGAATTATCGGCGTTCCCACGGTGTTGGATCCCATCGTGTTTTTTCCCAATTCCAGCCACTATGTTCTCTTAGAGGAGATTATCAAGGACAAGGTGGCAACCCTCTTCCAAGGATTCAAGCTGGAAAGCCTGGCCATGATCTCGATCACTCGAAATGCCGATATCAATTTGGATGAGGAAATTGATGACATGGACGAAAATATCCGGCAGACCATCAAGAAATCCCTGCGGAAGCGAAACCGACTGGCGGCCGTCCGCTTAGAGATCCAGGGAGAGCTGCCCAAGTCCAGTGTCGACCTTTTGCTCAAGCACCATAACCTGTCGAAGAAGCAGGTCTTTTACTCCGCCTCCCCGCTTCGCATGAAGTATGTCTTCGCCATCGAAAATCACATTGATCTGGCGACGCGGGAACAGGTCTGCTATCGTCCCTTCCAACCGCAGGAACCCATGATGTTCGATTCCAAGAAGCCGATCATGGACCAGATCTTTGAGTCGGATAAGCTCCTACACTATCCCTATGAATCCATGGATCCCTTCCTGGACATGCTCAAGGAGGCCAGCCGGGATCCCTCGGTGGTGAGCATCCGCATCACGATCTACCGCATGGCGACCGTGTCCAAGGTGGCCGAGTATCTTGCCCAGGCGGCGGAAAACGGGAAAGAGGTCCTGGCTCTGATGGAGCTGCGAGCCCGTTTCGATGAAGAGAACAACATCGACTATTCGGAGCGTTTGGAGCAGGCGGGATGCACAATCATTTATGGCTTTGAGTCCTACAAGGTCCACTCGAAGATCTGTTTAATTACCTGCTACCGGGACAATAAAATACAGACCATCACCCAGATCGGAACCGGAAACTATAACGAAAAAACGGCGAAGCAGTACACCGACCTTGCCTTCTTTACGGCAAACCCGGAGATTGGGCAGGACGCCATCAGCTTTTTTAATAATATGCTCATCAGCAATCTGGAGGGCCAGTATAAGCATCTGCTCGTGGCCCCCACCGGGATTAAACCGGCTTTGATGAACCTCTTCGATCGGGAGATTGCCCGTGCCAAAAACGGAGAGGATGCGCAGATCATCATCAAGTGCAACTCCATCTCCGAGCACGATCTGATTGTGAAGATGCAGGAAGCCTCGCAGGCGGGCGTCAAGATCTCCCTTATCGTCCGCGGCATCTGCTGCCTGCGTCCTCAGATTCCCGGAAAGACGGACAACATTCGCGTGTTCTCCGTCGTGGGTCGCTTCCTGGAGCACCATCGCATCTACTGCTTTGGCGCCAATCGGGAGGACATCTACATTTCCTCCGCCGACCTCATGACCCGGAACATCGTGAACCGCGTGGAGATTGCGGTCCCCATTCGAGACGCCCGGGTCAGGGACCGCATCAAGCTCATGCTTGATGTGTTTTTGGAAGACGGGGAAAAGGAGACCGAGCTGCAATCCGATGGCTCCTACCAACCGGTCCCAGATCATGAGGGCCAGGTCGCTCAGAAAATCTTCATGCTGGTGGCGGAACAGGTGGCCCGCAAAAAGCTCTACAACAAGGAGCTGACGGAGCGAATCGACCTCCACCAGATCCACCGGATGGGAGAGAAATTACCGGATGCCCCCTCTGACGAGGTCCTGGAAGAGGAAAAGATGCAACCCACCCCTCTCTCCGATGCCACGCCTCCTGCAGCCGCAACACAGGAAGAAATTCCGACCGAGAAAAAGACAGCACCGGAACCGTCGGAGCGGGAAGCGTCTCCCCTTGCCGGTCCCTCTCATCACGATGAGGAAAAAGGCAGTTCCCGGTCCACACCCCGGGAAGAGGTCACGGAGGCATCGGAAGGCCGGGAGCCTTCGCTCTGGCAGCGCCTGGTCGCCCGGATCAAAGGCTGGTTCTCCTAATACCGCCCTACGAAGAAAAAGGACAGGATTCCATAGAATCCTGTCCTTTTTGCATTCCATTCCTTACCTGTCCCGTCGCCTCTTCTGAAAGAAGCCTTGAAGGAGGTCCTTTGCCTCTCGCCCACGGATTCCCCCGGTGCTTTTTACGTGCCAAAGGCTTCCGGGAAGCGAGAAGGCATTCAGTCCCGAACCACAGGCTCCCTTTTGCGGATCCCAGGCGGCAAAGACCACCCTGCCCAGCCGGGCATTCACCATGGCTCCCGCACACATCAGGCAGGGCTCCAAATTGACATAGAGGGTAAACTCCATGAGCCGCCGCCCGTAACGGCGGCTCATGGCTTCCAACGCAATCAACTCTGCGTGGCGAAGCGCATTGCCCTCCCTTTCCACAAGATTGTGACAGCGATAGACCACCTGCCCTCGGCGAACGACCACGCAACCGACCGGAACCTCTCCGGTCTCCCCCGCCCGCTTGGCCTCTTCCAAGGCAAGCCTCATAAAGTGGGCATCCAGCTTTTCTCGATGCAGGGAAAGGCGGCCTCGAAGGCGGGTTCGTCCCTTGGGACCAACCCATGCCTTGGGGAGCGGGTAGGCGGTGACCTTCATCTACTTGTCCGCTTCCTTCAACGAATTCAGATAGGCATCCTTGCCCAGTTCATACAGGTTATTTCCCTTGCTGTCGATGGTAACCGTCACCGGAAAATCCTTGACCTCCAAATGACGAACCGCCTCGGCACCCAAATCGGGGTAATCGATAATCTCACAGGAAACAACCGAAGCCTTTAATTTTGCCGCAGAGCCACCGATGGCGGTGAAATAGACGGCCTTGTTCTTCTTAATGGATTCAATGACTTCCGGAGACCGGCGTCCCTTGCCGATCATGCCGGCAAGGCCCAAATCCAAGAGCCGGGGGGTGAAATCATCCATCCGATAGCTGGAGGTGGGTCCACAGGATCCGATGGGTTCTCCTTCCTTGGAGGGCGTGGGTCCCACATAGTAGATGCAGGCATTTTCAATGGGAAAGCCCAGGTCTTCTCCCCGGTCCAAGCGACCCATCCAGCGCTTGTGAACGGCATCACGGCCGGTGTACAGGGTTCCCGTCAGGGTTACCATCTCGCCTGCTTTGAGCTCTTCCAGTTCCTTTCGATCAAAGGGAATCTTTAAATTTTTCATCGCACCCTCCTAAATTTCAAAAACCCGATGGCGGGAAGCATGGCAGTTGATGTTAACGGCAACCGGTAGTCCCGCAATGTGGGTGGGATAAGTTTCCATCAAAACGCGCAGGGCGGTGGTATGACCCCCATACCCCTGGGGTCCCACGCCGCTGGCATTGATCCGCTCCAAGCATTCCTCTTCGATTTCCTGCAATTGCGGATCCGCATTCTTCTCATTAATGGGGCGAAGCAAGGAGTGTTTCGCCATGGTGGCTGCCTTGTCAAAGGTTCCCCCCACGCCGACTCCGACCACAAAGGGAGGGCAGGCATTGGGACCGGCGTTTTTGGCGGTCTCCACGATAAAATTCTTGACCCCATCCAAACCATCGGCCGGTTTGAGCATGGTGATCCGGCTCATGTTTTCCGAGCCAAAGCCCTTGGCAGCCAGACCGATTTTCAGGCCTTCGCCGGGCACGATCCGAACATGAATCACTGCCGGCGAGTTGTCCTCCGTGTTTTTGCGATCAAAGAGGGGCTCTTCCACCACCGACTTGCGGAGATAAGCCTCCGTGTAGGCATCGGCGACGGCCCGGTTGATGGCTTCTTCCAATTGTCCTTCCACGAGATGGACCTCTTGTCCCAGATCCACAAAGCAGACGACCATTCCCGTGTCCTGACACATGGGGGAATGGGTGTCTCTTGCGATATTCTGGTTTTCCAGGATGATATCCAGGGTCTGTTGCGCAATGGGCCAGGATTCCTTCTCCCGATTTGCCTGTAGGGCATCCACCACATCCTGAGACAGATTTTCGCTCATGTCGATCAGCGCTTCCTTGATCCGATCATGAATGAGCTGACAGGAAATTTCCCGCATTTCTTCCTCCTCTATTTGTTTTTATAAAAAAAGCGCAGACCGGAGCCTGCGCTTTTCTCACTCACGAACTTATTTGTTGCGATTTGCTAAGCGTACCACACGGTTCATCTCGTTATTCACGATCATGATTCCTTCGTCAACGCCCATGCCCGGTTTTGCCAGCTGCTGGTCGGCACCGACACCCATGGAGCAGTTCACAAGAACCTCTGCGGAACGAGACGTCTCGTTGCAGGTACCACCGCAGTAAGCGCCAACGCCATTCTTGCGACACTCAAGAACTGCCTGGATCGTGTTGTTGATACCACCCAGATCCGGGGTCTTAATCTGGATCATGTGACCGGCATGTGCCTTACCAAAGTCGATGACATCTTCCAGGGTGTTGCACCATTCATCCGCAACCACCTCAACCTTGATGTTGTTGTCATCCAGGCCCTTGGTCAACGCTGCCAGAGCTTTAATCTGGTCGGCACGATTTCCCATGTCCATGGGTCCTTCGATTCTCAGATGGAAGGGCTTTGCTGCCTCTTCCAGCTTCTTGAAGTATTCCACCATCTTGTCGTTGTCATTGTGGGTGAAGTCTCCAATGGTTCCATAGACATCAATATGGAAGGTCGGATTGTAGTTCTCATCGGCCCGCATGGTCTGTACGCGGTTGCTCAACCATTTTACGTATTCCAGCAACTTCTCACCGTTCTCGCCCGTCTTTTCCTTCACGTTGTTGAAGAGGCCGTGCGGCATCACGTCTGCTTGTTTGATGATCATCTTATCCGCATTCAAATAACGATCGTCTCCGGACTGTGCAAAGATGGGAACTCTCTTAATCTCCACACCGGTCTCATACTCGTCGCGAACGACTTCTGCCATGGTGCAGTGTTTTGCCTTTGCTACCGCATCCAGGATTGCCTGGGTAACCCCATAACGGATGGCCGTGTGGAGTCTCTTGCCATTGACCTCCATATGGTCAACGTCATCGGCAAGTTCGCGGAAGCTCTTCAGCTCCTGGCCAACCAATTTCTCTTTGATTTCTCCCTCGATTACGGGGATGAAATCTTCTGCTAAGAAGATGGGGTCACGTCCGCCGGCACCGGAGTACTGAACAGCGGCACAGTCACCAAAAGCGACCTGGCCATCGTCAAGAATGAGCATCACGGAGATGGCTTCTCCCGGAATACGGACCTGCGTAAATCCCTCCGTTGCGGTCTCTCCCTTGTAGAACATGCCATCACTTTGTGCACCATTCTTGATGGCCTTCTGGTCATCGAAGTAGAAGCCCGTTAGGCCCTTTGTTGCTAATACGTCTGTAATTTTCATCGCGCTTACCTTCTCCTTATTTTGTCGGTTTTCCTACCAGGTGTCCCTGGCTTACTGCGAACACGTCATCCACACAGAGCTGGAAGCCAACCTCCCGACCCTCTGCTTTTGCACGCTCTTCCATCTTTTGACGGTGGAAGTCCTTCAAATCCTTGGTAAACGGAAGGTTACCGGTGCGCAGATAACGGATGTTTCCATCCAGATCACGTGCCGGTAGCATTTCGCCCAAATTATATGCGGAGGGACCGAAGGGAATATCGATCGCTCCGGTTTCAAAACCGCGAACGGTTCCTACTGCCAGATCTCCATCGCCCAGTTCAAATACCTTGTTCATGATGCAGTCGGTTTCCTTGCGAATCAATTCTTTCTCCATCTGCAGATCCTTGGAATCCACCATTTTCTGCTCTTGGAGCAGAGTCAGAACCATCTTGGTGGCCTTGATGCCGTTGGAGTTCGCTTCCGCTGTCGGAATACCGAACGCTTCATGCGGCGACTTTACGATAACCTTCGTGGCTCCCGCCAAGGCAGCGGCAGTCGCACCCAAGGAAATCAAACCAAAGGCCTTGGCTTCATCCGCCGGGAATCCTCCCATCCACTCATGGAAGACGGTGGTGACAAAGACATCATCATAACCATATTTCTTCAGATATTCATTGCACTGCTCTTCCAGGGTCCGTAGGGCAGCCACGTCCTGCACGATATTTCCGCACTGGCCATAACCAACCGTGATGGATTTCACGCCTTGTTCCGCAGCCAACAGTGCTTCGATAATGGCAACCGCGTTGGAAATGCTGGGGGGTACCAAAGTACCCGTTAAAGGACCGAAGGGCTCCCGGTTGATGTGAACCCCATTCTCCTCATAAAAGCCGACCAAACGGTCACAGTATTGCCAGTAGGGAATCGTGGCCTCCACGGCCACGTCCTTGGCATAGGGAATATTGTAAGAAATGGCACCACCCTCGTTGGAGGTAAATCCACCCGCATGGGCAACCTCCGCCAACAGACGGGAATCGGGCGTGCCGTGACGAATCTGGCAGGGCAACTTCACCGAATTGACCACTTTCCGGCAGCTGGCAACTCCGTGGTTCACCGCAGGGAACCCGTTCATCAAAGACCGGCCCGCCTTCTGGGATGCTTCCATGCCCTTCTGGCCTTCCTCATAGCGGTTCAAACGCGTATAGGCATCGATGGTCGTGGGCAGCAGATCGGCTCCCCCGATATCCTGTAGGTATTGCAAAAGTTTAATATGATCATCCAGCAGGGGAACACCGGCACGGGGTTGTGCCAGGGTTTGTCCGTCCAGCTTAGCTTTCTTCATCCGATCCGCGAAGTTTCTCTCCTCCGGGATTTTCTTGAGGAAGTCCACAGCCTCCTGCAAATCCACATCCTTTCCCGTAGGCCATGAAGCCAGCACCTCCTGGCGCTCCTTCATGAAGTCTCCCTCGGGGATCTTCTTGTTCTGTAGTTTCATGTGCTCCCTCCACTTTGATAATGTATTTCTTCATCATTCGAACGGCCATATCCGGATCAATCATGCAGAGAAGCCCCATTGCAGAAAGGATGTATCTGGAATCCAGATAAAAATCCGGATGCACGGGCTCCAAAGACTCAGGATCTTCCATATTATAGATGGCGGCAGAAAGAATTTCTGCAGCATGGTCCGTGTAGACCAGGACGCCACCCGTTCCGATTATGGTCTTTAAGTTGCTGAGGTCTTTGCCCCACTGCTGCTGCACGGGGCCCATGGGCGAGTAGGTTTCTTCCAGTCGCCCGGCGTGACGCTTCATGGAAAGTCTGGTACAGATCTTCGCCATGGCTACATCATAATTAAGATCACGTTCCGTACGAGCAATGAAGTCCGAGTTTTCGAAGCGGAACTTGGCTTCTCCCTCCACATCATACTCGTAATTCTCGCCTAAATAATCGGCCAACATCTTGGGGCTCGCCCCCTCCACCACAGAACGGATGGACCGGCGCATTCCCAAGTCTCCCTCCACGGTTCGTTTGGCATATGGCTCCTGGAGTCCGCGCAAAAGCACCGAGGATCGGGTGGGAAGTCCCTTGGTCAGGGAATGGATATCGGTGGTTGCTCCCCCGATATCAATCACGGCCAGCTCTCCCATTCCTTCCTCATTTTTGGTCCCTTTGGAAAGAACCTCCGCCGCCTTCAAAACCGCTGCGGGCGTGGGCATGATAATCGCGGAAATGTCCTCTTGTACATGGGTCATTCCCCGCGCTTTCGTAATATTCTTCATGAAAATCTTCCGGATGAGCTCGCGACTGCTTTCCACATTAATCACGTTGAGCTTGGGCATGACGTTTTCGGCAACGTAGTATTCCACCTTGCCGTCAAAAATATCATCGATATCATCCAGTGCTGATTTGTTGCCGGCCACGACAACCGGCACCTTTACTTCCGCATTTGCCAGCATCATCGCATTATGGGTGATGCAGTCCACATTTCCTCCGTCGGTTCCGCCCGCCAGAAGAATAATATCCAAGTTCGATTCGGCAATCTCCTTCGCCTCACGACGGTTCAGATTGCCACAATAAGTATGGAGAACGCGAGCACCTGCTCCCAAGGCTGCGCGCTTGGCTGCCTCTGCGGTTAATTCGTCCACCAGGCCGATGGCAATCATCTTCAGACCACCGGCTGCCGAGGAGCAAGCGGTCTTCTTGATAATATCCACGTCCTCATCCACCTGATCCATGAGCATTTCATAGGCTTCTTCGTAGCCATTCATCACGTTGGTCTCTACCGTCGTGTAGGCCTTCGAAGTTGCGATGATCTCTTCTTTTTCAATGTCGATGAGGGTGAGCTTGGTGTTGGTACTTCCGAAGTCAACAAACAGATAAGCTTTCAATGGAATCTCCTATCCAAACACCTTATGCAAATCCGCAATTGTCGTCTCAATCGGGGTTCCAGGCGGATAGACGAAATCGAATCCCATATTATGGAAACGTTTTTTAACTTCCTCAAAATCCTGTTTTCCCACCACGATGTTCCCGCCTACAAAGAGCTTGATGTCCTTGAGACCGGCTTCATCGCACTTATCTCTCATTCCCTGGCAGTCCAATTCTCCCTGGCCATAAAGGGATGAAACAACGATCGCATCTGCGTCCGTTTCTACAGCTGCGTTAATAAACGCCTCCTGCGGTGACAAAACCCCAATGTTTGTCACTTCAAATCCTGCGTCCCTGAGTGCGAAGTCCATGATCTTATTGCCCACAGCGTGGCAATCGGATCCGATCACACCAAGAACCAACTTAGTCTTTCCCACGTTTTCCTCCTAATTAAGGTTTTCCTTTCAAACTGTCCATGTGACATTGTATAGCAAATCCTCTTGTGTGAAAAGGGTGGCAAAGTCTTTCCCACTAAACATTCCCCTAATCTCTTTCATAAGTTCTATGAAATAAAGAGACGTTGGAATTCCAACGTCTCTTCCGGTTACACGCGGTCTCGCTTTAAGATGGGCTGCAAAAATTTCCCCGTGTAAGAGCCCTTGACCTTGCAGACTTCTTCGGGGGTTCCGGTGGCAACAATTTGACCGCCGGCGTCTCCCCCCTCGGGTCCCAGATCGATGAGATAGTCTGCCGTTTTTATCACATCCAGATTGTGTTCAATCACCACGATCGTGTTGCCCTGGTCAATCAGCCTCTGAAAAACGGCAACCAGTTTCTCAATGTCCGCAACGTGAAGTCCCGTCGTGGGCTCGTCGAGAATGTAGATGGTGTGGCCCGTGGAATTCTTCCCCAGTTCCGCGGCAAGCTTGACGCGCTGCGCCTCCCCGCCGGACAGCTCCGGGGAAGGCTGACCGATCTTCAGATAGCCCAGACCCACATCCACGAGGGTCTGCAGCTTGCGCCGAATGCCCGCATGGTTCTCAAAGAAGTGAAGCCCCTCTTCGATGGTCATGTTCAGCACATCCGCGATATTCTTTCCTTTATAGTGGACCTGGAGGGTCTCGCGGTTATAGCGGTCCCCATTACAGACCTCACAGGGAACGTAGACGTCCGGTAGGAAGTGCATTTCCACCTTGATCGTTCCATCCCCCCGGCAGGCCTCACAGCGGCCCCCCTTCACATTAAAGGAAAAGCGCCCCTTATCAAAGCCCCGCATTTTCGCCTCATTGGTCATGGCAAACACGTCGCGAATGAGGTCAAACACCTTGGTGTAGGTGGCGGGATTGGACCGCGGGGTCCGGCCGATGGGAGTCTGGTCAATCTCAATCACCTTGTCCAGCTGGTCCAACCCCTTGACGCCTCGGTAATGACCCGGGCGAAGCCGGGCTTTGTTGAGCCGATTGGCCAAAACCTTGTAGAGAATCCCTTCCACAAAGGAAGACTTCCCGGATCCCGAAACGCCGGTGACGCCGCAGAGCACGCCCAAGGGAACCTTGACATCGATGTTCTTTAAGTTGTTTTCCTTACATCCCAGCACCTGTAGCCAGCCCGTGGGGGTCCGCCGTTCTTTGGGCACGGGAATGAAACGGCGGTGGGCCAAAAAGTCTCCCGTGATGGAGTGCTTGGCCTGAAGAATTTCTTCGTAGGTCCCCTGAGCAACCACCTTGCCCCCATGGATTCCCGCACCGGGCCCGATATCCACAATATAGTCCGCCGCCCGCATGGTATCCTCATCGTGCTCGACAATAATTAGGGTGTTGCCCAGCTCGGTAAGGCCACGCAGGGCGGAGAGAAGACGGTTGTTGTCTCTTTGATGAAGTCCAATGGACGGTTCATCAAGCACATAGATGACACCCACCAGGCCGGATCCGATCTGCGTCGCGAGGCGGATCCGCTGAGACTCTCCCCCGGAAAGGGTCGCCGCATAGCGGCTCAGGGTGAGATAGTCCAGCCCAACGTCCACCAAGAACTGCAGGCGTGCGGTCACCTCTTTGACAATGGGATGGGCAATCACATCCTCGGTTGCGCTGAACCTGAGCTTTTTGGTCCAATCCAAGGCATCCCGAATGCTCATGTGGGTAAAATCGGCAATGTTGATCCCCCGGATCCGGATGGCGAGGGCTTCCGGACGGAGCCGGTCCCCGTGGCAGGTTTCGCAGGTGTTCTCCGCCATATAGTCTCGAATCTTCTTCTGAACCGCGTCGGAGGTGCTGGACCGGTAGCGCCGCGTGAGGTTGGGAATCACTCCCTCCCATGCATCCTCAAAGACCTTGGCTCCTGAAAAATGGGAATCAAAGTGAAAGCGCACCGGCTCTCCCTTGGTGCCGTATAAAAGGGCGTCCATCAGCTTTTTTGGTGCCTCTCCGATTGGTCGATCCGTTGGGAATTTGTACTTCTTGGCGACCGCCCGAATCATCTCGTAATAGAAGGTTCCCTTTGCCGATGTGGAGTAGGGAGCAATCGCCCCCTCATCGATGGAAAGGTCGGGATTGGGCACCACCAATTGTTCATCCACGGCGGCATGGAAGCCGATTCCGTTACAGT